>Ga0310696_10001365_pt1 | contig 35550 bp, 26 predicted proteins | sample AusTroGonzalo_MG_4_FD_203885 | JGI IMG/M metagenome (GOLD analysis project Ga0310696, IMG submission 203885) | Bovine rumen microbial communities from tropical cattle in Woodstock, Queensland, Australia - Gonzalo_02 (v2) (version 2) | ecosystem: Host-associated > Mammals > Digestive system >... | reverse complement strand
TGTTCGGGAATACGTTTAAAGAAGTTGAAGCTACCCATTTGCCTGATTTTATCAGTAATTGCCAAGCAGAAGCAAGCAAAATAGGTATTACTTTAACGGATGATGATATAAAGAGTGCTCATGTGTATTATTGGGAGTTTTGTAAAAATATACTACTTCCAGAAAAGTATAATTTAGAACACTTTCTCAACAGAATTTATAGCAGCTGTTTAGGCAAAAACACAGATAAATGTAAAACGGAATATTTTAATGCTGATAACAGGACAGGTGTCAAAGTCGGTTTCAGAACAAATCAATATGAATGTTGTTTTTATGATAAAACAGGAGAAGTGTTGCAAAGCCGCAGGCAAATAGATAAGGATATCTATATAGACGTAAAAAGGCAAGGCAATAAAGTAGTTAGATATGAATATAGAGTTTCCACTGCCAAGCAAGCCCAAAAAATAGCTCTTAAATATAAATGTTATTGCACATTGGAAGGCTTTTGGAACAGAGGCTTAGAAAAGGAATTGCTACTGGGTATATGGCAGGAGATTGAGACTAATGTATCTGCTCCACGCCAACACAGCAAAACATTAAAATATAAAATTATTGATTCCTTAAAAGCAGGTACTTTACCAAGGGATATTGTGTTTGGTGTGGGGTTATTTGAGATTGGTAGAATCTTAGGTACCAATATATTTTTTAGACTGATCAGAAAGTATGGTAATTGTAGCCAGAAAAGCAATAAGATCACTTTCCTTAAGAATAAGTTAGCAAAGTTTAAGAGCAGCATTAAAAGAAAGAAGCAATATCCTCTTTCATATATATCACGTCAATTAACAGCATTTAAAGCATTAGATTTTGTCAATGGGCAGCTTATTGGGGGAGATTTTTAGCTATGCCTAAATTACTCACTTTAAAAGAAGTTGCCGAATTGCTTAAAAAAAGTGAAGCTGCATTTAGAACAGCTCTTTGCAGAAGTCCTATATATCGCAGTTGGGTTGTCAAAGTAGGTCGCAGAACCCTTTTTAGAGCAGATCTTATAAAAGATTGGATTGAGAACGGGGGTGATGTGTAATGTAGGTACTTATTTTTTAGGTAAAGGATTAGCTTTCATATAGCTATCCAACGCCATTCTAATGACGGCTGTAATAGTTCTATATTGAGCTTTTGCGTAAGTATCTAACTTAGTATATTCAGCTTGATCCAGAACAATATTCAAACGTTTTTTAGTTGGTTTATTCATACATATATTGTAGCAATAATGAGCAAGAATTTGTTATTTATATGTATAAGTATGTATAAATACATAAAAATATGATATAATAAAAATTGAGGAAAAAATATGGCAATTAAAGAAACACAAAACGGAAGTTATATAATAGATTATAGAGATTCTGAAGGTAGAAGACACAGAGAACTTGTAAAAGGTCCTAAAACTTTAGCTAAAGAAATTCTGCATAAAAAATTAACAGAAGCAGCGGAATATAAATACTTCCCTGAGAGAAGGAATCAAAAGACAACTTTTAAAGAAGCAGCTGACAGATATTGGAAGTTGCATGCTAGTACAAGCAAGGGAGCTTCTAAAGCAAAATATGTTATAGATTCTCTTATTAAAAAGTTTGGTTCACAACGTCTTGACCAGATAAAAACTACTGATATTCAAGCTTACTATAATAAAAAACTTAAAGAGACAAGTCCGTCCACAGCGAATAGAAATTTTTCTGTGATTAGGTCTATATTCAATAAAGCAATAGCTTGGGATATGTTTCAAGGGCTGAACCCTTGCAATAAAGTATCACGTAAGAAAGAAAATCCGGCAAGAATGCGTTTCTTAACTAAAGATGAAATTAAACTTCTTTTAGATAAGGCTCCTTCTAACATTAAAGCAATTTTGGCATGTGCTTTAATGACAGGAATGAGAAGAGGAGAGATCCTAAACCTAACGTGGAATGATGTAGATCTTGAAAATGGAATTATTTATATTAGGGACTCCAAATCTGGCAAATCTAGAGAAATACCAATGATTCCGCAGCTTATAGAAGTTTTTAAAGGCTTACGCAGATGTAAAGGTAAGATATTCAAAATTAAAATTGAATGTCTTAGAAAACGCTTTAATAAATTGCTTGATAGGTTGGGCATTAAAGACTTCTGTTTCCATACCCTACGGCATTCTTTTGCAAGTCAATTTGTTATGAATGGCGGTGATCTGACTATTTTGAAAAGTATTTTGGGTCATTCCACAATGGATTTAACTTTACGTTATGCCCATTTGGCTCCCGATCATATCAAGAAGGAAATACAGGTAATAAACTCTATTTTTCATTAGGGTGTGTTAGGTACCTTGGAGTATAAAGTGTGTAGTTCACTAGCAGGATTGCTTAATATTTTGTAAAATATACTCCAAGGTAAGTTTTTACGGCTAGTTTTTAGTTTTGAGATCTTAAATTATCTAAATTTTGGTCATTTTTAGGGCAGTTCGGATTTTTAGGATTTTAAAATTATGAAAGTGGAACTAACAAAATCTCAGTCGTAAAATTTTTAAAAAAATGTCTCGTTCGTCTAGGGGTTTAGGACGCCGCCCTCTCAAGGCGGAGATCACGGGTTCAAATCCCGTACGAGACGTTTTTTTACGGCGACTTTTTTCCTCTTTTTTATTTTTTTAAGACTTCGGATAGTTCCGCCCTAGCGGGCGCGGTTCCCTACTATACCTTGTCTTAAAGAAAATAAAAAATAGGTCGGCACAATATGATATTGTGCCTAAAAAATCCGCCGTAAAAATAATTGCTCTGCTTGGCATTTTTGCTAAAAAATACTTGTAAAAACTTTTACGGCATCTTTTGGATTTTTTTTAATTTTTAACCTTGACAATTTCGTCTTTTGTTAGTATATTATTATTAAGGTTGTTATTGCCTATGGTGCTGGCTAGTGTAAGCAGTTCTGGCGATGACAACCTTTCTTTATCTATATATAAATAACTTGACTTTTGGCACTTTTTCCGCTATACTATTAGTATAGGAGCCACCTTGCAAAGTGCTTAACTGCGCGGCCGGGTGGCTCTTTCTTTTGTATCTATATTATAAATTGACTTTTCCGTTTTTATCTAGTATACTATATATTGTCAGCCGAGATTCTAACGTGCTCTAAAAGGCGCGCTCTCGGCTGACTTTTTATTCCTTCCAAATTTAGTAAAATATATAAAAGTAGTTCTACATTATTTTTAAGGAATTTTTTTATGGATATTGGAATTGTCGGCCTGCCCAATGTGGGCAAATCAACCCTTTTTAATGCTTTAACAAATGCCGGGGCGCAAGCCTCAAATTACCCTTTTACCACTATTGAGCCAAATGTCGGTGTAGTGGGTATTCCCGATAAGCGTTTAGACGAACTTTTTAAAATTTTTAACCCGCCAAAAAAGACGGCTGCTTTCATCCGCTTTGTGGATATTGCAGGTATTGTTAAAGGGGCAAGCAAAGGCGAAGGGCTTGGCAATAAATTCTTAGCAAATATCCGCGAAGTTGACGCAATTATCCACGTGGTGCGTTTGTTTGAAGATGAAAATATCACCCACGTTTCAGGTTCCGTTGACCCTTTACGCGATATTGAAATTATTGAAACCGAACTTATGCTTGCCGATTTGGAAAGTGTTGAAAAAATGCTGCCTAAACAGGAAAGCAACGCCAAAAGCGGCTCTAAAGAAGCCAAAGAAAAACTTGAAGTTTTAAAGAGATTAAAAGAGTGCCTTTCGCAAGGTAAACCTGCAAGTTCGCTCGGTCTATCAGAAGAAGAAACAAAAGAACTGCAACTTTTAACTTTAAAACCTATGCTTTATGTCGGCAATAATTCTGAAAAACCCAATACCGAAAATGCCAAAAAATTAAAAGAACACGCCGAAAAAGTGGGCGCAGGTTTTGTTGAATTATGCGTAAAATTTGAAGCCGAAATTGCCGAACTCAGCGAAGAAGAAAAACATCTTTTCCTTGCGGAAAGCGGCTCAGATTATACGGGACTTGAAAAAATTGTCCGCGCCGGTATGAATCTTTTAAATATGTGCACCTTTTTTACCGCCGGACCTGAAGTGGAAGTTCGCTCTTGGCTTATACCGATTGGTTGCCCCGCACCAAAAGCGGCGGGCAAAATCCACAGCGATATAGAACGCGGTTTTATCTGTGCGGAAGTCTATGATGTAAAAGACATCCTTGAATATAAAAGCGAAAAGATTTTAAAAGAAAAAGGCCTTATCCGCCAGGAAGGGCGCGATTATATTATTAAAGACGGAGATGTCTGTGTCTTCAAGTTCAATGTCTAATATTTGTAAGCAGGCAAGTCTTTGCGGCGGTTGCGCTTTAATAAAAGTGCCTTACGAAGAGCAGTTAAAGCAAAAAGTTTCGGCAGTGGCTAAACTTTTAGAGCCGTTTTACACGCAAAAAATCAAAGTTAATCCTAGCGTTTTAACAAAATATTACCGAAATAAAATTGAGTTAAGTTTTACTCATCAAGTTGTTCATAAAGACCCTTTAAATAAAAAAATCAAACGCGATAAAACAGAGCCTTTGGAGTTTGAAGATGTACTCGGCTTTCGCCAAATGGGGCGCTGGGATAGGTCGGTAAATCTGACCGATTGTTTTTTATTTAATCAAAATTTACCTTGGTTTATTTACAAAATAAATCTTTGGGCAAAAAATAAAAATATCTCTTTTTACGACCAAAGAAAGCATACCGGCATTTTAAGAACTTTAATGATGCGCCAAAGTTTTAACGAAAAAGGGGGTATGCTTGTTTTTATTTCCCAAGCACCTTTTGATACTGATGGTCTAGTGGAAGTTTGCCACCAAGTCTATCCCGAATATAGCGTTTTAACCGCTATAAATGACGGCATGAGCGACGCAAGCCCGATAAAAGATTTAAAAGTTTTAAGCGGTTCTGCTACCATGCAGGAAGCCTTGCTTGTTGACGATAAAAAAATTGTTTTTACCTTATCGCCGCAATCCTTTTTCCAAACAAACACAAAAACGGCAAATTTAATGTATCAAATTGTCAGAAACGCAGTTAAAGAAATCAAGCCCGAAACCCTTTATGATTTATACGGCGGTGCGGGCAGCTTTTCGCTAACTAATGCCGACCTTGTTAAAAAATCTTTTTGTGTTGAGTGCGTGAGCGAAGCGGTTGAAAACGGCAAGCAAAACGCCGCTTTAAACAATATAAAAAATGTTGATTTTATTTGCCAAACTACCGAAGATTTTCTTGCGCAAAGTAAAATTGAATCAAAAAACACTTTAATTATTTTAGATCCTGCCCGTGCAGGAGTGCACCCAAAAGCATGCGAACTTTTAGCAAGTAGCGGGGTAAAAAACATTTTATATATTTCCTGCAATCCCAAAACACTTGCGGAAAATCTTGCTGTTTTAACTAAAAATTATAAAGTTAAAAAAGTGCAATGCTTTGACTTTTTCCCCAATACAAAACACATAGAAACTTTTGCGGAGTTAGAACTTTTATGACAGCAACGATAGAGCAAATGCTTTCATCTTTAAACGAAAAACAACTTGAAGCCGTTAATTATAACGACGGCCCTTGTTTGATTATTGCAGGTGCCGGAACAGGCAAAACCAAAACTTTAACAACTAAAATTGCCAAACTTATTGCCGATGGCATGAACCCCGCAAGAATTTTAGCCGTAACTTTTACCAATAAAGCAGCCCAAGAAATGCGCCAAAGGATAGACGCCCTTGTCCCGGGCGGTGCAAGAAGTGTATGGATACATACTTTTCACTCTTTTGCTGTTAGAATTTTAAGGCAACATGCAGAAGTTTTAAAACTAAACCGCGATTTTGTGATTTATGACGAAAGCGAGCAAAAAAAGATAGTTTCACTCGTGCTTGAAGAACTTGGCGTAAAAGAAGCAAAAAAGGAAGCTCAGTATTATGTTTCCTGCATTTCGCGCGCAAAAGATGATATGTTAACGCCCGAAGATTTTATGGCGCAAGCAGTCAGCAGCAATATAGATAAAAAAATACAAATTGCCGAAGTTTATAAAAGGTATCAAAAAAAATTGGAAACCGCCGGCGCTTTGGACTTTGGCGACCTTCTTATGAAGGTAGTTCTTTTGTTAAAAAATAATCAGGAAATTTGCGATTATTACCAAAACTATTTCCAGTATATTTTAGTTGACGAATACCAAGATACAAACGAAACGCAGTATTATTTAACAAAAAAACTTGCTTTAAAACACCGCCATTTATGCGTTGTCGGCGATCCTGACCAATCAATTTATTCCTGGCGCGGTGCTAATATCCGCAATATTCTTGAATTTGAAAAAGATTTTAACGATGCCAAAGTTGTTACGCTTGAACAAAATTACCGCTCAACCCAAATTATTTTGGATGCGGCAAATAAGTTAATTAGAAAAAATAAAAACAGACGCGAAAAAAATCTCTTTTCCCAAAAAGCAAGCGGGGACCCAATTACCGTCAGAGAACTTGCCACCGAAGGCGAGGAAGCCCGCTATACCGCCATGCAAATAAGCCATTTGATTGAAGAAGGTAATGCAAGTTTAAACGATATTGCGGTTTTTTACCGCACGAACGCGCAATCGCGTAATTTTGAAGATACTTTTAGAAGATACCAAATACCTTACCGCCTTATCGGTGCGGTAAAATTCTATGACAGAAAAGAAATTAAAGATGTTCTTGCTTATGCCAAAGTTTTGGTTAACCCGACAGATACCGTAAGTTTGCTGCGCATAATAAATACTCCGCGGCGCGCCCTTGGCGAAACGGCCCAGCAGGCCCTAGTAAATGCGGCAAATGCTACGGGAACTTCTTTATACACCGCCTTAAAATCGGCAGCGTTTATAGAAAATTTAAAACCGACCGCGCGGCGCGGCGCAAAGGAATTTGTTGATTTAATTGAGGGCTTAACGCTTGAAATGCAAATGAGTAGCCCAAGCGAAATTTTAACAAAAGTTCTAGAACTTTCCGGCTATCAAAAAAGTATTGAAGCCGAGTTAGAAAAAGACCCCGAAGCCGCCTCAAGAATCGGCAACTTAAACGAACTTATCAATGCTGTAAAAGAATATGAAGATAGATGCCGCCACCAAGAAACAGCGCCCACTTTATCGGGTTATTTGCAGGAAGTTTCCTTAATCAGTGGCGCTGATGAGGGGGGGGATGACAGCCAAAACGGAGCAGTAACTTTAATGACCGTTCACCTTGCCAAAGGTTTGGAGTTTCCTATAGTATTTGTAAGCGGACTTGAAGAAGGCCTTTTCCCGCTGAACGGCAAAGATGATGATGATATGGAAGAAGAACGCAGGCTTTGCTATGTTGCTATGACGCGCGCCAAAAGCACTTTGTATATGACTTATACCACAACGCGCAGAATTTTCGGTAAAACATATTCTAATCTAGCATCACGCTTTTTATTTGATAGCGGTTTAATTGAGCCGGCATCATATACAGGCCCTATGGAAAGAAGCGAAATTGCGCCAAACCGCGGGCGCTTTAACCGCTGGACATCGCAGAACAGCGTTTCCTATAACAATGCTTCAAAATACAAAAAAACTTTTGAAGAATTCGGTATTGATTTGCAAAATGAATATGCCGAAGCAACCTATAAACCAAGCACATCTTACCAAACAAGCCAAAGCGAAAGCACCCCAACGGCAAGTGCGGCAAGCGGTGGTGCAAGAGTAGGCAGTCGCGTTAAACACGGTGTTTTTGGTATAGGTAAAATTGTTTCTTTAAGCGGCAGCGGGGAAGCAACAAAAATAACGGTTATTTTTGCTAACGGCACAAAGCGCGTTTTTATGCTTAAATACGCCCCGCTTGAGATTTTATAACATTGACATTTTGTGCTTTTATTAGTTATACTATTAGTAGCAAGGTCGCTAACGAGTTCCCCGCCGTCTGTTTTTGCAGACGGGAGCCGTGATTTAAAAATAAATGGGTATGGCGCGTTAGGACCTTGTTCTTTTTTTATCTCTACCACACTATATAAACTTCTCTATACTTTGTATAATATACTTATATGGCAATAGCAAATTTTCAAGAAATAGATAGAAGACAGCAAAAAAGATGGCAAGAAGCAAAACTTTTTGCCGCTCCCCGTTTACCTAAAACGGGCAAGAAGTTTTATTGTTTAGATATGTTCCCTTACCCCTCAGGGCAGGGCTTACATGTGGGCCACCCGGAAGGCTATAGCGCCTCTGATATTCTTGTGCGCTATAAAAGAATGAACGGCTATAGCGTCCTGCACCCTATGGGTTGGGATGCTTTTGGCTTGCCTGCTGAAAACTACGCAATAGCAACCGGCGTTCATCCAAGAATTACAACCCAAAAAAATATTGATAATTTTAGACGCCAAATCAAATCTTTCGGTATGGCTTATGATTGGGATAGGGAAATTGATACAACCGACCCCGAATATTATAAATGGACACAATGGATTTTCTTACAACTCTTTAAAAAAGGCCTTGCCTATCAAAGCACTGTGCCTATAAACTGGTGTCCTTCCTGTAAAACAGGCCTTGCCAATGAAGAAGTTTTTAACGGCAAGTGCGAACGCTGCCAAACCCCTATTGAAAAGAAAAATTTGCGCCAATGGATGTTAAAAATTACCGCTTATGCAGATAGACTTTTGGAAGATTTAGAAGGGCTTGATTGGCCTGCTTCAACCTTGATGATGCAGAAAAACTGGATTGGCAAAAGCCAAGGCGCGCAAGTGGTGTTTAAGGTGAAAAATTCACCCGAAACTATTGAAGTTTTTACAACCCGCCCAGATACTTTATTTGGTGCAACTTATGTTGTTTTAGCGCCGGAGCATCCGCTTGTTAGCAAAATAACAACGCCCGAGCAAAAAGCCGCGGTGGAAAAATACCAAAAAGAAGCCGCCGCCAAAACAGATATTGAACGCGCCGACGCACAAAAAGAAAAAACAGGTGCTTTTACCGGTGCATACGCAATTAACCCTTTAAACAATACCAAAATACCTGTTTGGATAGCCGATTATGTTTTAACCGGTTACGGAACAGGCGCAATTATGGCAGTTCCCGCACACGATACGCGCGACTATGAATTTGCCAAAAAATTTAATTTACCCATAATAGAAGTTATTGAAAGCGAGCAAGGTGTTGAAAAGGAAGCCTTTGTCGGTGATGGTAAACTTAAAAATTCCGGCTTTTTAAACGGCTTAAATGTTGCAGAATCCAAAGCCAAAATGATTAAGTATCTTGAAGAAAATAATATCGGCAAAGCCAAAACAACTTACCGCTTGAGAGATTGGGTTTTTTCCCGCCAACGCTATTGGGGCGAGCCTATCCCGATAGTTCACTGCGAAAAATGCGGCGTTGTTCCTTTAGACGAAAAAGATTTACCTTTACGCCTGCCCGAAGTGGAAAAATTTGAACCTAGCGGCACGGGCGAAAGTCCTTTAGCAAATATTGATAGTTGGGTTAATACCACTTGTCCTAAATGTGGTGGCCCGGCCAAAAGGGAAACCAACACTATGCCACAATGGGCCGGCTCTTGCTGGTATTATTTAAGGTATATGGACCCTAAAAACGATAAAGCACTTGTTGACACGGAAATTGAAAAGGCCTATGGCCCGGTTGATTGCTATATCGGCGGTGCAGAACACGCAGTTTTACACTTGCTTTATTCCCGCTTTTGGCATAAAGTGCTTTATGATTTGGGGCTTGTTTCAACAAAAGAACCATACACAAAACTGCGCCACCAAGGAATGATACTTGCCTTCTCTTACAGAGATGAAAACGGCAATTATCACGGCTATGATGAAATTGATTTTTCAAATCCGGCCGAGCCGAAACTTAAATCAAACGGCGCAAAACTTACTTCCATGGTTGAAAAAATGAGTAAGAGCAAGAAAAATGTTATCAACCCCGATGAGATTTTGCAGGAATACGGTGCTGATGCCTTCCGCTCTTATGAAATGTTTATGGGGCCTTTTGATGCTTCAAAACCTTGGGATACAAAAGGTATAGAAGGTATTTCGCGCTTTTTAAAGAGAATTTATTCCTGGTCGGAAGAAATTTCTTATAAAGAAATTACCTTACCTAAAGAACTTGAAATTTTAAAACATAAAACAATTAAAAAAGTTTCCCAAGATATTGAAAACTTTAGTTTTAATACCGCAATTTCAAGTTTAATGATTTTCTTTAATGAACTTGTTAAACTTAAAGAAATTGACGAAGATACTATGGCTGTTTTCCTTAAACTTTTACATCCTTTTGCCCCGCATTTAACAGATGAAATTTGGCAGCGTATGGGCAAAACAACTTTCCTTTTGGAAGAAGCTTGGCCCACATTTAATGAAGCCTTAATCAGCGAAGAACAAAAAGAAATTGCCGTTCAAGTTAACGGAAAAATTAAGGATAGAATTAAAATTAACGCCAGCGCTTCTAAAGAGGAAATGCAGGAAGCCGCTTTAAACAGCCCTAAAATAAAGGCCTTGCTTTCTGGCCAAAGTATAGTTAAAATAATAGTAGTGCCGGGCCGTATGGTCAGCCTTGTTGTTAAACCGGCCTAAGAGGTGAAAAATGAAAAAATTGCTAATTTTGCCCTTGCTTTTGCTTTGTGCCTGTGCTGCCATGGAAGATCAGATTTATTATAAACCCAATGCCCAAATCTTGCCGCAGCATATCAAAAAAATTCATGTGCGTCCGTTTATAAACAGAACGGAAGTTTTTGCTTTGGAAGACCGCTTAACAATATCCGTAGTGGATGAGTTTTTAAATAACGGCCTTTATTCCATTGTTAATGAAAGTCAGGCCGATGGCGTTTTAGCAGGCGAAATTATGCGTTATATCCTTTTGCCGGTTCAATATGACACACAACTTGTGCCTACAATTTATCGTATGGAAGTTCTTTTGAATTTACGCTTTATTGATAAAACCACTAATGAAACTATCTGGCAGGAACCCGGCCTTATGCAAGTTTATACTTATTCCGCCTCTACTTTACCCGGCGGCATGAGCGAAGAACAAGCCCGTGAAAAACTTTGGCAGAACTTTGCCAAAATGATAGTCAAAAGAACAATACAAGGTTTTGGCTCCGTTCAAACACAAACACGCCAATCAATGCAAGTAAACCCAAATGAAACAACAATAACAAGACAATGAGTAAAGATTTAGACAAATTAAAAAAAGATATTTCTTCTGGCACTTTTGCGCCTGTTTATCTATTTACGGGGGATAATATCTTTTTAAAGCAGGAATATATTGCCAAAATAAAAGCCGCACTTAACCCTGATGATTTTAATTTTCAAAAAGAAGATGCCTCAAGTTGCGATATGGCAGGTTTAATTTGTCTTGCCAACACAGCGCCGGTTTTTAATCCAACGCGTTTAGTCGTTTTAAATAATGCAGATAAGTTTAAAAAGAACTCTAATGCCTTAAAAGCACTTTGCTCTTATTTGGAAAATCCTTGTTTAACCACTTGCTTAATTGTTTTGCATAATGATTCCAAAAAATCTAAAAAAGATAAAACACTTGAAAATTCGCTTAGCGACCTGGGCGTTTTAATAGATTTTACCGACTTAAAAGGCCTTGCTCTAAACTCTTGGATAAACGAAAAAGCAAAAGAAGCCGGGTTTTCTTTTGAACAAGAGGCTCTTTTTACTTTAGTTGACCAGACCGGCGGCAATATGCAGGCAATCAGTGTAGAACTTGAAAAACTTTTTTTGTATAAACAATCTGCGGCCAGTAAAAAGATAACTCAAGCGGAAGTCCTTTCCAGTATCGGTTTTAATAAGGAAGAAAACCCCTACGCACTTTCAAATGCCATTATGGACGGCAATAAAACACTTGCTTTATCCGTAGTTGATAATATGTTAAAAGAGGGTCAAACGCCTGTAAGCCTGCTTGCCCAAATAACAATGTGCACAGAAAAAATGTTTAGAATAAAACATTTAGTTAATGCAGGTCTTTCCTCTAGCGAAATTGTGGAATCTGCCGGGCTTTTCCCTTGGGAAAGCCGCCTTGTGGCTAGAGCCGGCACTATGCCAAGCGAACAAATGCTTTTAAAAACTTTAGATAGGATAATTGAAGCCGATATGGGTTTTAAAAGTTCTTCTTTAAATGAACCAAGCATTGTTTTAAAAGGTATTCTTTTATCTTTGTTTTCCAGATAAAATATTTTTTTACAAACAAAAAACCTGCTTTCTAAAAAATAAGAAAGCAGGTTTAATTTTTTTACAAAATATTATTTACGGCTTATTATTTTGCTCCGGCTTGTTTTAACAAGTTAACTATTTCGGTGTTTCCTTTTTTATTTGCAACTGTTAAAGCGGTTTTTCCTTTTTTAGATTGTGCATTAACATTAGCACCTGCGGCAATAAGTTCTTTTACATTTTCTATTTGGCCTTCATAACTTGCATACATTAAAGGTGTAAGGCCATCTATATTTTTTGCATTAACATCAGCACCTGCAGAAATAAGTATTTTCAATATATCTGTATTTGGCAAAGAACTTGCGGTCATTAAAGCACTTATCCCATACATATCTTTAGCATTAACATCAGCACCTGCCGAGATAATTTCTTTTACAATATCAACCCTGGTTGTGCTTGCAATCATTAAAGCAGTTACATCATAATTGGTCTTTAAATTAACATTGGCCTTTGCAGCGATAAGTTCTTTTATTACATCAATATGCTTTTCCATAGTTGCATACATCAAAGGAGTCATATCTTTTTCAGATATTTCTGTTTCTTTGGTGGCTAGGGTAGTATAAAAGGCTTTAGCTATTTCTTCTATGTTTTTATTAGATATAGCTCTTATTAATTCTTCTGACCATAAATCACTTGTTATATTAACATTTGCCCCAGCAGAAATTAATTCTTTAACAGCTTCGACGTTTCCGAGTAAACTTGCAAGCATTAAAGCATTTACGCCTTTTTTGCCTTGTGCATTGACATTAGCCCCTGCGCGGGTAAGTTCTTTTATTATATCTTTATTTCCATTTAAACTTGCCCACATCAAGGCTGTCATATTATTATCATCTTGCGCATTAACATCAGCACCTGCGGCAATAAGTGTTTTTATTACATCAGTTTGCCCTTCCATACTTGCATATATTAAAGCAGTCATGCCCATATCATCTTTAGCATTAACATTTGCGCCATTAGCAAGAAGTTCTTTTACGGCATCGGTTTTGCCTATGGTGCTTGCCCACATTAAAGGTGTAAAATCATGAATGGTTTTGTCATTAACATTTGCTCCTGCTTTAATCAAAAGTTTAATTATAGAGGGGGAACCTTGTCTGGCGGCTGATATGATTAAAGGCCAGCCGTGTTCATCTTTTTGATTAACATCTTCGCCTGATTTAATATAATATTTTACGGCTTGTTCATCGCCAGTTTTGACGGCTTCTATCATTGAGATATTAGGTTTGGTGTTTGATTTTTGGGTATTATTTTTAGTATTAGTATTACACGCTGCAAAAGAGAGTATTGCTAATGCTAAAACTGCGAATATTTTTAACAAACTTGTTTTTTTCATAAAATATTTCTCCTTATATTATATAAATAGCATAATTTATGATATCATTTTTTTATAAAAAAAACCTGCTCCTTATTTTTTTAAAGAAGCAGGTTCAGTATTTTATTTTTTAGATTTTTAGTTTAAATCTTTGGCGTTTTTAGCACCATTTTCTTTTAAGATTCTTAGTATTGCCAAGTATTCTTGCTCTACCATTTTGGATTCATGCGAATCTTCTCCGGTTCGCTTTTTAGTTGCTGCTATAACCATTGCGCCTGCGTCTGTGGCAAAATCTAAGATAGTTTTCCCGTCAACAATAGTATTCAAATTTTCTACTTTATCAGCTAAAAGTCTTACTATCTTTACATTCCCGCTTGGATATATGGCATATTCAAGTGTTCTAAATTCCCCATCTTCCTTATCTGTCATACGGGGTTTTGCGCCGTGTTGTAACATAAGTTCAACAATTTTGGGATTATTGGTTTCAACAGCAGATTGAAAAATATAAAGACCTTTCACTTTGGCATCAGCTTTTGCTCCTATGTCTAATAAAAATTCTATAACATCTTCTTGGAATTTATAATAAAGAGCATAAGCAAGGGGAGGGAATCCGTCGCAATCCATATTAACAAGATTGCGATTGTCATCTAAAATATTCACGACACTTCTTGGGTCATTGTTATTTAAGGCTTCGCATAAATCTTTAGAAGGATCTTGTTCCTGTTTTACCTGCTGGATAGTTTTTTCAAGAAATTTTAACTCTTCAGGATTCATTCCTTTAAAAGCACATAAGACAAAAAGTCCTAAAATAACAAAAAATATTTTTTTCATAGGTTATCCTCCGCATATTGCTATAAGTATATTCTAATCGCTAAATATAATTTTTTCAAGGGTGTTTTTAGGCCTATTTATAAATAGGCCTAAAGCCCAAGAAAAAAATATTATTTTAAGTCCTTTATTGCCGTAACTAAGAAAGATTCTTTTTCCTTCATAACTTTTAATTCTTCACGTGCTTTTGCAACCTGTTCTTTAGGAGCATTGTTTAAGAAACTCGGGTTTGAAAGCATACGCGCTCTATTGTTAAGAGCATTTTGAATATTTAAAAGTTCTTTATTCAAACGGGCATTTTCCTTTTCAAAATCAATAAGCCCTTCAAGGGGGATATAGATTGTTGTTTCTTCAAATACCGCGCTGGCAGATTGCTTTGGCTTGGCGGCGTTTTGTCCGACTTCCAAAGTTTCAATCTTGGCTAAATTTTTTATGTAAGAAGAATATTTATTGATAATTTTTTCTTCTGTTTCTTTAGTGTTAAGAATAACTTTTATTTTCAATGAAGGCGGAACATTGAATTGGGAGCGAACCGCCCTAATCTGCCCGATAATTCCTTGAAGTAAAGTCATTTCTTTTATTGCCTGATTATCTTCCAAGGCGGGGTTATAAACAGGGTAAGAATCCTGTATCAAAAACTCTTTTGAATCTTTGATATAGGGTTTTAAACTTGAAGCAATTTCCTCGGTAATAAAAGGCATAATCGGGTGCAAGGCTTTAAGTGTGCCGTAAAGAATATTAACAAGAAGTGCCATAACTTTCTTCTTATCTTCTCCGTTAAAGCGGTCTTTAGCCAGTTCAATATACCAATCGCAAAAATCGCCCCAAAGGAAGTGATATAAAGTATCAGCCGCGCTTGCCATATCATATTTTTCTATGGCGCCAGCGGCTTCTTTTACGGCATTATTATAGCGCGCAAGTATCCATCTATCGGCAAGTTCGGTCAAGTTTGTGGGCATTTCTAAAGTTTCTTTTAAATCGCCCATATTCATTAAGATAAAGCGCGAAGCATTATAGATTTTATTGCAGAAATTTCTTGCTCCTGTAATAGAATCTTCGCTATAAGGAATATCTTTACCCGGATTTGCCTGAACGACGAGGGAAAATCTAACGGCGTCCGTGCCGTATTTTTCTGTCATTGCCAAGGGGTCAACGACATTACCTTTGGATTTAGACATTTTTTGCCCGGTTTTATCTCTGACAATTCCGTTTAAAATAACATCTTTAAAAGGCACTTTGCCTTCAAATTCAAGGCCCATCATAATCATTCTTGCAACCCAAAGATAAATAATTTCATAACCGGTAACAAGAACACTGGTGGGGTAATAATATTTTAAATCTTCGGTTTGCTCGGGCCAGCCGAAAACGGAAAGCGGCCACAAAGCAGAAGAGAACCATGTGTCCAAAACATCCGGGTCTTGCACGCAATCAGAACTGCCGCAAATCGGGCAGACGGGTTTTTCCTGTGAAATTATGGGCTTTGCCCCGTCTTCAAAAGAAACTTTTACAATTTGTTCTTTGCCTTGTTTATCTGTGGTAAAAGTTAAGCCTTTTTCGGAACAATGGCGGCAATACCAAACAGGGATTCTGTGTCCCCACCAAATTTGGCGGGAAATACACCAATCTTGTATATTTTTAAGCCAATCTAAAACTGGACCTTTCCAATTTTTCGGGTGGAATTTAATATCTTCGTTTTCAATTGCTTTAATTGCCGGTTTTGCAAGTTCCTTCATATTAACGAACCATTGTTCGCTTAAATAAGGTTCAATGGCATTACCGCAGCGATAGCAGGTTGAAACAGCATTATTATATTTTTCTTCCTTAACCAAAAGGCCTTGTTCTTCCAAATCTTTAACACTTTCCTTACGGCAAAGTTCCCTATCCATACCGAGATATTTTTCGGGCACATTTATCATCTTGCCTTTATCGGAAATAACAACAATAATTTCAAGATTATGGCGCTGTCCGACTTCATAGTCTGTCGGGTCATGGGCGGGGGTAATTTTTAAAGCACCTGTCCCGAAATCTTTTTCAACCGCTTCATCAGCGATAATCGGAATAGGGCGGTTTATTAAAGGAATTAAGACTTTTTTGCCGATAAGGTTTTTATATCTTTCATCTTCGGGGTGAACGGCAATTGCGGCATCGGCAAAAATGGTTTCGGGGCGGGTTGTAGCAATAACTATACCCTTTGAGCCGTCTTCCATTTTATAGTGCAAATGCCAAAGTTTACCGCTATGTTCTTTATGTTCAACTTCAATATCAGATAAGGCTGTAGAACATCTGACGCACCAGTTAATCATGCGTTTGCCGCGATAGATATATTTTTTATCCCAAAGTCTTTTAAAAGTTTCAAAAACGGCTTTTGCTCTGGCCTCGTCCATAGTAAAGCGGATATTTCTTTGGTCTAAGGCCCAGCCCATTTTCTCAAACTGATTATAAATTGCATTGCCGCATTCTTTATACCAATCCCAAACGACATCAACAAATTTTTCTCTGCCAAGATCATGGCGGGAAAGTTTTTGTTCTTTAGAAAGTTTCTTTTCAATAACATTTTGCGTAGCGATACCGCCGTGGTCCGTGCCCGGCACCCAGTTTGCGCTGCGGCCGTTCATGCGGTTAAAACGGATTAAGGTATCCTGTAAAGTATTGTTAAGCCCGTGGCCCATGTGCAAAACGCCTGTAATGTTTGGCGGCGGAATAACAATAACAAAAGGTTTTTTATTTTTATCAATTTCGGCTTTAAAGACGCCGTTATCTTTCCATAATTTCGCAAGTTTTTCTTCAACTGCTTTGGGATCGTATGCTTTAGGCAACATAATTTAATTCCTCTTTACTACTTTTAAGTGTATATATATATATATATTTTAGCAATTTAGTAAAATATTTAGAAGGAGTTTTATGTCAAAACAGGTTATAGAGCCGGAAATTGTTAGCCAAGGCCAAGTAGAGCCAAGGCGCAAAACAGAAGAAAATAACAGAACAAATGCCAAAATTTATTATTCGGGCAATCTCGGTTGTGTGGGATTAATTGTGGCTGCTTTTTCCATAATTTTGGCAATACCTTTACTGATTTTTGGTGTGTTTAAGAAAAAGAGATAATATGAATCAAAGAAAAGCGGGCGTGATTTTATCTTATATTTCTATGGGGCTGGATAGTGTGGTCAGTTTTATCTGTCTGCCTATTTTGGTTAGATTACTTGGCAAGGGGGAATTTGGTTTATACCAACTTGTAGCCGCAATAATTGCTTATCTTTTGATTATGGATTTCGGCCTTTCCAATACCACAACGCGCTATTATGCCCGCTATCAAGAGCAAGGCAAGCAAAAAGAAAAGGAAAATATGCTTGCTTTAAGCGCGATTTTTTACGGCTTTGTGGGCTTTTTGATTTTGGCTATCGGTTTTAGTCTGCTTCATTTCTTTTTGCCGGTTTATCAAAATACTTTAAGCGCGGCTGATTTTCTGACGGCAAAAAAACTTTTTACAATAATGCTTATTAACCTTGCTTTTGTTATACCCAGCAATATTTTTGTTGCTGTTATAAATGCAAATCAGAAATTTATTTTTGCCAAAACGCTTGTTATTTTAACTTTGATTTTAAGGCCGGCAACAATAGTTTGTATGCTGCATTTTTGGCCAAAAGCATTAACGATAGTTTATATTCATACAATTTTTAATTTTCTTGTGATTTTGGCTAATATAATTTACTGCTGCAAGTTTTTAGATATAAAAATGAAACTTCACCGCTTTGAATGGAAACTTTTAAAAGAACTTATTTTATTTTCTCTTTATGTTTTCTTGGCGGTGGTTATGGAACAATCTTACTGGCGTAGCGGGCAACTTATTTTGGGTGCGCTTATCGGCACAGGTGCGGTGGCCGTTTATGCAATTGCTATGAAACTTGATATTTATTTTACGCGTTTTGCCGATAATATAAGCGCAATTTTTCTGCCGCAACTTTCGCAAATAAGTGCGCACAGAAGTTTTACCGAGCAGACAAATGAAGTCTTTTTAAAAGTATCGCGCTTGCAGTTAATGGTTATGAGTATTTTCTTGTGCGGTTTTATTTTATATGGCAAAACTTTTCTTAATTTCTGGCTTGGCGCAGGTTTTGAAAATGCCTATTATTATGCTCTTATTATAATGTTTGCTTTATTTATTCCTCTTACGCAAAATATAGGTATATGGGTTTTGCAGGCGCAAAATAAGCATTATTTTAGGGCATGGGTATATACGGCAAGCGCAATTTTTAATATTATTCTTGGTATATTTTTAGTCAAAAATATCGGCGCAAAAGGTTGCGCTGTGGCAACGGCGGTTTCTATTGTGTTTGGGCAAGGCCTTGCGATGAATTTATTTTATAATAAAATCGGGCTTGCCCTAAAAAAATATTTTAAAAATGTGCTTAGAATAATCCCCGTTTTTGCATTGATGTTTTTAATCGGGCTAGCGGGGGAAAAGTTTTTTATCACCCAAAGTTTAGCAGTATTTTTAGTTAAAATAATTTTATTTATTTTACTCTTTTTAATGCTGTTTTATTTTACTTTTATGAACGCGTATGAAAAAAATTTGCTAAAATCTCTCTATGGCAAGAAATAAGGGTATTCAAACAATTTATACAAACCGCAAAGCCTATCACGAGTTTTTTATAACAACTACTTTTGATGCCGGGCTTGAACTTTTAGGTGCGGAAATTAAGTCTATACGCCAAAAAGAATGTTCTTTAGAAGGCTCTTTTGTCCGTGCGGAAAAAGGGCAGGCGTATATTTATAATATGAATATAAATCCTTATATTTATAATACCCACACCCAACTTGAACCTTCCAGACCGCGCAGACTCCTTTTAAACAAAAGGGAAATCAATAAACTTATCTCTTACGGCTCGGTTAAAGGACAAGCCATAGTTCCGCTTGAAATTTTTATTAAAGACGGCTGGGCCAAGGTTAAAATTGCTCTTGCCAAAGGTAAAAAACTTTATGATAAGCGCGAAGCCCTTAAAAAGAAAGAAATTGCCCGCAACCTTGACCGCAGTATGAAAGTTAAATTTAAATTATAATTTTTGCTAAATAAAACCCCCGCTCTAAATAAAAGAGCGGGGGTAAATTTTTAAATCTGCTTAATTTTATTTAAGCAAGATTTTGCGTGATAAGCGGATTTTGCCGTTATTGTCAATTTCAACAACTTTAACTTCCACTTCATCGCCGAGTTGCAAAACGTCTTCTACTTTGTTAATTCTGTGTTTTTCAATTTCAGAAATATGTAAAAGGCCGTCTTTGCCGGGCAAAAGTTCAACAAATGCGCCAAAGGGTTGTATGGAAACAACTTTACCTTTGTAGATTTGGTTGACTTCAACATCTTTTGTCAAAAGGTCAACTTCTGCTTTTGCTTGGGCAAGTTTTGCTGCATTGGCGGCGGCAATCATAACTTTGCCGTCATCGTCAATATCAATTTTGCATTCGGTTTCTTCGCAAATTCTCTTGATATTTTTACCGCCGGGGCCGATTAAAGCGCCGATTTTATCCTGCGGAATCATCATTGTATAGATGACAGGAGCAGTCGGTGCAACGTTCGGTCTGGGGGTTTTAATAGTGCTTTCCATGTGGTCCATAATGAAAAGCCTGCCTCTTGTTGCTTGGGCAATTGCTTTTCTTAAAACATCCAAGGAAATACCGCTTGAAAGTTTCAAGTCCATTTGGAAGGCCGTAATACCTTTGCGGGAACCGGTTAATTTAAAGTCCATATCGCCGAGGTGGTCTTCAAGGCCCATAATATCGGAAAGTATGGCGTATTTATCATCTTTTGTGATAAGGCCCATAGCAATACCGCTGCAGGTACCTTTCATAGGCACGCCGGCATCAAATAAGGATAATGAACCGCCGCAAACGCTGGCCATTGAAGAAGAACCATTTGATTCCATAATATCGGAAACAACTCTAATAGTATAAGGGAATTTTTCCGGATCTGGCAAAAGCGGCATTAAGGCGCGTCTTGCAAGTTCGCCGTGGCCGATTTCGCGTCTGCCGGGGGATCTATCAGGTTTGCACTCGCCGGTAGCAAAACCGGGGAAGTTATAGTGAAGCATAAAAGTTTCTTCAGTATTTTCTTCAAGTCCTTCAATTTGCTGTGCGTCTTGTGCTGTGCCGAGGGTTGTGGTAACGAGGGCTTGGGTTTGGCCTCTTGTAAAGAGGGCAGAGCCGTGTGCGCAAGGTAAAACTCCGACCATAGAACTTAACGGGCGGATTTCTTCGGTTTTTCTGCCGTCAACGCGAATACCTTCGTTTAAAACCATTGCTCTAGATTCTTCATAAGCAAGCATTTCCATAGCAAAACCGGCATATTCGGCTGCCTGTTCAGGGTATTTTTCGGTTAAACTATTTGTGAAATTTTCCTTAAGGGTTGCAATTTTTACATCGCGGGTTTGTTTATCTAAAAACTCGTGTAAAATTTTTGCAACTTCCGCGCGGAAGGTATTGTTTGCCATATCCAATACTTCTTGGGGCAAAACTTCCGGGGTCCATTCAAATTTTTCTTTACCGGCTTTTTCTCTTAAATCAAGTTGGGCTTGGCAAAGTTTTTTAACTTCGGGGTGGGCAATTTCAATTGCTTTAACCAAATCTTCTTCGCCGACTTCGTGTGCGCCGCCTTCTACCATCATAATTCCGTCTAAAGTACCTGCAATAACAAGGTCCATATCGGCAGTTTTGCGTTCTTCAATAGTCGGGTTAATGACATATTGGCCGTTAATTCTGCAAACGCGGACACCTGCAACAGGGGTGGTAAAAGGTATGCTTGAAATAACCGTTGCCGCAGAAGAAGCAGCGATACTTAAAACATCGCTTTCATTTTTGCCGTCTGCGGAAACGACCATAGCCGTTACGTTAACTTCGCAAGCAAAACCTTTAGGGAAAAGCGGCCTCATAGAGCGGTCAATCAAGCGGGAAGAAAGAGTTTCTTTTTTGCTTGGTCTTGATTCTCTTTTGAAAAAACCGCCCGGTATTTTGCCGGCAGCATAGGTTCTTTCCTTATAGTTTACTGTTAAAGGAACAAAATCTTGTAAGCCGGGTTTTTGATTTTTATCGGATACGGCAGTTGCTAAAACCATTGTGTCGCCGAGTCTTGCCATAACAGAGCCGTCTGCTTGTTTGGCAATGACACCGGTTTCAAAAGTTATTTTTTTGCTGCCGATTTCAACCTCAACGCTAACTTTATTATTTGTCATTTTAAATTTATTTCCTTAATTTGAGTTCTTTTGTAACTTCTTGATATTTCTTAAGATCTTTTTTCTTTAAATAAGCGAGTAATTTTTTGCGTTGGCTTACGAGTTTTGTTAAACCTTGTTCACCTGCAAAATCTTTAGGATTGGTTCTTAAATGTTGGGAAATATAATGAATTCTTTCCGTAATTAAAGCAATTTGTACAGCGGGGCTGCCGGTATCGGCAGGTGCTGCCTGAAATTTAGAAATAATATTTTTTCTGTCTTGTTTTGTTAATGCCATTTTGTTTTTACACTTAAATCAAGGACTGATTACCGAGTAAAGGCCCCGCGATGTCAAACTTGTCAAAACAACTTAAAGCCGATACCAAGCGATAGTCTGATTTTCTCCTATTTTTTTAGTTTTGTATATAAATATACATATATAATTATATCATATATAGAGATTTTTGTGTCTTTTTTCCTTTTTTTCTTATTTCTTAAAAATTGAGAAAGAAGGTACTTTTTACAAAAAATATCCCCCGAAAAGTTTTTTCGGGGGATAATATAAAGTTCTTATATTTTAGTCAAAATAAGCAATATCCTCAGCATTTTTTGCTTTTTTAGGGGTATCATTGTAAGTCCTTACCATTTTGACAAATTCTGCTCTGTCGCCGCTTTCGTCAACGCCTTTTGCTTTAGAGGCAATATCGGCAATTTGTTTGGCGGTAAAGCCATTTAAGTATTGGCTATCTCTTAACAATTGGCCGAATGCTGCCGCTGCAGAAGCAAAGCGGAAATCAGTGGAGGCTTTATCAAAGGTTTTGAAATCTGCCTTTTTAAGCGTTTTGCTGATGAGTTTGCTTGTATCTCCGTCCGGGTCTTTATATCTCATTTTAACGGTTAAAACTTCGTCTTTATTTGTGAACTCGGTTTTGCCGTATTTAAGCGGGTCAATATCCATTTTTTCGCCGCTGCCTACGGGGCGGATTTCATAAATAACGGTTACGGTGTGGCCCGCGCCGATTTCGCCTGCGTCTTTAGTATCATCGTTGAAATCTTCATTATTTAGTAAGCGTTTTTCATAACCGATAAGGCGGTATTCTTCCACAACTGCAGGGTTAAATTCTACTTGGAATTTGGTATCTTTTGCAACTGTGAACATTGTTCCGCCAAATTCTTGGACAAGGGCTTTTTGGGCGGCTTTAAGGTCGTTAATATAAGCATAGTTGCCGTTGCCTTTATCGGCGATGGTTTCCATCATATTATCTCTATAATTGCCCATACCAAAGCCAAGTGCACTGATAAATACTCCGCTTTCTTTAGCCTCGCTTACCTGTTTTTCAAGGTCGCCTATTCTGGAACTGCCGACATTGAAATCTCCGTCGCTTGCGATAATGATTCTGTTATTACCTTTGCGGATAAAGTTTTCTTTTGCGACTTTATAGGCAAGTTTAAGACCGGCCTCTCCGGAGGTTGAACCGCTTGCACGCAAAGAGTCTATTGCTTCAATAATTTTTTCTTTATTTTTTGCTTTTACGCCGTTAAGACGAACATCCGTGCCGCTTGCATAGGTAACGATAGAAACAATATCATCTTTATCAAGTTGGTCTAAGAGCATTTTGAAGGCCTGTTTAACCAAAGGCAAGCGGTTGCTGTCTCTCATAGAACCGGATACATCAATTAAGAAAACAAGGTTGCTTTGCGGAAGTTCACTTCTGTCAATTTCTTTTGCTTTTACGCCGATTTTGACAAGTTGGCTTTTTTCGTTCCACGGGGCGGTTGCATATTCTATATTTATGCTGATAGGATCGCTGCCGGTGGGAGCAGGATAATCATAAGCAAAGTTATTGATTATGGCTTCTGTTCTGACACCTTCTTTTTGTATAGACCAGCCGCGGTTAATTTGCTCTTTAAGCATATTATAAGAAGCAGTATCAACATCAGCCGAGAAGGTTGATAAAGGTTCCAAAAGGGCTTTTTTAAAGCCGTTTTCATTATAGGCTTTTGTATCTTGGGAAAGTTGCATTTCCGGTTCAGCCCAACGTACACTGGCCGTTCTGGCGATATAGGAACTTTCTGTATTTGCGGAAGACCAAGTGGAGGGCCTAGCAAAACTTGCAGAAGCCATACTTGCTTTACCAACACGGGAATATCTTGCGGATCTTGTTAAGTCTTGAAGTGCAGCCGTTCCTGCAACTTTTTGCTTTTGAGTAGACACATATAATTCTTCTGAAGCAAAACTATCAGCCATACTTGAAGTATCTGTAAGTGCCTTGCTCCCGTCAAAAGAAGCAGAGAGATTTTGTTCTGCGATTTGTTCTTTTTCAGGGGTAATTGTTGTAATGGTTTCTTCTTCAACAATTTTAACTTTCTCTGCAACTATATCCTGATATTTTGCGCGGTTGGTTAAAAGAACTGCCGGCACGGCAATCAGCGCGATAACGGCTGCTGCGGCTATGATTTTATACTTTTTCATACTATTTGTTCTCCTTGCGGCTACTTTTTGGCTGACTTTTGCAAAAATAGCCTGTTGTTTGTAGCCCGCTTTATCATAATCTACATTGGAAAATTTCTTTATAATTTCCTCATCTGTATATTTCATAAATCCTCCAATATAGTTTTGATTTTATTTATTGCTCTGTTTATTATGGTGCCGACATTACTTTCACTAAGAGAAGTTATTTTTGCAATTTCCCTGTTGTTTAAAGAAGAAAAAAACTTGAGTGAAATTAAATCTCTCTCTTTTTGATTAAGCGCCTCTAAAGCGGCGTTTAATTGTTTTAATTCTTCTTCCTCGTCAAGTTTATCTAGGGGCTGTTTTTCTTTTGAAGAAAAAACTTCTTCCTTATCTGTCATGGAAAAAAAGTTTTTTATGTAGTAAAGGCGAAAGTGGCTGTTAACTTGATTGCGTGCTATCGTAAAAAGCCATTGTTCTATATTACCTTTACTTTCGTCAAAAGAACTTTGTTTTTCAAACACTTTTTGCCAAAACTCACAGGCAATATCATCTGCTTGTGCTTCGCTAGTTATCCTTGCCCTAATGTAAGAATAAATACGTTTGAAATAAGCATTATAAACTTGCTCAAAGTTCATCAGCGGCCTCCACTAATTATACGCATGAGAACAAAAAGTATCACAAAAAAATTATACCAATTTTTAATTTCTCTTTTTTCAGAAGTGAAAAATAAAAAAATAGGTCTTTAGACCTAAAAACTCATAGGTCCAAAAAAATTTCAAATTAGGTCTTTTGACCCTTGGAGTGTTTCTATTAAGATGTTAGACTATAAGTATAAATTCAGTGTCTCCAACAGAATTTATCCCAAGGCAGCCTTACCCCTAGGCTGCCTTCCCTTTTTTTATTTTGCTTCGGCTTTTTTCCTCTTTTTTATTTTTTTAAGACTTCGGATAGCAGCGCCCTTCGGGCGCGGTTCCCTACTATACCTCGTCTTAAAGAAAATAAAAAATAGGTCGGCGCGGTTGTCCGCGCCTAAAAAATCCTCGCAAAAGTATATGCTGGTTTTAAAATTAAAATTTTCTAAAAAATCCTCGCAAAAATATTTTTTTACTTATATATCTATATAAAACCCTTGTCAAAAATCAAAATATCATATATACTTTGTATATAGTATAAAAATGTAACCATAAAAAATTTGTTGTATAGATAAAAATAAGGAGTTCAAATTATGTTTAACAAAAATAAAAAAAGCAAGAAAAACAAGGGTTTTACCCTTATAGAATTGCTTATTGTTATGTTGATAATAGGTATTGTAGGGGCAATATCAATACCTATGTATATGCATGCTATGGAAAAAAGCCGCGCAACCGAGCCTATAGGTTTGCTTAACACCATAGCAAATGCCGAACAAAGGTATAAAATATCTACTATGGAATATACAAATCAACTACCTGATTTGGATATACATATAGAGCCCTACACGCAGGGAAATATGACGCCCAGCACCTTTGATACAGAGTATTTTGATTTTACTCTTGAAGAGGAAAAAGCAATTGCGGTTCGTAAAGACGGCGGGGATTATACTCTTGCGGTAGAGTATGAAACAGGCGAAGTAACCTGCACCCCCGGGGAAAGCAGAATCTGCACTTCTTTAAATTTAAAAGCGGGGGAAGCAGCCGTAGAGCCCGAACCCGAACCGGAGCCGGACCCGTGGAAAGAAACATCTTGTCCTACTAGTGAATATGACGCATTTTATATGTCAGATTCTCCTTATTATGATGAATGGAGTTGGAATTATTACCAGTATGATGGACCAACTATAAATAATCCTTGGTGGAATAGTTATTATGATAATACTCTTGATTGTATTGTCGGCGAAGGAAATTTTGTGGAAAAATTTAGAGATTCTTCCTGTTTAGATTCAACTACTTGCGAAGAGTATGAAATAACCGACCAAGGTCTTCAAAAAGATAGAATTTGGTGGTGGGATCAAAATAGTAATGAGAAATATGTAAATAGTTATACTAAAAGAACTTGTAATAAAGAAGCCGGCGAAGTTGAATGTGATGAATGGACCGAAGTTACTGAAGTCCAGTATGATGAAGATAATACTTATGCAACTATAATTAAAACTTGCACCGGCGATAATATAAATCAGGCAGATGGCTCTTGCCTTTATTATGATAATATTTATGCTGTTGGTGGGATGCATTCTAGTAATTATGCACGATGCAATTGGTGGGATGAATATGACAACTATTGCTATGATTGGACCATTTATGATAATAATCAGGGAATAGAGTGCTGGGGAGATTCTTATCAACTTCAAAATATGGATTGTTATTCTATGATGGCTGGATGTATGTATTATAATCCTGAAACCGGAATGTGCGAAGGCGGATATTGGGATTCTTGCGCGTATTATGATCCGGAATTTGGATGCCAAGGCGGATATGTCGGCGGTATGGGCAATCCTTGCGATTGGGACGGCGTGCCTTGGGGCGAACAAAGAAGTTATGAATGTTGCAGTTATGATGCCTACTACGATTATGAAGGCTGCCGCTGGTATAGATGCGATTACTGGGGCGAATGCTAGTAAAATAGTTTAATTCTTCTTAATAATAAAAATCCCCGTTCTTTTATTTGGAACGGGGATTTTAATAATAAAAAATTTATTATATAAGAGTTTTTAAACTTTATTTATCTCGTTAATTTTATCAATAATTTTTTGTAGGAATATTTGAGAATCTTCTTCAAGTTCTTCCTGTATTTCGTTTATAATATTAAAACTGAAATATTTGCCGTATTGTTTATTATCCTTTATATTTTTTAATTCTTCTTCATATTCTTTTTCAATATATTTTATAAAGTCTTTTGTTTTGTTCTGGAGATCTTGTTGTGCAAAATCATAGGCGGTAAGACCTATTGCATTTGCCGGTTTGGAAAGATAAGCCCCTTTTACTCTTAATAAAGTAGCAGCCTGTAAATCTCCTCTTTTACAAGCAAGCATCATAGGGGTATAATTACGGATAGGAATCATTTTCCCGTTTACTTCTTTATAAATACCCCAAGTATCTATATAGGCATCATAAACAAAACCTTCATTTAATATCCATTCTATATAGCGGTATGCTTTATTTTCAACTAAAGTGTAAAGTAAAGTTTTATTATTGGTTCCTATATAATTGGATACACAACGGGAAGGGTGTATTGCGCAACATTGTTTAAAAATTTTAAAAGTTTCTTCGGAAGAAATATCTAAATCAGTTATAATTTGGTTTAATTCATAAGACATGTTTTGGTAATAGCACTTGTTTTTATAGAGTTTATTGTTTATTGTATCAATTGTCTGATAAGGTTTTTGCGGTTTTGTCGGGGCATAAGAAGACCAAGGTCTATAAAAACTTTGCGCCAAAATAATTTGCCCGCACAGGCAAAAAAGGGTAAAGAGTAATAATTTTTTTATATTTTTCATAAAAACTTTAAATCTTTTTTATCAGCAGAATGCTTATTGGAAAAAAGCGGTATATCTCCTGCATAAAAAATAGTTTCTTTATTTGCATCTTGCAAATTATAATGTAAAGGTTTAACGGCATCTATGTTTGAATGACCGAAGAGGTCATTTAATTGGTGTTTATATTCTTTTTCTATATATTCCATAAAGCCTATATCTTTATATTTTGCTTCTTTTGCATAGTCATAAGCCCGTTTATTTTGTTGGCCGGTTGTTTTAAAATTATATTTAAGCAAACTTGCGCCGTAAGTAATTAAAAGGGCAGATCCTTGTAAATCTCCGTTAGAACAGGCAAGCATTAAAGGCGTTAGCGAGGTGTTATCTTCTTTTGTGGTTTTGGTAAAGAAATAGTCGTTTTCTTTAATCGTATCAATAGTTTTGCCAAAGGCATCTATATTTTGGATATAATTTCTTGATAAATTTAAAAGGAATTTTGCCACCAAATAGGCTTTTGCTTCTATGGCGGTATAAAGCAGAGTTTTATTATCCGGACCGGAATAAGCATCTAAACAGGCGCTGGAATGTTTTTTACAGCAAGATTGCAAAGTTGCTACGGCATTATCTTTTTTATATCTTATCAATGCATTAAGTTCCATCCCGCAGGCCATATCATTTCGCCAAGAACCTATGCGGTCTATGGTTTTTTTATTTGATTGGGCAAAAGAGGGCAGCGCACTAAAAAGAAAGATAAGACACATTAAAATAAAAGATAATTTTTTCATAACAATATCCCAAAATCCTAAAGAATAATTATTCTAAGGATATATACTTATAATTTAGGAAAATTTCGCTAAAAAAACAAGGGAAAAAGGGCCTAGTTGCTTCTGGGTCTTTAGGCCTATATGCTTTTTTAAAGGGTTTTTAGACGGAAATCAATTCCTTAGCATTTCTTCAATTTCCGCTTCATTTTGTGCTTGTTCTTGTTGTTTTTGGATTTTTTGGTTTCTGTTATACATCATTATTGCATTTGGGATAGTTTCATAGACCTTCTGCAATTGCAATGGGGAAAGATTCGGATAATATATTACAGGGATATTTAACTTTTGATATTCTTTAAAAATTTTTTCTGTCGGCACAACAAAAATGCAATTTTGGGGATTATTAAAATTGATAATATTATCTTCATTATTCTTATTTTCCAGAATTGGCAACTGAACTTTTTTTGCTAAAGTTGTATATATAGCAAAAACATTAAAACTATCATTTGAAGCCCTCAAAACTTCTTCTCCTTTATAACCGGAAACAAATTCAAGTCTGGGATATTTATCTGAAGGTAATTGTGAATTGGCAAAATTATAGGCCTCAGTATAAGAAGCCTCTATATCCATATCTTCCGGATAATCTATACTACTAAGACCTGCTATAATTGTATGTGGGGGAAGGTCTTTTAAGTCTTCTAAAATTTCCTGGCTGGGGAAAGGCTTTTCGTTTTGATTTTCATCTTCAAATTTTTCCGTATTATATTGTATTCCCTGTATATCGTTTAAAGTTATTTGTTTTACTATTTGGGCTTCTTGCAAACTTTCCGGGGTTACTTTTTCAGATGCCGTGATAACTTCCGTTTTTTTGGTAGTAGGATTATATACTTCTGCCTTATAAGTTCTAATATAAGTTTTTCCGGCGGATTTTGAGGAAGTTTTTTCTCCGGCACTTAATTTTAGATTTTCTACATTTTTTAGATTTTCATTAAAGTTTTGGTATAAATCCTGTGCTTTATTATTTGCGGATGAAAGAGATTTTTGCCCAAGGAAGTTTTTTGCAGCGTTATATTTTGTAGGGGCAGCATATTCTCCCTGATATTGATTGGTTTCTAGTCTGCGCAGAGAGGTGCTAAAATTCTGTTCTTGTCCGTTTGTTTGTTTTATGGCGGTATTTGTTGCTGTGTTTTGGTTTGTTTCTTGCCCGCTGTTTTGTTTATAAAAAATCTTGCTTGTTTTAGGTAAGGATGTTAAGGCAACAGGCCCTGTTTCTGTTTGAATATATTTATTACCTTTCTTATCTGTTAAAACAGGATAGATATTATTATTATAGGTAACATATTCACCAAAAGAAGAATCTGTATTGTTTGTAAAATATTTTTGGGCGTTATTTTCTGCATTTTTTGTTTCAGAGTTATTTAAATTATTTTCTTTCATTTCTCCATTTAGGACGGAAGCCTTTTCTTGTTCTTCTTGTTTCTGTTCAAGTGTAACGCCTTTTGCTTTACTTTGCACTAATTGTATTCTCTTTTTTAGATTAGAAGGGTTAGAAGTTTTTTCTTCTGCTTTTTCTGCTGATTTAAAGCCATAAAAAGTTGCCACTCTGTTATATGCTTTATATAAAGAATTGAGAATGAAAGAGTTTGTCGGTTTATTTATATCCTCTTTATCCGGTTCCGGCGTAGAGAACATAAAAGGCAAAGCCAATAATAAAAGTAAAACAATAACGGCAACTCTAAAAAATTTATCGTTTAAAAAACGCATAAAAAACCTTTTTTATAAGATAAAAATATTTTAGCAAAAAAAATAGTTTAATAGACAATAAAAAAGGCCCATTTTAAAAATGGGCCTTTTGGATTTATTTTTCTATTTTTACTTCATCTAATTTTATTGCCAAATCATCAAGTTGCTGTTTATCTACGACATTTGGCGATTCTGTTAAGGGGCAGAAAGCCGCCGTTGTCTTGGGGAAAGCAATAACTTCTTTAATAGATTCTTCTCCGCAAAGAAGTGCGGTTAATCTATCTAAACCAAGCCCAAAACCGCCATGCGGAGGTGCACCGCACTCAAGAGCATTTAACAGCATACCAAATCTGAGTGCCGCCTGTTCTTTTGAGTGTTTCATAAGGGCCAAGATTTGTTCTTGCAAATCGCGTCTATGGTTTCTGATAGAGCCGGAAGCAAGTTCCACGCCGTTTAAAACCATATCAAACTGATAAGAACGCACTGCTAAAGGATTTGTTTTTAGCAAGGGGATATCTTCTTCCAAAGGTGCGGTAAATGGGTTATGGGCTGCATCATATCTGTCTTCTTCGGGAATATACTCAAGAAGGGGGAAATTAACAATCCATAAAGGAGCCCATTTATAAGCAGGTTTTAAACCTAAAACTTTAATTAACTCTTTTCTCAAAGCGCCCATAAATAAAGCGCAGGTATTAGATTTATCCGTTCCTATAAATATGGTAGAGTTTTCTCCGGCATTTAAGGTTTTAATTAAATTATCAAGTTCTTCTTTGGTAAAGAACTTAGCGCTAGGTCCGGTTGCCTGGCCTTCTTTAATTTTTAAATAACTTAAACCTTTTGCGCCGTTCTTTTTGACGAGTTCGGTTAATTTATCAAGTGCGCCTCTAGTTAAAACTTCGGTGCTGTTTGGGGCAACTAAAGCCCTAATAACGCCGCCGTCTTGCAAACTTTGGGTAAAAACTTTAAATGTGCTGTTTTTGAATATTTCACTTACATCGCTTATTTCAAGACCAAAGCGAACATCGGGTTTATCGCTGCCGTATTTCAGCATTGCTTCCTGATAGGGCAAACGTTTAAAAGGAATATTTATTTCTTCGCCTGCCATTGTGAAAACTTTTTTCATCATACCTTCGCCGATAGTGAAAATATCGTCCAAATCAACAAAGGACATTTCCACATCTATTTGTGTGTGTTCGGGCTGGCGGTCTGCTCTTAAGTCTTCATCTCTAAATGCGCGTGCAAGTTGGAAGTATCTGTCAATTCCGCTTGCCATTAAAGTTTGTTTGAACATTTGCGGGCTTTGCGGAAGGGCATAAAATTTGCCTTTATGCACGCGGCTAGGCACGAGATAATCCCTTGCGCCTTCCGGTGTAGAACGGGTTAAAATCGGTGTTTCAATTTCCAAGAATCCGTTTTCGTCAAAATATTTTCTGACGCATTGTGCGATTTTATGGCGCATAGTTAAATTGCGCACCATTCTTGGTGCACGCAAATCAAGATAGCGGTATTTAAAGCGGATTTCTTCACTTAAATTTTTATCTGTATCAATTTCAAAGGGAAGGGGAATACAGGTATTTAATACTTCAATGGTATCGGCGATAACTTCAATTTCGCCGGTTTTCATATTTTTATTGGTATAACCTTCCTTGCGGGCTTTAACCTGACCGGTTATGCAAACGACATATTCATTACGCAAGGTTTGCGCAATTTCAAAAGCCGTTTTATTTTCCGGTTCAACTACCACTTGCACAAGGCCTGTTCTATCTCTTAAATCTAAAAACAAAACGCCGCCGTGGTTTCTGTAACTTTGCACCCAGCCGCATAATGTTTGTTTGGTATCGGTAAGTTTGGCGTTAATATCGCCGCAATAATTAGTTCTTTTCATTTTGCACCTTTTTTAATATGGAAATAACTTCGCTTTGCAAATATTCTTTTTGCTCGGCATTATTCAAATCTTTTAAAACAAAAGTATTTTTTTCAACTTCGCTTGAACCTATAATTATGGCCCAGCGGCAGTTATTTTTATCTGCCTGTTTCATTTGCGATTTGATATTTTTATCAAAAATACCGCCCAAGGTTTTTATATCTGCCTGGCGGAGTTTTTGCATAATATCAAAAGCGGTTTGATTACAGGTTTTATCCATAGAGATTACAAAAAATTTGTTTTCTCTTTGGATATTTTCTTCTGCTTTTGTTTGTTCTTCTAAAACGGAAGCAACTCTTTGTGCGCCCAAAGCCCAGCCGACAGCCGGGCAAGCAGGCCCGCCCATAGATTTAACAAGGGTATCATATCTTCCGCCGCCGGCAATAGCGTTTTGGGCATTTGTTCCGGCGACAAATTCAAATACCGTTTGGGTATAATAATCAAGCCCGCGCACAAGCATAGGGTCCACTTCAAAATCAATTTTGCCTTTAAGTAAGGCAAGTACTTCGTCAAAATGCGCTTGGCAATCTGGGCAAAGTTTTTGCTTGGGAACATTAGTAAATTTAGGTCCGTCAATTTTACAATCTAAAACTCTTAAAGGGTTTCTTTCAAGGCGGTCTTTACATTTATCGCAAAGTTGGTCTTTTGATGCGGAAAAGAAATTTATTAACTCCTGTCTGAAAGCCGGCCTGCATTTGCCGCAACCAAGCGAATTTATACGCACTTTATAATTTTTTATTCCGTAGCGTTCAATAATATCTTTTAGCATTAAAATAGTCTGGGCATCCTGTGCGGGGTTTTGATTGCCAAAACACTCCACGCCGATTTGCTCAAATTCTCTATATCTTCCTGCCTGGGGACGCTCTGCCCTAAACATATTACCGATATAATAGAAACTCTTTAAGGGATTATTTTGCGCAAATCCGTTTTCAATATAAGCGCGCACAATACCCGGTGTGCCTTCCGGTCTAAGGGCGATATTTCTGCCGCCGGCATCTTCAAAGGCATACATTTCTTTTTGCACGATATCGGTAGTATCTCCGGTTGATTTAATAAAAAGTTCTTTTAATTCAATCGTAGGTATGCGCAATTCATCTACGCCGTAAAGAGCAAAGACTTCTCTTGCGCAGTTTTCAAGTTTTGTTAAGTTTTCGGCTTGTGTGCCGAAAGTATCTTTAAATCCTCTGACTATTTTTGCCATAAATATATTTTAGCATTTTATTAGCGTCTTAAAATGGTATAATATAAAAAGTAAGGGCGTGTAGCTCAGTTGGGAGAGCGCTTCGTTCGCAACGAAGAGGTCGTGGGTTCGACTCCCATCACGTCCATTTTTTTATTAAAAAAAGAGGCAATTTTATGGCAAGAGTTTATATTAAACATATCGGTGAACACTTAGGTCAGCAGGTTGTTTTAAAAGGTTGGCTTTATAATAAACGCTCAAGCGGCAAACTTGTATTTTTGCAACTTCGCGACGGCTCGGGCATTATTCAATGCGTAGTTTTTAAAGGTGATGTTAAAGAAGATGTTTTTGCGTTAGCGGATAGTTTAACCCAAGAATCTTCAATAGAAATTACCGGTATTGTTAAAGAAGATAAACGCTCACCCATCGGTTTTGAAATCGGCGTTAGTGATGTTAAACTTATCAAAGCCGCAAAAGATTATCCGATTTCTCCAAAAGAACACGGAACTGCCTTTTTAATGGATAACAGACATTTGTGGCTGCGTTCCAGCAGGCAAGTGGCAATTTTAAAAATCAGAGATGAAATTATTTTTGCTATCCGCCAGTATTTTAAGGAAAACGATTTTACTTTGGTTGATAGCCCGATTTTAACTCCCGCTGCTTGCGAAGGCACCAGCACCCTTTTTGAAACTGATTATTTTGGTGAAAAAGCATTTCTTTCCCAAAGCGGTCAACTTTACGGCGAAGCCAGCGCCATGGCACTTGGCAAAATTTATTGTTTCGGCCCTACATTTAGAGCGGAAAAATCTAAAACCCGCCGCCATTTAACAGAATTTTGGATGGTAGAGCCGGAAGTCGCTTTTAACACTCTTGATGACGATATGGACCTTGCCGAAGATTTTATTTGCTATATCGTTCAAAGAGTTTTAAAGAATTGCCAAGCAGAACTCAAAACTTTGGAAAGAGATATTTCTAAACTTGAAAATATCAAAAAACCTTTCCCAAGAATTTCTTATACAGAAGCCATTGAAATTTTAAATAAAAACGGCAACCCGACCGAATGGGGCGGCGATATCGGCGGAGATGAGGAAACAATAATTTCCCAACAATTTGACAGACCTGTTATGATACACCGCTATCCTGCCGCAATTAAGGCTTTCTATATGAAACGCGATCCTAAAGATCCGCGCCTTGCCTTGGCTGTTGACGTTATCGGGCCGGAAGGTTACGGCGAAATTATCGGCGGCAGCGAGCGTGAAGATGATTATGATACCCTTGTTGCCCGTATTAAAGAACAAGGTTTACCGCCGGAAGCCTTTGATTGGTATCTTGATTTAAGAAAGTTTGGCAGTGTACCGCATTCCGGTTTTGGTATGGGTATTGAAAGAATGGTAGCGTGGGTTTGCGGTTTGCATCACGTGCGCGAAACTATACCTTTCCCGAGGTTAATGGATAGACTCAAACCATAATCTTTTTTGCGGTGGCTTTTGCGTTTATAGTGCGTTATGCCTTGCTCACATATGCGGGGCTGTCGCCCGCTCGGGATATGCTTCACTAGGCAAGCCTTCTCTAAACGCAAAAATCCTTGCAAAAAATATGCTCTGCTTGTGCAAAATTTGAATTAAAATTTACCTAAAATACTATGCCGCTATGTGCTGTTTTTGATTAAATTAAAACTCTAAAAATACAATGGAAAAAATTAAATTGTATATTTTGATACTCCTAAAAATCTTTTTGCCAGTTAAACTTAATTTATTCTAAAAAATGTTATAATTATATCAGACGTAGAATTTTCTATCGGTAAAATACTAATTAGGTATAAAGATGAAATTTAAAGAAAAAGGTTATACTTTTTTTGTTTATAGCGCAGAAGTTCCTATTTTAAAAGAATTTGGTTTGGATGAAAATTTTCTAAAAAATCTGCCAAATTATTTTGATAATCACGGCCAAACTATCCATAAAGCCCGTAATGAAATAAAGGTTTTTGATTTAAACGGGCATAAAATCAATGTAAAAAAATATGCAATTGCTCCGATAGTAAACAGAATTTTATATTCTCTTGGTATCCGCAAACCCAAATGCCAAAGAGCATTTTTAAATGCCGAAAAAATTTTAAAAGCCGGTTTTAATACTCCTAAGCCTTTGGCTTTTATAATTCAGCGTAAAAACGGCCTTATTTATGATTCTTATTTTATCAGTGAACAACTTGAAAATGTTTCCCAGTTAGGCCATAATTGCAAAAATGTTTCTTTGATAAAGGCTTTTGCTCTTTTTACAGCCCAATTGCACGAAAAGGGTCTTGAATCAACCGATTATACCCCCGGCAATATTTTATATTCCAAGCAAGATTCTTCTTATAAATTTTATTTAGTTGATATAAACAGGTTTAAGTTTAGGAACAAACCTCTTACCATTTACCAAGCACCCAAGACGCTTTATTTACCGGTTTCAACTGAAACAAGATTGAAATTATTTATTTCCTGTTATGCCAAACATCGTAATTTTCCTAAAGAATATCTTATCAATAAATCTCTT
>Ga0310696_10001363_pt1 | contig 35589 bp, 56 predicted proteins | sample AusTroGonzalo_MG_4_FD_203885 | JGI IMG/M metagenome (GOLD analysis project Ga0310696, IMG submission 203885) | Bovine rumen microbial communities from tropical cattle in Woodstock, Queensland, Australia - Gonzalo_02 (v2) (version 2) | ecosystem: Host-associated > Mammals > Digestive system >... | reverse complement strand
ATAAGAGAAAAGATGCGAGAGTGCGGCAACAACGAGGATTATGTGAAGTTTGCAGTGAAAGAAAAACTGAGAGACGATGTTTACGAAAATATACGAAGGAAGAAAAACGATGAAGCCGAAAGAATCCTCCCGGAATCGGATTTCAGATTTCGCAAGATATACGACAAGGTGGTGAGAATGAGAGCTGGCATAGCCGACCTTCTTGAGCATTACGCAGTAGAAGGTTTCAGGCTCGGAAGAGAGTTCGAGATTTGCAAAATAACACTTCCAAACCATACTGTCAGCACATTGAACGACCCAGATATTACATATGATTTCGACCCGAAGAGGTTCTCCGACAAATGCATCGAGACTTTCATACCGGAAGACTACAACAATTTCTGACACAAAATAAAAACAAAAACACAATAACAAACCAAAAAAAACAAACCGAAATGTTCCCATTCATAAACCCCTGGACATATTACATCATCAACGACGAGATGCCGGACATTTACGATTCACCGGACCCGAAATGGACCACCAAGGTCATTTTATGCTTCGTTTACTACATCGTAATATCGGCGCTGTGGGCCACTGGATTCGTCTTTGTCCTTGACAAATTCGTCGGTTTCGGCTCCGAAAAGTTCATGACATGGTTCACCATACTTGTTTTCCCCTCACTTGCGGTTTATGTGGCGTCTATCATAGCCGGGCTCAACGCCATACTGAATCACGGGGACAAAAAGAGACGGCAAACGCGGCGCGAAAAAAAGCACACGAAACGGCAATAAAAAACCGAACGGCAAACACCGCACATACATGGAAGAAAAAAACAAACGGAAAACGAGGGAAAGCGATTACGGCAAACCGAATGACATCGGTCACGCGGATTTAACCGACCTTGACGACGAGAAGGCGTACGAGCTGGCAACCATGGAGCTGCCGGAGGGGAAAAGATACAAGAGCGCGGCCATGGGAGACCTGGACTGGTGGTACGCCGTCAAATACTTCGAGACCATGGAGAAAGACCGCAAGAGGCACATGTGCGTCGTCCGCTCATGGAGCAAACACAAACAGAAATGGGTGTACAGATGCGTCAGCATACACAGTCTGCTGTACTGCCTGCAACACAGAAAAAATTTCAACGAATAAACAAAAAAAACAGACACAATGCAGATATTCCTAATAGACAAATCACCGATAGAGACGGCAAAGACATTGGACAGGAAACGCCTCAACAAGCAGGTTCTCGAGTGCGACTGGATGATTACGGCCACAGACGGAAGCCGCGTCACGAAACACCCGATATACAAGATGTACAAGGACCACATGCAGTGGGTGATATGCTACCGCAACTGCCTGAAGGACTACAGGGACGGGCACATTGAACTGGCCGAGAAATGGAGCATGCTCGCCGACAAAATTACACCGGAATTCCTTTGCCAGGAATACTTCGACAACTTCAAGAAAAGGCTCTACACAAAAGACCCTGAGTTCTACAGTCAATTCGGCTCGGAATATGGGAAAACCGAGAACAACTGGTATTACTTTGACGGCGCATGGCACCTATACCAGAACGGTAAAAAAATCATCTGAAAAAAAAAACAACAACATGGAAGAGAATTACAAATCAAAAAAGAGGGCGTTCATCATCAGAACGACAAACAACACGTACGGAGAGGACAAGTACGTCGTGATAGCCGACACATTCTCCGACGCGGAGAGAACATACTGGGACGAACTCGGAGGCTACCACGACATCGTCTCCATCGAGGCTATACAAGGCACCAAAAGCGTGGGTATTGCGGAACACAGGGACCAGAACACAAAGAATCACGGAATTCTTTGAGCGCGAATGCCAATTCAAAAAAAGAAGTGGCAAAATAATCCGAAACAAGTCCCATTATGAAGTTTGAACCTGTTATAAAATGGAGCGGCAGCAAGCGCAGCCAAGCGGAAAGCATAGTAAGTTTCTTTCCTAAAAGCATAAAAACATATTACGAACCGTTTTGTGGTGGCGCTTCTGTTATGCGCAGATTGTTGTCAAGTGATATAAAAGTCAAGCATTATGTATGCAGCGACATAAACCAAAGTTTGATAGATTTGTGGAACGCAATAAAGGACAGACCTTACGATGTGGTTGGGCATTACCGCAAACTGTGGACTGAGATGCGCGCCATAGACGGGATAGAAGGCAAGAAAGGTTATTTCTACATGGTGCGCTCCCGTTATAACGAGACAAAAGACCCGCTGGACTTCATGTTCATTATGCGAACCACAACGAACGGTATGCCAAGGTATAACAAAGACGGTAATTTCAACAATTCATACCACGCCAACAGAGACGGAATGCACCCGGACAGACTTTCCGGTATACTCATCGATTGGTGCCATGCCCTCAAATCGAACAATGTCGAATTCATAAATTGCCCATATTGTGAGATAAACCCGGAAGAGGGAGACTTCGTTTATCTAGACCCGCCATACGCCAATACAAAGGGAATGTATCACGGCGCTATCGACAATGGCGAGTTATGGGAATGGATGAACGGTCTGAAATGCGCTTACGCGCTTTCGTTTAACGGTATAAGCGGCGATGAAGACAATACCTACGAAGTACCGTCCAACCTTTACGACCGGCACGAATACATAATGAGCGGCAACAGTTCGTTCAAAAGGATATTCGGCGACAGCAGGAACTCTGTCGTTATGGAAAGTCTGTATCTGAAAAATCCGACAACCGCGAAATAGAATCTTTTACGCAAAAGGCCAAGAATTCACGAAACACCACTGGCACCACGCCGGACAAGAACATGTCCGCGACAACAAACACATAACATCAAAAAACAGTCACATGAGAGCTTACAAAGGTTTCGAAAAATTGAAAGACGGCACCCTTATGTGCCGCGACATGGTCTACGAGCCAGGAAAAACATACAGGCACAACGGGGACATCCTTCCGTGCGCCATGGGATTCCACGCGTGCCACGAGCTATGGCAGACATGGAGATACTACCCCAACGAAGGGGAAACCTCCTACTGGGAGGTCGAATGCGGAGGTGAGACAAAGGAGTCCTCGTACAACGACGGCAAAATCGTCTGCACGGAGATAACGCTGGTAAGGGAAATCGACACAAACCATCTCCCCGTGTTCGAATACGTGGAGCACTTCGGAGAAAACACCCTCATATGCGCCGTATGTGACACCGGAGACGAAGTGTTCCCCGTTAACAAAAAAATCGCCATCGACAAGACAGGACACCCGCTTTTCCCGGAACTTTACAACACAATAACCGTCGCGCTCCCCGACGAGTCTCTTTTCAGAGTGAAAAACAACAAGCTGTGGAACCTCGTTGACAGAAACGGAAGAAGGCTGCTCGGGGAATGGCAAAAAGACATATCCCTTTTCCATGACGGATTCGCCGTCATCACAAGACAGGACGACGGACTGAAGAACCTCATAAACCCGGAAGGGAAACTCCTGTCGGAAACCTGGTTCGAAAAAGCCTACGGCTTCTCGGAAGGGCTCGCGTTCGTGTCCACAAGGGAGACATCAGGTTTCATAAACGCAAAAGGCGATATGGTGCTGGAAACGGGGAAAGCGCTAATCCACATGTCAGGTTTCGAGGAAGGACTGTGCCTCGCCGTGGAAAACGGGAAGTATTTCTTCATTGACAGAAAAGGAAACACACACGGGGGAATGACGTTCGCTCTCGCCAACACTTTCAAAAACGGCACATCAGTCGTCACCAACACCGAAGGAAAAAAGAACCACCTCACAAGAGAAGGAAAACTCCTCCTCGACGAATGGGCCGACAACACGGAACCTTTCACAAAACACGGCACCACATTCGCGAGATACGGGAAAACCACACTAATCATAAACAAAGAAGGCAAAACCGTAAAGAACCTCACCGAAGATGGATATGACGAAGCCATCCTGGGGGAATGGTACATCATCGCCCGCAAAGGCCGAAAAACGGACGTGCTCACACCGCAAGGCGAAAAAACAGCACTGAACGGCCTGGACTCGGTCAGACGCGACTCCGAAAACACGCTCATTATCTCAAAACAGGGAAAACACAACGCCGCCGGACATGAACTGAAACCGTTATCGGACATGTGGTTCGACGACATCTCCTGTTTCATAAACGGACACGCAATCGTAACCCTGAACAAAAAATACAACTACATCAACAAAAAAGGGAAAATACTGTCGGACACATGGCTCAAGGACGCGTACCCTTTCGTCGGGGATTTCGGAGAGGCGGAGACAGATGAAGGGAAAACCCTCGTGGACAGAAACGGCAAACTTTACCAGGTGAATGAATAACACACCCAGCACGGAACGGAAGAAAAGGATATTCGCGCTATCCCTCATTGCGGCATGCGTCGCGGCGACACTTATGGCCACTGAACCGTCAAGGCGATGGACCACGGTTACCACCGTCACATACGTCACGGAACACGACACCGCGCGAAAAACAGCCACAATCACAAGAAACATCACACCGCTCTGCCGCAAGGCCTGCGACGCCACGGCGTACTGCACGTTCCCCTCAATACCGGCGGAAAACCGTATAGAAAAATCTAATAAAAATTGGAATTATTAGTTTTTCTTTCTTGTTTCAACCTGCCACTACTTTTTAGGTTCATTTCTGAACGGTCATCCATAGTCGGGCAGTCCGCAAGCGTAAATTCGGTGCTACGGACACCTATTATTCTCAAACCTTCAATCAATATGTTGATTGCAGCATTTATGTCCCTTTCAAGATGCTCACCGCAAATCGGACAAACCCATTCACGGTCAGATAAAGTCAAGTCTTTCTTGATGTAACCACACTTGTGGCAGGTCTTGCTGCTCGGATAGAATCTGTCAACCAAAACAACCTGCTTGCCATTGACATTTGCCTTGTCAAGCAAAATCTGCTTGAACTTGTAGAAACCGACTTCTTGTATTGCCTTTGCAAGTTTATGGTTATTCAGCATTCCCTGCACGTTCAAATCCTCCATACAAACCAAGTCATACAAGGATAGCAAAGCATTTACAACCGAATGTATGTAAGCGTCTTTCTGATTGGTCAATCTTTCAAACGCCTTTGCGATTCTGACACGATGTTTCTCTCGGTTGTGCGAACCTTTCTGTTTTCTTGACTGTTGTTTTTGAAGCCTCTTGATTTTCTTTTCTTGCCTCTTGAAAAAGTGCTTGTTCTCAAAGACCTCACCGTCACTTGTGATTACAAAATCCTTGATTCCGAGGTCAATGCCAACGCATTGCTTGGTCTGCTTGAACTTTTGAAGTTCATCCTGCGGGATGTCAACAAGGATGGATAGGAAGTAGTTGCCGCTCTTGGTTCTCGAAACGGTCGCACTCCTTATCTTGTCCTTGTAATCTTGAAGTCTCTTGTGATACAAGTCCGAACATCTGAACTTGATGTCTTTTAGGTCTTGTGTTAAGGTTATCTTTCTTTCGTTAAATGTGTTGCGTTTGGAAATCGCTTCTGACGGGAACAACGCCGACTGATTGTCCTTCTTGGATTTGAATTTCGGAAATCCGTTGTGCTGCTTGAAGAACTTTGTATAAGCGTCAAGCATCTGACGGATTGACTGCTTCATCACCTTTGTGTTCTGCTCCTGCAACCAAACATAGTTCTCGTCTTTCAAGAGAGTTCCGTGAAACCATTTTGAAATATCGGTCAGTTTCAAGTTTGTCTTGTCCTCGTCATAAGCTGTTTTCTTTAGTTCAAGAGTCTTGTTATACACAAAACGGTAACAACCAAGAACTTTGTCAAGTCTTGCTTGCTGTTCCTTGTTCGGATATAACCTTACCTTGATTCCTCGCAACATATTCAATAAAAAAGAGGTGTTAAACTTGCGGCAGTGATGTGGGAAGTACCAACAAGGTTAAACCTCTGTATATCTTATTTGTGTTTTTGAACGACTTCCCACTTCCGTTCATTTTATTTATAAATAGTCTGAAATTACAAATATTTATACGAGTTAGTTTTATCAGTTTTTCATAGATTTTATTAGGTTTTCAATAAACTGTTATGAACCCGACGGAACCCCTCAGGACACCGCGAGGCAAGAAAATCACAATACTGTCCGCCAAAACCGAAGTCGTCAAACCGGCGAGAACACGGAAACACCACGGATGAGACATGTGACACTCACGGCACTCCAGCGGTTGTCTTTCCCGCCCGCATACCGTAAAACGGCGAAAACACACCATGCCAATACCTTAATGCGCGACAACATGTCCCGGCAGGCACCACTTTCCAAGACAACAGGTCACAACGGAGGTGACGTCCGGAACACATTCCGGGCGGTTTTGTTAAATCATTGGTTATCACGTGTTTACAGAAACGTTTCCCTATAGTGGTTTACGTATCCGAAACGGCGCCCCTGAACAGCGGCGTTAGGAAAAAATAAAGTTTTGCGGCCAGCGGACGGGGGACCGTCTGTCTTGCGTCTTGTGTATCAACATGTTACATTCGAAATGTTAAAAAGTGTTAACGTGTAACTGATTGAAGCGGAAGGTTAACAGACGCTCTCAAAACGGTGTGTTAAAAAATGTTAACACAGAAAATTTCTTAAACAAAATGAATTTATATGAAAAAAGTTTTGTATCGGAAAAAATTATTGTTCCGGTATGACGCCGAAGGAGTAGAGGATATCTGACGGGTTTTGCGCTGGCGGTTGTTTTCTGAGAGCCGCTCCGGCGAGGAAAGCGTCTGTGAGCATTGACCATGTCGGGTAGGTGGGGTTACCTGAGATAGTCCTGATTCGCGAGACGTAGGATGACGCGAGTCTCTGTTCCGGAGTGTCTTCTTTGGGTGTGTCTTTCATGGTGCTGGTGTTTTAACGTGTTATGACGGAGCCGGCGAGTTCCAGCAGTTTCGCGGTGAAGTTTTTGGACGCGTCTTTGGCCGCGGCGGTGTTGATGGAAATGTCTCCGGGGTTTAGCGCCCTGACGCGGAAGTGGTTACCGAAGGACTCGAGACATGCGGCGAGGTCGGCGATTCTTCTGGAGCGTGAGCCGGAGTGTATTGTGAACAGGTCGTCGGCGCAACGCACGACGGCGGTTGCGGTAAGGAGACCGGCCAGCGGTTTAGCCTGCGCGAAGTCGAACTTCCGCACGGTTTCAGTGAGGAAGGCGTTGTTGAGGGTCGTCATGTGCGGTTCCATTGCGTCAGCCATGTCGCACAGCAGGTTCTGCAGTTCGGCCGTGTCGTTGCCGAGCGTTCTCCGTATGCCCTTGTCGATACCCTTGAACACCTCGTATGTGTTGAGTATGTCGGCCTTCCTGTCCATGGAGCGTATGTAGGCGTCGTTGAACAGCTCCGTGCATTTGTCGTGGGCCAGCTGCAGGCACGCCTGCACGGCTATGGCGGTCTGCGGTGTCATTCTTGCCATTGTTTACTGTGTTAAATTTGTTAATTTTTTATGTCCGAAAAAAGCTTTGTTTTTCAAAGGTTTGAAAACAGGAATTTCCTTATAGGAAAAAATTTGATTACTTTGCTGGTTTACAGCGTATTGCAAAAAACACCGTTTTTTAGCGCGTATTTAAAAAAGTGAGTGTTTTTGTGTGTGTTTTTAACAAAAAAGTGAAATCTTTTTTAACAAATACAGGGTTGTTTTCGGTGTTTGGCCAGGAGAATATGTTTGTCTGTGTATTTTTATGGTGTTTTTTCAAGTTATCAACAGTGGTTTTGGGGAAGTTATCAACAATACTTTTCACGTTTTGTTTTTTTAATTTCCCTATAGGAAAAATTTTGGTCAAAAAGTTTGTTTTCAAATAGTTAAGAAAAACGCTGTTTTTTGTTTCAGGGCGGAGTTATCAACAGTTTTGGGGCGTTTTTGTGAAAAGTTATCAACACTGTCTCCGCCCTGTCCGGTGTCAGATGTGGTGGTGGAGGAAGATTACGAGCGCCTCGGTGAACGACGGTGTCGTCCTGTCGTCGCACCAGCCTCTTAGCCACGCCTCGGCGTATTTCCTTTCGGGGTCGCGGCCTATCTTGTTCCCCTCGCTGATTGCCGCCTCGATGACCGTGATGATGTCATTCGGCTCCATGTTGCTGATAAGGTGATGTGTCATTGTCGTCTTTTTTTTTATGTTATTGGCTGTCGGATTGCGGATGAGTACTCAAATGAGTACACGGCTACATCCAAATCCAGGTGAAAAGGTTGGCGAGGCATATGACCTCCATGAAGAAAATCCACGCCTTGTTGTCGACGTCGGCTGAGTAGTCCGGGTTGTATACGCCGTCGACCATGGAGCCTATGATGATGAACACGGCGTACATCACCAATGTCCCGGCTATGGCGGCTCTTCCGTACACCATGCAGATGTATACGGTGGTAAGGATTATCGCTATCAGGGAGTTGGCGTAGTGTATCAGTCTGGCCGGCCCGTACTTGAAGAACTCTGACGGTCTGAACTTGGACAGGATTGCCCTGATACGGTCCCATATGGTGCCGTCTCCGGAATCGCACGTGACTATGTATCTCTGGCCTTTTACGGACGGTGGAATGTACGACTCGCCGTCTTTCTTGGGACCCGACTTGTAGCAGCAGGCGACACCTATCATCAGCATGGCGATGGCGACGGTGACCGGTATCCACTTGAGCTTGTCAGGGGCGATGCCGAACCAGTAGATGCCGAGTGGCACTGTGGTCATCACTGTCCAGGCGGCGAACAGCCAGTCCCATTTCGGCTTCAGCAGGTAGTATGTCTCGCTCAGCGACACGGGTACGCCGAACCTGAATACCGCGAATATCACGTATGCGAAGCAGCATACAAGGCTTGTTATGGGAAGCGCAATCATCTTGTGCCTCCTTCCGCAAGTTCTGTGGTGTGTTTGGCATTGTATGTTTTCACGGCTTTCGCGGTCAGCGCGACGCCCGCCACTATGAGGGCGCAGAGCGCGATTGTGAGGAGGACCGCAGGCACCGTTGAGCCGTACTCCGTTTCTGTTGTGTTTCCGTTTCTCATGTCTATATGTTTTTTGGTTTATTGTTTCAGGCGAGAAAGCCTGTGACTTCAGTCATGGGTAGTTCACAATGTCATTCCGTTCTCGGCCAGGACCCTTGGCTCCGTCGCGTCGGTTGTGATGCCCTCTATGGCGTACCATCTCTCCCTGGGGTAGTGGTTGTACTTCACGCACACCTTGCCGGTCCTGTTGTCTATTCCGCTCCTGAGCTCCATGCCGTTGGCGAAGTCCCACTCCTCGAAGGTTCTGAAAGCCTCGTCGGCGTCCCTGGCGGTTACGACTATGAGGCCTCCGCTCTCGCTGTAAGCCCGCTTGCAGGCGAACAGTCTGAAAGGCTTCCCGTCGTTACTCATTGTCATCCTCCTCCCCGAGCTGCTCGTCATAAAGCGATGACACCTGGTCGTCGTCAAGAGAGTCTATGTATTCCTTGGAGAAGTTCAGAGTGGAGAGCTCCTCCCTCATCTCTGTTGTCGTCATATCCGTGTTGACCGTCTCTGTACCATCCCCCTCAACACAGAAGTCCAGCACGGGGACCATCTTCAGGTGGAAAATCTGTTTGTCCCACGGGTTGTTGCCGAACGTGTATGTTCTGTTCGATTTGCGGACCTCTCCGTTGCCGGCCTGTAGGAAGTCTGTCTTGGTAAGCTCCGCTTCAGGGTTGTTGTCGCGGAAATACTTGTCGATTCCCTCCATGAACTTCAGGGCGGCCTTCCCGTCATCGAAGAATCTTTGGTAAATCCTTCGGTGGGCTCTCATAATCCTGGTGGATGTGACGCACCAAATCTTGTATCTTTTCTCGTAACACACTCCGTTGAGTGACATTTTGTTCGATGCTTTGTATGTCTTCATATCGTTTTAATTTATATTGTCTACGTTTTGTTTTGTCTTATCTTACATCAGTTTGTTCTGTCTAGGATAACCGCTGGGTACTCAAACGAGTACATCACACCGTTTCCAGGGTGTAGTCGAACAGGCTGTCGCCTTCGTCGTCTGTGATTGTGATTGTCTTTGAAAGCTCGCACTGGCCGTCCTTGTTTGTGACAAGGAGTCTCAGGTTGCCGTCGTCAACGGGAATTCCCATATTTCCATCCTCGTCAGTGAACTCCCTTCCGGCAATTGCGGATACCGCTTCAAAGCATAAACCGTTTACCCATGACCATCTGTCGTACGCGTCCTTGACCTTCGCGTGCCATGCGGACTCTCCGGAGTATTGGACGGAGGCCGAGCCTGAGATTGTGTATACGCCGCTGAAAGAGAGATACACACCTGTGATGTACACCAGCGCTTCACCCTTGGCGAAGCATATATCGTTCGTGTCGGATGTTGCCCTTGTCACGAAACCGGCCTCTTGGAAAAGATGGTACCATTCTTCCTTATGGGACAGCATGTCCTTTATCCAGAACAGCGTCTTGTTGTCCACTCTCGGGTCCGCCGATGTGATTTCCGGTTTCAGACCCAGCGCCAACGCGTTCTTCATTGACGCGACTTTCCAGAAAGTGTCAGTCTCCTCTATTGTCGCCGCGATGAGCGTGTCCGGAACTGATGTCCAGTCCGCGGTGCTGTATACGGTGTTTTCGTCTGTGACGCCTGTGGTGCCACCTGCGTCCTTTTTGCCTGCGACGCCTCCAGTCAGGTCCGGGAACTTCTCTTTGAATAGCACGTTGTGCTCTTTCCAAGGATAATCCTCGTCCCAGCCTACTTTGTAGCATTTGAGTGTTCTTGTCCCGCAGTCGATTAGGTATGCGTATTCCTCGTCACCGTGCTGTCCCTCAGGTGCGTCCCTGTAACTGTCGTCTGTGTTTGATATGCTCCTGTGCACATACTCTGCGGTCCATGTTACGTTTCTTAACGAGCCGAGCATTTCCTTAAGCTCCTCTCCGACACCCTCAGGATAACCGTTGCGGTGGTGGTAGAGGTAAAGCACGTTGTCGCCGTCATTGATTCTGATATGAGCTCTTGTTGGCATGTTTTTTTTTGATTTTTTTTATGTTATTTTTTTCCGGTTTGCAAAGATACGGAAAATTTTCCGTTCACGCAAATGTTTTTTTTGTTTTTTTTTTGTTTCAGGTGTGTACTCAAATGAGTACCCCTACCTGGTGCTTGCGTCCACCGCGGTAACGTTGGCGGCCCTGAAGAAGCCGTCAAGCCCGTCAGCTCTCTCTTCCGCCGTGCATGGGAGCTCGTCGCATTTGTCCTCCATGGAGAATATGCATTTGGCGCAGCGGCAGCCGTCGCCGTTGTAAGGCATGAACTTCGCGATGACAGTGTTCATGCCGCTGAGTTTGTTGGAGCCGTAAACAGTGAGCTGCTCCTTGTCAGTCTTGTAAGTTTTTCCTTTTTTTCTTCCCATCTTTGCTGTTTTGGTTATCTTTTCCAGATTAAGTCCCGCTTGGCGATTTCAAGGTCGTTGAGCCCGACAATTTTGCCTCGGTACACCTTCACGATGTCCCACTCGCCGTTGAGGCTGTTCTTCGACGTCATGTCGCTGTTGTAGTTCTCCGTCAGGTCGAAACCGCTGTCGCTGTAGAATATGCTGTTCCGCTTGCCGTACAGGGAGATGTTGAACCCCTCTTCCGATTTCAGATAGATGTATTTCTTTTTGTTTCTGGTGACCACAATGTCACCGTTTCTCAGGTCTTCAAGTTTCATATTGTTCTGTTTTATTCTTTTTTTTCGATTTGTTCATGTGTCGCGTTCAGCTGCCCTTTGTCAAGCAGGTCGTGCATGGCTTCCTTGATTTTGGACATCCTGTTGTCCTTGTCAGCCCATATCGATATGAGCCTTCCTTTGAGGTCGTGGTACTCGTCGGAGATATGCTCTTTAATGTGTTGCAGCCACGCCACATAGCAGTCGGTTATGTCCTGGTATGTTATTTTGCCCTCCTTCATTAGCTGGAGGATTAAGAATTTTCTTTCTTCAGTTGTGATTTCACAAAGCTGGTCGTGCAAGTCCTTCAGGTTTGTCATGGTGTTCTCCTGTTATTCGTTGTCCATGATGGTTTCAAGGTTCTCTTTTTCAGTAAGGAATCTGAAAAGACAGAGGATTTCCTGGTGACACAGCTCGTTGTCGTCAAGCATGGCGTCGCAAGACTCTGCAGATATGTTGACGTGGAATCCTTCATATTCCTCGCCTTTCCGGTTTTTGTGTTTCTCAGCCTTTACCATTGTGATTTTGGCGAACGGGTCGGAAAAAAAACTGTCTCCGTCTCCGTCATAACACGCGTTGGGCAATTCGCAACCGTCAACGCAAAAGTCGTCAAGGTCTATTTCTCCGCCGTTAAGACGGCACAGCTGGTTGATGGATTTCACCATGTGCTCGCTCTCAAGACTGATTCTCGTCTCCGTGATTGCGTTCTCAACGCTGATTCTCTCGATTTCCTGTCTGATTTTGTCCTTGTTTTCCATATTATGTTGTTTTGTTTTTCCCCCGCATTATGCGGTGTGGGGATTACCGCTTGTTCTTTCACGCTGCAAAGATACGTAAAGTTTTTGGATTACGCAATAGCTTTGGTGTTTTTTTTCATTTTTTCACTGGGACAGGCATCCACCACTTCACATGTGTCCTGTTGTACAATGCCCATCTGCCGTCTTTGAATGTGTTGCACAGAACCTTGTGCTCGTCACAGTCAAGCATCGTTATGTAACACCCGTCTTCTGTCGGGTATTCTCCTTTCTTTGGCATGTCTGGATTCCCGACCTCGTTCCATGGCAATGTTTCAAGAACACGCTTTTTAGCGTGGTAATGGATGGCATACTCCGACTTGGTCATGCCTCCGTCAACACGGCATTCCGGGAAGTTGTTTATTGCTCCGTATCCCGAAAACCTGTTGCCGTCATATCCCAATTCAAAGTTAGCCCCCTCTTTGAGCTTTTGCGGTATTTCAGATTGTGTCATTTTGTCCGGTTTTGTTTTGCCCCTCGTTCACAAGGCGGAGGGGCTTCGCCTTTTTTCCGCAGGAGTACTCAAATGAGTACATCAGACAAACTCAATCTCATTGAGGGTGATGTAGCATTCCCCGTCCATGTTCTTGTTGAATCTTTCGACGGTCTCTTTGACATATTCCTCGAGCCCGTACAAGTATTGTTCCTTTTTGATATTGTTCATTTCGGAGTAATCCTTGTCGCTGGCGATAACACCTTTCCCAATAATGCATTTGTCCGCAAGTTTTTTGGCGACATTCTGAATGTCCATGCAAACATCAGAGTCAACAGCCCCGTGCATGTCGGTCTCAAGATACCATTTCTCTGGGTATCTCTCGGAGTCGTTTGTGGCATACACACCGCATCCGCACTCTATCTCGCGGTATGAGAGGGAGAGGTTGTATTCGGAGAAGTGCTGTGTGAGAAAGTCGTGGACATCGTCCTGGGCTGTCCAAGCGCCCTCGTAGTCGCAGTTGAAGGAACTGTTACCTTCGTCATCGGTGTTCTCTTCGATTTCCATAAGCATTCCGTCAAGGTCTGTCATGTAGAACGTTCCCCTGCACACGATTTTTCTGGTGGCGTTCTTGTCAACGGACTCCACCATTTTGTACATTATACCGTCATTGTCGGCTATCAGTTTAGCCAGTTTCTCCAATCCTTCGGCTTTGCCGTAGGCGGTCATCTCAACATCGCATAAATTAGCCATGGTTCGTTTTGTTTTGTTTGGTTTGAGGTCTCTTTGTCGGGCTGACCACTATTCCCTTGTTCTTTCACGCTGCAAAGATACGTAAAGTTTTTGGATTACACAAGAGTTTTCTGAACAATTTCGCCTTTTGTGTTGATTTTCATCCATTTTCCTCCGAGTTTAACCATTGCGAAACCTTCGGAGAAACTACATGCGTTATCAAACCACCGCTTTGACAACATCTTACCTTCTGTGCTGATAAAATTGTACTTCCCGTCAAGTTCAACAACTGCGAAACCTTCGGAAAAACTACATGCATCATCGAACCACTGTTCAGACAACAGCTCGCCTTCTGTGTTAATGAAGTTATACTTGCCGTTGAGTTTAACCGATGCGATACCTTCCGAAAAGTTCCATGCATTATCGAACCACTGTTCCGACAGTATCTCGCCTTTGGTGTTGATGAAGTTCCGCTTGCCGTCGAGTTCAACCACAGCAAAACCTTCGGAGAATCTCCATGTATCATCAAACCACCGCTTTGACAATATCTCACCTTCTGTGTTTATGAAGTTCCACTTCCCGTTGAGTTTAACCGCTGCGAAACCTCCAAAGAAACTCCATGCTTCATCGAACCTCGCAACTTCAGTCACGTCGATTTCTTTCACGAGCTTGATTTCCGAGCAGACGAACTTGCCGTCACTGTCTTCAGACTCTATAATTTTACCGACGCAATCAACCTCATAAAAGACATTTTTCCCGTTGTTCGGGTAATACGGCCATGTCTGCCACAGCTCGTGGCAAGCGTGGAAACCTCTCCAGCAAATTTTTATTTTACCTTCGTGTTTGTAGGTTTTGCCTGGTTCGTAGACGAAACCGCGGCATGACAATGTGCCGTCCTCGCTTCTGATGAATCCTTTGTACGCTCTCATGTGTTTACTTGTTTTTTTGTTTGACGTTGCAAAAATACGAAAAGTTTTTGAATCACACAAGTTAATAAACGTTAAAAAAGAATCGGGATGTGAGACATGCACAACCCGATTCATATACAAAAACAAAACTAAATGGAACGTTTATTTCTTCTTAAGCCAGTCGGATTCGCACACGTATGCAGCACTTCCGTAGCATTCCAAACCCTCATCGTCATTGATAAGCCAGCAATGGTCAAAGTAGTCACTGCGTTCCATGATATCCTGCGATTCTGGCCATAACACGATTTCCTTTCCCACAAGCTCCTCATCGGAATAACCTTTGTCCCAAATGTCAAGTACGATTCCGTCATCATTGGCGGAGTAATTGGTTTCGTCATTTTCCGCTTCGGTTTCGCTTACATCTGGGGAGCTGTCCTCCTGCATGCCGTTCATAAGCTGGTCGGTGTATTCACAAACCTCCTCCCTCGCTTTCTCAACTGCGTCTCTTTCGTTTTCCGCTTCTACGGTTATTGTCGCGTTTGTGTGAAAATAAAGTGTTACATCATATTTTTTCATGTTGATTCATTTTTATTTCGGGGCTGACTTGAATGAGGTGCAGCCGCATTGACCTCTTTGTTTGACGCTGCAAAAATACAAAAAGTTTTTTGGATTACGCAACACTATCCTTCTTTTTTAACATTCTTTAACTTATGCAAATAAGCTGTTGTCAATTTCATGACCACCTTTTCACCGTTTATGGTTTTCGATGCAATCCATTTCTTTATGCCTTTCACCCAAATAAGACTGTCAAATGTTCCGTTGTTTGCATTGATGAAATCTTTTTTGCTCATTGGTTTTCTTAATTTTCCATATTTCAGGGCTATATCATAATAGCATTCAACAGGTCTGTCGGTATAATCCTCTATCGCCTCTTTTCTTCTCGGTGACAACTCGGCAAATTTGGGATAGGTCATTTTATATGTGCAGCCATAATCGTCAGTGAGATTAGCCTGACCGTCTTTGAATAATCCTGTCAATCCGATTTCTTCTCCGTTGATTTCAATTAAAATTGTGTCATTAGTTTCCATTGTTTTGGTTTTTAGTGGTTAAAATACTTCGTTCCATTGGTCGTTGAGGTCTTCGTATGTCTCATCGTCCATAACATGTACAACTTCGATTATTGTTCCATTCGGGATTCTTATATCCAAAAATTCGCTTGCAATCTCTTCAAGAGTTTTTCCCGAAATTGTCGTTTCTGCTCTGAATGTGATTCTTACATTTTTTGTCAATTCCTTTTCTTCCATAGCTTTTTGTTTTTAGCGGTTATTGTTTGTTTTTGTTTTATGATGCAAAAATACGAAAAGTTTTTGATTCACACAAGTTAATAAACGTTAATTTTATCAGTATTTGTCAATGTACTTTCCGCAAGGTGTGTCCTCGTTCACCTCTTCAATCGGAAGCTCTTGTATGTCCTCAATGTCTTTCTTAATCTCATCAACACTCACAAAAGAGGTGTATTGTTTGCTTTCCTCCTCAATATCCTGCACTTTATCGGGGTTGATAGGGAACTCCGTAATTCTGATGCCAGTGAACTCAACAATTCTCAAACGGAAGTCGTCATAATAGTAATAACGTTGCACATTCACACATTTTTTGCCGTCATGCTCCTCAACATAGTATATGTCTTTGTCAAGTATTGATTCGTCAAAATCATGCTCTTGGTTTGACGTGATTAACAGGTCGCTTTCCCATTCAAACGGCTCGTCTCCGCCATGCAGCCATTCATTGTACAATTCGGCTACATCAACCGTGATGTAAAGTTCTTCGGTTGTTCCGCCCCATTGCTCCCACGACTCATGGCATGCTGCAATGTGGATTTCCGTTCCGTTATTGAGCGTTACCAAAACCTCTCTGTAACCATCATTCTCTGTTTTCTCAATTGATGTGATTCTGTATTCCATATCATTTTGTTTTGTTTTCCCCATCGTTATGCGGTATGGGGATTACCGCCTTGTTCTTTCACGCTGCAAAAATACAACAAGTTTTTGGATTACACAAGTTAAAAAAACTTAAAAAGAAAGGGGCTGCTTTTCACGGCAGCCCGAATCCATAATACTAACCTTGATTTTTTGACGCTGCAAAGATAAGGAAAATTTTTGACATACACAAATGTTTTTCCATTATTTTGCGGATTTTTTCAGATTGCATTCCGTACACAGCATCTGAAGGTTGTCCTTTGTTGTGTGTCCTCCCTTGCTCCACGGGATTATGTGGTCGCCCTGCATATCCTCGTATCTGAAAGGCTTTCCGCAAACAGGACAGATTCCTCCGTGCCTCTCATAAACCTCCCTCTTCTCCTTCTCGGAGAAAGCCCTAATTGAAAGGCATCGCTCGTTACCGGACAGAAGATACTCGTAGATTCCTTTCTTCCTTGTCACATCCTCGTCCTCCATCAGTCTTGAAACAGATTCATCTGAAATGGAATACTCCTCTTTGCCGTATGTGTTGTAAAGTCTTCCCCACTCAATACCTTTCATCTCCTTTCGGTAAACGGGGAATGTACGCTCAACCCAGTTGATAACATTGGAATAATATGATTTCATTTCCTTTGCGTCCTCATCGTTCTGATGTGCTGCCATGTAACCTTGTATGTCTCCTCCGCTAATCCAGTCGATGACAGTCTCAAGAATCTCCTGCCTGATAGGCGAGCCTTTGACATAGTCGCCTCCGAGCTTCACCGCCCAGCATCCGTTCTTTGAGAAAAGACGTTTCGCGTCGGCAAGCCAGCTTCCCGTGTAGTTCGCGTTAAGCAGCTCCTGCTCCGTAAGCCGCTCGCCAGCGATGTTGATGGTTCTGAACCACTCAAGACGCTCTCTGTCACCGCCATCGCAAACATAGATGTCGCATTTGTATGACATGACTTTCTCTTTCTCCTCTTCGGTGAGGTTGTAGAAATAAAGACCGTTCCATGAGAAATCCCCGTTGACGTATTGGCAGAACGAAAGCGTGCGCTGCTGCCCGTCAAGCACCTCGAAAGTGTTGTCGGTGTTCTTTGACCAATACATGACGTTAAGAGGGAATCCTCGCATGATGGTGTCTATAACGGCACGTTCCTGCTTCTCGTTGTAAACAAACTCCCTTTGGTATGCAGGTCTGATGTTGAGGCTGCCGCCGAAGCCGACGACTCCCTCCTCGTTGTTGTCCTTGTATCCGTTCACGATGTCACGGATTGTTATCTCTTTCTTTTCTATTTTCATATCAATCTGTTTTATTTTTCGGGGTTTAGGTTGCGGATGAGGATACGGCTGTAAATGCGTTTGTTATCAATAACAGGGCATCCACCCCTATCTTCTTTATGTTGGGTATATCGACAATTTCCATAGAATTTGTTTACCCTGCTATTCCCTGCACATATACCTACGATTTCGAACTGCTCCGGATTGTATTTGTCAAGAAACGAGATTGGCACACCCATCATACCGTCATAGTCCATAGGAATCTCGCAAGTCTTCGATACTTCTATAGCGTCATAGTTGTCATAGTGCCTATAGTACTCAATTGAGTACGTCTTGTATAATTCAAGACGCTCGTTGCGCTTGTTGTGTTCAAGGTTGGTAAACCAGCCGATATTGCCGAAGTTCTTGAATGTTCCGTCAGGTTGTACAAAACTTTTGCAATTGTTCACTCCCAACCACAGCTTGTTCTCTTTGATAAGGGGGAATACTTCCTTGTACGTGATGGTGTTTTTGGAGCCGATTACTAAAAAATTCTTCCCATACTCCATAAGCTGTGAGATGAACTCACGGAACAGACTGAACGGAGGATTTGTAACGACAATGTCAGCCTCTTTCAGGAACTCCACGCATTCGGGGCTTCTGAAATCCCCGTCTCCGTTGAGCTGACGGTTGCTGATTTCCTCGTCATCGGGAATGAAGTTGCCGTTCTTGTCGCCCTCGTAGATGAAGACGCTGCCGTGACCGCCTTTGTTGTAGCCCGTGGCGATGAGCTTTTTCAATCCAAGCCGCTCGAAATTGAGGGCGAAGTACTTGAAGAAATTGCTTTTCTTCGAGTCGTCGCAGTTGCAGTAAACCACTTTCCCTTCAAAGTGGGGGCGGTAGTGCTTTACTTCCTTCTCTATGTCTTCGAGTCTTGTGTAGAACTCGTCATTCTTGGCTTGCTTTGCGTTATGCAGGTTGCTGTTTCCCATAATAGCTTTGTTTTAATGTTTGTTCACTGTTTTTAATTAGTCTTCGTTGGCACAATCTATGCACATGGCAAGAGTGGAAGTGTCTATCTCGTCATAAGTTTCAAACAATTCCATTGGTGTGTTGGAGAATCTTACAACACCATCATTCGTGAAATAACCGCTTTCGGAATCCCATCCGTATCCATTCCATGTTGACTCCTCTATCTCATAGCTGGTTTCGTTTTTCCCTAATTCAATCGCTTTCTTGATTAGATTTTCTTTTTGGTTTGATTTTCCTTTGTCCATATCATTTTGATTTTGTTTTGCGGCTGCTTTGATGAGGCGCAGCCCATTGACCTCTTTGTTTGACGTTGCAAAAGTACAACAAATTTTTGTATCCTGCAAATTTATTTTGTTAAAGAATGTTAATTGAAAACAATGTCAATGTCGGAATACAAATCACTCTCGTCATATTCTATCTCGTTGTCTTCCATGTATTCCACCACCGAATCAATAATGCTGTCATAAAGACCGCTATCCGCATTGCTCACTCCGCATCTCCACTTGTCAGCATGGTGCAATGCGTGTCCGTATTCCATTTCAAAGTCATCCACGTTCTCAATTACATACTTGATAACATCATCGGTCACAAGTCCGCAAGGCTTGAACGACAAAGAACCCGTCTCAACTCTTCCGCTTTCGGACTCGCTGGGTTTGCTCTCCGCTTTCAGTATTCTTATGTACGATGTATCAGGGAACGGGATAATCGGGAATGCGAAATTCCACTCTTTCACGAAACCTTCAATAGAGAATACCATACCCTCCTCCTCTGCGGCTTCCATGAACTCGTTATCGGTCATTTGTTCTGCGTTGCCAAATTTCTTGTTGCTCTCGCTCACGATGTAAATTCTCATTTCTTCCATATCATTTTGTTTTTTATGTTGGGGCTGTGTTAAGGGGCAGCCTTTCCCCTTTTGTTTCACGATGCAAAAATACGAAAAGTTTTCAAACCATGCAAATCTGTTTTGTTAAAGAATGTTAATTATTCGGCAAACAAGAAAAAAGGGGGGGGGTCACTCCCCCCGTTTCCAAACAAACAATAATAAAACAAAAACTCCACTCATTAGCAAGAGGGTTTTTCGGTTATGTGTGCGGAACACCAAGTACGTCAAGAGCGATGGCAAGTTCTTTTTTTACTATAATTTTGCGAGAAAGTCCATGACTTCAGTCGTGGGATGAATCACCTTTTATCTCTTGTTTTTGATTTTGTTTTCTCCATATTTATTTAAAAACGTTCTTTGATGTACTGGTTCGAGAGGTTGCAGCCGAAAGCCCCGTGCTGCGTAAAACCTTCTGGCAAAACAGATTGCGGTGATAACCAAGCCGCAAATATCTGATGTTACAATACGGCGGGAACCGCCGGAATCCACGCCTGTGGAGATTGCGTAAGACCTTTTCAGGCAGCGGTCTGCGAAGCAGGAAGCCTGTGACTTCAGTCATGGGTAGTTCACCCATAATACGTTAGTTTAATGATTCAACAATTTCGCAAAGTAATTCAATATCCTCATCAAGCATATAATCATCAACATCCCACATCTCATCATTGGTATCAATGACTTTCAGCCAGCATCCCCTTTCAAGTTTGCCCAAACACATACATTCATATTCGCAAACATGAACAATTGATTTGATGAGTGTTTTGCGATAATCCTTGTTATCGTCATCATCGTCCACGATTCTTAAACTAACCTCAATCCTGTCTTCCAATGGTATTAGGATATATCCACCTTTTTCAAGAACCATATCAAGCAGGATATCGTAATAGTCGGGAATGTCTCTTTCTGTTATCGGCATGATTCCACATTCCTTTAATGCTTTGTTCACCTCGTCAAGAGAGCGACCATAACCTAAATCGGTTTCCTCAATAAAGTCAGCCAAAGTCTCTCCTCTAAAACTGATTCCACCCGTTTCGGTGTCATCGTCACGGAGTTCAATTAAGCCCGCAACACTTTTTGTTATTTTGGTTTCTTTTTCCATATCATTTTATTTTTTTGGGGGCTGCCTTGAATGAGGTGCAGCCCCGTTGACCTCTTTGTTTCACGATGCAAAGATACAAAAAGTTTTTTGGATTACGCAAGTTAAATAATGTTAAAAATCAAGAGAAAGACACGATACTTTTCCTTTCCGCAGGCTCATCAACAACACTGATAACCAAATAGCCATGTTCACTGAACCTCAATCCTCCAAGCTCTCCGTGCATAACTCTGCTGTCACCGAATATCGCATTGGTCGCGTTACTATCCGATTTTTTGAAAATCGTGTCAATTACCTTAACAACATCTTCAAATTTCATTGAACCGCTCCAACAATGAGAATACCCGTTGTCTCCACCGACAAGAACATGTTTCCCATCGTAAGCCGATGGATTGAAATCCTTGAGCAGAACACGTTTCCCGTTTATCACAATAGGGAACAAGTCTTTGTCAATCCACAAAAGATTGAAAAATGTCTCTTTTTCTACTCTTCCGAAAAGATTCAAAACTTCACGCTCATATTCGGTATAAGCCATGTTGTTGTCTGACAATACCTTGTTGAAATGTTTTATCTCTTTTTCCGTGCATTCCCTAAACTCAACCAGCTCAATATGTCTCCAATTAAGCGTGAAATTGTCACCGATAACCGATGCGTTGATACAGGTGGTTTCTTTCCCAACCGCAAACAAATTGTATCCGTACCTTGTGACTATGGTGTCAAACTCAACAAGAGAACCCTTGCTTTTGCCGCATAAAAAAGTGTGTTTCACTTCAAATCCTTTGATATGAACATGGATATAGTCGCTCGCTTTCATATTGTTTGTTTTTGTTTTGTTCTGCAAAGATACAAAGGTTTTTTGGATTACGCAAGTTAAATAATGTTAAAAAAAAACAATTTTTATCTCACGTTTTTAAGGTTGCTTTCAACATTGCTGATAACATAGGATTTGATTTGTTCCTCTTTTCCCCCTTGCGAGTAAAGCGATGCGATTCCGTCAGCAAGGAATTCGATGGTGCTGAAGATGAGCACACGGGTTCTCTCGGAACGTCTGTTGAGCCGCTTCACGCAGAATGTCATGGTGTTGTCCGAGACCACATCAAATCCGCTTGTTCGGTTTACGGGAGTGATGTCAATGTAAACTCCCCTTTCCTCTTCTTTTTGGTAACGCAGGCTGATTCGCAATGCGTTGTTTCCGTTTTTACCGCTTTTCAGTTTTCGGTATGTTGACAATTCTTTCTCTAATTTCAATTTCATCTTATTCTGTTTTTATAATTTTTCTCCTCTGTATAATTTTTTAATGTTTTCAATGAATTTTTCTCTTTCGTTGAAACAAAACACGCCATAACATATTTCAGCGTATTCAATCACTTTTTCGAATTGTTTGTCTTTCCACTCTGTCATTTCCATAGCAGTATCATAAATTCTGCAACCAGTTGGATTATAATATCTTTCTTCATAATCTGGTATTTCTTTTAAACCAGATAACTTTAGTGATTTTTTTCGTTTGACATAATTTATTCCTCCATTTTTTCATAAGCTTCGTCTGTTATAATTGAACGTATGTAATCAAGTGATTCATTGTAACTCTCAAATACTTGCCCTAATGTAGAATCTTTACCATTAAGATATAAATGTACATCTATATCTTTCACAAATTTTCCATATTCCCAATATACAGTTGTAGCATCAGTTGATACCGTATGTATTTCAAATATACCTGGTGTATTTGCTATATTATCACAATATTCTTTAGCCTTTATGGCTTCCAATTTAGGATGGAATGTGAGAACAGCAGTATTGTCTATAATAACATTTAATCTTGTCATAATTATTTTGTCTTTTAATTTGTTAAACAATTTGTGCAATAATTTATTCCTCCGTTGTTTTTTTGAGATTAATAAAAGTAGAAAGATGGTATCACCTGTTCAACAACCTGCCGTATCTCTCTGAAATTCACCATATAACTGAAAAACTCCTCATCTTCCTTACCATTCACCATGTTTATTCCACCGACCATCACAGATTTGTCGAAATCCCTCAAAAACACTTTTGCAACCTTTATCGGATAACCTCTGTTCCAAAAGTCGCACCAAATGCCGTCTTTGAACGAATATTCGTGGTTTGGGCAGCCATATAAGTAATTTTTCACATCTTCCTCAGCATATTCCTTGTAAAGATATTCAAGATTACGCAGTTGGTTTCCCATTTCCAAAATATTGTCAAGTTTTATATCAAATATCATAACGTCATCACTTTATAGGTTGTTTTAAAATTCTTGTTTTTGTTTGTTATAATTCGCCTGAATTTTCAAGTTTTCTGATATACCACATTGACGTGCGTTTTGATTTCAGCACGTTTGCGTATGGCGATTTGAAGAACGGGTCTCTTATTACAACCCTGCCCCATCCGTGTTCGTTGACAATCTCCGCTTTGTATCCGTACTCGTTACGAATCCTTAAGATGTTTTTCACCGATTTGTTGGCTGGTGTTTTAGTCATGGTTCGTTTTGGTTTTTTTGTTCGGGGCTGGCTTGATTGAGGTGCAGCCCCGTTGACCTCTTTGTTTCACATTGCAAAAGTACGAAAAGTTTTCGGATTGCACAAGTTAAAGAATGTTAAAAGCGGTTTTGTAATAAGTCAGTTTTATTTAGACCATTTTTCGCAGTCGGGATGGTTTACGAAAATGACATACCAGCCTGAAACATCAAGCGTGCCGTCATTGACCGATGACTGAAAATCAGCCAAAGTGTATATGTCTCCCGTGCCGTTCTCAACGGAGTTCACGGCTTTCGGATACACATCACCATCCCATTCGTTTTGCATTCTTTTGATTTCGTTTCCATCATGGTTGTCCTTGCTGAAAAGGCATACGAGTGTGTTGTTGTCTTGTCTCATTTTGTTTGTGTTTTTTGTCCAGTCGCTCACTTTCAAGGCGGAGCGGCATCGCCTTTCATGTTCTGTACTCAAACGAGTACATACGTCATTCAAGGAACTTAACCATCACCTCAAGGTCGGTGTCGTCAGCCACATGTTTGATATAGAACTCCGCCAACTGCATGAACTCATGTCCTTTGTCTTCTTCCGATGGGAAGTTCATCCATCGGCATTTTGACAAAACGTTGATTTCGTTGAAATCCCTGTTCCAAAAAGCTCTCATTATTGACTTGAAACCATCGTAATTTCTCCACCATAGGTTGTTGAGCTGGAGGATGAGGTCTTTGTTGTGGTTGTTCTCCTCACGGACAATGTCACCACCGATGAGAATGTTTGTTTTTACATTGTCTGTTTCCACAAACACCTCACTGACTTTATAGGAGCATTCGTACAGGTCGTCATAACCTTTCACGAAAATTGTGTTTCCCTTGTATACGAAATCGTCTTTCTCAAACTTGTTATAAAGGCTGTTCTTGAATTCCTCAAGCACCCATTCTCCTTTATTGACGGCTTCCTCGTTTGTGTCATAAACATCCTCAAGTTTTGCGAACTGGTTACCGTTTTTTACTCCGTAAGAGATAAGCCCGTATTTTATATTTTTCATTTCAATTGGTTTTGTTTTGTTTCGCCCCTCGCTTTGCGGTGGAGGGGCTTGACCTTGTTATAAGCTATCCACCCACATCACCACTTTCACCACTCCGTCTTTGGCTCCGATGAGATAATCGGGCTTGGCTGCCTTGCATAGCTCATATGCCATCACCTCGTAGTTTTTGTGGTTCTCCTCGCTTTTGTTAGCATCTTTCGGCAATCTCACATACACATAGGATTTTGCCAACGCTGTGAGTGGATTTTCCAATGTGCTTGTGTTGATGGCTTCCTCTCCGAACATCATGGGGAAGTCCACTTTCTCGTTGCGGTTCATGTTGCAAACCGACTCAAGACCGAGTTTGTTTGCTATTTTCACGATTCTTTCCGCTTTGTTTCCGAATGTTTCCATATTGTTTTGTTTTTGTTTCGGGGTTGCTTTGATGAGGTGCAGCACCTTGACCTCCTTGTTTGACGATGCAAAAATACAACAAGTTTTTGGATTACGCAAGTTAAAGAATGTTAAAAAAAACGGCGGGAGGAACAACCTCCCACCGCAAAAAAATGGAATGAAATGATATGGTTACAATATGATGGCTTTTTCGGGTTCAGGGCAGTTCATTAAACCGCTGCAAGAATATTGCATATACTGCCTTACTTCTTTCGGGTTGGTCATCGGCTCGCAATACAAGCCGTGATAGTCATTTCCCTCTTCATCGGAGGACAGGTAAACAAACTTGTCCCCGTGTCCCTCTTTGATGGCTTTGCCTAATAGTTCGTACAACTCTTTTACTTTGATTGGATTCATTTTATTTTGTTTTTAGGTTTATTCCAAATTGGGTTCAAACGGCATGTCTGTCTCACATTCCCTAACGAAGATGTGTATGCTGAAATCTCCGAACCAATTGTCATCGGCATCGTGCAACCAAACATCATCCTCGTCATTCTTGTGTGTGGTGAGTTTTTTATCAATACGCTCGTCTTTTTTCAGTTTGCGTTCCGCTTCTTTCAAGGCTTCCATAGCCTTTTCTTTGGTGGTGTAGGGTTGGGATTGTGTTTGCGTATCATCGGGTGTTGTGAACATCACGTTCAAAATGTATATTTTCATATGATTTTGTTTTTTGTTCGGGTTGCTTGAATGAGGTGCAGCCCATCGACCTCTTTGTTTGACGATGCAAAAATACAACAAGTTTTTGAATTACGCAAGAGTTTTCTGAACAATTTCGCCTTTTGTGTTGATTTTTAACCATTTACCATCAATCTTAACCCTTGCAAAACCTTCGTGGAAATCCCATGCACCATCGAACCACTGTTCAGACAACAGCTCGCCTTCTGTGTTAATGAAGTTATACTTGCCGTTTCGTTTAACCCTTGCGAAACCTTCGGAGAAACGAAGTACACCATCGAACCACTGTTCAGACAACAGCTTACATTCTGTGTTTATGAAGTTCCACTTGTCATTGAGTCTAACTGCTGCGAAACCTTCTGAAAAGCACCATGCATTATCGAACCACTGTTCTGACAAAATCTTGCCTTCGGTGTTGATGAAATTCAATTTTCCTTCGACTTCAACTGTTGCGAATCCTTCTGAGAAAGGCCATGTGTTATCAAATCTCGCAACGTCAGTCATGTCGATTTCTTTCAAAAGTGTTATCTCAGAGCAGACGAACTTTCCGTCACTGTCTTCTGACTCTATCATATCGCCTCCGCACTCCACCTCGTAATATACAGTTTGACCGTCGTTCGGGTAATACGGCCAAGTTTGCCATAACACGTGACACGCGTGGAAGCCGCTCTCGCAGAGCTCTATTTTACCTTCGTGTTTATAAGTTTTGCCGGGTTCGTAGATGAAACCTCGGCAGGACAGTGTGCCGTCCTCGTCCCTATTGAATCCTTTGTACGCTTTCATGTGTTTACTTGTTTTTTTTTATTTTAATTTGTTTTGTTTTGCCCCTCGCTTTGAGGTGGAGGGGCTTGACCTTGTTTGCCATGAGTACTCAAATGAGTACAAATAGCATATCAGCAAGCCAACACCCCGTCAGCATCGCAGGTTTTGGCAATCTCCTCACGGATATAGTCGGCAAGTGTCATGTTCACGGGGAGGACAAAGAACTCAAGTGTCGGGAACATTCCCTCTATGCACTCAATCTGTCTCTCGGTGGCTACACCGCTCACCGCTACTCCATTGGCGAGCAGACGGATATGCTTCATTGTCATGGCTCGGTACATGGCTTTCTCATCGCCATTCAAAACCCTTTCCATCTTGTTCATTTCGGTATCAACTTTGGATTGTATGCAGTCCGCATACGCATCCTCAAAGGCTGCGTCATAAGCCTTTTGTTTTTTCTCCTCAATGTATTCCAATGACGAGTTGTATTCGTCAAGACCTCTCACCTCGTCTTCGGCTGCTTTTTGGGCTTCCTTGTCAGCGGATTTCACGGCTTTGTTCTCGGCTTCCTCCCTTGCGTTGCGGTATGTCTCGGCAATGTTTCGGGCTACTTCACGCAGTTCGCTGTCGGTTTTGCCGAGTTTGTGCTTTAGGTTGTCGGGGACAAGCCCAACGAGGTTGCCGCCTGCTTTAAGTGCTTCGGCTTGCTGCTCCGTCAGGGAGATGCGGAGTTCGTTATGCCTGCATGAGTGGGCGGTGAAAGGGTTGTGGCTTACTATTGTCACAAAATTGTTTTTGTTTGTCTTTTCCATAGCCGTATTGTTTTTGTTTGTTTGACGATGCGAAGATACAACTTTTTCCCTTACGCTCGTGTTAAAAGATGTTAAAACTTCTGAATGGTTGTCTTTATACGTTTGTCCTCCTCCTGCCTGTATTCGTTCACAATCCCGTAATCATCATCCGTTGGGATAAAGTAATATCTTGTGTGGATAGACTTCTCGCATCTCGGTTTAGATACCCCGTAGTTTGTGTGTTCCGTTGTGTCCCAATCCACTTTCACTAATTTTCCCGTCTCAACCTCCACGACAAAGGCGGTGTTGATTGTTCTCCTCTCTCCCGTGATTGCGTCCTTGAAACCGCATAACTGATTTGGTTCAAGATTCTCAAAATTGCCGTATTCGTACCACTTGCTGCCACCAATACCTCCTCCGCATGAGATTGTCACTTTTGATATTTCTTTCTCCTCGCTTCCGATAAGGGTGCATGGGCTGACGGGATAACCGAATGTGTGTTTCATATTGTCCTATTTTGTTTTTGTTTTGCCGCCCGCTTGTTAGGTGGGGCGGCTTGACCTTTGTGTATTGTTTAGTCCACGAAAACGTATTCCTCGTCCTCGTCTCCCAAATACCATCCGTCACTCAATTCATCCAACTCGAGAACCAAGTCCCAAGCCTTGTCCTTGTCAAAGAAATTCAATGCGAAAGCGGTGTAGCCGTTGGCTTCGTCCTCGTTATACTTGTATTCGGGTGAATACTTCTTGATTAATTCTATTTCCTGCTCGGTGACTTCGCCACCCTCTTCAAAATCCTTGAAAATCTCGCTGCAATCGTAAACTCTGTAACATTCGTTGTTTTCCATAATACATTTTGTTTTTGTTTCGGGTTGCTTTGATGAGGTGCAGCCCCGTTTACCTCTTTGTTTGACGATGCGAAGATACAACTTTTTTCCTTACGCTCGTATTAAAAGATGTTAAAAGTTATTTGAGCCTAACCACCCATGAACTGCTACAGCTTCCGTCACTTTTTGAAAGGTATGTGTATTCAATGCAGGGGAATTTTTCTTTGAGTGTTTTTTCAAAGTTCTTCCAATATCTCATGTCGTTTCCAGTCCACAACGTGAAACGGATTTCACGACTTTCCACCCAACAAATAATCGGTGCATAGGTTTCCGTCCCGATGTGTGTGCATTGTGAAAGCGTGTGACCTTTTCTCTCTTTGAAAAAAGATATGATTTCATCCATTGTTTTTGTTAATTTATTTTCACTCATGGTTTTTGGTTTTTGTTGGTTGTTGTTTTATGTTTGTTTGAGGCTGCGAAAATACAACTTTTTCCCTTACGCTCGTGTTAAAAGATGTTAATTCTTCATCGTACTCAAATGAGTACAAAAACACGTGTCAGTCATCATCCTCCACACAGCACCTGCACTCCTCCACATAGTTTTGTCCGTCATAGGTTTCGTGATACTCGCCAACCTCGCTCTTCGGATATGCGGTTATCATTTCGGCATACGGGATTGCTTTCGCAAGTTCGGTGATTACCGACTTCCTTATCTCATCTTTTGCCGTATCATAGTCGCAGCCGACAGCCCTAAGAAAATGCCTTGCGAAACTCTCGCAATTCTTTTCAAATTCATCATGTTCAGCGGTAAAAAAATCAACGAAATCTTCCGCATAAGCTTCATCAACCTCGCCCGAATCGCATTTCAACAAGGCTACAAGTTTCCCAACTGCTTTCGTGGCGGTTTGTGCGTATTCGTCTGCGTGTGTGTCAACATACACTCCGTAGCACACATCTTTCCCTTGAGGGTCAAACGGATTGTTGTAACTCATCACAGGGCATCCATATTGGCTTACGGCATAAGTCAGTATGTTAATCGGCTCTAATGCGTGTGAGATAACTTTACCGATATGTTCCGCTATCATGCGGCTTATTGCGTTATTATCCAATTTGAAATCATCTTTTTTCATTTCAATCTGATTTTGTTTTGTTTTGCCCCTCGCTTTGAGGTGGAGGGGCTTGACCTTGTTTGAGGCTGCGAAAATACAACTTTTTCCCTTACGCTCGTGTTAAAAGATGTTAAAATACTCTATCGGTTTGTATGCGTCTCTTGTCATTCCGTGCATGGCAAGGAATTCATCTAATTCTTCCCAGCATCTGCGACCTTGCCTGTGGACTTTCAAAAAGTCGCTATTATGCAGGGGCAGGGTATCGGCAATGGTTCTCACCCCCATAGCGTGCAATACATTGAGGGTTCTTATTGACACGTCATAATTGTCAATTTCATGTGCTAAGAAGGCTTTTTTGCCCATCTTTTTGGTTTTGGGACTTGCCGTAAACTTGTCAATGTTGCAGGCTATTGAAGAAGCCTCAACAAACAATTTTCCATCAATTTCATGGTATTTTAATTTCCCTGCCTTTGCAAGATTTTCAATATTGTTGGTGATTTGTTTTGCGGTGATTTTTTCCATAACACATATTTTTTTATTTTGGGTTTGGTTTGGAAGAGGTACGCACCCTATTGACCTCGTTTTTTCATGCCGCGAAAATACAACAATTTTTTGAAATAGATTCATTTTGTTTTGACTTTTTTCTTAAAAAATGTTAATGCGATTCAAGGCGGTTTTCCTGCGGTTTCACGATGTTTTGGCGGTTTTGGCATAACTTATCGTATTTGCGGCAAAAATGTCCCACACACAAGATTTTGTTGGCAAAAAGGCGGTTTGTTTTGCATTTGCGTTTGTTTCCGCTTGCGTACTCAATTGGGTACAATATACACAAAAAAAAATCCCCCATCGGACAGGACAGGGGATTTTCGTGGTGTTGAATTTGGATAATGATTATCCAACAAGTGCTGGCTCGAATTGTTGGCGGTGGTACAACTCCCTTTCGCCCTGCACAATGTAATTCACGTTCTCAAGTTTTGGTCTGCGGACTTCTGTAACCTTATCTTCTGGGACACCTGCGGCTATCTGCTTGCCGAAGCTGTTGCCCTTTGATGTAAGATATGCCTTAATTGTATTCACTTGTTCGGGAGTTGCTGGCACTCCGTCAACAGAATATGAATATGAAACACGTGTGTTTTTGAAGAATAGCACGTTCAAATAGAATTGGTTATTGTCAGTATCGGACTGACAAAGAAAGTCGTTGTAGCGGTGCATACCCTTTGCAGGCTCTGCAATCCAATCGGCTGCGTTGCCGCCCGCACGCTCAATCTTGTTTTCGTTTACTTTGTTGTAGTCACTACCTAATTTCACATTGGAGTAGATTGTGTGCTTTTGCACGTCTCTGCCCAATAGTGGATTTGGAGCTACTCCACCTTTGCCGCCCTTGTTCATTTTGGGGGTTGTGGTGGTTGAAATTGTAGTGCCTAAACTGCCTTTTTTGTAGTTTTTCATTCCATTCATTAAGCTGCTGACCATCATATTTTCCATATTGTTTTGTTTTTGTTTGGGCTTGGTTTGGAAGAGGTACGCACCCTATTGACCTCGTTGTTTCATGCCGCGAAAATACAACATTATTTTTGATTGTCAATACCTTTTCAGAACTTTTTTCTTAAAAAATGTTAATGCGTTTTAAGGTGGTTTTTCTGCGGTTTGGGACGTTTTTGCCCCGAATGACAAACATATCGGTTTCTTGCCAAAATAAGCGGAGATTGGGGATTTTTGTGGTAAAACGAATAGATTTGTTTTATTTTGTATCCGATTAGCGTATAACAAAAAAATCCCCCACCGACAATGGCAGGGGATTGGATTGCAAGTTTGCGGTGATTTTGTTATACCGCCAGCAGATACTCATAGGCGGCTTGTGTCTTTTTGGCTGCCGTACCATCAAAAATTGAATTGAATTTCTTTTCGGCTCTCTCTGCTGCGGTGTCCTTTGCACCTCCCCAATTCATAGAGTTGTTGAAATAGGTTGTCAAGCCGTTGTATAGCCACAATCTTGTGCCACGATTTTCCTGCTGACCGATACCGCTTTCAATAGCTTTCAGCAACTCGTATACTTGGTTTTTGGCACGTGTTGAAAGGTCGGCAACCATCTCCAAATTGTAATTGTGCTTCCGTACCTCGCACATCAGTTTGTTGTCAATGAACATTCTGCAAGCGAATTCCAATGTTTCTGCAGGGGTTACGTTCACCGCCTGCATGAATTGCAGACTTTCAACAAATTCCGCACTATATTTTTCATGCAGTTTCAGCACCTGCTTTGCCCTCTCCTCATCCCTCATTCTGACATCAACGTATTTTGTATGTTTGAATGTGAGTTTGTTAGCACTACGCAAAGCGGCTGCCAACGTGTTGGCACAAATCACACGTATAGGCGTAATGCACACACTCACCGCACAACTTCCGTCATGGGAGTTGTGAAATACGATATAATCATCAATACCGCTGTCCCCGTTGATTTTGAACTGACGGGGCATTTTTGCCGTCACAAACACACGTCTGCCACCATCTAATACGCCTGCCGTTTCAATCACTGGTTTTACTGCACAATCCCCATGCGTCAAAAAGTCTATAAATCTAAATGCTTCGGAGTTTTGCACCACCCCGTAGTCGCTACCGACCACCCCCAAAGTGATATCATCGGTAGCATTAATAGTTGCAACGTGGGTGTTGATTACGTCACGCATGGATAGCAACAAAGAAGCGGTATCATCCCCCGTCATGATTGCGTCATAAACTTCGTCAGGGATACGGATTAACCTTTGTTTCTGCACTTGATAATCCGCACCGATTTCTTTCAGGCATTCCTGCATGGTCAAGTGGTGGTCAAAGTTTTTAAACCCCTCCAAGCCAGCCCAAATTGGTTTTGCTTCGGTTTCAATACCACGTGCTAAAAAGGTTTCAGTACCTGCGATTTGTTTTCCGTTGAAATTAATAATTGTTGCCATAATACATATTGTTTTTGTTTGGGCTTGGTTTGGAAGAGGTACGCACCCTATTGACCTCGTTTTTTCATGCCGCGAAAATACAACAATTTTTTGAAATAGATTCATTTTGTTTTGACTTTTTTCTTAAAAAATGTTAATGCGAAATCCGGTGAAACACATTAACACTTTTTAATATTTTTTCTGCCAAGCCTATTGTTTTTTTCCGTATTTTTGCACCATGAAACGAAAGGGGATTGGCTGCCCCTTAATCCAGCCCCATAACAAACAAAAACACACAAAAAATGAATAAGAAAACAGAGTTGTTGATTATTGATAATCCTTATAACCCTATTTGGTATGAGGGCAAAGAAATTAATTGTATCCATTTCTTTGATAAAAATGGAATTGTGGCAATTACATCCACATTTACCACAAGCCACATAATCCCGTATGGCAAAATAGTGTTTGATTTTGGTTTGGAACGAATGGAAACACCGACTTTTGACACCGACACACCGCATTATGTGAAAACACAAAACAAATTTTCGGATACCTACGATTTATACATACCGATTTCGTTGCTACCGATAGAGCTTGTTGAAACAAAACAATTATCACATAACATCACACGAAAATATTTTTCCGTAAACATCAAAGCAGTTAAGAAAAACGAAAACGGGACTCCGTGTTTACAACAAACTATATTTGATTCCGTTTTTTAACAAACATTGGATTATAAAAACTCGGGGTAATAGGGTTGCCCCGTCACAACCCTAAAAACAAAACACCACATTATGAAAATCTACAAAAAACTTCAGAACCCAATCAAATCATGTGACGAAATGCTTGACGAACTCCGCATTGACATCGACCACTACAAAGGCGGATGGAACTGCTTTAGCGGTCAAAGCGAACCACGTGGGGTTTACGTCTATATCTCCCCCGTGCATCGTGGGAATATGTTTGAATCCTGCACACTTTTGGGCAACAGGCATGAAAGCGGCTTCCGCTTCCTTGCCGTTGAGACGGCTCGCAAGTCCGACAAACAAATCCAACGTGTCGCAAAAGCCGTTGAGCCTATCGCTGACCGCATCACGCAATTATACGAAGAACGGCAGTACGGGGCAATCGTGGATTTAGTAGCTGCCGAAATCCGTTAGCGGCATCGTGGCAGGTTACGGGGGCAGGGGGGTGTACCCCTCCCTCCGTTACCCTCCCTCCGTATCTCCCCACTCCGTACCCCCTCCGCTCCGAGCCGCCGACGGGGGGGACGGTCCGACACGCCTTTCCTGAAAAAAATTTTAAAAAAAAATTTTTGCCTTCTGAAAAAAAGCCTCTTGTTCCGCTGATGTTGTCGTGCCGGGCGCTGGCACCGTTCAGGTTTCAGCGGTAGCCGTAGTGTTGTGGACGGCTTCAGCCTGCTGAACGGGAGACAGGGTATGTCAAAGCTTTACGATGACAGGGAGTATTTTAACGAGACGACAGGAAAGAAGATTAAAGGTTTCACGCTCAGAGACTATGTCAAGACATACTCCGGAACGGCGGAATGACAACTTTCCGGTTGTGTGAACGAGAGTGTGTGGACAAAAAAAGCGGATAGGGGTTATCCGCCATTGTGTCTAATGCTTTGAACGTGGTCACGTTCGAGTATGTGAAAGCCGTATTGCGCGTGGATTAATTACCAATCTTCACCACCATTAATCGGCATATTAGAAGAATTGCACTGTATCCAACTTACAGCCTGTTCCGCCACATTTCTTGCCCAATCATATATATCTGGGTCTAAATCTCTTCCATCACAATCATCCCATACTTCATAATCGTCTGAAGCGGCATCTTGAAAAGCTTCCATGATTTCCGAAGCTGCTTTATATATGTCTATAAATGGCTTTGTGTCACCGTACCAACATGATTCGGTCAACACTCTTTTCACACTTTCTGCGACAACTCTCTTGAGCTGTGACTCGTTCAATCTGATTGTCTGTTTCTTGTTCATGTTAAATTGTTGTTTTTGACATAAATATTCGCAAGAACGTTTTTTGCGTGAAACAAATGGTGGCTGTTTTGTCGTTCCGTATTCCAGTGCCATTTGGTGTTGGTTTGTAAGCTATGATGCCGAGCCTGAATGTTTTTTGTGGTATATACTGTGTTTGTTTCGTTAATCATTCACTTTTTCTCGTTCCTGTATTTCGCCGCATGCCTGTGTATGTTCTTCGCATAGTCCGGCGTCTCGCTGTAGGACTTGTCTATCACATCCATATATTCGTCTATTGTTGGAGGTTTGGTACAGTTTCTGAATACCCATCTCTCCCACAATATCCTGTCGATGACGCTCATCTTCCAGTTCTCGTACTCTGCGTAAGGCTCCTGTCTGTTGCGTCTGTTCTTGTCGCAGCGCAGCGTCCGTGACGAAGGCTTTTTCATTCCGAAAAGGTTGTTGCATCTCTTGTACACATTGCTGGTTCCGCATCCGGACTCTATCACCGCCTGTGTCATCACGATATCGGGGAACCATGGGTCGCATTCCTTCACAAACTCCCATACCTTGTCATGCGCCGGTTTCCCGCAGTCCTGGCCAAACATCACGTCAGCGCATATTATTTTCAGGTTGGTGAATCTTTTTGTCTCCTCGAGTGATGTGGAGCATGAGTCGGCTATTCTTGCCATCTCGCAAAGCTCCCTGTTATAGCTTTCCTTGAGGTTTTTGACTGATATGTGATGGTATGCGATTGATGATATTATGAGTATTGCCGCTGTAACCTGCAACGCAATAATCAGCGTTTTCATTATGCGTACAAGACCGATATATTTCTCGTCCTTAGTGGTAAGCTCGACTGTCTCCACGACTTTGAGGTCGCTTGCCCTCACTATGTGGTATCTCTCTTTTTTGCCTCCGTTTCTCATGATGTATCGTGTTTTATTGTTTCACGCCGCAAAGATACGGAAAATTTCTGGTTCTTGCAAGAGCTGGTGCAAAATAATTCCGTTTATCTGACTATTTATAAAGAAAAACGAAACAACATGAAAAAGAGAATACGACTGACGGAATCGGATTTGCACAGGATTATAATTGAGGCTATAAACGAACTTGACTGGAAAACATATGCGAACGCCTCAGAGAAGGATAAAACAAACTACACTTCTGAGGATGAGGAATTGATAGCATTAGAATTATTTAAAAATTTAGGATATAGTGAAAAGGATAAATGGCGCGTTAATCATGGTGACACATTCCGTCAATGCCTCGAAAAAGCACATAAAATTGCCATAAAAAAGGCAAATAAAGCTTCTCATAGACGTTATAAATTTCAAGATGCAGCAAAAGATAAGTTTAATAAAGACTATGGTTTTGAAGATGAAACTGGAAGCGTTACTTTAGGAACTGGACGTTGGGATGGTGGAGGTACATCTTGGAACGCTTATATGATGGATAGAAACGGTAATATAAACCACAGCCCAAAGTATTTTATTACAAACCAAGAATTTTATGGACAAAATGGGCAACATACACCAGGAAAATGGTGTGTTGGTACTGTTGGATGGGCTGGTGCAGTTCCATGCTCTCCCGATTTTGATACTCCAGAGGAGGCGCAGGCTTTTGCGGATGAAAATAATATGTCAACAAAAAGAACCAACCCTAGCAATAAATTGTTATCAGCCTATAAAAAAGCAAGAGAAGAAGTTAAAAAATACGACCCTTATGATGGTACATCATTATCTAGGAACAAACCATCATATAAATATGAAAAAGGTAACGGGTGGGTATTTGATGATGAAGTAGAGAAAAATTTCAATGAAGCTATCACCCGTGCCATCCACAGGGTT
>Ga0310696_10001362_pt1 | contig 35591 bp, 27 predicted proteins | sample AusTroGonzalo_MG_4_FD_203885 | JGI IMG/M metagenome (GOLD analysis project Ga0310696, IMG submission 203885) | Bovine rumen microbial communities from tropical cattle in Woodstock, Queensland, Australia - Gonzalo_02 (v2) (version 2) | ecosystem: Host-associated > Mammals > Digestive system >... | reverse complement strand
TGCTGGGAAGCTTACGATGAAAACGAAAGGCTGGGCTATCTTGACGGTCAGGGCCGCGAGATTTTCCCCTGCTCGCTTGACAATTCAAAGGTCTATCAGCTGCCCGACTCGCCTCTCTACAAATTCTTCGACCACGACTGCAGCTGCGGGGAGAACATCTATAATTATATAAAGGAAAGAGCATGCAGATGATGGTCGGTAAACCGGTCAAAAACCACCTGAAAAAATATTTTTTAACAGTGTGGTTTTGTATTGGAAAAAAGTCTATTTTTGCGCGCTTAAAAAATCTCGATTATTATCCTTAAGTTAGCAAAGGAAAAAAGTTAAAAATCAGAGAGATATGGGTGAAGATATCTCTCACAAAAAAATGAGAAAAAAGAAAAAATGGATGCAGTAAGTTACAAAACAATCTCGGCGAATGAGAAAATCGTCAAGAAAGAATGGGTGCTCATCGACGCCCAGGAGATGGTTGTGGGCCGCCTTGCTACACAGGTGGCGCGCATACTGAAAGGCAAGAACAAGCCTTATTACACGCCTCATTTCGACTGCGGCGACTATGTGATCATCGTCAACGCGGAAAAGGTGAAATTCACGGGCAAGAAGTGGACCGACAAGCTCTATGTCCACCACACCACCTACCCCGGCGGACAGCGTTTCGCCACGCCCAAGGAGGTGATGCGCAAGGATCCCCGTCGCATTCTCGAGCACGCCATCAAGGGCATGCTTCCGAAGAACCGCCTCGGTGCCCAGCTGTTCCGCAACCTCCACGTCTACGCGGGACCCAACCATCCGCACGAAGCGCAGCAACCCAAGTTAATCAACATTAAGGATATCAAGTAACATGGAAGTCATCAATACATTAGGCAGAAGAAAAACCGCGGTCGCCCGCCTCTACATGAAACCCGGCAGCGGCCAAATCATGGTCAACAACCGTGATTATAAGGAATATTTTTGCGTTCCCACCCTGCAGTACAAGGTCGAACAACCCCTGCAAGTCGCCAACCTGATGGGCCAGTACGACATCAAGGCCAACCTCGACGGCGGCGGTGTCACCGGTCAGGCCGAGGCCCTTCGCATGGCTATCGCCAAGGCCCTCACCCAGATCGACCCCGAGCTGCGTCCCGCATTGAAAGCCCAAGGCTTCCTGCGCCGCGACCCGCGTATGGTGGAACGTAAGAAACCCGGTCAGCCCAAGGCCCGTAAGAGATTCCAATTCTCCAAACGTTAATCGGAATTTCACTTGGACAGTGTTTAGTATCGAAACGGTGAAGATTCCCGCATGAGGACTACTCCACCGTTGCTTTTAAGAACGTAAACAAATTAAAAAAACATGTCAAACGTACAATTTGAAGAACTGTTAGAAGCGGGATGTCACTTCGGACACCTGAAACGTAAATGGAACCCCGCCATGGCGCCGTACATCTTCATGGAGAAGAACGGCATCCACATCATCGACCTCTACAAGACGATGGACAAGCTCGAAGCCGCTTGCAGCGCCGCCAAGAGCATCGCCCGCTCGGGCCGCAAGATCCTCTTCGTGGCCACCAAGAAGCAGGCCAAGGAGACCGTCGCCAACATGGTCAAAGAGGTTAACATGCCCTACGTGACCGAGCGTTGGCCCGGCGGCATGCTCACCAACTTCTTCACCATCCGCAAGGCCGTCAAAAAGATGAGCGACATCGACCGTCTGATCGAGAGCCCCCAATACCAGAATATCTCCAAGCGCGAACGTCTGCAAATCGCCCGTGAGCGCGCAAAACTGGAGAAGAACCTCGGCTCCATCAGCGACCTGTCACGCCTTCCCGCGGCCGTCTTCATCGTGGATATTATGAAGGAGCACATCGCCCTGGCTGAGGCCCGCAAGCTCGCCATCCCGACGTTCGCCATCGTCGACACCAACTCCGACCCGCGTACCGTTGACTTCCCCATCCCGGCCAATGACGACGCATCCAAGTCAATCGCCGTAATCCTCAAGGCCATCTGCGACGCCATCCGCGAAGGACAGGCTGAGCGCGAGATGAACAAGGATCGCATGGAAGAGGAAATCGCTGAAATGAACGGCGAGGGTGAAGAGACTGTCGAGGAAGAAAACGACAACCGCGAAGGCAGACGCAGAAGAGTCTCCCGCAAGAACAACGAATAATTTTAATCACCGAAAAATCAGACAACAATATGGCTAATATCACAGCTGCAGATGTTAACAAACTGAGACAAGAGACCGGCATCGGCATGATGGACTGCAAGAAGGCCTTGGTGGAGGCTGAAGGCGATTTCGAAAAAGCCCGCGACATCCTCCGCAAGAAAGGTCAGAAAGTGGCCGAAAAGCGCGCCGACCGCGCCTCCAACGAGGGCCGCATCATCGCCAAGACTAACGCCGACAGAACCAAAGGTTACATGCTCGTCATGGCTTGCGAGACCGACTTCGTGGGCAAGGGCGACGAATTCGTGAACTTCACGGACAGCGTCCTCGACAAGGCAATGGCCGCCGACATCAACACCAAAGAAGATCTCCTCAACATGCAGGTTGACGGCATGACGGTTGCTGACAAGCTGACCGAAATGACCGGCAAGACCGGCGAGAAAATCGAATGCCCTGATTATCAGGTGCTCGAGGCTGCTTATGTGGAGGCTTACAACCACATGGGCAACCACATTGCTACGTTGGTTGGTTTCAACAAGCCCGGTGAGAAGGCTGCCGAAGCCGCTCACAACGTTGCTCTTCACATCGCCGCTATGGCTCCCGTCGCCCTCGACGAGACTGCCATCCCGCAAGATGTGAAGGACAAAGAGCTTGCCATCGGTGTTGAGAAGACCCGCCTCGAAATGGTTCAAAGAGCTGTTGATTCCGCCCTGCACAAAGCCGGCATCAACCCCGCTCACGTGGATAGCGACGATCACATCAACTCCAACATGGCCAAGGGTTGGATTACCGAGGAGCAGGCCGAACAAGCCCGCAAGATCAAAGCTGAAGAAGCCGAGAAGGCAGCTGCCAACCTCAACGAGAAGCAGATCCAGCAGATTGCCCAAGGTCGTTTAGTGAAGTTCTTCAAGGAGAGCACGCTGAAATACCAAGTGCTCGCGATGGGCGGCGACGGCAAAGAAAACGTCGGCGACTACATCAAGAGAATGGACAAAGACCTCGGCTGCGTGAGCTTCATCCGCAGACAAATCGGAGGCTAATCTCTTAGACTCATTTTGATATGAAGACCGCGACTGTAGTTGCGGTCTTTTTTTTTGACTTATTGCGGAAATTAATGCGGAAAGGCGGAATATTGCGGAAACATTAAATATGGTTTCAGCTGTTTTCCGCCTTTCCGCAGTTTTCCGCAAAAAATTCCCGAAAACACATCTACAAGGATGCGCGAACATGCAAAAAACATTTCCGCACCCTTTCCACTTTTCCGTAGTTTTCCGCAAAAAAATCATCGAAAACTACAAAAAAAAATCCGAAACTTGTCTTTACTAAAAATTTTTCATTCAATTGCAATAAAACAAGAATCCTGACGTTTTATATAGACATCAAACAAAATAAAAACGTTATGGATACAAAGTTAGTTTTTGAAAAAGAGTCATCGGCAATCAACCACGCCGTGTACGAAGTCCACAAAAGATTAGGAATCGGACTGCAAGAAAGCCTCTATCAGGAAGCCCTCGCCATTGAACTGGACTACCAAGGCATCCCCTTCGAACGGGAAAAACGGTACAATGTCTATTACCGGGGTCAACGGCTTGACCACTACTACTTCGCCGATTTTGTCTGCTATGACAAAATCATTCTGGAAGTCAAGTCCGTATCACAGCTCACCGACCAGCACAAGGCGCAGGTCCGCAATTACATCGGCATTGCCGAAAAGAGGCTGGGATTGCTGTACAACTTCAACGACAAGTACATGACCCCTGTTCGCGTCCTGAACTCAGACTTGAGAGATTATTGCGGAAATTAATGCGGAGAAGCGGAAAAGTGCGGAAATTTTCAATAGAGTTTCCGCACTTTTCCGCCTTTCCGCAGTTTTCCGCAATCAATCTTTCTTCCGTCTTTCCGCCACAACTTCCTCCTGTTTCGCGGCGGGCATCTTCATGTACTGGTAGAACTCCATGGAGTAGTTGGCGCGGCCGCTGGTGACGTTGCGCAGGGCTGTGGCGTAGCCGAACATCTCCATCAACGGGATAAAACCGTCAAGTTTCTGCGAACCCTTGCGGAAGCGGCGCATGTTCTCGATGCGGCCGCGGCGCTTGGTGATGTCGCGGGTGATGTTGCCGATGTACTCGTCCGGCGTGTTCACCTCCACCTTCATCACCGGCTCCATCAAAACGGGAGCCATCTTGTTGTATGCGGTCTTAAAGCACTGGGCGGCACAAAGTTGGAAAGCCATGTCGCTGGAATCCACTGGATGGTAGTTACCGTCGACTAACACGCATTTCACGTCCACCACGGGATAGCCCGCCAACGGACTCTTCTCCATCGCGGCACGCAAGCCCTTCTCAATGGAGGGGATGTACTCCTTCGGCACGACACCGCCCTTGCTCACATCCACAAACTCGAAGCCCTTGCCGGGATTCGGTTCGAAACGGATGACCGTGTGTGCGAACTGGCCATGACCGCCCGTCTGCTTCACGTGCTTGTAGTTGCTCTCGAACGCCTGCGTGATGGTCTCGCGGAAGGAGACGCTCGGCGCACCGACCTCAATCGGCACCTTGAACTCGTCCTTTAACCGATCAACGATGATTTCCAAGTGCAGCTCGCCCATACCGGAGATGATGGTCTCCTCGGTCTCGTCATCGTAGTGCGCGTGGAAGGAGGGATCCTCGTTGCTCAGCTTGGCCAACGCCTCGCCGAGTTTGTCGCGATTCTTCGTATCCGTAGGTGTCACTTTCATCTCAATGACGGCAGGCGGCACGTTAATGGACTCCAGCACGATAGGCTGTTTCTCGTCGCAGAGCGTATCGCCAGTGCGGGTGTATTTCATGCCCACAAGCGCGACAATCTCGCCAGCGCCGGCCTCGGAAATCTCCTCGCGCTCCTTGGCTTTGATGCGGAAGATACGGCCCACGCGCTCGTTTTTGTCCTTGTTGGTATTGTACAGGCTCATGCCGCTCACCAGCTTTCCGCTGAAAATGCGCACGAAGGTCTGCTGGCCCACGTAGGGATCGTTGATGAGTTTGAACGCCAACGCGGAGAAAGTCTCGTTGTTCGAGGGATTGCGCGTATACGTTTTCTCCTCGTCGTAAGGATCTTTGGCGATGACTGCGCCAATATCGGTGGGCGACGGAAGATAGTCGATGACCGCATCCAACAACGGCTGAATACCCTTGTTTTTGTAGGCTGCACCACATAACACGGGCGTAACCAGCAACTTAAGGGTCGTCTCGCGGAGGGCTTTGCGAATCTGCTCCTCCGTAACCTCACGCTCTTCAAGGTAGGCTTCGGCGATGTCGTCGTCAAAGTCGGCAAGTTTTTCGATGATGTTCTTGTGTGCAGCCGCTGCAGCCTCCGCGAACTCAGAGGGGATGTCGTTTTCGAAAACCTCCTTTTCAGAGAACGTAAGGGCTTTCATCTTCACTAAATCGATGCACCCTTGGAACTCGCTCTCCTGTCCCATCGGAATTTGGATCGGCACGGCATTGGTTCCCAAATACTTTTCCATCTGGGCGATGACCTCGGAGAAGTCGGCGCCGGTGCGGTCCATCTTGTTGACGAACGCGATGCGCGGCACACGGTATTTGTCGGCCTGGTTCCAGACGGTCTCGCTTTGGGGTTCCACACCGCCCACGGCACAAAACACCGCCACCATGCCGTCGATGACGCGTAGGGAGCGTTCCACCTCAATGGTGAAATCGACGTGACCGGGAGTGTCTATCAGGTTGATCTGGTGGCCTTTCCACTCAGCAGTGATAGAAGCGGAGGCGATGGTGATGCCGCGTTCCTGCTCCTGTTTCATAAAGTCCATGGTGGCCTGCCCGTCGTGGGTCTCGCCAATCTTGCGGTTCACCCCCGTGAAGTAGAGGATACGCTCCGAACAGGTGGTCTTGCCAGCGTCAATGTGCGCCGCAATGCCGATATTTCTCAGTTTTGATATACTTTTTGCCATATAACTATTTGACAGTCAATAAATTTACAATTCAAAAATCAGACCGCGAAGATACACTTTTTTGTTTAACCCAAAAAGTGTATCTTTGCGCCTCTTAAAACAGAACGGACAATGGATCTCTATCATGGTGGTTTTCAGGAAGATGAGTTCACCGAGGAGGAAATCTCCTTGGCGAATGGCTTCTGCGATGCGTGCGACCGAGGCGTGGTGAAGAGCTACGATGAGGATCAGTACGATGTCATCATTTCGCACCTGATGTTCTCCCAGAAAGCCGACTACCTGAAGAAAGCCATTGAGCGGGCACGCAAAGACTTCCCTGAGGATCCGGACTTCGCAGTCTGGCAGGCGCGCTACCTCATCTGGAACAACCAGCTCGACGAAGCGCAGCAATACCTGCAGAAGACCCTGCGACGTTTTCCGCCGTCGGCATTCCTTTACGAAGAGATGGCATTCATGGCCTACACCTTCAAGCTCAATCTCAACGTCCGGGAGTTGGTCTCCAAAGCCATCGCCCTCGGACCGTCGTCCAACGCCTACTTTATCCTCACCAACCTTTACCTCGACAAGGGCAACTTCGACAAGGCGTTCGACTGTTTCATGGATGCCTACCGCCTCGACAACGGTGTGCTTTACAACCTTGACATGCTCATCCAGAACCACAGTTTCCAGCGCACCGAGCGTTTTGAGACGGACTTGGCCTTTGCCGAACGGCTGTGCCGCGAGTTCCCCCTCGACAAACAGATCTGGATGGTAACGGGCACGCTTTACGCCATCGACGGCCAACACGAAGAGGCATTGCAGGCGTTCGAATTCTCCAACGCCATCGAGCCAGAGGTGCTGATATACTACGCCATCGCGCAGGAGCACTGCCATCTTGGGCACTATAAGGAGACACTCGAAATCTGTCGTATTGCCCGTGAGATGGATAGCGAAATCAGCGCCAACGTCCTGATGGGCAAAGCCCTACGTCATCTTGGCCGTTTCGAGGATTCGCTGTTACACCTGCTTAAGGCCGACGAGCGCGACATTGACTTCCCCTTCGCTTTCTCCGAGTTGGTGAACACCCTCCGCGCGATGGGCCGCATGGATGACATCCCCGAATACATCGACCGTTTCTACATGGCCGAGAACCTGCCGCTTGAAAGGTTGGAGTGGGTTCTCGACTGTCTGAGCACCGTTGATACCGGCATCGCATACGAGCGTCTGTGCCTCAACGCCCGCGACCGCTTCTCCACTGATGAGGAATACTGCGCGTGGATCACGGAAATCTGCTACATGCTGCACACCCCGAAAACCGCCATCGCCATCCTTGACAACGAATACGCCGACAGCGAAGAGCCCTACCTCTTCGAGCATCTCGGCTACTTCTACGCCTTGCTCCTTCTCGCCAACGGGGAACCTCACAGAGCCCTCCACCATCTCCAGAACGCCCTTGTCATCTACGAGGACGGCATCATCGAGGACTTCCTCGACATCGACACCGACAAACTCTACGAACAGTACCCCGACATCTACTACCTCGTGAGTCCCTACCTCGACCGATTCTCCGATGTCCGAAACAATTAGTAAGAACCAATAATATATATTCCAAAAAGGGCTGAAAGCCCGACGTATGCTAACCCAGGGTGAACGAAGTGAGCCCTGGGAACAAAAAACAGACATAGATGAAAAAAGCATTAACGATATTCGGATTAATCATGGTGACCATCACCATGCTACAAGCGCAAACGCAACCCGTCGAGCCCCAAGAGAAAGAATCTGCCACAGGACGCGTCATCTCTTGGTATAACGACCACCTGAACTACGGCACCATCACGTTACTGATGACCATTGAGAGCTCGTTCATCCCGTTCCCGTCGGAGGTGATTGTACCGCCCGCCGCCTACCAAGCCTGCAACAGCGACAACGAAACGTTGTACGTCACCTCGTCCAAGTTCGTCAACGTGCTGTTAGTCATTCTGTTCGCCACACTCGGAGCACTCATCGGGGCACTTATCAACTACGTGCTGGCCCTCTGGTTAGGCCGTCCCATAATCTACTGGTTCGCCGACAGCAAGGTGGGCCATTTGTTGCTGTTGGACAAAGAGAAAGTCATCAAAGCGGAGGATTACTTCCGCGAACACGGCAACATTTCCACCCTGGTGGGCCGCTTCATCCCGGCCATCCGCCAGCTCATCTCCATCCCCGCCGGTCTCGCCAGAATGCACATCGGCATGTTCATCCTGTTCACTTCACTCGGCGCGGCCGTCTGGAACACGGTGCTGGCCATCCTCGGCTACGTCGCCCATGGACAGAAAGACTTGATTGACAAGTACAACCACGAGCTGACCATCGCGTTATTAGCCGTCTTCGCCATCGGGGTCGGATACGTGATTATCAAGTGGATTATCTCCGCTAAAAAGCGTAAAGCGACAGAAGGTTCTGAAGAACAGTAAGATGCACCAACTTGGGCTTATAGGCAAAACCTTGTCTCACAGCTTCTCCAAATCCTATTTTGAGGAGAAGTTCCAGCGCGAGCATATTTCAGGCTTCTCTTACGAATTATTCAAACTGGCTGATATTCAAGAAATAACGGGTTTCATCCAGGAGCATTCGGATTTAATCGGCTTCAACGTCACCATTCCGTACAAACAGTCCATCATCCCCTATTTGGACGAACTGTCGGAAGAGGCAGCCGCCGTGGGCGCAGTCAACACGGTCGTTGTTGAACATATTGCAGGCAGAATCATCTCTAAAGGTTTCAATACCGACATATTGGGATTCCGAAAGTCCCTAAACCACACTACAACACCCGACAAAGCTCTTGTATTGGGCACGGGCGGGGCTGCCGCCGCTGTCACTTACGTGCTCGAGAGTCTTGGTTGTCGCTGCACCGCCGTCTCCCGCAACCCGCAACGGGGACTCCCCTACTCCGCCCTCACCCCGGAAATCATTGCGCACCACAAACTGATTGTAAACTGTACACCATTAGGCACTTACCCAAACATCAACGAAAAGCCCGACATCCCTTACGAAGGGATATCGGGCGAACATTTTCTGTATGATTTGGTATACAACCCCGCCGTTACATCCTTTTTGAAGGAAGGGGCGCGACGCGGCGCGAAGGTTCAAAACGGCCTTCAGATGCTGTACGCGCAGGCGGAGGCGGCGTGGCAAAAGTTTACTTGCCAGCCGGAGGAACGGTAACGTTCACCGGAGCGCCCTCGGGCTGCATCAGCTCCGGATTATTGAACAGAATATACTTCTGGACATCGTCCATAGTGTATTTCTTGAGCGACTCGATGTCATTAATCAAAGTTCTGGGATTCTCATAGAAACCGGCAAAACCCGTCAACTCTATTTTTGCTTTTTTCTTGCCCTTGAAGGTAATCTTGTAAACGGGGTCCACCACCACATCGATGTGGTTCATCGTAATGCAGTTGTAACGGGCGGCTTGCAGAGCCAATTCCTCCGTATTCTTCATTCCTTTGGATTGCGGGTATTTCACGAATCGTTGGTCTGCGTATGAGACTCTTCTGTTCAAATCCACTCTGACATCCACCACGGTGGGAGTGCTGTTAATGGTCTGATGCTCCACTTCCATGCCCCGGGCTTGGTAGGAGACGGTTTTGCATGACGAAAACGCCACGGCTGCGACGATGCAGACTGCTGCGACAAAAAATATGTTTTTATTCATAATTTCCGTTTTTTTTGTTAATAATTATATCAGCCTCGTTTCGCCAATCATTAAAATTGGCCGACCGGCAGTTTATTTGTTGCGTTTGCCTTTTTTGGAGCCTTTTCCAACGTTAAGCGTGTAAGGCTGGTCGGATGGCTGTCCACAGGCCTTACGACATTTCTTACCAGGGGTCTGAGCACCCTCCGTGTTCACGTAGATGACATTGGCAGCCTGGCCTTGGTAATACGATTTGTAGAAGTCCGGGTCTGTAACCATCTTGTACTTCACGACATTCTCCATGTCAACAGTACCGTAATTATTGACCTGCTCGGCAGCGGTCTCCACCTTGATGTACTTTCCGCCGTAGCCCACAATTTCGGCCTTGTACTGGGTTCTCCACCATTTGGCATTCGCCGCGTTCTTGGCATCCTTGCCTGCGAACATGGAGTACTTTGTGTACTTCACAACGGGATCGACTACGACATCAATGTTGTTGTCGCGGATGCAGTTGTAGTAGGCGCTGATCAGCGCAGCTTCCTTGCTATCCTGCATGTCGGAAACGGCGGACACCTTCTGGTCAAGGCTGACCTTCAGTTCGGCATTCACCTGTGTCTGTGTCACATCTTCCCGCACAATCTCCAATGAACGCGGGAGATAAGACACGCTCTGGCACCCTGCCGCCAGCAGGACGGCAAACAATGCCAACAAGGGTATCTTAGTTTTTTTCATAAGCCTTCGCTCGGTTATATCCCATCGAGCACATCGGTTTTAGGGACCCTGAATGAAACTGCCGGGGAACCGGATCGGAAAGCACCTCGGCATTTGTGTCACGTTGTCCGTAGAGACGCACGGCCGTGCGTCTCTATGGCCGTGCGTCTCTACATCAATGCTCATCGATTCTGGAAGAAGAAATCGTTCATCACCACGCGCAGCATCGCCCCATAATTCAGCGACATCACCTTTGTTCCGTAAGGTTCCAAGTGCAGACGACTCGCGCAGAAATAGAACGTGGGATCCAGGGAGACATACTTGTTAATCACGAATTTCAGTCCGACGGAGGCCGAGATGCCGAAGCCAGGACCGCCGTAAATCACGTCGTAAGTCTGCATGTCAACGCCGGGCACGTAGTTTCCTCCGTTGTAGATATCCATCAGCGTCTGCGTATAGACCGGATTGTTACGGCCATCTAACAAGACGGCATCGAACTTCTTGACTTTTGCGTAATTGAATTGGGCACCTAATTCCACAAACGGCTTTATAATCGGGTGCACGCCGCTGAAAAGATATGACACCGACAGGTCAATCATCGAACGGTCCTCCTTGCCGGAGAGTGTCAATTCGGGCGCCCTAATCAAGTTGCCCGACACCGAGGTGTAGGTCAACAACAACTTGTTGGTGGTCGTCAGACGTGAAAACGAGTAAGAAAGCGCGATGGCCCAGTTGTCGCGGATTTTGTAGCGCACACCGAGTCCAATGTTGGCCGCTAAGTTGTAGGTCGGGAGCATATTGAGATCCGCCTCGTTGTAACCAATCTGGTCGTTCATGCTGATGTGCGGATAGACCTTCACCACGGCTTCGAGGAGTTCGCGGGTGCGGTACTCGTTGCCGAAAATATAGTTGAGGTTGCACTCGTTGTAGCGGCTGCCGTTGTAATAGAGGGCTGACTGCCGCCCGCCCCAGAACATGCCACCGGCAATATAGACATCGAACCCGCGGTCGTACCATGTGGTGTCGTGAAACGTCACCGCCTCCCCGACCTGCTCGCGCTGCGCAATAAGATGAACAGGCAACTGTGCAAGAGAGAGAAAAAACGCCACAAGCCAATACTTAATATCCTTTTTCATTATCGTATCTATTTTCAAACAAGTTCCTTTTCCGTCCAAAAATCAATAATAATATTGCATCCTTTTCACGAAGCTATAATAAAAAGATTTAAGAAGTAATATCTGTTTGTCAGAAACATTATTAATCTGCAATTTCCGTTCAACTTCGTCCCAATGTCCATGAATATCGTTTAATTTCTTACAACACTCCACTACTATTTTTACAATTTCATCACAATGTTGTTTTCTTTTCGGATCTTTCTGGATAATTTTACCATCAACATCAATACCTCGACATGCAGCAGGCTGATTTGACATGGCGTATACAAACTTGTACGGATACATTGACTTAATCGTATTTAACACCGACGTAGCCACATCTTCTGTAGCGCAATCAAACACATCACTGATAACTATCTCGTAATCAGCCGCAAAACGGCTATCTGGAATTTCCAAAGCCGTATCAACATGAATTCCACTCACAAGATGAACCAACTTTCTTTTCAAGAGAGCAGTATTACTTGAGTCATCGTCAACCACCAACACATTGTGATTCCACTTTTTATCATTATCAACACTGACAGTTCTATCTATTTTTTCTTTTTGAGATTTCAGCTCCATATCTTTTTCAGTGATGACTTTTTCCATTTCGTCAATGATTTTCTCTTTGCTCTCGGTCACTTCTAACATTTCTTTTTTAACAACCTCGCAGTCCTTTTCTGCCTTAAGAAGTTTCTGTAAAAGTTCCTCGTTTTGTTTTTTTTCTTTTTCGACTCTTCCTTCCAAAGACGTACAAATTTCTTTGACTTTCTTGATTTCCTGCTGGGCCTGACTAATCTCAGCTTCACACTGTTGTGTCAATTGTCTTTGGACCTCCCTATTAGATTCAATCAATTGTCTGAGTTCTCTATCTTTAGATTCATTGACAGATCTCAATTCTTTCTCATGTTCTTCCTTGATTCTGTTTTGGTCTCGACGCAACAACACCCAACGTGAGACGGCTAGATATGTAAAGGAAATCAAAAAAACAGAAAAATATAGGGGTAGCTTAGGCAACGTTGCAAACAAATGATTATAAAGCGAGACAAGGTTATCGTCCTCCAATAGCGAAACAAACAACGTACCTAAAACACTCAACACCCCTGTACCGCCAATGCTAGTAGCCATATTTGCTTTACTACTCATAATCTTCGAACATTAACTCCAACATATTATTATTTACCAAACATCTACATGACAATTCGTCGAATAATTTCCCATACATATGTAACTTAACTTTGGGAAGATTTTCTATGGAGATACACTCTAACAGCTCAGATTGCATAGGCTCTTTTATCACGTGTTGAAAATCCACACTATTGCATGAAAAAATAACATTTTGCGATTTCTCATCCATCTCTAAGTACAAAGTGGAATATTTAGGCAACGATGCGCAAATCACATCGCACAATCCATATAAGATAGAATATAATGCACTATATGACTCAACGATATACAACCCTCCTTTCACTTTAAGGGTTATATTCTTGTTTTTGTATTTTCTTTCGCATAGGTAATTCAATGTATTTTCCAAAACCTTCTCGACATCGACTGAACAAGTATTCCCAAGTAAATATTCTGTTGAAAAGCCACATTCAATATACAAACACATTCTAATTGTGTCTTGAATATCGTTGATATTCGATATCTGAATTGACAGATAACGTCTCCACTCTTCATCCCCTCTATATCTGACACTAAACAGCTTATTAGTGGCAAATAAGATATTTGAAACAATTCCACCCATATTGTGAAGAATGATTAGCGGTATTCTTCTTTTCACCTCTTCAATCTGGCCCTCTAAATCATCGTCTTGTAACACAGTATTATATGAAATCGTTGTAGTAAACGTAGAGAAAGGAATGCCATCCATCATCACAACATTTTTTGATGATCGAAAATGATATTCAGCATCAATCATTTTCTTATGCAGATGAATGATCGAGCGTATCTGCGATGCGCCAAGTCCCATCCCTGCTATATAATCCGCGTTCTGCCCGCGCTTAAAATCACCAGACAAAGCATCTATCTCAGAATCATCACATTTGGGGCCATAATTCACTATCTCAATATACTTATAAGTATCCTCATTTGTCAATGTAACCATCACTTTACTGCTGTTAGGAGAATACTTTCTTGCATTACTCGCTACATTCAACGTAACCAAGTCTATTGAATTCAGGCAATATGGAATAACAAACTCCTGCCTCAATGTCGCCTCATCCTCAACCAATACGGGATCGGCTTCAAGACCATTCTTAATGTAATACTCGACCCCTTTGTCGAATTGCGCGGAATCAAAGAATGAATTAAAAGTATCAAAGAAATTCTTAGTGACTATTTCCGTATCGTCTAACTTTTGGTGTGTGAAAATTTGATCTGAATAATTATTCATCTTACGTTTATAGTCCTCGACTATTGCCTTAAATCGAGGACTATTAAACGTAAACGAATCAAGTCCTCTGACAAAATCGTGACAAGCATCATCGAAAGACTGCAATTTACCAAAAAGAATTTTGTTCACCAATTCCTCTTTGCTTTTAACCATCATATTATTAGTTGCAAATATATCCATCAATATCAAAAACTTACAATCACAAATCAAATGCTCAAAACGACCAACAAAACAAAGACAATTACGTATATTATGTCAAGACAACAAACACTATAAGACTATCATTACTTCTTTCACAATAACACACCTAACTTCACCAAATAATCATTCACCAGCTGTCTCTATAAACCATCAACCTTTAAATGTGCACGCACTCCCCGTAGGCTACAGCCACGGCCTCCATAATGGCCTCGGACATAGTGGGATGCGGGAAGACAGCGCTGATGATTTCGGGACCGGTCATGCCTTTCTTGCGGGCGGTGACGGCACCGGCGATCATCTCGGTGACGTTGTCGCCAATGAGGTGGCAGCCGAGCCACTCGTTGGTGTTCTTGTCAAAGATGACCTTCACCAGACCGTCGCGGCTGCCTGCTGCAGTGGCCTTGCCGGAGGCGGTGTAGGGGAACTTGCCGATGAGCACTTCCCTGCCCTGATCCACGCAGGCGCGCTCGGTGAGGCCCACGGAGGCAATCTCCGGAGTAGTGTAGGTGCAGCCAGGAATATTGCCATAATCAACGGGTTCGGGATTGCCGCCGGCGATCTTCTCCACGCAAACGAGCGCCTCGTGCGACGCCACATGCGCAAGCGCGGGTCCATGCACGATATCGCCGATGGCATACACGCCCTCGACGTTCGTGCGGTAGAAGTCATCGACCGTGACTTTGCCACGCTCGAACGCCACGCCGCACTCCTCGAGGCCGAGGCCTTCGAGGTTGGTGGCCACGCCCACGGCGGAAAGCACGATGTCGCAGGTGATCTCCGTAATTTTCTCCTTGCTGTCCTTGACCGTCACCACGCATTGGTCGTCCACGATGTCCACCTTCTCCACCGCGGCACCGGTCATGGTCTTGATACCGGCCTTGCGGAAACAGCGGGCGAGGGTGGCGGCAATGTCGTCGTCCTCGACGGGAACCAGGCGGGGAACGTATTCCACAATCGTCACCTGGGTGCCCATGGTAGCGTAGAAGTAGGCGAGCTCGCTGCCGATGGCACCGGAGCCCATCACCACCATTGATTTCGGAAGTTCGGGGAGGGTGAGCGCCTCGCGATAGCCAATGATCTTCTTGCCGTCCTGCGGCACATTGGGCAGACTGCGGGAACGTGCGCCCGTGGCGAGGATAATGTGCTTCGCCTCGTAGGTCTCCTTCGTCCCGTCGGCAGCCGTAACCTCAACATGGTGATTGTCTGCAAGTTTACCGAAACCAGCAATCACATCCACATTGTTCTTCTTGAGCAGGAACTGCACGCCCTTGCTCATCTGCTCGGCCACGCCGCGGCTGCGTTTCACCACCGCCTGGAAGTCCGGTGCAACGGTGCCATCCACGGTAATGCCGTAGTCGGCGGCGTGCGACATATACTTATATACCTGTGCGGACTTGAGCAGCGCCTTGGTGGGGATACAACCCCAGTTGAGGCAGATACCGCCCAGTTCGGCCCGCTCCACGACGGCGGCCTTGAGGTTCAACTGACTGGCCCGAATGGCAGCCACATAGCCGCCAGGACCGCTTCCGATTACGATAACGTCATAGTTTGTCATATTTTTGATTTTTTTGTTTGTCGAAAAAATTACGGTGCAAAAGTACGATTTTTTTATCAAAAAAAAAGTATATTTGCCGCCAAATAAAAATCATAATGAACAAGAATCTTTTTTTTCTTACACTCCTGTTATTACTGTGTTTTCTCCAAATCTCGGCGCAGGACGACGACAGACGGTTTCAGGACCAATTCACAGCAGCTGTCCTACATGCGGACCAGTTGCAGGAGTTCCTGCAACCGGAAATCTCCCCCACGCTCATTACGAATGCCCTTAACGGGATGGATTACCACCATCATCAGCGTGACGGGGTACACTTTTGGATCCTGAATTATGAACAGCAGGTCTCCGATGGGCGCACATATCCCATGCTCCTTCTGATTTACCAAGAAGGGAAATACGAGCTGAATTATGCCAGCTCGGACTCTTCTTTCTCGAACTATTTAGTCAGCGACGGTGAACTTTCGCAATTTGGTTATCGACAAATCTCTCCCGAAGTCTGGCGCAACAACACCTACGAAATCAGAAAAGAGCATTCCTACATGGATTATGATCTTGACGGGACACCGGACGACATCTGGAATCTGAACATACACGACTACAAGGCGAAAGAGGTACGCAGACGGAAGTATGCGAATCTGATGGTATCGTTCAGGCAGAGCTTGGACTCGTTGGAGCGAGAGGTGTTTCGCGTCAACGACACGGCGCACACCTATGCCAAACAGGTCTCCGCAAGCCTTGACGCCCTCAACGAAATCATCCAGTCGGGAGACGACTACCACAACCAGCAGAATTACACGAAGGCGCGGCAAAAATATGAAGCTGCGGCAAAACGGCAGGGAGAACTGGCCAACGGTGAGATGAAGGTGGCCTACGACTTTATCAGCAGACAGTACAACAACATCTCCACCGCCGTCGACAATATTTCGGAACGCCACAAACCGCTCACCGGGTTGGATTTGGACAAAGACTACAGCCTGATGATCCAAGTGATGGACACATTGGATTTCTACTTCGAGTTCTTCAATGCAGACAACTACACTTCGGAGATTGCGGACAAAATCAAGGCCAACGACTGCGACGAGTTATACAGCCAATACCGCCAAGTCTTCACCAGCCGTGACCAAGTGGAACAACTTTACGACAACAAGGGTTACGTACAACTCAAGAAGGACGCAGCAGCGGACCTTCAGCGATACAAGGATCGCCGGTCGAAATACTACAACGAGAACAAAGGGTTGCTCACATTCCTCAACATATCCGAAAAGAATTTCGATAAACTATATGACGACATCGGCGAAGTGCGTTTGGACAAGCGGCTTGAGAACTCGCGCGACAGCATCCTGCTGGTCGCCCTTCGGAACTCGCCGGATATCACAAAGGCAAGCCTTAGCAACAAGCCTGTGGTCAAAATCGACAAAAAATACCGCAATGCGCTGAACAAATCGGAGATTGACCTTAGCCAGTACAAAGGAAAGAGCCTATACGGCAACATTGTGGACTTGGTTATTAGTTATAATGAGAAAGCCCGCAAAGAGTATACCACCAACGGCCATTACTTTGGGAGCAAGACCAACTTCTTCAACAGTTACATCTCGCCGAGCTACGCCAGCCAGTTGCAGAGCTACAAGAGGCAGGAGAAAGCGCGCAAGGAGGCGGAGGCGCGAGCTCGCGAGCAGGCGCGCAAGCAGGCCGAATGGCAGGAAAAGCGGCGGCAGGAACAGCTGCGCCGGCAGAGGGCCGAGAATCGCCGCAGAGCCCGCTACACCGCCTACCCGCCCATTGAGACGTTCGCCATGGCCACCACCTTCGGCTACGGCCTCGCCTACGGCGGCAATGTCGGCTTCGACATCCATTTCGGCCTCTCCGCAATGTTCCCCACCCAACGCCGCATCAGCTGGGGCATCGCCGCCAACGCCGGATGGCGCGGCGAGAAATTAAACTTCTACCTCACCGGCGGCCCGCAGTTCTACCACGGGCAGTCCAACAGCTGGCAATTCTACTGGGGCCTTTACGGCGGTGTGGAATTCGATTCAGGACCCATGGGTTCCGTGCGCATCGGCACCCGCTACCGCGTCTTCATCCTCTATGGCGAATTTGACGTAGCCCCGTTTTCCTCATGCGTAACCTCCATCAAAATGGGCCTCGGACTTAACTTCGGACGATAAATTCCATCCAAGAACAATATTCAGCAATATATGGCAAAAAACTTCAATCTTATAGCAAATTCGGGCATTCAGCTGCTGACTGTCCCGCTGGAAATCAACATGCAGGAGCGGTTCACCCTCTGGTTCCACGAATGGCCCGCAGCCTCGGAGGAGGAGTGGATCCTCGATCTGGTGTACGAACTGACCGACGACAATGGCACCACCTTCTACAAGAAGAAAGAGCTATACGACAGCGGCTTCCTCGCCGAAAGCATGGGCGAGTTCACGGAGAACGACCTCCGCGAGAAGAATATCTTCCCGCTCCGCCGTGACGACGAGATGATGCCCGGCGTGCGCGGCGAAATCTACAAAATCACCTTTTCCGACACTCGCAACAACACGTTAGAGAAGTTCGAGAACGTGTGGCTTCCCCTGCCCTATTTCCACAAACGCACCGAGAAGCGGTTTAATTTCGGACCACTCAACTGGGCCCGCTTCAAGATGGTACCCACTGACTCTACCGAGAGCATCAAACGCTACAACGTGCTCATCGCCATCGACACCCGCACCACATACGAGTCGGACGTTCACAACGAGCACCCTGTCTTCCCCGACCAATTCCAACGCGAAATGTCGTTCATGGTCTGCTCCGACGAATACAAGACCATGGACTTCTGCCAGCCCAAGCAAGAGTACAGCTATATCGACGACTATCTCTTCAATTTGGTACACCCCGAGTTACAACACCCCTCGCAAATCAAAGGCAATTCCAAGAAACTTAACTATATAGCCTCATACGTATTCCTGACCCAGTATATTGCCAAACACGATTGTTTCCCCAAACTGGTAATGTACAAGGACAAGGACGTAGAGTTCAAAAAAATCGACATGGTGGTGGACATCGGAAACTCAAGCACCACGGCGCTTTTAGTGGAGGACGGCTGCGAAAACTTCAACCAAGTGTCGAAACTGCAGCTCACTGACCTCACCGACCCCATCATGGTGGATGCCAACGGGGAGCCGGTGATCCGCTCCTTTAAGGATTCGTTTGACATGCGCATCGCTTTCCGGCGCGCCAGTTTCGGTGACTTCGGACCCCGAGACAGCCGCCAGTTCGTGTATCCCAGTCTTGTACGCCTCGGCCATGAGGCCACATCGCTGATACACAAGTCGTCACAAAGCGACAGTTCCGAAAAAATCTCCACCTACTCCAGCCCCAAGCGATATCTTTGGGACGGGCGGCCGAACAAGGAGGAGTGGCGGTTCTTGGTGCTGGACGGCGATTCCGACGACAACCATATTCTGCAAATCAACGGCATCACCAACCAACTGAAGCACAACGGTGACATTGACTTGGAAGGTAACGGAGGCAAGACATTCCATTACTCCCGGCGGTCGCTGATGACCTTCGCCTTTCTGGAGATGCTGGCGCAGGCCCGCATGCAGATCAACAACCATCTCTACCGCGAAGACAGAGGGAAGAAGGAGATGCCCCGCAAGCTGAGCCGGCTCATCATCACCTGCCCCACTGCCATGTCGAAACTCGAAAGGGAGAAACTGGTGCAATGCGCCCGAAACGCCGTCATCCTTCTGGAGAACTTTGAATACCAAGACGTGCGCGACAACCCGAACCCGGGCGCCAGCATTGAAATCGTGCCTGCCGTGCAGCGGAAGTCAGCCGACCAGAAATGGTACTACGACGAGGCCACTTGCGCCCAACTGGTCTACATATTCGGCGAGGTTGGCCACAAATACAAGGGCAGTTGCGATGAGTTCTTCAACCTCTACGGCAAGAAAACCGACGACGGTTTCCAGAACACCCTCACCGTGGGTTCGTTAGACATCGGAGCCGGCACCTCCGACCTGATGATCAACCGCTATGCCTACAACAAGGGTTCGGTGACCACCATCGCACCCGAGCCGCTCTTCTACGACAGCTACTATTTCGCGGGCGACGACATGCTCAAAGGGCTTATCAACGACCTGATGATGCTGGACGAGACGAGTGCCTTTTACACAAAGCTCAAGCCCATGCCCTATGCCGAATGCCGCCAGAAACTGCGCAACCTGTTCGGTCCCGACTACAACGGACAAACCGAAGCGGAGCGCATCTTCAGGGGGGACTTCAACGTGCAGTACTCCGTGCCGCTGATGTACCACTTTCTGGAACTGGTGAAAAACGGCAGCGAAAACTGCACGGTGCGCTTCCACGACGTGTTCAGCGAGCTGCCGCCCAACACGGCAGTCATGCGGCAGTTCGAGGAGGCTTTCGGGTTCAGTCTGGAGACCTTGGAGTGGGACTTCGACTATGAAAAGGTCTGCAAGAAAATCACCGACAAGTTCGAGCCCTACCTCAAGAAAATCGCCACCATCATGTTCGCCAACGCCTGCGACCTGGTTATTCTTTCCGGCCGCCCGGCATCGCTGCCCCCCATCCGCAACATTTTCCTCAAATACTACGCCGTTTCCCCCGACCGGCTCATCCTACTCAACAACTACTTCGTGGGCCGCTGGTTCCCCTTCGGCAACAACACCGGCTACATCACCGACCCCAAGACCATCGTGGCTATCGGGGCCATTATCGGGCACTACTCTTCCAAACTCTCCAGCCTCAACAACTTCGTCATCGACACCAGCAAACTGGACGGCAAGCTCAAATCGACCGTCAACTTCATTGAGAAGTCGCGCGACAGCCAGCAGGTCACCTACTGCATCACCCCGCACCAGCCCACCGGCGACATCTTCGTCAACAAGTTGCCGGCCTACCTGAACGTCAAACAGTTGGGAATCAATGCCTATCCATCACGGTCGCTCTACACCATCGACTTCAACCGGCAGAAGATAGCCAACAAAATCCAACAGAATCTCATCATGAAAGGCGAGTCCCCCGCGTCCGACACACGGTTGCAACAGCTCGTAAACGACGAAATCGACCAGCTCCGCCGCCGCGCACCCTTCAAGGTTACCCTCACTAAAGACATCGAGGACAATGAGACGCTGACCATCGAAGCCATCACCGACAAGAACGACAACGACCTGTCGGGCAGCAATATCGAAGTTCACATCCAAAGCCTCGGCGCCGAGGAGAAATACTGGCTCGACGACGGCGCATTCGACTTTTAACCCTTTCACCATCAAAGCATTTAGATTATGGAAGCACCCAATAATATAAAAAGACAACAACTGGAAGAAGACATCCAACACCAGCTCGAAGTCATTGAGCAGTCCTTGGCATGGGCCGACCAATTCGGTAAGGAATCCTTCAACCGGGGCGATCTCAAAGTTTACCGGCGGACGGTCAAAAAAATCAAATTCGCGCTAGCCGAGAACTGCTCGGCGGCTGCCTATGGCGAAAGCCAGGTCGGAAAATCCTACCTGATGGACAGTCTGTTAGGCGAGCCCAACAAGCCGTTCGAAATCATCAACAACGGACAGTCCTACAGCTTTATCAACCAGATTAACTCCAGCGGCGGCAACAACAGCAAAATCGAGACTACCGGTGTCATCACCCGCTTCACCTTGAAATGCGCCAACCCTGTGATGAAGGAGTTCGTGCGCATCCGCACCCTCACCGTGCTCGACCTCATCCTGCTCATCACCGACTCCTACTATAAGGACGTGATTCGCTCCGACAACGACCTCAAGACCGAGGACATCAACAACCAGCTGCTCACCCAGCTGCCCTACTGGATTGACAAATCGTATTGCCAGAACATCATCACCGAAGACGACATCATGGACATCAAGGAGTATCTTGACACCCAGCGCATTGCCGACTTCGCCCGCGTGTCAAAGTTCTTCGATAAGGTAGCACCCGTCATCCAGTACGTGAAGCCCGAGAAATGGGGCGACGTTTTTGCACTGCTTTGGAACAACAACCCCAACCTTACCCAACTGTTCCGCCACCTGATTTCGGAATATGAAAAAATCCAATTCCTCGAAGAGGTGTATGTGCCTTTCGAGGCCGTGCTGCGCGAGAAAGGGACGCTGCTGAAAATCGAGTGGCTGAATCTGGCCTGTGGCATGGAAGAGAACGTGGGCAACGACATCACCACCACCGATATTTATGACGGCAGTCAGCGCGTGGTGGCACGAGGCTACAGCAAGGCATCCATGTCCGCCCTCATCGCCGAACTCACCTTCACCATTTCGGTGGAGAACGAGCAGGAGAAAATGTTCCTGCAGCGAATCGACCTACTGGACTTTCCGGGCGCGCGCTCGCGCGAGGAACTCAAGGAAGAGAAGATGTCGGAACCGACGGTATTGGCCCGCATGTTACGCCGAGGCAAGGTGGCCTACCTTTTTCAGAAATATTCCAACTCATTAAGAATCAACTCCCTGCTATTCTGTCATCACAACGACCAAAAGACCGTCAAGGAGTTGGGCACCTCCATCAACAACTGGATAGACAAATACATCGGCGACAACGAGCAGCGACGCACCGAACGGCTGCGCGGCCTCAACGGCGTATCACCCTTCTTCTTGGTAGCTACCAAGTTCAATATCGACCTGAAGCGTAACAAGGAGACCGACACCCCGGCCACGACCGAGAAACTCAAGGAGCACTGGAAGCGTTTCGACACTATCCTGCCCGAGATTATCAAACCCTACACCTGGTTCGACCACTGGAACGGACGACCGTTCTCCGGCATCTACCCGTTGCGCGACTTCTACTGGTCGAAGGAGACCGGCATCTTCGAAGGCTACTCCAACAAACCGCCCTTCTCGCAAGAAACCGGCGTACACCACGACAGCGACTACCCCGACTATTTCGAAAACCTGCGCCGCAGCTTTATCGAGTTCCCCTTCATGCAACAGCATTTCCCAAACCCCGAGCAGATTTGGGAGGAGGTGGCATCGGTCAACAATGACGGTTCCAAAGCCATCATCCGCGACCTCAACCGTCTCGCCCCGCAGCTCGACGAGTTCCGCACACGCAATTATCTCGAAGAACTCGTCAAAATCAAGGAAAACATCCTTAAAATCCTCGCCATGTATTACATTTCCGATTCTGACGAGGAGAAAAATCTTAAAATCAAGAAAATCACTTCCGACATCCGGCGCAAGATAGACCTGTCGGTGTTCCGCAAGCCCGAAATCTTCGGCACCATTCTCGACCAACTTATGGTGCAGCCCGGCGACCTTCGCGAAATCGCCTACGACATCATCATCCGCCAGACCGAGGTGCCCATCGACACCACGCAGGTAAGCGGCATCCGCGCCATCGTGGGCATCAACCCCAACGACAACCGCGCCGACAACATCGCCAAGCTGTGCGACTACTACGGCTGCACGCCCGAAGAACTTGATACCGACTTCAAAGCCGATGGATTCTCCCTCGACGATGTGGTGAGCGGCGACTCCGAAGCACTTGCCACCGTCGCCGATGTGCTCACTAAGAACGTCATCCAATACTGGACTGAACACATCAACCGCTCGGTGAAGAGCATCGACAAATATCTAACCCATGCGGACGAGATTGTGGAGTCGCTACAGACCCTGCTCCGTCTTTTAGGCGTGAAACGCGAAATCACACAGAAAATCAATGACTACCAGCAGATTTTCCCGATTGACGACCTGCCCAACGCGGTAGCCGCCGTGGTGTCGCTCATCCTCAACAATTTTGTCAGTTCTTTCGGCCGCAAGTACATGTCCGAGGCAAATATCAACACTGTCAGAACGAAAGCCGATATATGCAAGATCAATGTCGATTTGACCGACAAAGGGTTGCAGTACACCCCGAAACCGCAGTCCATTGAGGATGTCCTCAACACGCTTGCTGAGTCGGAAAGGATAGCCAGCGAGGGTATGGGCTCGCCCAACACGCGCAACACCCTGCGCAAACTGCCACTCTACGACAACTTCATGCGCTGGCAAAACTTCCTGATTATCGGGATGCTGCTCTCCAGCGATGTCTCCACGGTGGATCCCGTATCCAACAATGCCATCGAAATCATCATCAACAACTGCAAGTCTCTTTATAAAACCGCATAGCCATGAGTGATCACCTCATTTACAACAAACGCAAGCTCTGTTTCACGGAAGTCAGCGACTTTACTGATTTTCAGGGCATTGGATCGGATCCGTTGTACAAGCGCTTTGACAGTGTAAAGGCGGTCATGCGCACCTGCATCGACGAGCGGTACCAAGGGTTCCTCGCCCAGCCCATTTACGACTCCAACGAGGATGTCATCGAATGGTATGTGGACGAATGGGAGGAGCACCCCCGCCGCCTCACTGATCTTGTCGGCGAGGAAAGGGAACGCTACAGGCGCATCAAGGAGGAAACAGTGCAACACTACCGCAACGCCGCGCTGAAGTTAGAAAACGAGGATCTGATGATTCTCGGCGGCGTGCTTAAATACACGCCCGACGACACCGTCTTCTGCTACGATGGCAAGGTGGTGCTGTTATGCTGGGGAATGCGTTACGACACCAACAAACACAAGGATGTGGGGAGTCTCATGCACGCTATCCCGCAGAAGCCGAAACCGTCGACTTACTTCCAGGTGAGGTTCATGCCGGGGCCGTTAGGCAGCGTGGAAGGCAACGGGGTAGTGAACCTCCGGGAAGGCGAATCCATCACCGCCGGGATGATTCCCGCCGTAACCCCAGCCGATGGTTACCACTTCACGGGATGGGATGCCGAACCGTTAGGTCTTACTGTCAGCGGCGACATGGTGTTCAATGCAAAATACGAGCGCGACGAACCGGAACCCGTGCCTGATCCCGAACCCAAAGAGCCGAAAGAGCCCGAAGAACCGGAAATTCCGCTGACGCACAACGTCCGGTTCGATGCCGGCGAACACGGAAAGCTCAAAGGGCCAACAAGCCACAACATACCTGCCGGCAGTGCGATTACCGCCGGCATGGTTCCCAAGGTGAAGTCCAAATGGCGTTATAAGTTCACGGGATGGGATGCCGACCCGTTGACCACCGCCATCAACGGCGACACGGTATTTACCGCCCAGTACGAGAAGAGGAAGGGCTTCGCCGCCATCTGGCCGTGGCTCTGGAAACTTCTCCTCGCCCTGCTGCTACTGTTGCTATTGTTTCTGTTGCTGCAGACCTGCGGTACTTGCCACAGGACTCCCGCCGTCGTCCCCATCGACGGCATCGACGACCGAGAGTGGGTAGGTGAGGATCCGAACGTAGGTAACGGCGGCGGCATCTACGACCCAGGCAACCCCTACACGCCCGTGCCCACGCCCCCTGGCTACGAGGACGTGCTGCCCCCGAACCAAGGCGTGCTGCCCCCCATCAAGGACGACGACCCCATCCGCGAGGAACCCGGGCAGCCCCGCATCATCGCCAATCGCCTCAACGTGTTGATGGAGAACGACGACAAATCCATCATGGACCTCGCCCGTGACTTCAAGCAGAAATATCCCGGCGACCAGTATCAGGTGGTTTATTACGACGACGTGGTCAAGCGCATGCAGATTGTGGTGCCCGAGGCCGAACGCGAAGCCATGAAAGAACGGCTCCCGCAGGAGTTCGCCCCCGAATACACCCTGTTTGTCTTTGACGAAAGCCTGTTCGAGGGTGTCTACAAGCCCAGCGACCCCGACATGTCGAGTGCGGGCAAAACCTGGTATCTGACGGCCATCAACGCCTTCTCCGCATGGGAGACGACAACCGGTTCCGAGGAGGTGACTGTGGCTGTGGTGGACAACGGTTTCAACTTGGGGCACAAGGAATTCAAGGACAAGATTGTGATGCCCTACAACGTATGGAACCATGACGCCAGGATAGCCCCCACACCGCCGGCCGACCACGGCACGCACGTGGCGGGCACGGCCATCGCATTGGCAAACAATGGCACGGGACTCTGCGGCATCGCCCCGAAATGCAAGTTCATGCCCGTGCAAGTGGCAGACGCCAAGGGCCGTATGACCATCACCTCCGTGCTTGACGGTGTCATATACGCCATCTACCAAGGCGCGGATGTCATCAACATCTCCCTTGGCGGCAGTTTTTCCGGCCTGGACCAGTATCCCGAACGACTCCAACGCGAACTCATCAACAACCACTTCAAAGAGGAAGAACGCCTTTGGAACGAAGTGTCGCGCATTGCTGAGACACACAAGGTCATCATCGTGGCGGCGGCCGGCAACGACAACATCCTGGCCGGCGTGGAAGCCATGCAGCGACCCAAAAACATCATCATCGTGGCGGCGGTGGACAAGAACAACCGACAGCAAGGCAAGGCCGACTTCAGCAACTACGGCGAATACTCCACCGTGTCGGCTCCCGGCGTTGACATCTACAGCAGCTATGAGCGCGGCTACAGGAGCCTGGACGGCACGAGCATGGCATCCCCCATCGTGGCCGGTGCCGTGGCCCTGATGAAGTCCGTCAACCGGAACATCACCGCTGAACAGGCTATCTGCATCCTACAAAGTACCGGCAAGACGGTGAACGGCGACATCGGACCAATGATCCAGCTTGACAAGGCCATCCTCAAGGTGAAAAACAACGAGCTCAACGACTGTACGCAGGCCGTGCCGCCAACACCTTCGCACGGCGACGTGGAAATCACCCTGCATTGGAACAACCGCAACGACCTCGACCTAGTATGTGTCGATCCAAACAACGAGACTATCTATTTTAACCATCGTAACGCGCGCAGCGGCGGTAAACTGGAAATCGACATGAACGTCTCGGGCGAGAGCGACCAGCCCATAGAGCACATATACTGGCCCACGGGCGGCGCACCCAACGGCACCTACATTGTGGGGGTACACTACCACAAGAACCATGTGCGCGAGGCCAACGAGACACCCTTTACCATCAACGTGAAATATGGCGGGCGAACTGAAACCTACACGGGGAGCATCAAAAAGTCCGACGACGACCAGACCATCTGCTCGTTCACGCTCGGTAGCAGCGGGTCAAGACGGGACAATGTGGGCAATGGCAGCGACGCTGCGCAACAACATCTCATTGAACGCCGCGACCAGCTCCAACGCGAACTCGACGAAATAAACCGCGCACTTAGAAACCAAAACCAACGATAAGCCATGTCCGACAACATCCAATTTAATGAGAAACTGAAATTCTCGTGGGGCCACATCATCGCGGCCCTCGCGCTGATCGCCATCGCCTACTGCACCTTTGTGGGGGTCGTTTACTTACTCAAGGGACAATTCCTTATCTCAGGTCTTATCACAATGGTCATCACCCTGCTCATTGGACTGCTGTTCCTTATACCACAACAACTTAAAGCCACTGAACGGCGGTTCGAGAAACGCATCAAGTGGGAGCGTGCTTTTATTTTCGCTTCCCCGGTCCTGTTCATCATGCTGATGATCCCCTTCTCGCACGCCTGGACGGTGCACCACCGGCAGCAGCAAATCCTCGACTCTTTCAACCAAACCATCACCTCGGCTACCGGCATGTTCGACCAATACGAGACCTACTGCAACATCCGGACGATGAACTACCGACACACACTCGGCATAGCGGACACGGCCGACATTTCCGTTGAGAATGCCAACAAACTGGAAATCCTTCACCTTGCACTGCTCTCTTCCAATTACGACACGCTCAAAAACTCCGCACTCGCCTGGATGGACAAGTCGGTGAGCGGAGATGTCTCCACCTGGAACGTATTCATCCTCGGTAACATTACCGAAATCCAGTCAGCCATACACCAATGGTACGACGACTTGCAGTTTTTTTCGGCGACAAAGCTCAGCGAAGAAGAGGAAGTAAAGGCTTTTGACAACACCTCCCAATATATCAACGACATTGACAACAATATCGCAACACTAACCGCCAACTACTCCAACATTGTGGGATTCAGTCCAATGACACTACTCTGGCTGCTGCTGGGATACGCCATGCTGCTATTCCCCTATCTGCTGCAGAGCCGCCATTCCAAGACCATCGGCACCAACTGGACGCTCTTCGGCTTCCGCAACAAGAAAACGCCCAAGCCAAGTAAACCACAACAGGAGAATCCTGTCTCTAACGGCCCTGACAATCCTGACGATACCGCTTCTTTTTCCCACAACATCCAGACTTCAGATGAAGATGAGAAATACGAATCGTTCAAGATGTAGTGGACTGTGATCAGTGAAAAGTGTTTTGTGATTTGTAATTTGTAAAGCTTAAACTTATGAACAAGAAAGACTTATTGGACAATATCCGGGATTACTCGCCGAAAGAGATTGCCAATGCTATTAAGAGCGGCATGGTGACGTTGTACGAGCTAAAGAGCGGTACGCACGGACAGTTCACGCCGATGCTGCAACGTCAGGTACAACAAAAACTAGCGGAAGAGGACAAGCCGGAAGAACCCGTACAGCCTACGGAACCGACGGTTGTGGAGGATATCTTTGTTCCCAGAGAGCCGACGGAACCCGCACATGTCGCAGAGCCGGAGCCGTTCAAGCCCGTGAAATCCGAGCCGTTCAGACCCGCAGAACCGAGACCGGCACCGGAGCCCGAAACCGCATGGCAGCCCGAGCCTGAACCCGAACGGGTAATCCAAGACCCGAAACCCGCCTACACGTCTCCCGTGCAAGAGCCGCAGCCCTCGCAAAGCCGGATGATTTCTTGTCCCGAATGCGGCCGGATGGTTTCGCCCCGCGCCACCGAGTGCCCGTCGTGCGGAATGCCCTTAAGCGGAGAAAGCCCCATCGGCTACGCACCCGCATACGAGACAGTGCAACAGGTGCAGCAGGAACCGGTCTACGCACCCGCGTTTGAGCAGGTGCAACAGACCCAGCGGCAAGTCTCCACCCCCACCGAGACACCCAACTGTATCAACAAGTTCAACTGGGGCGCTTTGATATTCGGATGGCTGTGGGGCATTTGCAATGGCGTGAATTGGGCCCTAATCACTATCTTGTTAGGCGGTCTTGCCGAATTATTCCAAAACTATTCCGCTGATCCGTTTTTAGAAACCGGCCTACCTTTGATTCTGTCACTTTCCGCACTTGCCATCAATATCTTTCTCGGCATAAGGGGCAATAAACTGGCCTGGAAATCCAAGAAATTCGCAAGTGCCGAGGCATTCGACAGAGCACAGGCAAAGTGGCGAAATGCCGCATTCATCGTCTTAGGCATTATCGTCGGTATTGTCTTTCTCACCATCGTCCTTTAAATAGCCGCACATCAACATTTCTGCATTCAAACAAACATTATATATAACAATTAAATTATCATGCCAAGCAAAGAAGAGATATTTGACAACATCAACGAATACACCGCGGAACAAATTGTGGGGTTCATCAAGCAGGGAATCGTGTCGATTCCCGAGTTGGAGGATCCGAACAACACGGGCGGTGAATATTCCAGCGACATGCGCGACAAGGTCAATGAGCTTTTGAGCGACCATGAGCCGCGCGACTGGCAGAAAGCCTTGGACACCAACACGATAGAGGCCTACCAGTACTACTTGGACACCTACCCCGACGGGATGCACCGCGACGAAGCACGTACCCGCAAGCGCGCACTACAGAATGACACCATCCAGGTAACACCAGAACCTATTCAAACCGACGACTGGCCATACGTGGACAAGGAGAGCCTGCCCGCACTGCAAGGCTACGTGGCCGCACATCCGGACAGCCCGCATATCCGCGAAGCCAAGCGGCTCATCAACAAAATCAAAAACCGCGAGGATGTGAACGACCTCACTGGCATTGACATGGATGCACTCATCAAGACCGTCCAAAACATCCAGGCCAACAAAAAGGTACTCAACCCAGACGAGGCCGTGTATCAGAAAATTATCAGCAGCATTGAGCGCACGAACGGCGGCATCACTGTAGAGGAGCTCATCCAGGCTATCGCCAACGACAAAAACCTGTTAAGCGCGGGCGTAATCCACAAGCTCTACGACGAAGGCTATCTCACCAAGGAGGATTTCGCCGCGATGGGCGTTGACAGAGCATTCCTGCAACATATGCTCGAGAATATAAGACCGCAGCAGTTCGACACGCCCGACACGCTCACCAAAATCAACAGACCCTCCACCGAAATCTATTTCTGGGGCATTCCCTCTTCTGGCAAAAGTTGCGCTCTGGGCGGTATCCTGAGCGTGGCCAGTAGCGGCACCGTGGCTTCCCACATTGACAAGGACAACCACTGCCAAGGCTACGGTTACATGTCACGCTTGATGCTCCTGTTCAAAAACGACGGTTCCGTGGGCACCCTCCCCGAAGGCACGGCTCTCTCCTCGACCTATGAGATGGGGTTTAACCTTATCGACAAGGAAGGACTGATCCATCCCATCACCTGCATCGACCTCGCCGGCGAAATGATCCGCTGCATGTTCAAGTTCGACAGCGGCGCCGACATGACAGAGGACGAGCTGCGCACCCTCGACACGCTGACCCAGATTCTGGTGGACAACCGCACCAGCAACCGCAAGATGCACTTCTTCGTCATCGAATACGGCGCCGACGACCGACTTTACGAGGGACTGCCGCAACGGACCTACCTCGAAGCTGCCGTGCAGTACATCCGAACCTACGAAATCTTCAAACACGACACTGACGCCATATTCATTCTCGTCTCCAAGGTGGACAAAGCCCCGAAAGGCACCGCTCGGAATGAAGCCGTGTTCGAATACCTTAAAAAAAACTACCAAGGATTCATCAACGGACTGAAGGCCATCTGCAAAGAGAATGAGATCAACGGCGGCGAAATTGAGATCGTACCCTTCTCTCTCGGCACCGTTTGCTTCCAAAACTACTGTCAATTCAAGGATGACGCCTCTGAGTTGGTGGTGCAACGTATCATCGAACGAACACCCGGATATAAGCAAGACAAATTCAATAAACTTTTAGGAAAATTAAAAAAATGAGCAAGATAGGCATCAAAATCACAAAAATCAGTGGCGGCGTCCAGGATTTGGAGACCTTCAACGGTGGCGAATGGACCCGCAAAGTGTCCGACATACGGACGGAAATGAAGTTAATCGGCGGCAAGGCTTGGGACGAAGGTGCGCCCGTGCTGATGCTCTCATTCCTCAACCGAGGAAGCATCACGACGGTGTGCCACGCCATTCCCGGAAGGGCCGGCGACTTAGTGTCTGCATGGATATACATCCCGGCCGAAATTGTTGTCCCTGCCGAGGAGGAGGTCGCCATCATCGAGCAGGTGAAGGCCGAACTCGCAAAGTCCGATGTGGAGAACTGGGATGCGCTGGGCCAACTCTGCGAGAAAGAATATCCCAACAAGCCGATGGCTTTCTTCTACCGAGAATCGGTGTCCACCAACCCCTGCGCTGTCCGCTACTACGGCGCAGGCACCGACTTCGAGTTGCGTGAACTGTTGGGCAACCTCCGCTACCAGAGCTGCTACGCAGATCACCGCTATGTGTTCCTCATCGACAAAGCCACCGGCATTACCGCTGACGACAAGCTAGTGAACTACACCGGCGATCCCGTCCGCGAAACCATCCTTGTGGCGCCCCCGAAACTGCCCGCAGGGATCACGGCGAGGATCAACGAGACCGAGTTCACCAAACCCAAATCATTCCTAAAAGGCGACAAATTCCCGCTGACCTTCGACCGACCGGGATTCAATAGCCTCACCTATACGCTTTCCGCCGGCGATGACTTGCCCGACCCCGACACCTTCCCGTGGCAACGGCACATCACCCCCAACCTTTTCTATATAACCGACAACGAGGGCAAGGATCTCAACGTATCGAACCGCATCATCATCATGCTCAATGGCAAACATCTCACCCCCGACGGCATCAGCATCCCCGAGAACGAGTGCAATGCCGTTAAAGTCAATGTGACATGCCCCGAATACGAGCCTTACAGCGACACACACGACCTCCTGCCGCAAACGCCATTACACATCAAGCTGGAGAGAGTGAAACTGGATATCCTCTACCGTATTGACGGCACGGACTGTCCCGGCCTCACCCATTGCCCGACAGGATACCAACACAGAGATATCAGACAGGGGAAAAAACTGATCCGCGAGTGCTACTACGAAGAGCCCGAGCCCGGCCCCAACTGGAAGTTATTCACCATCATCGGCAGTGCCACCGCCCTTGTCATCGGACTGATTCTGGGCATTCTCATCCATAAAATCATCGCGAACCGCACCGAAAAAGCGGAACCGCAGACCGAGATTGTGACGGACAAACCCGACACACAAAAAGCCAAGTCGAGCACCGACACGGCCACTCCCCAACCCGTCGTCTACGATTGTCTGAACAAGGATGTCTGGAAAAAGATCGAGATCGACAATGAACTTGATCTTCAAGGCTTTTTCAGAGATGTGCAAAAGTGCAACGTGGAACGTCTTACCGGATACTGGGCAGAGAAAATCAACCCCCAGTACCATCCAAAATGGGCCTCCTTGTTAAACGAACTCAAGAATTATGACGCCGAAGTGTTGAAAGACTTCCAAATGGGGAACAACGAACAGGAAATCCGACTGCAATATTACATAAGCGAACTTAACAAATGGGGATCGGCACACAAGCAGTCTGGCACCGCCCTGCCAGCCACTCCTCCGAAACAAAACACCAACGCCAGCGCTAATGCTAACAAAACAAACGCCAAACCGGCGGCTCCAGGAGACAACGCCACTAGCCAAGGCAAGAAGAAGGAAAATAACCAAAGCGACCTATAGAACATTTCTTAAGCAATGAAAAAATCCAACAAAAATGTCCTGAAAATCACACTGGTCGTAGTGGCCGTCATCTTGGCCGTAGGCGCGGTGTTGGTGTTCATGAAGACCCGCGTGCAGCCGCCGACGCGCCTCACTTACGTCAACCAGTACACGGCGAACATCCACCAGGCGGCGGAAAGCATTGCCAATGCCGACGAGCGGGCACTGGAGACGGAATTCCAGCGCGTCACCAACCGCATCAAACTGATGCAGCAGGAAAGCCTGATCACCAACGAGGAGTACACTGGCAGCGTCAGCGAGTTCGTAAACGCCTACGTGCCCGCCTTCCGCAACTGGTGCGAGCAACGCTTCAACCAGTCCGCCTGGCCGGGTGAAACCATCCGTTTCATGCGCAGCCGCATAAACGAGGTAAACCGTTACAACGCCGAAGGCGGCAACAGCATAGTCAGCGGGGAAAATGCCACGAAACTCGGCGAGGTGAGCAAGGTGCTGAACGACTACGATGCCGCCTGGAAGTTGCAAAACGTGGCCATCCACAAAAGCGACGACAGCAAGACGAACTTGGCCAAAGCCAGAAGGTACAAGCAGGACAGGCATCTCTCGAAATGCACCGCGCTGGTGAACATGCTCAACAACCTGCCATCACGTTACCAACAGTTGCACTACAACCACGTCAATGCGCTGGTCAGAGGCCTCAGCATGGCCCACTTCCCCGCCAAAAATCAAGTCCGCGAATGGGCCGACAAGTACAAGAACGCCAAAAGTGCCGTCAACGACTACAACAGCGTGGCTTCCTCACTCTACCACACCACCACGAGCAACTTCAACCTCGACAGCTACTACAACCAGGCGAAAACCGGCTTCCGCAACAAGATTTCCGTCTGGGACCCCGAAAGCATCCGCAAGCCGTACGAACAGACCTTTGGGGTCCGAATCAACTGACTTTGACCTTTGACCTTTGACTTAGACCTTTAAAACTTAAACATACATGGATAGTACTTCAAAAATAACATGGATTATGGTCTTGGGTGTGATTCTTTTGTACGGGACGGTTACTGCGCAAACGGATCAAGACCAACCTGCTGCCGCTATCACGGAATCAACATCGGATTCACATGCCGAGGCAGACAGTCTGCAACACATCATTGACAGCCTGCAATCAAAGATGATGAGCATGAGCCTCCTCATCGGTTCACAGCAGCTTGAATTGGAGAGCCTCCGCAATGAGGCCGACAGTCTCCGCAAATACGGCAACTGCGACATGTCCTACGTGCTGAACTACGGCAACGCATTACTCTACCGCAAATACACGGCCCGCGCCGAGGACATCGCCATCCTGCTGGCCAACGCTCCCGACAGTCTGCGGCAGAAGGACTGGAACCTCATGCTCGCCCAAGCCAAAAAGATGATACAAAGCAGCAACGTGAGCCAGGACATGCGTAACCATGTGTTCCACATGCTGGAAAGCGTGCCACAGGACGAACAGTCCGCCAACGACATACGCGAGGTGCTCAGCCGCGTGCCCGACGACATACAAGCAGAATACAGCCTTACCCACCAGGCCATCAGCCTCATTGACGCGATGCCGAAAAGCATCACCGAAAAAGACGACCGCTATGCCATCGTGCGCGAGCTGCTGGTGGCGTACCCCGCTGCCAACAACGAGGTCAAGAACACCTTGCAGGCCATACAGGAACACCCCGACAACAGCATCAACATTTCCGACAAATGGCCGGTCTTCGTAAAACAGATCAAATCGATGCAATATTACAAGCAATATTACGGGAGTTCCTGGAACATTCCCTACCTGAATATCATCATTGACCAGGCCCTCTCACGTTTGCAGAACGCCACCTCCCATGTTGACCTCGACGACCTTGTCAAGAGACTTTGACCGTTGACCGTTGACTTTGAGTTTGACTTTGAGTTTGACTTTGACCTTTGACTTTTAACCCTTAACCCTTAAACCTTAGACCCATGGCTTTAATCAACTGCCCGGTTTGCGGGCACTCCGTATCCGACAAAGCGACGCGCTGCCCAAATTGCGGCGACCCGCTAACCCCGATTGACGGCGGGGGAAAACCCTTCACCTCAGATTCGCAAACGGTTCAGACACCGCCCACCCCGGCCCCGCCAGACAAGCGTAACAACAAGAGTAGCAACGGTGGAACCATCGCCATCGTGGTCTTCCTTGCGCTCGTTGTCATCGCCGTGATTGCCTACTTCGCCATCACCAGCGGCAAATCCGCCAATGACTATGACTGGGACGCTGCCGACACAACGGTCGTGGCAGAATGCGAGACTGTGTGCACCGAAGATGATCTCGAATCCGCCATCCAGATCGCCAACAACGATATGCCGCAAATCGTCGAGGAAGGCATGCGAATTGACGAAATCCTATTGGAAGGAGACTATGTCACGTACGTCTGCACGATTGACGAAGGCCTCTACAGCATCAGCGACATCCGGGCCAGCCACAGCGAGATTAAGGAGGCCATGCTCGACTTTCTTAAAAACGACAAAGAGAGCCAGTCATTCCTTTCAATATGCAAGTCCCACAACAAAGGGATCGCCTATCGGTACGAAGGCGACGAGACGGGCAAGACGCACACGATATACATCCGGCCGAGCGAGTTCTAACGCAGACGGAAAATCGCGCCACAGTATAGGAGCCAACGTTAGGAAACGCTGGCTCTTTTTATATTTGTTCGCAACGCTTGGGAGCGCTGGTTCCTACCTTGCAAAATTTAAAACCCAGCCTTCAAAAAAAAAGTGTATCTTTGCACGCTAAATTTTTGCTCTTTATTTTTACGTTGCAAAATCCATACTCATCTGACTGCCAATGGTATAAATCGAAAAATAAAAAAAAATAGATATAATGAAAAACTTCGTAATTCACACGTTAGGATGCAAGCTGAACTTCAGCGAGTCGTCGGCGATTGCCGCCGAGCTGGAGAAGCGCGGATGGTCGCAGGGCGGCGTGCCCGAGATCGTCATCGTGAACACCTGCGCCGTGACCGGCTCGGCAGAGAAGAAAACCCGCAACCTGGTCTCCAAACTCCACCGCGAGAACC
>Ga0310696_10001361_pt1 | contig 35597 bp, 22 predicted proteins | sample AusTroGonzalo_MG_4_FD_203885 | JGI IMG/M metagenome (GOLD analysis project Ga0310696, IMG submission 203885) | Bovine rumen microbial communities from tropical cattle in Woodstock, Queensland, Australia - Gonzalo_02 (v2) (version 2) | ecosystem: Host-associated > Mammals > Digestive system >... | reverse complement strand
GCGTAAAGAGGCTGGTAACTTAGCCCAAGCATTGTAGGCACTTTGTGCTTGCTTAAAGATGGCGTCGATGCTGTTGTTCAAGTTTAGCAGGGAATCCATCTTGTCGGAATCGTCTTCGTAAGCCAAACGCAACTGATTCTTTAAATCGTTGAAACGATTGTTCACCGGAGTCGCCGAAAGCATCAATACCTTGGTCTTGACGCCCTTGCGTATTAAACGCTGGTAACGATTTTCCTTACGGTCCGCATCGTCATCCATGGGGTAGGAGTAGTCTTCTCCAGTTGCTGTGCCGCCATTGCGGAAGTTATGTGATTCATCGATGACAACGAGATCGTAGTTGCTCCAAATAATGCGGCTTAGGTCAAGGCCGTTCGTATTCCCGGAATCACGCGAAAGGTCCGAGTGGAACAACACATCGTAACGGAATCGGTCGGTAACAAGCGGATTGTTCGTCTGGTTGTTCTTGAATGTCATCCAGTTGTTGTTCAACTTTTTAGGGCAAAGAACAAGCACGTTCTTGTTGCGATTCTCGTAATACTTGACTACTGCAAGTGCGGTAAATGTCTTGCCGAGACCCACGCTATCTGCTAGGATGCATCCGTTATATTTTTCCAGCTTGTTGATGATGGCAAGTGCAGCATCTTTTTGGAAGTTGTAAAGCTTTTTCCAGATGGCACTTTCCTTGAATCCCGTCGCAGAATTAGGCAAGACATCTTCGCTGATGTCGTTCAGGAATTCATGGAAAATATTGTAGAGCGTTACGAAATAGATAAAGTCCGGCGCATTCTCCTTATAAACAGTCGCAATGCTGTCCATGACGGCTTGGGTGACTTCCTCGAATTTTTCTTCGTCGTACCAGCACTCATTAAACTTGTTGATGTAATCGTTTGAAAGTGGCGCCGAAACCCTCATGCTAAAGTTCGAGATGTTGTTGCCTTTCTCTACGCCAAGGCCCACTGCCGAAAATTCGTTAAAGGGTGTGTATAGAGCATCATCATCCGGCTGATTTACATGTAGGAACGTCTGAAAATTCAAATCCGTTACATTGGTCCTGAATTTGACCTTTTGGCGAATCCATTCGGCACATTCTACAGCAATCGCTTTCTGATTCAATTGGTTGCGTAGTTTCAACTCAAATTCGCTACCGAACAGGGACCGTTCGCGGGCTGATTGTTCTTCGTTGAGGGCGCATTCGCGAGCACTTTTAGATATATCAAATTCCCTGCTTTCTTTGGCCGTCTGTTTTTTAACGAAAGTCTTGGATGTGAAAATAAACCGCAAGGAGTCGATTTTCCAAAGTTCGTTTTTCAGGGTTTCAAAAGCGTAAAGAGAAAAACTGGCTGCGGCAATCGACAGTTTGGAGCCTGCGACAACGGTTTTACGAAGGTCATCGACGACCTTCTCGGACATATTATTAAAAAAGCACTGTTCCATATAAAAATTAACCACCGCTTGGCGCGGTACATAAAGGAATATAAACTATTATAGGAACAAGCGCAAATTTGAATTTACGAGAAGAGGGGGGAATCCGCAGTCAGAGCTCCAAAAGCCACCGTGGAATAGCCATAGTCCACGTTACGCGTTCCGATTCTTGCGTAGCGGAGTTTTATTTCCCAAAAATTAAAATATCAAAGAATAGGGAAATAGATTACGTCCTTCTGGCGTAATTACATAATAATGGGCTGACAAGCGAATTGCTTATAAGTCGGCCCCGAAATAAACGCGAGAACGAGAAATGACTGGATCCTTCCTCCTTACAGTCGTCAGGATGACGAGTTCGGGGTGACAAGAAATAACTGGACCCTTCACTTTGTTCAGGGTGACGAGTGTGTGTACGTCAGGGTGACGAGTGTAGAGTGTCGCTTTGTTTATTTCTTCTTCGCTGTAGATTTTTTCGGGGCGGTGAAGTAGTTTTTCATGAAGACTTCGAATTCTTCGTCTTCGATTTTGTGCATGTTTGCGAGTTTGTCAAAAATCCAGCAAAGTTGTTCGTCTGTCTGGATGGCGACGTAGCCGTCTTTGCGGAAAACTTTGAGTTTCAAAAGGCCGCTGTCCCATCGGTTCGAAAGTTTGAAGTCTTCGAGCAGGCGGGATTGTTCCTTACAAATGGCAAGTTTGTCTGCAAAGGAGTAAATCGGGGCGTAAATGTTCGGGTTGCAGAGGTGCAAAAGTCCGTTGCGTGCGTTCGCGGGATTCTTGGCAAACTTCTTGGAGGCGAAGTCTTCGAGCTGTTCCTTGATTTCGGAGACGGTTTTGCCGCGGGTGGCGGCCGGGAGGGTGGAGAACTGGTTCAGGATACCCTGCAAAAAACTCATGTCCCAATTTTTGGAAGAGGTGCCGGTGCCTGCTTTCCAGAGGCCGACGTTGCCTTTGGTGGTGTTGGCGAGCTCATAGAGTGCAACGGCCTGTGGGGCGAATTCGGCGCCGTTGGTCGGTGCGGGGGCGATTGTCTGGACGTTTTCGCCGAGGAAGTTCTCCGCGAGGAACTGGTCGAACGCATCGTAGATTGCATCTTTGCCCGGGACTTTAAAACGGGGGGCGCCATTTTCTTTGAGTTCTTTAATTGTTGCCATGATCCTTCCTTTGTTTATTTATTTCTTACTTAAATATATACAGAAAAGTGCTCGTGGGAACAAAAGAAATCAAAACTATAGCGAAATTCCGGTGTTGCGCTCGCTGACGGTGGTCACGGCGGCTTTGAAAATGTCGTCATTTGCGATGATGGTGACGCTTTCCTTGGCGCGGGTGATGCCTGTGTAAATTATTTGGTTTGTGAGGAGCGGGTGCCCGATTTTTGTGGGCAGGAACATGGTGACGTGTTTGTACTCGGAGCCTTGGGATTTGTGGATGGTGATGGCGAACGCGGTGGTGATGGAATCTTCGGGGAGGACGGAGAGCGGATAGAAGACAAAGTCGTCACGGGTTTTTGCGCTGCCATTGTTTGTTTGTGGTGGCGCTTTTTTTAGCATGAGGCAGGGGGTGTTGCCGTCGAAGACGACGATTCCGGTGTCGCCGTTGTAGAGCTTGAACATTTCCTGGTTCTTGGTGATGATGAGAAGTTGTCCGGGAAAGTAGCCGGAGTCGTCCCGTTGGATGTTTTTGCCTTGTTTTTTATTTTGTATGCGCCAAAGGTTTTTTATTTTGCTGCAAACTTTTTTGTTGATGTTTTCAATTCCGCGGAGGCCGCGGCGTTCGGCGCAGAGGATCCGTTTTGTCAACGAAAGTTGCCAGATTGCGTTGCGACGGGCGGTTTCACGGTGTTCAGGGTCATCGGTTTCGGTGCCGGTGCGCTTTGGATGAATGTTTTCGGCTAACTCGGGGAGTTTGGCGAAATCGCGGGACCATTCGGCAATGAATGTTTCGATGCGTTTGTCTTCTTCTTTTTTGGAGAGGGGCGTATTGTCGGTTTCGAGTTTCCTGTAGAAGACTTTGTCCTTGAAGGTCGCGGTAATTTCGTTTGCGATGTCGCTGGATGCATCGCCGCTTGTGAACTTGTGCGGAACGAACTTGGTGTTGTCTTTTGTTTCGGCAACTTCCTTGATTTCGCTTGCGAGTTTGCCTATGCTCGAGCGGTCGTCAAAGCGGTTGGATTCGTTGAGCTTGACTGAAAAATTTTTGTCGGATTGTACTTTGAGGATTTCGCCGAGGACGGCGCCGGAATCGACGGAGGGGAGCTGGAACGGGTCGCCGAGAATGAAAATGCGTGCGCCTTCGGGGATGGCTTCGAGGAGCGCGGCGAACATTTCGATGTCGATCATGCTTGCTTCGTCAATGACGAAGATGGAATTCTTGGGGAATTGCTCTTCGTGATTGAACATGAAGCCGCCTTTGCTTTTGGAGAATCGGAGCAGGCGGTGTATGGTGCTGCTTTCGAGTTCGTTCAGCTTGCGGAAAATGCGTTCGTTGTCGCCGTTCTTTTGTTCGTCTCTGATTCTCGAGAGTCCGTCGATAAGGCTTTCGCGCATGCGGTCGGCGGCTTTGCCGCTCGGTGCGGCGAGATAGATGTTCCAGTCGAGCATTTCGTTGTGGCTTGCGAGCAGGTTCCACAGAATGTAGAGAACGACGGTCGTCTTGCCGGTGCCCGGGCCGCCGGTGATGACGAGGTTTTCGGTTTGCCCGCGGATGATGGCTTCGGCTTGACGCTTCTTGATGAGAAATGGTTTACTGTTGGCGAGCGGTTTGCAGATGTCGGCTATGCTTTTGGTGCACTGTGCAATTTGTTCGTTATTTGGCGTACATCCGTTTTTGAATAAATTCTTCACAGATTTCTCGATGACGCATTTGGCATCGAAATGCTTGGTGAAATAGAGGTGCGAGCCGTTCGGGCGCTTGGCGAGGACGAACGGTTTCCCTAAATCGTCTTCGGTGGATTCGGTGTCTGTATCGCGGGTTTCGGTGATGGCAGAAAAATCGTTTGCCAAGATATCTTGGGTGCCTTCGTTGATGATGCTTGCGAAGTCGGATGCGCTTGCGAATGAACTTTCGTCAATGTCTTCGTCGGCGGTGCTGATGCGGAGCGTCACGAGGCCGTTCCATTTGCGGTTCCACATGTCTGCAAATTGCGTTACGTCTAGTGGTACGCGCGTGTTGCCGTCGTCGAGGAGCGAGAGGCAGAGCGTCAGGAACTTTTGCGTCTGGAGCGGAATGTCGTTCTTGATTTCAAAAAGCAGGTGGAGCAGATGTTTGTCGAGCGGAACGAGCCCGTGCATTTCGATGAGGGCGTCGATGAATTCGTCAATCGATTCGGTGGTGAGAATTATTTTGTCCATTCTAGATTTCCTCCTTGATGTGGGAGGGCTTGCTCATCAGTTCCTTGATTTTTTTGTAGGCGGATTCGAGGTCGTCAAAGCTTTTCCACGTCTGTGCGTAAATGCCTTTGGGCGTTCCGCCTTCGGTGCCGCGGATGAACGCATAATAGATGCCGCCAAAATGTTGTTCGAAAATTTCCGGTTCGCTCAAGTTTTCGGGAGTGCCTTTGCCATAGAACTGCTTGAGCCATTGGATTAGGCAATAGCTGTAAAGTACGCGCTGGATGGAATAGTCGTTATCGACTTTTTCCTTGAGCGCTTCGGGCATGTAGGTGTTGTTTTCGAGCAAGTCCGATTTCCAGTCGAGAATGGAATAGCGTTTTTGGCCGTTCACGGTGCGGACGAACAGCAAGTCGATAAAACCTTTGCAGAAACGTTTGAGAAGGTCGCTGTCGGCACGTCTTGCATCGCTTATGCAATTTCCAGAATCCACGGGCTCCTCGTTGTACGCATCGTTTTCGGCAAGTGCGAGCTTCTCGTTAGCATCGTCGGTTTCGTCGCTGGCGTTCTGGTTGAATTGCAATTCGGGTTTATGGTCGCTAAGCGGAATGTCGACGAGCGCGAATGTTTGTGGCGTTGTCAAACAGCCTGTGATGACCGGGAGTCTTGCGTTGAGCGTATTCCACTGATAACGCGTGGCTATGTCGATCCATGTGTCTCGATGATTCCAGATGGGGAGCGACTCGCGCTTGAATTCTTCTTCGATGACGTTTTTTGTTTGCGAATCATTGAGTGCGTCTTCGAGCGTTTTGAGGTCCTGGCCGAACTGCTGGAATTTCGTGCGTTCGAAAATGCGGTGGAGTGCGTTGCCGGCGTGCGAACCGCGCGGGAAGCGCTTGGCGGTTTCGTTCAGGTGAGTCTGGTAATCGAGTGCTTCGTCTGCTGCAATGGTGCAATTGAGTGCGGCGGTATCGATGTCACTGATTTTCACCGTAGCGCTGCGTGCTGTCGTCGTCTCTTCGTCGTCCGGGTTTAAACGGTCTCCGGCGTCGGTGTCGACTAGAGAATCTGCTTTGCCAGAAAGAGAACTGTACGAGTACTGCATAATGCTTGCATCGGCGAGTTTTTGTTGCAAACTTGCCATCGCGTATTTTTGTGCTATGATGTTATTTGTAATTTCTTCGCTGCTTAGTACGTTTCCGATTCCTGAAAGGGCGTTGAACGGCTTGAGGATGCGTTCCCTGACAGTTTCGCTTAACTGTTGCGGATTCCATTCGTCATCCTTTAATAATTTCACCGTCAGCTCCGGTGCGTTTTCGATTAGTGCATTGATGGAGCTTGCGAGGAATCTATATTCGGGCTTGACGCCTTTGGCGTTTTTCCATTTTTCGTAACGGGGCAACATCAGGATGGACGAGGCGCGTGTAAAATCGACGTAAAAAAGTCGTTTCCATTCTTCGAGTTCTTCGCTTTCGCGTGTACTTTTGGCCTGCTCGCTGAATCCGAGGCGGATTTCGTCATGGTTATGATAAAGAAACGGGCCTGTTCCTGGTCTTTTGCCTTTGAATCCGGCGACGGAAATCACGACGGGGAATTCGAGACCTTTGGAGGCGTGGATGGTCATGACCTGCACGGCGTCGTAATCGCTGCTTTTCTCGACAAGGTTGCCGTCTTCGTCATCGGCGTCATCGTTGTAGTTCGCGAGCGCTTCTAAATGGCGCACAAGGTCTTCGATGGAACAGTTGTGATTGTAGAGGTATTCGATGGCGTAATTACCTATTTGGCGGAGCCTTGCCAGGTTTTGCAATCTTGAAATTTCGGTCAAGCGTTCTTCGACTTGCGTATCGCTGTAAATGCGTTCGAGCATTTCTGCGTAACGGCGCTTTTGGGAAAGTTCGCGCCAAACGTTTAATTGTTGGCGGACAGGATTGTTCGGGTCGTCGAATGCTGTGCTTTCGGCGTAGTGGATGTCTTGATGCGCAATTCTGAAAAAGTCCGTGATGAGAGCTTCGCTTAAAAGGCGCCTGTTCCATGCCGAAAAATCGGGTGCATCGATGGCTTTGAAAATGGCAATCCATTCGGCGCATTCGCGACAACTGAACAAATTGCCGTCTTTGTAGCGGCTGAACGGGACGCCTGCGGAGCGCATGGCTTCTTCGATGGATTCCATTTCGCTTCGGCTGCGGGCGAGAACGGCGAAGTCCTTGAAGGTGACGTTCCTGTATTTGGTGCAGTCTTTTTTATCGAATACCTGCAGGACTGTTTTTTTGTCATCGACAAAAGTACACCAATCGACAATTTTTTTTACGGCGGCTCGTGCAAAGTCTACTTCGTTGATGTCTTCTTCGCTGATCCAAATTGGTGAAGCTTCTTTGCCGTTGATTTGCGGGGGAGCCTTGACTTGCGATGTATTTTGTGGCGGGAGCGAGTGCTCGAAATCGACGAGCTTGGAGACGCCTTCGTTGGGAGTGAAAAAGTCGCCTTCAAAAAGTTTATTGCAAGCGTTGATGATTCCAGTCGTAGACCTAAAATTTATCTGCAACGACATGCCGTTATTGATTTCGTGAATCGCTTTTTGATAGACGTTTACATCGGCACTTTGGAAGCTGTAGATGGATTGTTTCGGGTCGCCGACAACAAAAATTTTCTCGAAAACGTTGCTGAAAATATCCCATTGTAACTGGTTCGTGTCTTGGAATTCGTCGATGATGGCGTATGCGTATTGCGCTCGGAGGCGCGTCTTCAGCAGTGAATCGCCTTTGCTTGTGTCGAGTGATGCGCGGTGTACCGAAAGGATCATGTCGTTGAACGATTGGTATTTCATTTCGGTCTTGTACGCTTGCCATTCTTCGAAAACGGTGGGAGCTTGCGCGATTAAAAAATTGTTGAGCAGAATACCGTTGATGGAACCGACTAAATCTTTTAAGGTTTTGAAGGTGATAAAAGCTTCGTAAGCATCGCAAGGCCAGCTGGTTCTGATAAATTCACAATCTTTGAATGAAACGCCCGAATAGAGCGAGATGCCCTTTACCCAAAGTTTGAGCGTGTTCAAAAAATCAGCGATACAGTTTTTAGATGTCTTGCTGAATTTTTCGGACGGATACTTTTCGAGTGTGGCGAAAGCGTTATTGAATGTAGGAATGGCGAGAATGTCGTCAAGTGTGCGTGCGGCGGCAATTGTGTGCAGGTCTTCATTGCTTAAAATGGTGTCGCCGACTTTAATTTCATCAGGTTTGTCGAGCGGGATAATTTCGTGATTGCCTTCGCGCCCTTTGTAAATGTTTGTGATGCTTTTAAGGCCGTTGATGATTTTATTAGTGAGGAGTCTTGCGGAATCAAGCTTGAGCAAAAATTGAAAATCGGGATTTTCGCACCACTTGTCTCGAATAAATTGTTCAATGAGATTTTCGACTTCGGCATCGTCTATCATCGACATGTCAAAAGGCCTACCCGCATCGTAGGCGTATTCTTTTAGCGCTTTTTGGCAGAACGAGTGGATGGTGAAAATCGCGGCGTTATCGACATCCTGATACGCTTTGGAAAAAAGTGCAAGTGTTGCGTTGTCGAGTTCTTTTTCAGATGCGTCGCTCTTGTCGAGTTTTTTGCTGACGAGAACTTCGTCGATTTTTTTACGAATGCGGTCTTTCAATTCTCCTGCCGCTTTTTCGGTGTAGGTGACGATGAGAATTTTTTTGAGCGGTGTGCCAAGACTGATGAGCTTTGCGACCATCAGCTGGATGGTGTATGTTTTGCCGGTGCCTGCGGAAGCTTCAATGAAAAGGCTTTGGGAAGGGTCGAATTTTTGGAGACTGAAATTTTCCATGATTATGCCTTCCTCTTCTTTGTCGTTTTACTTGCCGTAGTTTCGGTTGCCTTGGGTTTTGCATTTTCGTCTATAGAAAATTGCATGAGCGCGCGCATCTTTTTTGTTGCATCTTTCCATTGGTTTGTAAAGTTGCTCGCCTCGAATCCGACGTCCGTGATGGGGTCGAAAAGCGTTTTCTTGTCAAAGTATTTCCAAGATTCTGTTAAGAGTTTATCCTTGAACGCACGGATGTTGATGATGCTCGATGCGTCTAGCAAACTTGCGGGAACCGCCTTGGAGTAAGGAAGTTGAGTCTCGTTGCCGAATGCGGCGGTGTAAATATCCTGCAAGATTTTGCTTGCTTTGTGCGGTGTCATGGAGACTGTTGCACTAGAGGCTTCTTTTGAAAGGTCGCCGTTGTAAATAAAAAGCTTAATCGTTTGTTCTTTCTCGGGGGCGTTTGACCTTTGTGCAATGACGGCGAGAGCCTTGACGTAAGAGGGCAGGAACTTGTCCAAATTTGGATTTTTGTCGGAAGACGATACGGATGCCATTTTCGTGATTTTATCAAGATCCGCGTTATCGCTCCAGTCGAGCGTTCCTGAAAGCGTCCATTTGCCCATGTTTTCGCGGCTGAGTTGGATGTCCTGAATTTTGGCTTTGTAACTCCAGGATTCCTTGATTTCTTTTGTGAGCGAATTGCCCATCTGCGCAAGAATTTGCGCCTTGTTCGTTTCCAGTTCTGCAAGCAGTTTGGCTCCGAAAATGCCATCGGGCATGTATCCCTTGAGCGTGGATTCTTTCTTGAATTTTTCGAGTTCATCGGACTTATGCGAAAGTTCTGCGGCAACCATCATCTTGAGGAGCGAACTTTTCTGCAATGTGTCGAAATGGATGGGTTCGAACAGTTGTTTTTCGGGATCGTCGGAGTCGGAGGATGCGAGCATTTGGCTGATGCGGAATTCAAAAGGATCTTTCAAGAAATCACTCAGCATGTACAGCGGTACGCGTTCGGGCAATTTAACGGCGATGTCCTCTGTAGCGCTTTGCATGGCTCCAGTTTTTGGATTGACGTGCGCAAAACCGTCTTGCATCATGTTCAAGAATGCGCGCTTGTTGCGGAGACTTTTTTGCGTGAACAATTCATCGAAATGGCGTGTTTCGTCGAGCGAAATTTTATTTTCGGGCCATGCCTCGGATTGACCGATTTTTTTGGCGGGCGCGCAGTTCTTATCGCAACTCACAGCATGAATCAAAAACTTTCGAATGTCATTAACAACGGATGTCGGGTAAAGTTCCGCGTCCTTGCGGATGTCCTGATTCACGTAGCTCACGTGGAAACTTTCGCTGGTGCTCATGAGCTGGCAGAGAAATGCATAACGCCTTTTGGCAATGGGAGAATCGTCGCCCGGCCACGGGCGGCAAGATTTGCGGAGGTCGAGCGTGTTGTGCTGTTTTGCACCCGGGAAGTTCATGGAATCGCCACCGATAAAGAACAAATGCTTTACAGGGATAATGCGGTTCGGGATAAAGTTCATGAACGTGATGCCGTTGACGAACAGCGTTCCGCAACTGTATGCTGACGATTGCGCAGCGGTGAGGAGCGTCTGTTTGACGACTTTCCACGAAATACTTTCGAGCCCGGCGTCCATCTGGTTGCGGAGACCTTCGATTGCCTGCATCACGTTATTGACGATAATTGTTTCGCTGGCGAAACCTTCGGGTGCGCCAGACATGATGAGGCATTCGCTGATGAAATCGCTGAGTTTGTCGAGGTCCGCGACCTTCCTTGGATTCGAAGATTCGCAACCTGCAAATTCCATCCATTTTTGGAGTGTTTCGATGCAATCTACAAACTTGCAGAGGGATCTGTTGTCGCTTGTCGCCATGTCCGCATATGGCATCAGCGTTTCGCTTGAGTTCTCGTGGAAAATCTCGACGGGATTTTTTGTCATTTTCGCAAGAAGCAATCGGCGAACGCCACCGAGCCAGTCGTCTTTTTTGCGTTCGCGGTCTCGATAGACGTTTGTGCCTTCGATCCAGCTTTCCCATTTGCTCACGTCGTCTTCAGATATGTGGCGCGTTTGCTGCACGACCGGGTTACGCAACAACGCAAAGAATGTGGGGCGTGTGATGGTTCCTTGTTCGAGAATCGTAAACAAATTTTCCAAGATGTTTTCGGTCTGCGAACTTCTGGCGGGTGAATCGACAATGGCAAATGGAATGTGTAAAAATCCGTCCTTTTCGTTTTCGCTTGCGTATTTTTTGCGCTCGGGCGTCTGGTCGAAAATGGTCTTGATGGCGGTGCGGTAATCGTCTAAAGCTGGCGATACCACGAGAATGTCGTTGACGCGGGCGCCTTGTTGCATGAGCTTGCAGATGGACGTGTGCAATGCTTCGATTTCGCGAATTTTTGTCGGCGCGGCGGTGACATCTAAACTAAAATCATGTTCCTTGCAATCGCTTGCGCTAAAGTCCGGTAATGTATTGATGCGGTTTGCTATGGCGTATTGCACTTTATGCAAAAGCGTATCGTGCGGGAGATTGCTCGCGTCACGGATTTCGTTGCTTGTCCTGAAATCGAAATCGTAATTGGCTGCTTGGCACCAGAGCTTGATATTGTCGCGTCCAGATTTTCCCCAATTGCAAAGCAACGTATTTTCGGACTGCGCTTCTTCGTTGGTGTATTCCGGGATGTCATCTACATCGTTGTTTTCTCCGGTGTCATAAATATCGATAGACATTTTTTTGCGAACATTGTCAATACTCCCGGAATTGTCGCTCCATTGACCGTTGCGTGAAACCCAGTTCCTGTGGATGGTTGCGTCTTGCGTATGAATCGTTGTCGCGTCTTCCCAGAATTCCATACAGGGGTTTTGTATGTAAGCAAAAACGTCGTGCGTCTCGGCGTACTTTTGCAATATGACGCGGTAGAACTGTCCCATGCCGCCGAGCCCGAAAATGAACAATGGCGTATTGCCGATGCGTTCCGTATGGAACCGGACATTGCCCTCTTTGTCATGGCATGCGCTGTACAAGTATGGAATTGTCAAGTATTCCGTGCGTTCTCCGTTCTTGCGTTTGGCTTCGTTTTCGAATACTTCGGAAAGCAGCGAGGGCTTGCCGTTGTGCGCGTGGAAAATGGCGGAATACAAATCGCGTTGCCATGCTTCGCGTCTTGAAATTTCGTGATTTGCAAGTCCGAAAAATGTGTCCAATTTTCCTTGTTTCCACTTGTCGAGAATGCCGGGCGCAGATTTTCCGTCAATGTTTTGGATAAAGTTGCTCGGTCTGCTGGTTTCGTATTCCAAAAATAGCGAAGCCATCTTGCTTGCAAAATCAAAAAGATGCGTCTCGTCAAGTTTGCCATCGACGACCAAATAGCGTTTGACTTCGTCGTCCATCAGCATGTAATTCGGGACGCCGTCTTTCTCTTTGGCGAGGTACGCAAGAATGACGTTCCTCAACATGTCGGCGTTCAGCTTTTTTTTATGGAGATTGTCTCCGATGAGAATTTCCATGAGAAAGCGGTCGATCATCATGGAATTGAAACCGAGGAGTGATTTCTTTTTTTGCACCCATTTGAGCCTGAACCATTGCTCTAGTTTCGGGTCCGGGAACAGAATCGCCGGGGCTTCAAAGGGATTTGTCCATGCTTTGGATATGGCTTCAATCAGTTCGTCGGCGAGGTTTTCGAGGTTCAGCGCAAATTTCAGGTATAGCATGGTTACAATATATCTTTCGTTACTGTCAAATTTGTGCGTTGTCACTTGAAAAATCAGGTTTTTTGCCGTTTTCCGAAATCGATGATGCTTGTGTGATGTTTATCGCTTCTTTGTCAGATCCATGCTTACTTTTTGGTTATTTTTCGTATATTAATGAAGGACGGGGTAAGAATGAAAAAAAATAGTGCAGACCGGCAAGGTCGGATTGAAAAAAGCAATGCCATTATAGAATCCCTTGCAGACGAATTCGATTGCGTCTGTTATGTTGAACTTACCCAAAATCCAGAGGGTAAAGACGTTGAAATTTTCCGTGCAAGCGATTTCTTGGTGACGCATGTTCCCGAATTGAAGCACGAACGTAATCTCCACAGACGTTTAAATCTTATTTGCAATAATTTGGTCTGTGAAAGCGATCGCGATTTTTTTTATAAAAGCACCCGTCGTGAAGCTATTATAGAAAATCTTGAAAATAGTTCACCGTATGCAGTGCCCTTTAGGTGCCTGGTCGATGGAATGGAAACTTATTACCAGATGAGTTTCTTTGCCGACCGCGATGAAGAAAACAGATTGAAGGGATTTGTCATGCGATTGCGCAATGTGGATAAGGACATCCGCAACAAGCAACGCTATGAACTTGAACGCCACTTGAACGAAAGCATTGTCATGAAATTTGGCGAGCAGGTGGAATCCGTATTTGTCTTCAATCCAACGAAGAGTACATTCAGGACCCTTTATTGCAAAGAAGAACTCAAGGGCCTTTTTCCGATGAGCGGAAAGCTTGACGTAAACCGCGGCTTTGTGGCCATGAATATTATCCATCCGGCTGACCGCAAAATAATATTGGAAGGCCTTAATATAGACAACATCCTAGATCGATTATCGCGTGAACATAATTTCCGCTATTTGTTCCGTGATATAGCTCTTGGGTATGCCCGTTGGTTCGAAGTTCGCGTGATGCGGTTTGATATTGGTGACGAAAATGAATTCTTGGTAGGTTTTGTCAATAAAAATACGGAAATCATAGACAAGAAAATTAACGAAAAAATTCGCGATGAATTTGCCAGTATTTATCTCATCAATCTTGAAGAAGATACGATTCAAGCTGTTCGTAAGTCGCCTTTTTATAAGGGCGATGAATATAAGACGGTCGTCAAGTTTACGACTGCGTTTAATGATGCCTTGGATGCAGTCCATGAGGATTTTTCCGAACAGTGGAAAAAGTTAGGCAATATCGACTACTTGAAAGAACTTCTTGCCGATGAAGATCATCGTGAATTTATTTATAAACACCGTGATGCGCAAAACCCGTATTTTTGGTGTCGGTCGGTTTTTAGCGTTTTGGATAGAGCCGATGGAGTCCCTACCACGCTTGTCATGACAAGTACTTCGGTGGATAAAGACCAATCCGAAAAACTCAGCTTGAGCGAAGAACTCTCTCTCCAGAAAAAAGAACTGGAACGCAACCTTTCGATTATCGAAGCGCTTTCTGCCGAATATACGTCGGTCTATTACATCAATCTCGATACAGAAGAAATTACGCCATACTCCATGAACAAGGCTACGGCGAATGCGTTTGGTGAAACGTTCAAACGGAATGTCAAGTATTCGTCGGCTTATTCTGTTTATGTTGAAAAGTTTGTCAGTGATATTTATAGGGAACGCATGCTGCAGGCGGGCTCTATTAAAAATATCCGCGAACAGTTGGTCAATCGTAAAAGTTTTAATACCATGTACGTGAACTTCCTCAATCGCTATTGCGAAATGAAGTTCGTGAAGGTGGGGGATTCGTCTAATCCGAAGTTCGTAGCGCTTGGTTTTGCAGATAAAGAAGATTTACTCCGCAAGGAACTGCAACAGCAGGCGGTGATTCAAGGACTTGCAGAAGACTTTGATTTGGTGTGCTATATCGATACTGTCTCAATGCATGAAAATGTTTATCGGTGCACGGATGTGTTCCCCCGCATTATACCAGATTGGCCTGATATACATGAATTCCACCATCGATTGAGTATTATTAAAGAAAAGTTTGTTTTTAAGGATGACCGCAATTATTTTTATGAACAAACGCGCAGGGAAGTTATCCTTGATAATTTGAAAAGTAAGAATGCTTATTATGTGAATTTTAGGGCAAAATTATTTGGACGGATTGAATATTGGCAAATCAAATTTTTGTTGACGGCGACGAATCCCGTTCAAATTGTTGCCGGATTCCGTTGCGTTGATGAAGAAATGCGCAAACAAAAGCAGGACAAGGAAGCTTTGGAACAAGCTCTCCAGATGGCCAATTCCGCAAGCCGTGCCAAGACAACGTTCCTCAACAACATGAGCCACGATATTCGTACGCCGATGAATGCCATTATCGGATTTACGGGACTGGCTGCAAATCATATCAATAATAAGGAACAGGTTGCTGATTACCTGGGTAAGATAAAGCAGTCTTCGGAACACTTGCTTTCGCTTATCAATGACGTCCTTGACATGAGTCGCATTGAATCGGGCAAGATGAATATTTGCGAGCGCCCCGAGAAACTTTCGGATATCATTCATATGTTAAAGGGGCTAGTCCTTTCGGATGTGCGTTCCCGTCAGCAGAATTTTATAATTGAACTGGAAAATGTTCGTAATGAATTGATTTTGTGCGATAAACTGCGCTTGAATCAAGTCCTGCTGAATGTTGTTTCCAATGCCATCAAGTACACTCCGCAAAAAGGAAGTGTATTGTTCAATATAAAGGAAGTTCCTGCGGAGACGGGGTACGCGGTTTTCGAGTTCCTTGTGAAAGACAATGGAATTGGTATGAGCGAAGATTTTCTTTTGCAGATTTTCGATCCGTTCACCCGTGTCAATTCTTCGACGGTCAGCGGTATTCAGGGGACTGGACTTGGAATGTCGATTACGAAAAATATCGTCGATATGATGGGCGGCACCATTGATATCAAAAGCGAGGAAAATGTTGGGACGGAAGTCCTTATGACGTTTAAGTTCAAGCTTCACGAAGAAACGGATTTGTTTGCGGGCATCGAAAAATTCAATGGGATGCGTTGTTTGATTGTTGATGATGTGCTCAGTGTTTGCGAGTCTGTTTCGGACATATTTAAAAAGCATGGACTTTGTCCTGATTGGTGCCTGTCGGGTGAGGCGGCTCTTGAATATTTGAAACGTTCGGTCATCAGCGAGAATCCTTATCGCTTGTTCGTTATAGACTGGAATATGCCTGAAATGAATGGTATCCAGCTTTCTCGAAAAATCCGTAAGATTGTTGGACCGCATGTGCCTATCATTGTACTGACTTCGTATGACTGGATTGATATTGAGAAAGAGGCTTTGGAAGCTGGCGTGACGGCTTTTTATGCTAAACCGTTATTCCCGTCTGATTTGCGGCATCTTCTTCTGAAATTCTGCGATGAATCGTTAGAGAAGTTTACGAACTTGAATTCGTTAGAAATAAAACAGAAGAAATTTGATTTTACGGGTCGTAAGGTCATGCTCGTCGAGGATAATGAACTCAATCGAGAAATTTCTACAGAAATTTTGGAAGATCGCGGTATCGAGGTGACTGCGATGGAGTCAGGAGACCTTGCTGTTGAAAAACTCAAGTATTCGTCGGCTCCGTTCGATTTAATTTTGATGGACATCCAGATGCCGGGTATAGATGGTTATGAGGCGACACGCCAAATTCGCGCTATGAAGAATAAAGAAATTGCGAATATTCCTATCATCGCCATGACGGCCAATGCTTTTGATGAAGACAAGCGAATGGCTATGGAAGCGGGCATGAACGACCATGTAGCAAAGCCTGTCGATGTCGATGTTCTTTGCGCGACGCTTGCGAAGTATTTCCGCTAGAATTTTTGGATGCCGTTGTCGAATTCGACGGTAAACCATTTCTCATCGATGATTTCGTAATCGGAACCGCCGTTGAAGACGTTGGCGTTTCCATAGACTTCGTAGCCTTTTTGCATGGAAACGGTGCAGGCGTATTTTTGCGAGAGCGCTTTGCAGGTCTCGGTGACGTCTGATTCGGAAATGGTTTTGCAGTCGCTGTTGTCTTTGCTATTGTCGCCGGTGGAATCGCGAAGTGCGATGCTTATTTTGTCTCTAAATTTGCGGAGCGAAAAGGTGTAACCTTTGTATATGAATTCAGAGAACTCCGCCGTTGCCTTGAGCGTGTCCGTATTGCAAAAAATTGAACCGATGACGTTGTATTCGTAATCCATTGAAATAAAGTTAATAAAATGATGGCGTATCTGTCATCTTGGAATTTGTCATCCACCGAAGGTGGAACCGTACTTTTTATCTTAGCGTTTGTACCAGGGACGTTTGAATCTATTGGATGTATTTTTCTTTGTAAAAGTCGTAGATTGTCAAAAAAAGACATTTGCTATTTATATATTTACAACGAGGTGAAATAATGGAAATGTCTATTCTTATTGCGTTGGTCGCTGTTGCTTGTTTTGCAGTCGGAGTCTTGGTGGGAACTCTTGTGTCGTATCGGATGACCCGCAAAATGGAACTTTCTGCTCGTTCAGATCGAGAGGCGTTGTTTAATGCGGAACTTTCTGCGATGAAATCCCAGTTTGAATCGGTTTCTGCACGACTTCTCAAGGAACGCAGTGAAGAATTTAAGGGCGAAAATCGCGAGCACATGGAAACGTTTACGAAACCGTTGCTTAAAGAACTCGACAACATGCGTGAAATGCTAGGGCGCACTAAAGAAGGGAACGACAAGAATATTGCAGAACTGAATGGCGCTATCAAGACGATGGTGGAGCAATCCCGTAAACTCGGAATGAATGCGGAAAATCTTGCCGATGCGCTCAAGAACCGTGGCAAAGTACAGGGCGACTGGGGCGAGGTCGTGCTTGCAAACATATTGAACGACAGCGGGCTGCGTGAAAATATGGAATATTTTGTGCAAAAAAGCTATACGGATGAAAATGGACATGAACTGCGTCCGGATGTGGTCGTAAAATGTTCTGATGGTTCGAATGTAATCGTCGATTCCAAGGTCTCGCTCACTGCCTATACGGACTACGTCTCGGCAGAAAATGATGATGCTCGCGAAGCGGCGTGCAAGGAAAATTTGGCGAGTATTGTGAAGCATGTGGATGAACTTGCGGCGAAGAATTATCCGAAGGTGGTGCCGCATGCGGTGCCGTACGTGCTGATGTTCGTGCCGAATGAAGGGAGCTATATTCTGGCAGTGAACAAGGACCCGTCTATTGCCCAGAAAGCTTATCGCAAGGGCGTGCTCATTATCAATCCGACGAACTTGATGCTTGCCTTGAACCTGATTCTGCTTACGTGGCAAAATACACGTCAGGAGGAAAATTGTGTGAACATCATGAAAACGGCAGAAGGTCTTTACGAAAAATTCTGTGGTTTTACGGATAACTTTGTCAAGGTTGGTCGCCAGTTGGGCGCTGTGCAAAATGCATATGATGATGCGCTAGGACAGTTGAAAGATGGCAAAGGCAATATTCTGAGCCGATTTGAGACGATGAAACAGCTTGGAATTGCAAGTGCCAAGAGTGTAAACGAAAAGCTGAAGTGAAATATTTGATGCTCAAATTTTCTTGATTGATGCATCTTTTTGAGATTCCCGCATTTTTAAAAAAGTATTTTTGTTTTGAATAGAGGCTTTTTATAATGAAATTTATCCATACTGCGGACTGGCATCTTGGCAATACGATGCACGATATTGACCGAACTCGTGAAACGGGTGCTTTTTTGGAGTGGCTGAAAACGGAAATCGTGGCCGTAGGCGCCGAGGCCCTTGTCATTGCGGGTGATATCTTCGATGTCGTGAATCCGTCGAACATCGCCAAGACGCAGTACTACAAGTTCTTGGCTTCGCTACTGACAACGAAATGCTCCAATGTCATCGTCATCGGGGGCAATCATGATTCGGGTACGCTCCTCGATGCTCCCGCCGAAATCCTTGAAGCGCTGAACATCAAGGTGGTGGGCTCTATCAATAATCGCCGTATAGACGATTTGGTTGTCGAATTAAAAAATGGCAATGGCCAGGCGATTGGCATTTGCTGTGCAGTGCCGTTCATGCGTAATCTGGAACTGGAACAGTTTTACAAGTCCTGTGTCGGTGATCGTGTCGGTGGCGAAAATGGCGCAAACGACGAAGATTTGCTGAAACGTCTTTATGCGGATGTGTACCGTCGTGCAGTCGAGTTGCGTGGCGACCGGGATATTCCGATTATTGCGACGGGACATTTGTATGCTTCGAACCTCTCGAGCCGCGATAGTGAAAGTGTTGAGTCTGGGACCGCTGAGAATGTCGCGAACGCTATTGACGATGGAGTTCGCGAAGTTGTCGGAACGCTAGGCAATGTCGATATTTCTACGTTCCCGAGCGAATTGGATTACGTGGCGCTTGGGCATATTCACTATACCTCCATGGTGGCGAAAAATCCGAAGGTGCGTTATTCCGGTTCTCCGTTCGTGATGGGATTTGACGAGGCAAACTGCAAGCGTTATGTGCTCGCTGTCGATGCGGGACTGGGGGCTGCGCCAATTGTTGAAAAGATTGAAGTCCCCAAGACCGTGCGATTCGAACAGTTCAAGGGCGATATCGAATCGCTCAAACGCAGCTTGCAGAATCTCGAAACGGAACTGCTTTTAAATCCGATGGAAACATATGTGGATTTGCTATTGACTTCGGGAAAATTTGTGAGCCTGAACGATGCTCTCGAAGCCGAAGAGTCGGGCAAGCATTTTGTAGTCAAACGCCACCGCATTTCCCGTGACATTTTGCGCGGCGCGAATAGCTTTGACGATTGCGTGGAATCCACAAAGCAATATACGAAAGAAGATTATTTCAGAATGCTTATCGCATCGAATGCTCAAGAAAACGTAGATGATGATGTTGTAAAAAATCAGTACGACAAGTTTATTAGTTTGTTTAACGAAGCTGTCGCCAAGGCGCATGAGAACGCATAAGAGGGAAGGATGAAAATTAAGAAAATTGAATTCTGCAATATCAATTCCCTGGCGAATGAATGGACGATTGATTTTGAATCTCCGGATTTTGCGAATAGCGGCATGTTCTGCATTTCGGGCCCGACAGGCTCTGGAAAGACGTCGATTCTCGATGCGATTTGCCTTGGACTTTACGGGAAAACGCCGCGTTTGGGCGCCATTGTGGGCGAAACGAACGAGGTGATGACTTATGGTGCCAAGAGTTGCTTTGCAAAGGTGACTTTTGAATGTGGCGGAACAGTATATTCGGCATGTTGGGACCAACATCGCTCTGCAAAAACGAACAGGCTCCAAAAATATTCCTGGGTGCTGACAAACGAAACCTCGCAGGCTGTAGAAGCGTCTTTCTCGAAACAGTCGGAAATCGAAGCGACGATGACGCGCATCATCGGACTTGACTTTGGGCAGTTTACGAAATCGATGATGCTTGCGCAGGGCGAATTCAACAGGTTCTTGAAATGCAGTGAAAATGAACGTGCCGCGATTCTCGAAAAATTGACTGGCGACAGCATTTATCGAAAAATTGCCGTTGCCGTGCATGATTTGTATGCGAGTGCAAATAAGGCCGTCGAAGATGTTGAAAATAAGATTGGCGCAGTGACTTTGCTTACCGAAGAAGAACTTGCGGATTTGAATGCAAAAATTGACGAAGCGACTTCGCAAAAAGAAAAATTGGCTCATGACGAGGAACATTTTCGTGATGTTTGCGCTTGGTTCGAGAACTTGCACGGGATTGAATCGCATCTGGAAACGGCGAAAAATCAGTTGAAAATTGCGGAACGAGAGCAGGCGGAATTTGAACCGTATCGCGAAAAGTTGGAACGTGCGTTACGCGCCCAAGAAGTGGAATCATCGTATGCGGAATACAATTCGGTTCGTATAAACTTTGCGGACATGGAAGCGCAACTTGAAACGAATAAGGCGAAACTCCCCGAAGCGGAATCGAATCTCGAAAATGCGGCTAAGGAGAATGGCGAAAAACAGGCTGCGTTTGAAAAATGCAAGGCCGATTATACCGCAAACGAATCTATTTGGGAACAAGTTTCATCGATGGATGGCGATATTCGGAATGCCCGTACGCAGCTGAAAAATCTGGAAACAGATGTTGCGAAGGCAACTGCGGAAATTTCTTCAATTCAGTCCAATATCGACGAGGCTGGCAAGAAAATTTCCGAGAATGAACTTTCGCTTGAAAAGGTGGAAAAGTATATTGCGGCCAATCAGAAAGACGAATTGATTGATGGATTGCTCTCGCTTTTGAAATCGCAGATTGCGGAGTGGAAAACTGAAAACGCGTCCATCGCCGAGACGTCGCAATTGCTCGAATCCCAGAAAAAAGCGCTGCATAAATTTGATGCGTCGTGTGAACAGCAAAAACAGGAATTGATTGCGCTGCAGGATTATTTGTCGGAACATCGGGCTGATGCGAATCTTGTGAATCTCTTGCCCGAAATGAACGGCTATGCGAACGATGCGGAAGATCATCAAAGGGAATCTGCGCGGTTGCAGCGTGAAATGGAATTGAAGCAGAATCAGCTTGCGAGTTTAGCAAGTGAGCGCGAACAAGCCCAGTCAAATTTAAATGCGCTGCAGAAAAACAAAGAAACGATTATTCAAGAAGATGTTCCCGTTGTTGTCGCGGAACTGCGGCGTAGTTTAAAGCCGGGTAAGCCGTGTCCTGTTTGCGGCTCGTTGGAACATCTCTCGTGCGAAGAATCGACGAAGATTGAAAATGGTGCCGACTGCTTGAACGATTTTGCTAATAAATTGCGTGAAATTAATGGCGAAATGGAACAAATCCAGCGCAAGTTGGATGGCTTGGCATCGCAAGAGCAGAACCTCAATGATATGCTTCGTGAATTCGCGGAAAAACAAAATGGCGAGATTGCGGCAGAATCGTCTGCGCTTGATCTTTTGAATGCAAAACTCGAACCGTGGAAAATTACGGCAACTTTTGAAACGATGAGTGGCGTTTTGCAGAACTTGTTATCGTTGAAGACAATATACTTGCAGAAAAAGGAAAATGCCGATAGTTTGCTGGATAAAGCTACCAATGCTGCCGTGAACCGCGCAAAGCTTGCGGGCGATGTGAACGTGGCCGAACAAGGTCTCCAAAAATCGCAAATCAAGGCGCAGGAACTTTCTCAGAAAATCGAAACGACTTTTGCGGTGTGGTTCTCGAATATCCGCATGGACGATGTTGATGCGCTGCTTGCTGAACTGGAAAAGAAAAATGATTATTGGAAAAAGGCGCAGGACAAAAAAGTAAAAGTCGAAAGCGATTTGGAAAAGAATCGTTCGAGTGCGGCACAGTTCAAGGATAATCTAGTGTTGGCGCAGTCGAGGTTCGATGAAATAAAGGGCAAACTCGATGAATCTCGGAATGCGCTTATGACTTCCGAAACAAAGCGCAGAGAGTTGTTTGGCAATAAATCCGTTGACGAAGAACGCAAAAATGCTCGTGACCGCCGCGAAGCCGCAGAACGCTTGGCGAATGACGCCCGCCGCAAAGAACAGCAAATGCGCGAAACGAAAATATCACTTGACAATTCCATTGCAGATTTGAACAACCGAATCGCCGAGATTCGACCGAAACTTTCGGGACTGCAAACGCTTTTCCTCGAAAATTTATCATCGAAGAATTTTGCGGACGAACAGGAATTCATGGCGGCGAAACTCCCGGAAGCGGAGCGCAAGTCACTCCAGCAATCGCAAAAACGCATGGAAGAAAATTTGACATCCGCACAAACGTCGGTCAAGAATTTTAACGACCAGTTGGCAGAACATCAACAAAAGCGTAATTTCGAGGAATCCGAAGATGTGGCAAAGCAAAATCGAGACGCTGCGAAATCAAAACTGAACGAATGTACCGTGAATCTTGCTGCATGGACGGAACAAAAGAAAAACGATGCACTGCTCCGTCAAAAGTTCGACGACATGCAGGCGGAACTTTCTGCGCTCAAGTCCAAGCGCAGTGATTGGGAGCAAATGCAACGCTGGTTTAACGGCAATAGGCTCGAAACGGGCAACGGCGATGTTTTTGTCAAGTTCATCCAGACGATTACATTACGCAATTTGCTGAAAATTGCAAACGGCTATCTGCGCGACATGTTCCCGCGATATGAAATGGTGACCGAGCCGAATACGCTCAACATCCAGCTTGTCGATCACGACAACAGCGATGCCGTGCGCCCCATCGATAACATCTCCGGCGGCGAAGGTTTTCTCGTGAGTCTTTCCTTGGCGCTTGGCATCTCGACGCTTGCAAGCCGCAACGTGCGAATAGACTCCATGTTCCTCGACGAAGGTTTCGGAACGCTCGATTCCAAGATGCTCCAGGAGACGGTCATCGTGCTCCAGAAAATGCAGCAAGAAAAGGGCAAACTTCTGGGCGTCATTACGCATGTGGATTTGGTCAAGAGTGAACTCCCCACGCATATCGAAGTCACGCCTTGCGGTGGCCGCAGCATTCTCAGTGGCGCCGGCGTGAAAAATTAACTATAATATTATCAGACATTTCAGGGACATATCATGAACGTAAAAGGCATCATTAAAGGCGCGTGGTCGAATGGGCTGGCAAAAAAGATCTTGATTTTGCTGGGCGTGTCCCTGATTATTTTTGTCATCGGCGTTTTTCTCGGTTCCTGGGTGCTTGGTGAAAAAACTCTTGGCTGGAAGGGATTCCTTTTGGGCTACATGGTATTCGCAATATTGTTCATCAGTACGATGATCAATGTTTTCAAGAATACTTCGGAATCCATGCGAGAGGGCAAAAAACATGTCGATGTGCGCGGTCATGTGCTCGTGCTGGGTGCGGGCCATCAGCTCAAGAGTATCTTGCGTGCGCTCAAGGGCGATAAACGCCCTGTCGTTGTCGTGAGCCGCCGCGATATCGACGGACGTTTTATCCATTATAAGAAAGATTATGAAAACGAAGAGGATTTGCTTTTTGCGGGAGCGCTATTGGCAAGTCAAATTCTCGTGATTGGCGAAGATGGCCCCGAACGCGATTCTCGCAATTTGCATTGTATCGAGGTGCTGCGCAATTTATTCGAAAAGTCTCCGCATGACATTCATTGCCATCTGCTTTTGACAGAACCCTCGACATCTGAAGTTTTGTGGTACTTGAAATCTCACGAGCAGAACAAAGGACATCTGCTCGTCGATATCTTTAACGAATACGAACTCATGTCGGAACAGCTGCTTGTGGGAACAGATTTTCTGCCCTCGATTCGTGAAGCGGAAAACGAACGCCTGCATGTTGTCCTGATTGGTACAGGCTCGATTGCGCAGGCGGTTGCATTTGCCGTCGCGAATATCTGTCATTACCCGAATTACAAACGAACGAACTTGAAAACGTGTATCACCTTTGTCGATGAAGATTGTGAAAAATGGGTTGACCGTTTAGTCGTTTCCCGCATGGGACTCTTTAGACTTTCGAAATACACCTACATCGATGCGAATGGGAACAAAGTAGTTCATGAACCGGAAACGATGCGTGGGGATTATCTCGATGTCGAATGGAACTTTGTTGATGCGTACAGCGAAGCGGATCTGGCGAGGAACTTTATAGCGTCTGTGGCCGCAAGTCCCAAGGAACGTCTTGTCGTTTGCATTTGTAAGGAAGATGCGTCCAAGGCTATTTCGACGCTTGTGCATTTGCCCCGTGCCGTATATGACAATGCGGACATCGCCGTCTATTGGCGCGAAGCGAACGACGACATTATCAAGCACATCAATGAAAGCGGAATGTACGGCTACGTGCGCATCATGGGCGATATCGACGAAATGAAGGAATTCGTACATTCCAAGCGCGTTGAACGCGGCCAACGTGCAAACTACGTCCGCGAGCGCAACGCAAACCCCGCGACCCGCGAGACCGAAGAAAAAATGTGGTACCGCCTGAGCGAAGCCGACAAGACCGCCGCTATCTACTGCGCGAACGCATTGCCCCTCCGCAAACGCTGTTTTGACGTAACCGACGACGATTACCTGTTCCGCGAAGCCGAACACCGCCGCTGGATGATGTCCATGCTACTGATGGGCTACCGCTCCGGCCCGACAGACGAAAGAACCTTCACGCACCAGGACATCGTCCCGTTCGATCGCCTCTCCGAAGAATCTAGAACAAAAGATTCGTACATCCTCGAAAACGCCGAATACATCATAAACGGGTAGATCCCCCCCCAAAAAAAATAAAAACGCAAAAAAATACCCCGCTTCGAGAGCGGGGCTTTTCAAACACTTACGCGTTTATCCGAATTACTGGATGCGGATGTTCACGCGGCGGTATTCTTCCTTGGTGTCGAACTTGAACTTCTTGAACATGCGCTTGCCGTACCACTTGGCGGTAATCTTCGAAGCCGGGATGTACTTCGCGATTTCGGCCTTGACGTTTTCAGCGCGGCGCTGGGAAAGTTCGTCGTTGTATGCCACGGAGCCCAAGTCGCAGGTGTAGCCTTCGACGAGGATGGAGGCTTCGTCCATATTGGTCTGGCCGAACTTGGTAGCGAGCATCGAGATGATGGCGCGGCCTTCGCTGCTGAGTTCTGCGCTGGCAAGTTCAAAGAGGCTGCTCACGTTCGGGAACATAATCGAAGTGGCCTGGCCTTTTTCGACCTTGTCGAATGCGTCGTTGAGGAATGCTTCGACTTCGCCGCGGGTGGTCAAGAATACCGGAGAGTTGTTCTTGATTGCAGCGAACTTGGAGAAGTCAAACGGAGCCGGCTGTTCTGGTTCCGGTGCCGGAGTTTCGACCTTGGCGGGTTCTGCCTGCTTGACCGGTGCGGGCTTTTCAGATTTTTTGTCGCCGCAGGCCACGAGGACTGCGAGGCTGAGTGCTACCGGAAGAAAACGACCAATTGTTTTTACCAAACTCATTATTAAAACCTCCGAGTTGAAAATTGGTATATGCGTTTTACGCAAATCTTTTGAATTGCTTTTCTAATATAAGTAAAAAAAGCAAAAGAGGAAAATTTTTTTTATTTGTTCAAAAAAAATTCGCTTTTTACGGCGAATTTTTGTATAGAAATTGAAATTTGGACGGAAAAAAGCGTTATTTCAGTTTCCATTCGATCGTTTGCCCGGCGGCAAGGGGCACGACCCCGTTCACGACTGCGGGGACGGTCCATTTTTCGCGGACGACTTCGATTTGCTTCGTGGTGCGCGGGAGATGGTAAAAATCGGCACCAAAGCCTGCGATAAAGTCCGGGAGCTTGTCGAGGGCGCCTGCGCGTTCGAATTCCTGCACCAAGAGCGGAACGGCGACGGGGGCGCTATAGACGCCGGCTGCACCGCACGGGCATTCTTTTTTGCCTTGCTGGTGGGGGGCGGAATCAGTACCGAGGAAGAACTTTGGATTTCCGCTGAAGGCGGCTTCGCGTATGGCCTTGCGGTCTTCGGGACGCTTGGGGAGCGGCTTGCAGAAATGGTGTGGACGCAGCGCGTCGCCAACAATATCGTCCAAGGTCATCATCAGGTGGTGCACTGTGAAGGTGGCGGCGACGTTTGCGGGGAGGCACTTTACGGCTTCGACGGACTTGGCGCTGCTCAGGTGCTCGAATACGATGCGGAGTTTCGGGAATTTTTCGGCGAGCGTTTCCACGCGTTTGATGAATGCGCTCTCGCGGTCGAGACAGAATTCGCCGGGTTCTTCGCCGTGGACGCACAGTACGAGTCCGAGTTTTTCCATCATGGCGACAACCGGGAAGACTGCTTCAAAGTCACTGATGCCGTCCGCGCTGTTTGTCGTGACGCCAGCGGGGTAGTACTTGCCGGCGACGACGCCGACGGCCATCATGTCCTTCAAATCCTGTTCCGTGTAGTTCGGATTCAGCTTGAAGGTCATGAGCGGTTCAAAGTCCGGGCGCACGGGGGCGGCGGCTTCGAGGATTTGCTTTTTGTACTCCGCAATCGCCTTGGCGCTTGTCATGGCGGGAACGGTGTTCGGCATGATGATGGCACGGCCGAACTGGCTTGCTAAATCGCGGACATAGCCGGGCATGAGTTCGCCCTGGCGTAAATGGGCATGGAAATCGTCGGGTAATGGAAGAAACATGACGTGTGAAATTAGGTTATATGTCTTGTGGATTGTTTTGGAGATCGCGGAACTGGTCTTTCGAGATTTCGTTGTCCGAATGGAGCCAGTAGTCAAAGGAGTGCGGTTCGGTGAGTTTCTTGTCGTCGAGGAACAAGAGACTGCAGTCCAGTTCCTTTGCCATCATGAGGTCGTGCGTGACGATGATGATGGAGGTCTTGAACATGGTTCGCATGTTGTCGATAAGCGGCAGCAGGTTGCGGCGGTTGTAGTTGTCGAGCCCTGCAGTAGGTTCATCCATGAGCAAAAGTTTCGGGTCCATGGCCCAGGACCTTGCGATGGCGACGCGCTTTTGCATGCCAACGCTCAGCTGGTGCGGGAACATGTTCGCAAAGTTGCGGACTCGCATCAGGTCCATTGCCATGTTGACTTTTTTCAGGATTTCGTCTTCGGTTCCCATTTTGTGGTAGCGGAGCGGGAGCGCAATGTTGTCTATCACTCTCAAGTTCGAGATAAGGGCCGCGTTCTGGAGCACGTAACCCACCTGGCGTTTGGCGACTTCGAGTGCGGTGAGGCGTTCTGCGGGGATGTATTCTCCGAAGTAGTAGATGTGTCCTCTGAGCGGACGGGCAAGTCCTGCAATCATGCGGAGAATTGCACTCTTGCCTTTGCCGGAAGGTCCTCCGATGCAGATGGTTTCGCCAAGTTTTAGCGTGAGGTTTGCGCCTGCGATAAGCGGCCTGTCTTCGTTGTTCTTGCTAGCCTTGATATTCTCGAAATAGTTAACGGCTCTCGGAACCGAAAACGGCGTTCCCGAAAGTTCGTTTGTAGAGAGATAAACATCTTCGAGTCTCAGGGCTTCGTCTAGCATTGTTCATCCTAAATAATCGTAGAAAGATTTTGCATGTAACTGATAAAATAGAACAACGAGAGCACTACGTCCGCGAAGACGATGTAGAGGAACGATGTGATGACAGAACGTGAAGTTGCCTTGGGAACTTGGCGAATGTCCCTTTGGATGTTCAAGGCCTGGTAGCATGCGTTCGTCGTGATGATGATGCCGAAGACGAACGGTTTCACGATGGCAAAGACAAAGTCTGGAATGGTGAGAGCTTTCAGTATTTCGGTGGAGAGATAGTTCCAGGTGATTTGCAGGTTGGGCGCGTTTCCGGTAATGAAGATGATTCCCTTCGTAACAAGGAATCCAGCCCCGATGGCGCTTGCGCTGAATATGATGTTCATGATGATGGTGGCGATAGTGCCGCCGATGACGCTGGGCATGACTAGGTAGCGTATGGGATTGATGCCCATGGTCGCAAGCGCATCGACTTCGGAATCGATGACCATGCCGCCGATGTAGGTGGTGAGCGAGGAACCGGTACGGCCCGCGATGAGGAATGCCGTGAGGATAGGGCTCAGTTCTCGGATGATGACCACCACCATGAGGTTTCCGACGATATCCGAAAATCCCATCTTGCCCATGAGAGAGATGACTTCGATGATGACAACTGTTCCGAACAACGTAGCGACAACGAAAAGCGGCACGAAAATTTCGGCGCCCGTAAAGAACGTCTGGAGGATAATGTTCCTTGAATCGTTCTTGAAATTGTGGTTGCTTGCGAATAGGGAGGCTATGGTGCGGAAAAACAGGGCGATTTGCTGCCCTATCTTCCGTTTCAAGATGAATATGCCGAGAGAATGGAACATCCGTCCAATCGGAGTCATCTTTTGCCAGTTTTTAAGTTGCGTCTTTCGCATTATCCCTGTGAATGGCTTCCAGAATTTCAGTCCAAAGTTCGTCGAGTCCAAATTTTTTGAGCGAACTTACGCAGAGCGGCTTGTGGTCCAGATCCAGTCGCTGCTGGATGTCCCTGAGCCCCTTGGCGAGTTCGGATTGGTTCGCCTTGTCTCGCTTGCTTGCAACGATCAGGACGGGGCAACCCGTCGCACGGATGTTTTCGACCGTCTCGATGTCGATGGGCGTCCCTCCGTGGCGGATGTCTACGAGGTAGATGAGTCCTTTGAGGTCCTTGCACTTTTCGACGTATTCGCGGATAAAGTCCGACATCTGGTCGCGCTTCGCATTGTTGACTTTGGCAAACCCTACACCTGGTAAATCTACAAGAAAAAATTCATCATTGACTTTGAAAAAATTGATTTCGCGCGTTTTTCCGGGGGTAGAACTCACTTTTACGAGTTTTTTCTGGCCCATGAGAGCGTTCATGAGCGATGACTTGCCCACGTTGGAGCGCCCGAGGAACGCTATTTGCGGGAGGCGTTCTTCGGGAAGGCCCTTGAGGCTCACCGCCGCCTTGACGAATTTTGCCGAACGGATGGTGTAGCCGCCCACTTCGACCGGAGCCTGGTGGACAATCTTTTCTTTTGTACTCATAAGGAAACTCTCCCTTCGAATGCGCGGAGCATGGTGACTTCGTCGATGAATTCCAGGTCGCTGCCCATCGGGATTCCACGGGCGAGACGGGTGCGCTTGACGTTTACACCCGCTAGCATGCGGTCTATCATGAGGGCGGTACTGTCGGCTTCGGGGCTAGAGCCAAGCGCGAGGACAAGTTCTTCGATGTTTTCTTGCTTGATACGTTCCACGAGTTGCGGCAAATGGAGCGCTTCGGGGCCTATGCCGTCCAAGGGCGAGATGACTCCGCCGAGGACAAAGTAAAGGCCTTTGTGTACGGAGGATCGTTCAAAGGGCAAAATGTCGGAATTCTTTTCGACAACGCAAATGGACTTGGCGCCTTCGCGGGCACGGCAAGTGGGGCAGATGTCTTCATCGGTGAATGCGTGGCAGCGCGGGCACGGGTGGACTTTTTCGGCGGCCTGCATCAAACTGCCGGCAAAGCGTTCCACGTCGCCTTTGTTGCGCGAGAGCATGTGGTAGGCGAGGCGGCGGGCCGTCTTCAAGCCTATCCCCGGGAGGGAGGCGAATTCGGAAATCAGGTTTTCCAAGCTTTGCGGTTCTATGTTCATGGGCAGGTGCCTAATGCGTTATTGTTGCTGTTTGCGTGTCCAAATGGGCGTAAAGCATGATGGTCAGCCATTCCTGAATGTGTTTCATGCCCACCCAGACGATAGCGCCTTTGACGCTTTCAATTGCGGGCTTGGTCCGTGTATCGGAATTGACGAACTGCAAAAGGTTTGCCGAAATGTCAGGATGCTTGTCGAATTTATCGCAAAGGGACTCCAGCGTCGGGTGCGTGCGCAGGAGCTTGATGATTTCGAGGATGGCGGCCGATGTGGCATCGATTTTTTGACCCGTTACGATTTCCGGCTTTGCGAAATAGAATCCCTGGAAGTAATCGTAGCCCGCTTTTTCGCAACGCTTGAACGTCGATTCGTCCTCGACCTTTTCGGCCAAGAGCTTGATGTTCTTTTCTTTGAAAAACTGGGCCGCTTTCACCATCGCCTCGGGCGAGTTGTCGACCAAATCCATCTTGACGTAAGAGACGTGCTTGAACAGAGGCTCGAAGCGTCTGATGTGTTCGTCGCTCATGATGAAGTCGTCGAGCGCAAGCTCGAAGCCAAACGACTTGTGCCGCTGAATCGCCTGGATGAGTTTTTCATCGACAGGAACATCTTCGAGAATCTCGAGGACGAAACGGTCCGGATTCAAAAGCCCGAACAAGTTGTCGAGAAGAATTTCGCGGCTGCAGTTGATAAACGCCTTGCTTTCGCCGACGAGACGCAAAAGTCCGATGCTGTTGAGAATGTTCTCCAGAACTTGGGCGGTTGCCTGCAAGTCGCTTGCGATAATCGCGGTGTCGCTGCTCGGTGAATCGCGGAACAGCAATTCGTACGCGAAGGTCTTTCCATCGCGGTCGAGAATCGGTTGGCGAGCTAAGTAAGCGAGAGAATGCATGGTTTAGGTCTTAGGTAATAGGTGTTAGGTTTTAGGAATTTATTTGTGGCTACGCCATTGTTATAGACGCGCTTTGCGCGTGATTTTTATCCCTATAACCTGTAACCTAAAACCTACAACCTGATTAAATTCTTGCGCTTTCGATGCCGAACAGGAGGATGCTCCTTGCGCCTGCGTCCCAGAGCTTGTCCATGATGGCGTTGGCTTCTTCGCGCGGCACCATGGCCTTCACGGAGTACCATTCGCGACCGTGGAGCTTCGTCACCGTCGGGGCGTCGAGACCCGGAGTCATTTCGCAGGCCTTCGAGAGGAGTTCGGAGGGGCAGTCGTACTCGATCATCATGTACGTCTGCGCGACGAGCTTGCCCTGGATGCGGCGGATGAGCGTGTGGACTTCTTCGAGTTCGGTCTTCTGCGGGTTGCAGAAAATGGCGGCGTTAGAGCGGAAGAGCGGTTCGCCGATAATGCGCAGCCCTGCCTGCTTGAGCGTCGTACCCGTTTCGACAACGTCCACGATGGCGTTTGCAACTCCGAGGCTCACGGAAATTTCGACGGCGCCTTCGAGCACCACGAAATCCATCGGTTTTTTGTAGTAGGCTTCGACAATGTTCGGGAAACTTGTCGCAATCGTTGCGTTCTTAAGTTCTTCGAGCGACTGCACCGGGCTTTCGTTCGGGACGGCGGCGCACATCTTGGACGCGCCAAACGGCAAGTCCAAAACTTTCACTGCCGGGCTCTTGGCTTCGGCGTTGAAGTCGATACCCGTGATGCCTGCGTCGATAATGCCGCGGCCGACGTACATCGGAATGTCGCTCGGACGCAAAAAGAAGAATTCGATACCATTCTTGGTGTCGATCTGGGTCAAAGTCTTGTAAGGCTTCGAGGCCTTGTAACCGCAGGCCTTGAGGAGTTCCTGCGTGGGCTCAAAGAGCATGCCTTTGTTGGGGAGAGCAACCTTAATCATAGTTTCGCATAGACCTCTTCGAGGGTGAGACCTTTTTCTGCCATCATGACGGCAACGTAGTAGAGCACTTGGGAAAGTTCCAGACACTGGGCATCACGCGATTCAAAGCGTGCGGCCATCCAGCTTTCGGCAGCTTCTTCGACGAGCTTCTTGCCGATGCCGTGCGGACCTTTCTTGAAAAGTTCCGTGGTGCCCTTGCCTTCCGGCATGTCCTTCTTGCGCTGGCAAGCCAGTGCGTACATTTCTTCAAACGTCATTTTTGACCTCTTTCGTTTTACACCGCCAAAGATAGAAATTTGAAACAGCTCCGCTGCGGAGCTTTGCTTTTTTGAACGCAAAAATGTGCGTCATGCTCAGTCATCCTCCGTTAGGAGGATCCATACAGTTTTTTGTCTGCGCGTGTATTTGCGTGCATTTCCGTTTACAAAATGTCATGCCCGACTTGATCGGGCATCTCCTTTTTTACGATTTTATATTTATATTCGTTGCATGAGATGTTTTATGTTTTTGCATGTTCCTTTAGCAGGTCTGTTCGGGGCTTGCGTATTCTCTGCATCTGTGGCGTGGGCCAACCCTGTTGTTGCCGCGAATTTTGAATCGCCCGATTCTTCGAAAAGCTACAAGATGGAGAAACTCGTATTTTCCGAAGATAAGCTTTCTGCGATTGTTGCTGATGGCGTATCGAAGATTCGTTCCAATAATGATGCCGAAGTCTATTCTTCGGGCGAACGCTATTTCCCGGTGATGCTCGTTTCGACGGCTGATTACAAGGCGCTGGACTCCGCCTTTATGTTTCGGATGTTCAACGAAGAAGGCTTCAAGGAAAACGAAAATTACGGCAGCATGTATGATTATTTTACTGCGAGTTCTGCCGGAAAATTCAAGCCGACGTTTGACATTTATCCTGTAGCGCTCCCGAATCCTTTTAGCGATTACAAAAACGAAGGCTCGTTTATTACTTCTGCGCTTGATGTTCTTGTAGAACGCGCGGATTTCAAGGCTCGTGCAAGCAAGTACGAAAAAGAAATCCCCTTTATCATGTTGCATCCGACATCAAAAGATAAGGCGACTTCGATCAATTCGGGTTATTTCAATCACCAGTACTTGTTGCAATATAGTGCTGGAAAAGTATATTCGAAAAACGGATATCGGTTCAACAATTATGCTTTTGTCTCGCAAAAGATTGAAGGCAAGCCTAATTCTACGAGTACAAAGGATGTCAATATGCTTGGCACTTTTGTTCATGAATTTAGCCATGTGATAGGTCTTTTTGATTTGTACAGCAACGATGCGAACGGTTATGCGACAATCGGCCCTCTGCCTTACGATGTGATGGCGCTTGGACTGCGCAACGGTAACGGGGGGTGTCCGCCTTCTTTTTCTGCGTTTGAACGCGAGGCGGTGGGCTGGCTTACTCCGACAGAAATTGTGAACAAGGATAGCGTCTATGTTCTGAACAACATTTCTAGCATGCAGGCTTATGCGGTATCGAACCCCAATTATCCTAACGAATATTTTATTATCGAGTATCGACCTGCAGTGGGTTTTGATTCTAAAATCGGAAGTTCTTCGTATAGCCAAAAGAAAGGAAAAAATGGTGTCTTGATTTGGTATATAGACTACGATTCGCGTGCGTTTGTAAATAACGACCCCAATGGCAACGAAAACCACCAGCGTGTCGAAGTGAAGGCCGTGTTGAGCAAAAATCAGGATTCCTTTGCCAGTTTTAATTTTGTCAATAAAAATGGAAAGGCTCTTGTTGACGGAATTTTCAATGTCGTCTTTGACGGGAATGATCGTGTATGTTTTACTGTAGACCGTACCAAAACGCTGGACAAGTGCCCGGAAAAGATTGTCAAATATAGCTCCGCATCATCTTTGAGTTCTTCGTCGGTAGCATCATCCAGCGCAACGGAATTACTTGCGCAAAAATTTTCACCTAAGATGCGGTTGCACGCTTCCTGCGGTATGCTGGATGTCGAAGCGCCTGTGGCGGGCAAAAAGACGCTCCGTTTTTACGATGCCCTCGGAAACATTGTCGGGACTTACTCCTTTGTGGAACCGTTTGCGTTTGTCGATGTTTCCGGGTGGAATCGTTCCGTCTATGTTCAGCTTGACGTAGATGGAAAACGGCTACTTGCAAAACGCGTAAAGTTTCGTTAAAGGTATCCCGTTTTAGGACGGAGTTAATTATATTATCCAGTGGATAAAAACTTGCACGGAGTTGCATTTGCAAGATGAGGAACCGAATGAAGAACATTTATTTGTTAGGGATGGGGGCTATCGCCCTTGCGTTGTTTGGTTGCGCATTTACGAGAGGGGAAAACGTCTCCAAGGCGGAAAACTTTAAAGGAAAGACCGGTATCATCGGCGTATTCCGTCAACCGGCTTATTATTGCGGCGAGGGAATCCCGCATACGATAATGCTTGGCGGAACGTCAATCATCGTGAAGTCCGCCTTTAGCACGGAACAAGAAAATGTGTTCTTTAGCGAGATGAAACCTGGAATTGCAACGCTCACGGAATATAAATATAATTGCGGCGAAGATGAAAAAAGGATGGTTCTTGACACGACGAGTGCCGGCAGCGACCGATTCCAAACGTCGCTCGTGATTCCCGAAAAAGGATTCTGCAAGGTTGTCATTTCGTTCTTGGAAGGCGATACGTTGTTCTCCTACAACAACGACATCTTGAAGGAACAGTTTGCGAAGGCCGAAGTCGCCGTGAACACCGACAGCATCCCGTTCTGCGAAATCCGCGACAACAAGGGCGAAGTCGTTTCTATGGCGAGCCGCGATTCTATTTTGGATGCAAAGTTCGATGCCGCTGTGAAGGACGCTTCCGAAGCGCTTGAAGAAGAAAAGTTTACTGTCGTGACGCTCGATGAGTTTAGCGACAAGGTTTCATGGAATGCCGACAAGACGCAACTTCTTGTCGTGTCGCTTACGTCCAATCCTGATTCCTATAAGGAAGGCGAGACCGTAAAGGCCGATAGTGTTGTCTGGGTCGTGAATGAAAAGGAACTCTTGATGTGGTTCCAGGATCATAAGGATGGCGTTCGCGATTGGGACTTGAGATTCAAGCAGTTGTTTGGTGAACCGAGAACCTCCAGGGCGACGCACATGGCATTCTTGTGGGTGAGCCCGAACGACTTGATGCGCCCGGCATACGTCCCTGACGTGAAGGCTTACGACATGCGCACCTCCTTCGAAGGAAACGATGCCGATAATACGGAACGCATGATGTGGTTCAAGAACTGGTTTGACGCCCGAGCTGCAAAGAGTTACGAGGGCCCTGACGCCCGTCCGTGGACTCGTTTAGGTTATACGTACGACTGGGGCAGTGATTCCGATAAGTATGGCCTTACGGAGTTTATCGTGGTTCCTGGCGCCAACATGGAAGTCCGCTTTATAAGAAACCTGAAATTTGTCGCCAACTGGATGAAGGACAGGAAGTAGAACTTAGAGCTTAGAACTTAGAAAATATCTAAGTTCTACCAACTAAGCTTACCAACTACTACCCGCCACAGTTTTTGCCCGGCGTCCTTGTACTTGCGTTCAAAGGCCGTTTCGGGGGCAGTTGGATCGAAGGATTCGCATACAATTCGCGGTTGGGCGGTGAGAACAGCGGCTGTTCCATCATGAGTTTCGTGAAACCGGCCTCCATTGTCACCCCTATTGTCATTTCCTTCAACTTTCCTTGCGTTTTCCTCGTAAACAATCTTCGCGGCTTCGGCGAATTCGCGGGCGTAGATTTCCCAGTTCGTGCGGAGTTCCGTCACTTCGCTTAATGCTAGCAGCGTCGGGAAAATCGGGTGCATGTGGAAGCGTCTCGTGGCTTCGCTCTGCTTGGGCCACGGGTTCGGGTAATAAACGGCATGGTACGGAATCGTCCATTCGCCGGACTTTACGCGGTCAAGGGCAAGCCGCCAAAAGTCCAAGAGCTCCGCCCGAATCCAGAACGTATTTTCCGGAACGTTTTCGCCTGCCGTTTGTGACGGGTTCCCTGCCTTGTCCAGGCGGACGCCAGACTTGTCAATTCCGATGACGGGAATGTTCGGGAAGCGGCGAGCGATATGGATCGTACTTTCACCCGTGCCGCAACCGGAGTCCAGAATCACTGGACGCGGCTTACCAACCTTATGTCGAAGGGCGGGGTCGCCTTTTCTTTCATAGAACGTTCTGACGAATTCTTCTGCTTTTGCAAAAGCTTCTCGTGTGTGCTCCGCGATAGGACGCAAAAAAGTTGTCCGTGCATATTTTCGGACAACTTTTTCAAGATCTTTGTGTAATGTCTCTTGGTTCGATGTTACGGAATTTGCGCCTGGCATTAAACCTATTTTTTCCAAATGTTCATTAAGTCTTTGCCGATGAATTCAACATTGTCCAGATGAATTTCCGCATCGTCATGGAATGCAAACGTAATAGTTGTTACGCTCTTGCGGTCTTC
>Ga0310696_10001360_pt1 | contig 35600 bp, 54 predicted proteins | sample AusTroGonzalo_MG_4_FD_203885 | JGI IMG/M metagenome (GOLD analysis project Ga0310696, IMG submission 203885) | Bovine rumen microbial communities from tropical cattle in Woodstock, Queensland, Australia - Gonzalo_02 (v2) (version 2) | ecosystem: Host-associated > Mammals > Digestive system >... | reverse complement strand
CAGGTCTTGATGCGGCAATCATGTGCAACTTCCAAGGCGATGTGATTGTAGGCACAGACGGCGGTAAAATCTTCCGTTTGACTTATGACAGAGACACGGATGACGGCGTGATGATTACTTCTGAGTGGGAATCTGGTTCGATGGATTTTGGAGCTTCCAACATGAGAAAGTATTCTTCCATGATGTGGGTCAGCCTGAAGCCTGTAGCCGGAACGAGCGTTGATGTTTGTGTTATCACAGACAGGAAGAACACTTTCAAAGAGAAAATCATCAGCTCAGAGAAAGCAAAAGTTCCGGGTCAGCCTTTCTCTGTCAGGTCAAAGATTAAGGCTAAGAAATTCGTCTTTTATAAATTACTGTTGAGCGTTGACAAGAAAATGCCAGCAGTAACGATAATTAACGTAGACTTCCGAGTACGCCAGACTGGCTACTCTAAGTAGAGGTGAAATAATGGCAACTACAGGACTACAGGATACCTTTGTTAAACGCCAGCAGGAGAGTGCTGACAAGATCGGTAATCTCTACAACCAGCAGTACAATGCACAGGCGGCTAACCTGAAGACGGCCTATGACAAGAATCTTTCAGATGCTCAGGCGGCACAGCAGAAGATCGCCCCACAGTACCAGACCCAGGCTAACGCCCTTGGCGCTCAGTACGAGAGAAACCGCAGAAATCTGAATCTTCAGAACATGATGAACGGCATGGGAACTGGAACTGCCGTGCAGCAGCAGGAAGCTCTGAATACAGCGTTCCAGAATAACTATGCTGGGCTAAGGGCGAATGAGGCCAATGCTCAGACAGAAGCTGGGCAGAAAATCGCAGACCTTGGCTTTAACTACCAGCAGCAGCTCGCTTCTGCGAGAGCTGAGGCAGAGAACAAGAAAGCGGCTTCGCTTGTGGAAGATCAGAACAAACAGAATGACTGGTACGATACGCAGGCTAAACTCCTGTCTGGTTATGGTGACTTCTCTGCTTATGAAAAGTTGTACGGCAAGGAAGCTACAGACCAGATGAAGAATGTATGGATTATCCAGAACCCCAGAGCAGCTCTTGGAGCGGGATTGATTGACGCTAACAGATTTAGAGAGATTACCGGGACGAATCCGTAAGGAGTAGGACGATGGCAGAAACCACAACTACTGAAAAGAAAACTGTTCAAGATCAGTTTAAGGCTCTTGAGGCTGAGGGACAGGCTAATATTAACAAGACTTATGATAATAGCCTCGCCTCCCAGAATCAGGGTTGGCAGAACGCCTTTGACCAGAATCAACAGATTCAGGGCCAGCAGAAGCAGGCGGTTCAGCAGGCGTATAATCAGGCGAACTATGATCTTGGTGTTCAGAACACTCGGAACGACAACAACCTTACGCAGTTTGCCGATGTCCGTGATGTGAACACCCAGCAAGGATCGCAGCATAGGCTCAGGCTGAACAATGCTCGTAACTCTGCTAATGCAAAATTGGCATATGCTCAGGCGCAGGCTTTGCAGGAATCGGAGAGACAGGCTGCTCTTATCGAAACAAACTACAAGAATCAGATATCTGCTGCACTTGCTGATAACAATTATAAGCGAGCCGCAGCCTTGATGGACGAGTATAATAATCAGGATAAAAAGCAGCAAGAATACGCACAGCTTCTCGCTGCGTCTGCTGGTAATTTTGAGCCTTATAAGAATATGTATGGTGAGGATACCGCCAATACTATGCAGACGATGTGGAACGCCCAACATCCCGAAGAAGCTTACCGGATGGGCAATATTGATGCCAATAAGTATAAGGAAATTACTGGCAAATGGCCTAAAGGTTATACGCCTCCACATTCTGGTGGTGGGAATGATTGGTATGATCCAAGCGGCGGCAAGGGCAAAGGCGGCGGCTATTGGTCGTATAATCAGGGATATGCTACTTATATGAACAACTACGGAGGAAAGTAATATGGCTAAAGCAGCGTCTGGCGGGTCTGGTTCGCTGAAAGTCTCTGCTTCTTCCGGTAAGGCGAGCACCCAAAGCACATCAAACAAGTCTCAGGGAACCACTAAACAGACTTCCGTTTATGGGCCTCAGAAACCAACGGCTACAACTTCAACTGCTAAAACAACCAGCAAAGTTAGCGGTATTAATGCCAATATCCCATTTGTTCAGCTTGGCACTGATCCTACTAAAGTTTATCAGACTGGCGATCAACAGCGGGATACTGCGGCTATATATCGTGAATTATATAAGGGAAACTACAAGGCTGGAGACTTTGAGTCTAATCGGTCGGCTACTTACCTTAACAGTATCCTTGATGGGCAGACGAGACTTGATGCCTCTAATTCAGACCAGTTTCATTCGTTTCTGAAAGAAGCGCAAGACTTTGAAGCTCTTCACAGAAAAGAGGGTGACACCGCAAGAGCAGATTACTGGCTTGCGATGGCTAACACCTATCAGGATGTATACAAGTACAGCGGTCTGCACTATTCAGATAACAGGGCTCAGTATGCTGCGTTAGAAGAAGAGAAATCTGATTTAACGACAAAGCAGACTGAGCTTGGTTCGGCACGCAATAATGCGAATAAGTCTGCTACTGTCGGTATGCAGTCTGGTAATTTTCTTGGCGAGTACGCGCAAATCCTGAATGATGTTAAGAATAATGATGCTCGTCTTGCCGAGATTAGTGCTGAACAGGCAGCGCTTGATGACGATCTCTTTGATACATTTGCTACCGACGAGGAAAAAGCAGTAAGAGATCGTCTCCAGAATTATACCTATGCGCCCACTGGCTCTTGGCGTGCATCTGCTAATCCTAATATCCTCACAGAAGAAGACAAGGCTAAAGATCAGGCTATCTATGATAACTTCATGTCTGGCATGGGCCTTGATACCAGATATCTCAACAGGGTAGACAAAGTTAATGCTTGGGTTAATTCTACTGCTGCGTCTATTGGTGAGGGTGTGGTTGGCGCTGCCTCTATTGCCGCTAAAGCTGCATTTGAAGCTGGTGAGGCAGAAGAGCGCTTCAACTATGATGCAGAACATGGCCCCGGCGCTTATGATGCTCTTCATGCCGGAGAGAAAGAGGCCCGTGACCAGAGGCAGCTTGATGCGCTTAAGATGGAGCGTGGCACATTTTCTGATACGAACGAAGAGATTGCTGTAAGAACTCGTGTTGCTCAGGGCCAGCAGGCTGTTGATGCAGCACAAGCTGAATTTGACAAGGCTAATGAAGAGCGAGATAAGTATTACGAATCTGGCGGTGCTCTTGTCGAAGACGGCAAAATGTCTGAGTACCTTTCCGGCAAGAAAGCAGTAGACGACAGATATAGAGAAGCGAAGCAGGCCCTTGAAAAAGCAAAAGGCGAGCTTGCCCAGATGAGCGGAGAAGAGACTTCTCTTCGCTATGATATGGCGTTTAATGGCGGCGAACAGACAATGGCAAAAGTCGATGCTGTTGTTGATAGCCTCAATGCTACTGCACAGGAAGAGACTCGTAAAGCTCTGGTTGAGGCAAGCAAGCTTGAAAAGTTTGTCTACGAGGGCGGTCAGACAATGGTGCAGATGGGCTTTGATATGGCTACTGCGCCTATGCTTGGCGGCTCCTCTCTCGTCCCGATGTTCATTCGGGTTCTCGGACAGGAAAGTGCTGCTGCACGCAGACAGGGAGCTACGACTGAGCAGCAGCTACGCTATGGCTTGACTAAGGCAGGCATTGAACTTCTTACCGAAAAGATGTTCGGTGCATTTGATAAGATTGGTTACGGCAAGGGCTTCGCTAATGAAATGTCCGAACGTCTTGTGGCTATGCTTGCGGATGGCGATCTCGGGAGGACTGTTGTCAGAACTTTTCTTGCTATGAATGAAGAGGGCTTGGAAGAATTGATCTCTGAACTTCTTGGCCCTGTCGCAGAAGAGATTCTGAGAAAAGGCGGTGGTAAAGAAGCGTGGGATAAGCTGTGGACTCCAGATGGTGTAGCAGAAATGCTCCACAGCTATTTGCTTGGTGCTGCTCTTGGTGGTCTTGGTGCTGTTGGCGGTATTGTTACAGGCGAAAATGCTGAGGCAAACCAGCAGCTTAGAAGAAACGCAGCAAGCAGTGAAATTCAGGCTCTTAATAATTACAATCAGGAATATGATGCTCGTATGCAGGAGTATACGAGGTGGGAGGGCATGAGCGAGCGTGACGCTGAAGCTCGCGTAAAACAGGAACTTGGCGAAGCTCCAACTGCCTCTGCTGGAAGTATAGCCGCGCAGAAGATTGCTACGATTGACCAGTTCTTTGGAGCTCTCGAACAGCTTACTCCAGAAAATGTTGCTGAGTTTAGAGACAGCTTGCCAGATGAAGTTCGACTTACACAAGAAGAGTTTGACGCCGCCGTTAAGATGGGCTTGCTCGATAAAGAAGATGCTCCCAACTATCTTGTTAGAGGCGAAACAGCAGAGGGCGAAGAGACTGCGCCTGAAGCGACTGGTGAGGGCGTTCAGTCTCGTCTTAAGAAAGGCGATGTAAAGACCGAGAAGACTGACGTAGCTGGGAACCCTGTACATCGTATGCGCCAGCTTACAGATCGTATCGCTAAGGCGATGGGCAAGCTTGGCTATGGCTTTAAGGGGAATTCCGATCAGGCTTTCCAAGACGCTACTGGCATAAATCCTGACGAGCTGGAAGCCAATAACAACGCCGAATCTAAGTCTGCCATGCAGGAAGCTGGCGCAACACCAACGCCTACTGGCGGTGATGCTGCGTCTTACAATCTTTCTAACTACGATCAGGTTGGGCTTAATAAGCTTTGGAAAGACAGGAAGCTTACTTCAGGCAACTATGCTGAGGCCATGGTTCAGCGTGGTTTCTGGTCAGAACAGACTGCAAGATCGTTTCTCTCTTTAGTCAGGAGAGAGGGTGATCGGCTTGGTATAAATACCACGCAGGAACGCAAGCGCACGCTTGGTAACTATATGATCGGGAACACTAACGAGAACTCGACAAACAATGGCAAAAGTAGTACAATAAACACAAACAATGACGGAGAGGTTGATCTTAATGCCAACAATAGACGAAATGATAACCAAGTCGTGGGAAGCGTTCAAGAAGCAAACGCCGGAACAACTGAAACAGCGGATGCAGATGGAGAAATCTCACGAGGAATTGGAGCGCACATCAGTGGAACAGGAGCTCAAAAATCATTCCAAGAATCGTTAAAAGAATATGAAGATGCAGGCGGCAAGGCAGTTCCTCGCGATGAATGGACTCCGCTTGAAATCGAAGCTGATGAATTTCTTCGTGGGTTAGGTATTACTGGTTTAACTGTCATTGACCCACAAGGCAAACAAATGCCTAAAAATGGCAGCTCTTCCAGAACTCATCCCGGGACTGGTGTTTTTGCCGTGCGGGTTAATACTGGCGATTCTAAAGCTGATGCAACTACGTTTAGAAGAACAGTATTGCACGAAGCCATTCATAATAAGATTACGCAAGCAAGGCTATCCGGCAACCCGGCGATTAGCTTAAAAATAAATGACGAAATTAAAGCATCTGGGTTTATTTCTGACGATGCATATAATCATGCGTTAGCTGCAATAAAAGACGCTTATGCTCACTATTTGCTTGGAGCTCCTGAGAGTTTTTATGATTTGCTTCCTGAAGACAAGGCTATTTGGTATGGCAAGCAAAGCGAAGACGACCTAAAGCGCCTTGAGAGCAGAGCAAGAGACGAACTTATAAGCTTTCTTTTTGCGGATCAGCATCAGGAAATATTTGAGACTTCACAGCTTTATGATCTTGTGCGTGCTTGTCGTTCTATAGTGTCAAAATATGTTCTCGATAATGCAGACATACAAGTATTCCAAGATTATATCGAGGGTAAACAAGCAAACCAAAAAGAAGACGCTGAAATAGAGATACCAAGCAACCCGCCCAAACCAGCCGTTGGCTCTGGCATTATGGGCAAGCAGTCTCAGTCTGCTGCATTGCAACAGCAGGCTACCAGAGGTGAAGAGAACACTGTTCGTGAACAGGGGACTATTTACGTTTCCAAGACTAACGAATAACGTTCCAGAATTGCCGACCATGTTCTATCAACAGAGCAAAGCCGAGACGCTGAGATTAATCGCCTTATCAATAAAGACGAGCGCTGGGATGACCAAGATGTCGTAACTGCCGAGCGTGCCATGTATAACATGGTTCGTGCCATTCGTGATTATCAGCTTGGCAACAAATATAAGATGCCCCGTAGTGGCTTCCTTGCCTTGACTAATAGATATAATGAGCTTGTTAGACGGCATGTTCGTGAGAAGTCCAAAGCTGGTCAGGAACTGCAAGCTACGTATCAATTTACCGAATCTGAGCGCATTATGAACCGGATGGCGAAGACTTTCCTTGGCTTCACCAAAGACGGGGAGTTCGCCGGAGAAGCACCGCTTGCTGTCAACGCAAAGATTTACGCCGGAGCTGAGGATGCTGCTAATAGAATCGGCAAGGCTGTCGAGGCTAAAGATGCTAAGGCTCTTGCTCAAATTTGCAAAGACATCTCAGATATCCGTGGCGTTAAAAAGATGTTCGGGCCAGCCTCTGAGTTTGCTTCTAAGGTCGAGAACGAAATCCTTAATGCGATTGCAGGGCAGGAGAATGGCGTAGAAGCCTTGCAGACTTTGGCCCTTGGAAACCTTAATGCTATCTGTGATGATGTGCAGCCTTATCAGGTGCTTAATGCTGCAAAGACTATTCGTGTCATGAACATGCTTTCCAACATGTCCACGATTATTAACAACATTACGAATAATATTGCGAGCGGCATGACCAGCACCAACGCCATTGCACAGGGAAGCAGTATGCTTGCCTCCAAGGCTTTTGAGAATGTTATAGGCCAGCCTGTACTGACTAAAGCGCAGAAAGGTTGGATTGCCAATAAGGAAATCCGAAACGCTGAATTGGAAGCACTGAAGATGGCTACGCTTGTCCAGTTATATGGCGTAAACCAAGAGAGCGGCAAACTTGAACTGAACGGCGATAAGGGTTTGTTCAATCCTCAAGCAAATGGTTTTGAGCAGACGATGGCTCTGTATAAATTCTTCGTTGGCATGGGCGTTGAGGCGACTGACCAGATTAAGTCTGCCGGACTTCAGAAAGCTATGGCGAAAGGCATTGACGAAGCTCTTGCCAAGGGGAAGATTACCGAGACGCAGGCTGAAGAGATGCGCCGTGAAGCCAAGCACGAAGTAGAACGTCTGTTGTACAAAGACGACAACGCTTTGTCTAACTGGGTGCAAGGTACGAGAAACTTCCTGAACAAGAAAGTCCACTGGGGCAACGACGATATCGGCACGATTGGTTTAGGCGATATAGCAATGGCGTTTGCCAAGGTTCCCGCCAACGTTGTTAGAGCGAGGCTTCTTGCTACGCCTGAGGGTTGCTTGTATCAGCTCATCCAGTATGGTCATGGCGTTGCGAAAGCAAAGCGTATGCACAGCGAGGTGCTCGCCAGACAGATTGCTGAGAAGTACGCTGCCGAGATGAATAACATCAACGCAGAGCTGAACAAGGCTTATGAAATAGATCCCAGAGAAAACGGTCAAAGCTTCAAAGAGAAGAAAGCCCGTATTGAAGAGCTGAAGCAGAAGAAATCTGCGCTCAACAAGAAGATGTGGAGCGAGGCCAGAGAGCAGTGCAGCGGCAGTGTTTATAAGAAGCTTACTAAACTGCGAGATAACTACTCTGCTGATCTTCTTTTCGGCGATGCCGTAGGCAGAGCCGGATATTCCGACGCAAAAGAGATGTCTCAGTTTGAAGCAGCTTCCTACAGCCGGAGAATCGGTAAGGCTGCAACCTCTGCCGGGATGATGGCGCTTGGTGCTGTTCTTAGGGGACTTGGAGCTCTTAGGGATTTCGATCAGGAGCCTGACGAAGAACTCCGCAAGATGTACGCCCAGAAAGGGTACACCGGGCTGATGCTCAACCTGAGCGCTATTGGCAGACCAGACCATGAATGGCGTGATGGCGACCATGTTATTGGGGCTGACTTTCTTGAAGTCGTTGCTATGCCTCTTGCAATCGGAGCGTGTGCTGCTGAGAGTGCAATGATTGCCGAAAAGGGCGAGGGCAAGAAAGCTAAGGCATTTGTGAAAGAGTTTGGTTGGACTGGTTTAGGCAAAGCCTTTGAAGCCGTTGGAGATATCCCCGGCATGGCTGATGCAGTTAACTTCTATAATGCAATTACAAGCCAGTTTACTTCAAACGAAACAAAAGGCAACAAGGCTTTCAACGCTATCGTTCAATATGCAGCGAACAGCTTGCCAAGCTTCGTAATTCCCAACGCTTGGACGCAGCTTGGAGCTGGAATAGACAATACTGTACGCGATGTGTATAACACGGATAATGTCTGGCAGCAGGCTAAGAATATCGTCCTGAATAAGACGATGTTCTTCCGGGATAAGATTCCTGCTTCTATCGATATGTGGGGCGAGGAACGGACGTACGGAGATAATGTTTTGAAAGGCATTATCAATAAGTCGATTCTTCCGGGCGATATTCGTGTGTATCATCAGAACAAGTACGAGGCCGAGATTATCAGGCTTACGAAAGAGGGCTACAAAGGTGCGACCCCGAAGCTGAGTGTTAGCAGTTCCTTTGAGGTTGGCGATGAAACCTACACGATGGACGCTGACGAAAAGCGTGAGTTCAGGGAAAACCGGAATAGCGAGCAGGCTGAGTTCTACAAAGCTTTCATGGACAGTGAGTATTATAACAAGCTTACTGACGATCAGAAAGTTGCTGTTCTTAGAGAACTCAAGACTGAGTGCGAGCGTGATGCAAAGCAGACAATGCTCAGCAACAGAGGCTTGGATGTCGAAGTAACCAGAGCTAAGTGGGAAACTGAGCTTAACCTCGATCAGCAGATTCAGTATCTCAGCACGAAGCAGGAAGCTATGATGTACTGGGATAAGAGCGAAAACTCTGTTTCCGACTTCGCCGGAATGGATGCGTTTATTGCCGGAGATTATAAGAAGCTTAGTGAAGAACAGCAAAAGATTATCAACGGCTCGTTCTCACATCTCGATGATCTTGCTGATGCTGCTGCCAACGGAATCAAGAGCGAGAAGTGGCAGGCTGCATACAATATCTATCAGACATATACTGAAGAAGATGAGAACGGCAAACGCATCTTCAAGTCTGATCTGAAGAATGAGTCTGAGATGTGGTCTAAGATTCAAAAGGCTACTGGTTTCTCTGACAGTGGCAAAGAAATGAAGTGGCTTCAGGAGCATATGGAACTTACGTTTACCGGAAGCCCGAATACAAGCACTTACGACGAGCTTATTTATGACTACGGCCTAAGCAGAGAAAGCGCTTCCAAGATTTACGGCAACTTCTCTACGATTAAGCCTACCAAGGGCTACGCAGATGTTCAGGATCGCCAGAAATGGGTTGGTCTTACGCAATGTGGTTTGTCTGACAGGGAACAGTGGGATTCGTGGTTTGCAATGGTTCCCAGCAACAACACGAAGCAGATTGCCAACATGACTAAGCTCCGTGGTCAAGTCAATCCCCAGACAGGCAAGGTATATACTTTCGCAGAAGCAATTCACAAGCTCAAACTGGATGTCATTTATTGGAAAGAAGTCTTGCCTAACGGCAAAGAAAAGAAACACGAGATTAAATAAGCTTAAAGGGAGAGGATAAAACCTCTCCCTTATTCTTTCTTTAACTCGAACCAATCTACCAAGCTGGCATAGCACGTTGGGCAAAGGTCGAAATTTCTTTCACAGTCATTTACCTCCCACGAGTGATAGATATTTGGTCTGTAGTCCACATTGTATACATCTTCGCCTTTGTATATCAATTCACCACATCTGTCACATTTATATAGCTTCATATTAGTCCTTTCTTGGATTAACCGCCATGTATGACAAGAAGTCTTCGTATTTCCTGAGTTCTTCTTCTGTCATCTCTGTCTTGTCTCTAAAGAACGGGCAAGGTTTGTTATACCGGAAGAGCGTGTTGGTCAGGGCGATGCATCTTCCTTTCTTATTCGCTGTGCAATCTGACCCGCACGGATGACGGCACTTCGTGTAGTGCTTACCCCTCAGGTACACAAGCCGACTCCACTCCTTGTCTGTCATCGTCTTCTCCTCCTAATCCTGCAAATACGATTTGGTATAGCCCTCTGACATTTGCCTTTTCTCTCAGGGCTTCCAGCTTCCAGTAGTTTGCCCAGTGGACTACTCTGTGGTTATAGGCTGCGAGAGCTATGTTAAGCAGGATGCTTATAGCACACAAGCCTATGAGAACATACATCATAACAGCCTCCTCGCATATTCAGCCATAAGCAAAGCTTCGGCTATGTTGTTGTCTGGCTTTTTCCCGTTATCAGGAATCATGTCCATATATGGGAATAACTGCCTTGCCACATCAATAGAGACATTCTTATTTGAGTTCAAATTAAATTCTTTCTTCCATGTCTGTGGTGGAATTTCCTGATACGAAATACCAGCCATATCGAGCACGCCTTTCAACCAACCGAAGTTCTCGCCGAATGTGAACATTGAAGTGACTCCCTGTTTGGGCATGGCATGGACTTTCTCAATGCAACACTTCGTGTTCTCGTGTGCATGAGACAATATGTGGATGGCGTTTAGGAAACCATGCTTGCTAAACTTCCCGAAACAGAAGACTTCTGTGTCGTGCAAGATTACCCATGCGCCAGATACTCCGGGGTCTATGCCTAAGTAGTACACTTCTTGCCCCTCCGTTCCGGTATCTGCACATTCAGGTAACAGAAATTACAGCCGATGAACTTCAAGCCGCATATCGTTACAGGCTTCATAGCTCCACCGCACAACGGGCATTTGTGAGGATACACTTTCAGGTCACAGTCTCGCTCGTAGTCAGTCTTGAGAGCCATGTGCTTCTTCCATCTGGACTTGATCTCATTAGCGTGCTTGAGAGCGTATGGTCTGAACTCTTCATGGTAAATTCGGTCGATCTTCTTTATCCAGTCCATACGTTCAGTCCCGCTAAAGAAAGCCTTAATAGACGGGATGGTCATCTCGCTCATGATCATATCTGCGCCATCCACCACAGGCGCATCTGAGATAAGCATCTCGTAGTCATAAACTGCTCTGGCAATCATTGCGTTGCGCAGATTCAGCCATGACTCGTGCAGCCTTTCTTCTACCCTCATGCCTTGACCTCGTGCTTCTCAACAAATTCGAGGATCGCTGCCTCCAACAAGTCCTGCATGTACGCGAAGCTCATTCCCTTGTACAGAGCTTCCAAGCGTGATCGGAGGTTGTCATCGACCCGGAGGGTCAGCCTGTTTGGCTTGTTCTTATTCCCATGGTTTTTCTTCTTATCCACGCTGATCGAAAGTCCCGGGCCCGGCCCGAACTTCTGAACGAGAATTGACTCTGCTTCTGGAGCCATCTGTACTCCGTACTTCATCGGTCTGTTGATGATCGAGGCAATTGACTTTGTGAATCCGGTGAACACAGGATTAAGCGCGTTGATCGCATCTGTTTGAAGCAAGCCCTTAGAATCAAGGTACGCCTGAAAATTTGTCATATAACCATCCTTTCTGTAGTTAATGGGCAAAGATATGGATTTATACTTTCGAGACAAATAAATCTCTGGAATGGGGCTCTAAGTTCAATTTCTGAAGTTTAAACCACATCTGCGGTCAAGACTGCTTTGGTCTTAGCAGAAGCTCTGGAATTGTACGGGTTCTTGCCAAACCGGAACGGGTACAGAGGACAAGTCGTAGCCTGACAAAGCTTCACTTCGTTTGACGATTCGTAGCAACATTCAAGGCAGTAGATGCGAATTGCCTTGGCTGGACTAAGAGCTGCTGTGTGTTTAGGCTTATCCATAATAGTCATCATCCTCTTCATCTTCGATTTCTGGGTAAATCTCTTCCATAGAGCCCCAGATCATGTGAACTGTCTGGAGAATATATCTGAGCCAGTAAGGGTCTTCGATATCCTCAACGTAGGAAATGATTTCTGAGCGCCACTTTTCAGTCTGAGTAAGATTCATCTTGTTCTCCTTTCGGTATCATTTTGAATGTTTGGCAAGGCTTCTTCTTGCCACAGCAGTCACATCTATGCTGATTAAAGTTTGGGTTTAATGTCTTGACGGGGAAGATAATTACATTATTTTTACAGTAAGTGCAAAGCCAGAGGTAAGTAGGTTGAGTTCCGTATTTATCCATGTTCACCGTCCTTGTCTGCCGCTTCCTGTTTCAGCCATGCAACAACAGACTTTCGGCGCTAATTGAGAATATTGCCAAAAGTCCAAGAGGTGAGTCAGGGATGTTCATCCGTTGCCTCCTGTTTCAGCCACTCAAGCATTTTTACTTCACAATCACCATTACACGAAACAGGTGCAGAGCAAAGAAGTTCGCAAAAATCATCTGTCAGAATTGATGCCAGTTCCTCATCCGTCATGGAGCGGATTTTGTCAGCGTTAGTTGCATTGCCTGTTGCTTCTAAAACACCAGTAACAGCCGCAAGATATATTTCCATTTTTTTCTTTGAATCTAATACGCTTTTCCTGTTTTTAAGGCACTCTGAATACTGATTAAAGCAAGCGGTGTACCCATCAACATATGCTTTGATTTCAGAATTTGTTCTATGTCTCATCACTCGCCCTCGCTTTCATTTTTGCCTGTCCAATACCCAACCACAAAACATAAAGCACAGGTTGCAATCCATCCTATTCCGATAATGAACATCACTCGCCCTCGCTTTCCCACTCGCTTTCCCACTCATTGAGCGTTTGCTCAAACTTGTCAAGCACTTCGTCAAATGAGCCGCCGATCAGTTCGTAATGCCTGTGTGGGCCAAGCACATAACAATGAATCTTTAACTGATACCACACGGGATAATCAACTGCCGCAGTATCTTCAAAGTAATTCGGGTATTCGACCGTTAATTCGATAGCGCCCTCATACGATTTGTGGCATGGGTCTTCCTTGAGTGCTTTCCCTATCATAATGAACAGCCGTCTGCGTAGTTCTCTGAATCTGTCTCTTTCTGCCATGTTCATTCCTCGCTTTCGATGATGGTTGGAGCATCGTCCATATCCATCTTTGTACCGCACCACGGGCAATATCTGTATAACTCATCTTTATCATACCAAGCGTCATGATGGCATTCAGAGCATTCCCACCATATCATTATGCCGTCATTTTTCTTTTCCCACCGCCCATGCGGCGGCACTTCGATGAGTGGGCAAACCTCATTCCAATCTACTTCGTGGGTAAAGTTATCGAGAACAATGCAACGAATAATAAGCGGTTCTGTTTCATTGCATGATTCTATACTACCAAATCTACATTCGACACAGCTTTTTGGCATCTCCATGCCCCTTGTGTAGATTCCACTCATTTCCTCAACTCCGGGTCCATTCTTGCACCGCAGTTTGGACAGAAAAGTGTTAATCTTCCCCCTTTATGTGTTTTACATTCCGAACATATAGCTCCGTCATGTTCTTCTGACCAAACCCACTTCCCATGCTTTTGCTCTCCGTAGTCTGTTACAGCAACAGCCTTTGCAACTGGATACTCAACACCATTGCTTTCAATCGTTACCTCACCATTGTCATAGATTCTGACATGAGAGAACTCTCCTCTTTTCGGCATCTCTAATCCGCTGATATATATTCCGCTCATTTTTTCTCCCTTCTCCTTAGTTCTGCTCCATGCGACCATGTGTAGTTGCAGAAAGCATCCCAGTTCAGCTTCAACTGATCGTACACATCAATCTTGATATCGCAATCGTCCTTCCTGCGTACCCACGGGGTAAGCACAATTTCCCATTCGCACTTACTCCAAAACCAGTACATGGTGTCTCCCTTGAGCCTGTCACAGAATGCCTCATAGTTTTTGGAGTTCTTCTTGGCGTTCTTCTTGCAGTCTTCCAAGAAAGAACCGTGATCGAACACGTTAAATGGCTCTATCTTGTTGCTGTTCCAGTTGTGGTAGTAGACGTACCATTCAAGGCTCATGCTTCACCGTCCCTGCCTGCCGGGATGATGGTTAGAGCATCTTTGAACTGTGTTTGAAGTCTTTTATGAACTACTTCATTTACTGCCATAAGCCCTCTCACCAGATCACATATCCTTTCTTCTTCTCTTCTTTCTGAAAGTCTTCCCAGAATTTGATTGCTTCTTCTGGAGTATCGAATTTGATGTCATCCATGTATAACGCCTGAGCTATCCACGGAGGCCCGTAGGCATAGCCGATGATTTCTTCGCCATTATCAGTTTCTCGCACGGAAGTATAGAGTGCTTCCATGTCTTCCATTAGGCTGTCTGCGTAAGTCATAGCCACATAAACCACATAAGGACGGCTAAGATCATCGAAAGCTGTATAATGATTATTACTCCCTGAAGTTCTGTCATGCGTTCGCCTCTGCTTTCTCCCATGTCGAGATGAGGCGTTCCAGATAATCCAGATACTCTTTTTTGCTCAAGCTGGGGATAGGGCTCTTCTTCCGGTTCTGCGGAAGATTCTGAATTGCGTGGTATTCCTTGGCAGATTGCTTAACAGTTCCTTTCTGCCGTTCAGCCCACTCATGCAGCTTGCTCTGCCAGTCCATGATTGCGCCTCTGAACATGAAGTTCTGCTTGGCGTAGTATTCATAGAACTTGACGGTATCGACTCTGCCAATCAGATCGTTGTCGTTGCAGTATGAAACAATCTCTTCGTAAGTAGGGGCTTTCTCAGTCATTGAACCAATCCTCCATGCTTTTAAATTCTGTATTCTTCCGCTGTCTTGGCTTTCTCTCAGGCGGTACGTAATCGACAACTGGGCTAACTTCAGCCTTAACAGTGACGGAGCCTCCCGTATACCAGTTGCCTTCTTCGTCTTTTGAATTCCTGACTAAGACTGAATGAATCTTATCTACTGTGAATGCTCCGTTATGGTTTATCCCGCTCGGTACGTTCAGGACAGACAGCCCGATGATGGGCTGTCTTTTTCCTGCCGTCCTGACCCAGATAATCTCATACGGGCCATGTGACGATTCCCCTGAGTAAATCCTTGTGGCGATATATGTCTCGCCTACTTTGAGTGATGTACTCATATGGAGATTGTCACCGTCTCTTTCGGCTGTTCATAGCCTTTCACATCCTGTACTTCCTCAGCCGTCTGAAGGCCACACAGGAGGTCTGGGCAATGCTCCCTGACGAAGAACGCAGCCGCTCTGTAGTGGAACATCAGATCAGGCATTGTCTTCCACTTGGAACCGGATTTGCTGTACCAGCCCTCATCCTTTACCATGTCCCAAGTTACAGGCGAACCAGTGCAGAGCTTTCCGGTTGCGAGCCTTGTTGCCTGAGCGTAGTATCCTTTCAGACTTCCATCCTCGTTCGTCAACTGGACAAACTCAAGAGGGGAGAACCGCCCAGAAGCGTTTACGACCGCCGTGCAGAACTGACCGCTCCAACTCGGTTTGCCCTGAATAATGTACAGATTCTGCATTACCATCAGGAGCGGAAAGTTGGTGCGCTGAGTCATCTCCATCGCAATCATGCAGTCCACAGGGTTGCCTTTATATGCCTGAGGAACAAGACTGCTTTTGCACAGAAGATTTGCGATTTTGTAGGAAGCTTTAATTGCGTCTGTATTAGTCCAGAATCCCGTCATGGGAACTACGTTATCTGCGGCTACCAGAGCCTGCTCTTCCTGTTCTACTTCAGGCGTTTTTACTTCGTCCATTAGTCATCCTCCTCGTCATCAGTGTCCAACTCTTCCATCAACCACTCCTTGAAGTCTCTGGGAAGCTCGCTGACTACATCTTTCAAGCTTTCCAAAAGACTACCCAACTCGTCCTCGTCTTCGTCTTCCTCGTCATCCTCATCATCTTTGAGGAAGTCGCCGTTCAGAACATCAAGAGGAACTTTGTATTTCTTGTGAAGCTCCTCTCCGGCATCAGCCATTGCCTCACCGAATGTGATGAATGCTGCAATCGCACTGTTCTTGTCGTGCTTTGCCATCTCAAGAATCAGATGCTTAATCATGCAGGCTCCCTCTGCTGCGAGTTCGGTTGCAGTACCGGAAATAGTCATACTGGATTCGTTGCACTTAATCATTCTTTTTTCTCCTTTTCTGTTTCGAGTTTTTTATTGCCTCGTGCATAGTCAAGCACGCATAGGCCAGAGGTTCATCTACATCCAACTGATGCAGTTTGTATGTGCCGTCTTTCTTCAGTTGGAGTATCCAGAGTTCGTCTACAGGCGAGACTAACTGCACAGCCAGTCTGTAGAGATTTAATTGTGCCCGATATAAGACTTTATGCAGTCCTGATATGTTCGCCGTTGTCTTGATATCCAGAATCACTTTCTTGCCGTCCAACTCGCCATAGCGATCCACTGTTCCGGCGTAAGATTTGTGATTGCACACGGGCCACTCAATATGTAGCCAATTTGGTTGTTTATCTCTGAGGAACTGAACGTATCCTTGGACGAATGGAGCGATATCATCTTCACACTCGACTTTGGCATACTCATCAATACTCTCAGTAGCCTTGTGTACCCTCGTGCCTCTGGCGGCAGCTCCATCCATGAAGTACTGTGGGGTATCTGTGTACACCTCCCTTGTAAGAAATCTTGTTAGCTCTGAAACACTTGGTACTTCTTCGCCGTCGACGGTATATCGGTGAGTATCGTCGTAGAACAACAAGCTTGCCACAGAGAATCAGCCTCCTTTCGATCTGTGTCATATTCTCCTCTTTTCCATGTAGCTTTAATTCCATGTTCTTTGCAATATTTGGCAGATAGGTTGTGATAATAGAACGTCTCTCCGCATTGGGCGCATTCTGTCATTGGCGTTCTCCTTTCTCTAAATGCATTGTAATAGTCAGAATAGCGCCCATTCATAGAGAACTGCTTTCCGCAGTACGGACAGTGGAGAGGACTATCATTCTTTGTTCTTCTGTAGGCCATCAGTCAGGATCGTACACGGCCCACGGCTCCTCGAACATCGGTTCTTCCTCTTCGGAATACCGCTCTGCAGCCGTCATTTCAGCCACGTAATCAGGGTCGATATACTCAGGAACATAGCTGTACATCTTATTCCTCCTCAAATTTCATATTTGTCAGTGTTAAGCCTCGTGATCGTGCAAATGATTCCAAGGCTGCTTCTACTTTTGCTTTCTGCGATTGGGTTACACATTGGCTTGCCAGAAGTCTGTTGACGTATTCCCGTGATACGCCTAACTCTTTAGCGAGAGCAATCTGTGTCATGTACATCCGGTGCATGACTCCGACTACCTTTCCTGACCACTCAGGAAGCACTTCAATCATTGTTCGCTTCTCCTTTCTGTTGTTGACTTTGGACTACCAGATTTGCTATAATGTTTCCAGATTGACAAATATATCGGGAAACCAGTCAACCATGCCTACATTATAGTGGTCATCAGTCAACCTCTCAAGTTCACGATTGTGACTGCGGATTGGAAAGTTTATGAATATCGTTGAGAACATTGAGGCAAGATGTGAAGCTCGTAACGAGACTCCATGCTATGCTCTTGAGCACGCCGGATTGTCTAAGTCTTTCCTCAGCAAACTTCGGAAGTTCCCAGACCGTGTCCCATCCGGCGAGTCTTTAGCCAAGCTTGCAGTTTATTTTGGCTGTACTGTAGATGATCTCATCCAATCCAAACCTTATGAGCGATCTACCACAGCCATCAAGATTCAATCCCTTGTCGACAAGATGAGCCCTGACCAGCAGGAATATCTTTTTCGGCTCATCCAGTTTATTGTGGGTGAATCTAAATGATCTGTAAGAACTGCAAGCGAACCATTCCCCAGAACTCCCTCTACTGCAACTGGTGCGGCAAGTACCAATTACCGAAGAAGACCAAAAAGGTATCAGTACCTAAACCGCACCAGTTACCATCTGGTTCGTGGCGTATTTATTTGGAGCGAGAGAAGCAGTCTATTACCGAAGCCACTCCAGATGATTGCATTTTGCAAGCAACCGCTTACAGGGAACAGTGGGAAATAGACGAGGCGGCAGGACTTCACATCCCACCGCCTCCGGTGCTAACGCTTCATTCAGTTGTAAAAGATTACATCACCTCCAAGGAACCAGTTCGTTCTCCGTCTACCATTGAGGGCTATAACGTCATTCTCCGTAACCGATTCAAGAACTACATGAATCAGGATGTTACAGCCATCGACTACCAGCAGATGATAAACGATGAAGTTGCTTCCGGTGTTTCAGCCAAGACTATTCGGAATGCCTGGGGCTTAGTTAGCTCCGCGCTGGTACAGAGCAAGATCAACGTTGAGCCACCATCGCTCCCCAGAACTGTCAAGCCTAATAGAGGCTGGCTTACTTTTGAACAGATTAACGATTTCCTCTCTGCCATCAGGGGTTCTGAATACGAGCTCCCAGCGCTCCTTGCCCTCCATTCGCTCCGCAAGTCTGAGCTCCTCGGGTTGCATATATCCGACTATGATATCGCTAAGAAATTGATTCATGTACACGGAGCCATGTTGCGTACCAGTGTCGGATATGTTTATACTGATTTGAATAAGACGGATACCTCCTCTCGTGATGTCCCTATCATAATTCCAAGGCTTGCCTATCTACTGGAAAATAAATATAATAATATTTCTATTAGTCAGGCAAGCCATCCTAATACTGACCAGTTTGTGATTGATGTACCAAGAGACAATATCTATAAGGCTATCAACCAGATTTGCAGACAGGCAGGCTTGCCTGAAGTTGGTATACATGGCCTTAGGCATTCATTTGCCAGCCTTGCCTACCATTTAGGCTGGAAGAAGATGAGTACTATGGCTGTCGGTGGCTGGCGCAATTCTAAAGTCTTGGATGAGATTTATACGCACAACGCCGATCTCCAAGCCGATGTCAAAACCATGCAGGATTTCTTTGTGTCGGATTCCATGCAGGACTGACTTTGCGGAAGTTGAAATAAGGCAACATTTTAGGGAACTTTATTTCAACTTCAGGATTTAGTTCGTTCCCTAAATACGGGCTGTTTTAGTTCACATTGTTGAACAAGCAAGTTCACATATGTCAACTAAAAGGGTAGAGTTGAGGGGTTCAATTCCCCTCATCTCCACCAGTATTACTGGGCTTTTCCAGCCCGTGCCGATTTTCGTGTCGGTTTAGCGGACTGGGAAGCCCAGATTTATTTCGCCTCAAAGAACTTGAACTCGAAATGGTAGTCTCTATAGAACATTAGCATTGCTTTGATTGCGAGAACAATATCTTCGCCAGTTCCAACGCCAGCAATATTACCGGAGCTTGCGACATGGAACACATCGCTTTCATATGTTGGCTCATTTAAGGGTTTAAACTCATCACGTTCATGAGACTTTTTAATATCAGAGCCCATGATTCCATTTTCAAAATCACATGGTTCATCATCTTCAGCGAATTTATCAGCATAACCAGTTTTACGCAAATTTCGGTCAACCTCAGTCCAGTCGATTTCATCCCAGCATTCGTCTCCACACGGCCCATCATAGCAGCCATGTTCGTATTCCCATGCCATTTCATCCAGCTCGTTGTAACGCAATTTCTTCATTGTACTGTTCCTCCTCATAGTAGTTCATTATTTCTTCATACTCTTGGTCATGGACTTCCCAGCAATCTGGGTGCAGGTATGAGTTATATGGCATGTTCCACCTCCTCGAACACATCTAACTCATCTTCATAGATGGCGAAATAGTAATGAGGGTACTGCCTTTCCAGCACCCTCATTCTATCTTCGGCATCATCATAAGTCTCAAAGACTTCAGTCCAACGGAGATCATCGCAATATTCGTTTCTCCACACATCGAGAATCCATCCGGTAATAGTTGTCATGCTGCCCTCCAAACTGCCTCAACGGCTCTGTCAATCAGCGGATGCCCACCGAACACATCCAGCATTCTCTTTTCGTGCCAGCTCTTCGTATTGCGAATAGGCTCTCGATGGTCAGCGTAATCCGCAACAGCCTGCAAGAAGCCCCATTTTGTATCGAGAAAGTCATGCAGATCAGGTGCAAACATGCACTGGATGATCTCTTCACGCATCATCTCATTAGTACGCTTCTGCCTATCTGTTTTGGCATCATGTACCTTGAGCACGTAGTCCAGTGCTTTCTGCACCTGAGGCTCATAGAATTCCTCATTAGCCCACTGGTCAGCCTGCTCTTCCAGATTTGTCAGGTATGTGTCCATAAGCCCAAGACTCTGTCTAGCCTGTGCCAGTTTATCCGATACGCTGCTTTTATGAATCATGCTCCATTTTCTTTCTGCGTGCTTGTTCATAAAGTTGAGCTGGTTATTACAGATCATTCTATTCGGTACGATAAAGATTTTCACAGCACCACTGCCGTCATGCGTATTCACCAGTACGATGTATGGCGTATACGCATCACCGACAATTACACGCTCAGGCATCTTTGCAGTTACGAAGAACACTCGGCTTTCATTTGCTACACCAGCCGTCTCGAACTGCAATCCCTCGCCTATCATGTAGTTTAGCGAGTCCACAGCCTCCCGGTTCTGCACTACGGTGTAGCGCCCCTTTACGATGCCTAAGGGCTGGAATGTATCTTCTCTTACATTCAGTTTGTAGTCTGGCACTACGATGCCTCTGGGGTCATAGACTTCAGTCTGGATTACGTTGAAGTTCGCATCAGCCAGCTCAACAGCATCCTGAGCGGTCATAGCTTCTTCAACACGGACTCCGAAACTCCATGGTTTCGATCTGACGGATACAAAGCTGTTAATCATTACAACACCTCCAATAAATAGTCATTTTGTTCAAGAAAAATCAGGTCATCTTCGATATAGCCAAGTTCCATAATATGCTTGTCTATATCGTTGATGAGATTTATACGCTCACGGGATGGATTTTCACCGCCCTCATCTACAATACGTTGCTCTGCGTATGCTAGATATTTCTTAATCCAGAACGCAGCTTCACTGCATCTCATAGGCTCCTCCTTTCAACCAAATAAATCCATGTAAAGGAACACAGCTTCTCTAATTGCTTCAAAATCTTTTTCAGTTGGAAGCGTGTGTTTCATATGGCTAAAATACCATTTACCTCTATCTACATGCTGATACCAATACGGGCCGCTTTCGCAGCATTTAGTCGGAGCAAAATAATTTCTGAAAGGGAAGTAACAACGGTCAACTTCTCCATCTTTCTTATCGATGATATAGCACATCATTCCATGAGATTCACTGCTCATCCCGCCACCATCGACAGTTACTTTGGCTCGATTGCCATTATTAAGCTTATAATAGCGGCAGTTACCAAGATCGGCGTATTTACCTTCAGTTCCCATAATCTCACGGACAAACCGAATATCTTCCATGTTTATTCTCCTTTCAGCAGAATACATCTGCCAGAATATCTTCCACAGCATCGCCGACAGTCTCGTCGATAATGCCGTCAATCTGATACTCGATATAGGATTCCACTTTGCTCTCGACAATGCCGGAAATGCTAACTTCGACAATAGGCTCGAAGTCGAATTCTTCAATAGCCTTGTACACAGCAGATACGATCATGTCCTTGTTGATAGCGTCCTCGATTTTGTCACGAAGCAGTTCAGCAATGTTCATTTTAATTTTTCCTTTCAGTATCCATAGTATTCACGGAACAGTTTCTTATGCCGATTACTAGTACGGCTGTAATACATCGGGCCGCTATACTCTACGTATTTCTGCCCGATTATGGCAGCAACTTCGCTACCATAGCTGAAACAATGACGATCTCCCAGATCATCCTCTACAAAGATGCAGTTCGTCAGACTGCCTTTCGGAGTAGTGCCTTGAATAAGTTTCATTTAATTTCCTCCTCTAACATGCCGAATGCTTCCAGCATTTCACAATATTCGGCTACTTCAGCCAATTTCCCAATGGCTTCATACGCATCTACATCAAGATCGAATTTGAAATCTGCTTTTTCGAGATAATGTGCAATTAGATCACAAGCTACACTACATTTCATTTCGCATGCCCCTCTCCATCAAGATAGCCCATTACTTCTAAGTAGCCTATTGTTAAAAGCAACTGTTCTCCCTCATCCCATTGACGCATCAGTTCATTCAAGAACCGTTCTTCAGATGGGTCGTTTTTATCGGATACAGCAGAAATTACTTCGCTGATAGAACATAGTACATCGTACATTTTGTTCTGCAATTCACTCATTGGCGAACCTCCTCATAAAGTCTTACATGTTCACAATATTCGTCCCATTCTCCATAGATAGCTGGGCCGAATATTGGGCCGTCCATATATAGAGTCCCGATTACGCCGAGCTTTCCATGCTCGTCGTAGTACATATGTGGAACACCGCCGAGAAACGCACTGCCAATACAGAAGAACTGGTCAAGCGCATACGTTTTCCCTTTGAATTTGAAGTAGTCCAGATACAGACCGTCGCTTGGGTTGAACTTATCGGAATACGGGTGATAGCCTGCGGAATCCGATACATAGTCCCACAGACTATTGCATTTCGTAGGATTATAGTTTTGCTTCAGCTTAATCCAGCGGCTAATACGCCGCAATTTAGTTCCGTCAGTACATGTAATTTCTTTCATAGGCAGTCTCCTTTCAGGTAAAAGCCTTGCAATAGTGCACAGCGTCCAGAAAGCACTCGAATTCGTCGTCAACAGAATTCAAGTCCTCAATATACTTCCGATACCGAAACGCAATACGTTTCAGCAGTTGCGGATTCGTTTCCAGTTCGTCAATCAGATCGTCATACGAACCATCATCGTTGAACAGATCAATCAGGTTGTTCAATATGTAGTCCTTATCCCATTCATGCTGCTGTTCATAATACGCAGTCACCATTTCCTCTTTGGTCAGCACATACGATTCCAGTTCGCCATGCCTCTTGCGATAGATAATCATTTGAACCCTCCTTTAGACATTTCATCCATCAGTTTTAATACGCCCCATACTGTTAGGCAAGCTAACAGTATGAGGCTAACGATCTCATTCTTACAGGCGAACGCAATAATTACGCCAGCCCACAGTAGAGGGTTACGCATAACGCTCTCCCTTATACCGGGAGAGCGTTAAACTCTTCGTCGCTCATGTCGAACGGCGCTTCACCATCGTCGAAAGGATTACCCTCGCCATAGTTTGCGGCAGGAGCAGTATCAGCTTGCTTCTTCTCGCCACCCATGAATTCGATATTCTCAGCGATGATTTCCCACGCAGTGCGCTTCACGCCGTCCTTTTCCCACTTGCGGGACTGAAGACGACCCTCTACCATGATAGGCTTGCCTTTCATGAAGTAGCGGTTGACGAATTCGGCAGTCTGCCGGAAAGCGGTGCAGTCGATGAAGTCAACTGCGTCTTTGGAGTACGGGCGCTTCACTGCGACGCTGAAGTGGCAAACTTTCAGATCGCTGGAGCTCGTGCGGAGTTCAGGGTCTTTCGTCAGGTTTCCGGTGATGATGATTTTGTTCATGGTTTTTTCCTTTCTGGCTTTATAGCCGCAAAAATATTTTTATTACCCCTTTGGGGCTGGCGTGGGCGGCAATATGCCTTTTCTTCTATCCCGTTGCCCACGGTACGGTCTAACATCTCTACCAAACCACACAGGCAGTCTGGCGTTAAGATGCACATTTGTTTACACTGCGTAATACGATTCGTATTTAAGTTCTTTACGAGCCAGCAATACGATCTGCCGGAGAAATACTTCAATACGCTCCAATTCGTATTTCTTCTTCTGTTCAGCGAGCCAGTCAGTAGCCTCTTTAATACAACTGAAATAGGCACGCTTCCCGTTCCAGATCACGCATACGGTTACACCGTTCTTACCATTTGTTTCGATTATCTGTGCCACTTCGATACCTCCAATTTGATTTCAATTTGATTTTGTCCGTGAAAAACCACGGGGCAAATCGAATTGCAAGGTTGCGAAGCACAGAGCTTGACCTTGCAATTTGATTTGACTCGTGGTAAGCCATTTCGTTTGCTATCCATATTCGCTTCCATAGCCCCTCTGTATCGTCTCCTCAACAGAGGGGCTTCAATTTGATGACTGGGCACAGCCCATCATATTCGCCTCCATTTCGTTTCAGCTCAAATAGCGGAGATTGATGACCAGTACCACGCCGGATATATCCAGTTCACCATAGGCGCTCCCATCCCGTAACAGGACAGCCATAGTGGAACCAGTCGTTAATCTCGCTCAACAGGCAGGCGAGACGGGAAGTAAACACTTCACCAGTTCCAACGCACATAAACCTATAATCTTCATACATATCCAACTACCTCCAAAATTTATATTTTTTACACCCGGAGCAATAGCACAGGCAGTTCAAGAAATTCAACTGTGGCAAATCGCACAAATCGGAAACGATTTGGTGATTTGCCCGGTTGAATTCCCGGAGGGTAACCAGTGAGCGCACTGGTTATCTCGAACGCCTGTGCTATGCTCCTTTATCTCTCCTCTCCCTCTTTCATTTTCTCTCATCCTATGCTATACTTAATCCACTATGAGAGACTGTGACCACTGCCAACTTATGCGGAATGAAACTTGCTCAGGCTTGACGTGCTTGGGCTTCAAGCACGTCGGCTATATTGACGTAGAGACCCTACAGAACGCCGCTAAAAGAGTGGACGCAGATCGCCATCCACAGAGCAAGCATGGAAGCCGACGTGCGGCTGAAGCCGCCGAGCGTGTGAAGCACGCACGGCTACCAGAGCATAGTGCCTCTTCAGCTACGCTGAAAAGAGGCACAACGCTCTGGTACAAGCACAAGCGAACAGGGGAGTTGTGCAAGGGAGAAGTTGTGTCGGTTGGCACAGACAACTTCTTGTTCCGGTTCGGAACGCAAAGTGTCTGGCTCAACCGACGGGTCATCGGCTCACGGCTCTTTCGCACGAAAGAAGCCGCTCGCCTACATGCCCCAACAAAAAAATAGCCGGGAACCCCGTGTGGGGCTCCCGGCTTCTTCAAAGCCTGCGACTTATGCGCAGGCTTTGTTTTCTGTAGAGCGTTTGTTTCCGCTCTTCACTGAGTCTGCGCCGACTTGGGCTTGCTCGCGCTTGCGAGCCGCCCAAGCCTCTCTATCGAAGAACTCAGCCTGTTCCTCGTTCAGCGTGTCGTTCCAGACAACCCAGATGTCAACTTCCGTACCTACGAGGTCGTTCAACGCCTGCTTGCACTTCGTGTAATTGAAGATGCCGTGGTGCTTAGCGTTCATCTGACGCTGGAAACTGCTGAAGTTCTTCGCATATGCACGAGACTCAAACTCAAGTCCTTTAACGGAGAACTTCATCTTCAGGTACGCTTTCGAGAGATAACGGCTTCCGTCTCTCGCCGTCTTCCACGCTTCCTTAACTTCTTCCCATCCGGTGAAGACAGCCTTGTGATAGCCAAGTTCGACTATCGGCGCTTCGTCATCGAAGAAGCCTTTACCCTCTTCGTAAGCCTCGACTTCACTGACGGACAGAATGTCTTCTGCCTGCCGATAGTCAAACTTGCTGTCTTCCCGTTCTGCGTCAAGCAGGATAGCGGTCTTGGTAGCGGGTGCGTTCACGGTGTTGTTGGTCTTTTTCATGAGAGTTTCCTTTCCGGCTTAAAGCCTTAAAAATTTTTATGTGTGAGGATGTATTTTCCTCACTTTCCGAAGACCCCTTGCGGGGCCGGGTGCGAGCGCTGGAAAGCTCCCCCTCTAATGGGGGAGCGGGCTACTCAGGTGCGTGGGCCAGATGAGCGAGCGATCGCTGTTGTCAATGTGCTCTGCACAGGACGACAGCGAAAGCCGCCTATCTTAAATTTTCCGCAGGAAAACTTAAGATCGAGGCGGCTTAGTGAGCGGGGTGTGGCGCTGTCAAGAAGTCTCTCGTTTCTTGACAGCGCTGGTGCAGGGGTATAATAGCACAAGTGGAGTCAGCATTTTTCAAGATTACAATCATGCCTGCGAAGCAGGCACATCTTAGAAAAATTTTATGGGCCCCACAAAGCGGGAGCGTGGGAAGATAAAATTTTTCGGCTTTTGAAAAATGCTTCCGGGCTCCGCAGAGCCCGCCCCCGAAGTCGGGGTTGCATAGGCGTTGCGGCGGCGGCATTGTAACTTTCCTTGTTCTGCCAGCCGCCGCAATGCCGCAAAACTTCCTTAGACCGTGCGCTCCGCAGAGCGCACGAACTCACTCTCAAAATGCGTTAGGGATTGAGCCGATTGAACCAGTGCGCACACTGGTGAATTAGGTGAAAGCCCGACCCCGACCCCAAGCCTGTCCCGTCTCCCGCAAGGGACAGGCTTGTCGAAGACAGTCGGGGGAACGCCATACTGTATATACTATATATGTATACCTATATGGTTAGCTTAGTGTAGTGGGTAGTGTGTAAGTATACACGCTATCTATACTCTACTGGCTACCATATACAGAGTGCAGTCTATAGTACGCAGGCACGCCCCCTCGCCCGGGCGACTTCTAAAGAGGGGGGCGCCCCCGCCCCCGGTGGCGAGGCGGCAAAGTTTTGGGTACCTAAGTCCAGAGGGGCAGGGAAAAAACACCGTACCCGCTTTCATTCTCCCTATATATCATATCTCTCACACGTTCCAGATCAGGGTCGGGGCCTGCCTAAAAAATGGTAGGCCCTTTTTCTATGAGGGTGGTCGTGGCTAAAAACTGGACTAACTTCCAATAACATTTGACACCAGTCAACAGCTATGGTATAAGATGCATGGATTAATCGTTCACAAGAACACCTCCTTTCTGTAGCCTTTTAGGCAGTATAGTCACAGACGGCCCCCGGATTGAAAGATATCCGGGGAGCACGGTCATACAGTTAGAGATGACAGGAGTCAACAGGCAAGATGAGAGGAGCGTGAGAGATTGCCGAAGAAGCGAGCCGCCAAGACAGGCGACGAAAGAAAAGACTTAGTAATTGACTGGGGAACGGTCAGCGAGCCACAGGCGAAATTCCTTGCCAGCACTACGATGTACACTTGCTACGGTGGTGCACGAGGCGGCGGCAAGACCCATGTGGCGAGACTAAAGGCAGTCGGCATGGCGTTCAAGTATCCGGGCATCCGAATCCTGATGGTTCGTGCCCACTACCCAGAACTGACTGCGAACTTAATAGAGCCGATACAGCAATGGCTTCCGGCTGAGATTTACAACTACAACAACACTGACCACAAGATGACGATTCTTACCAGTCTCATCTATCCAGACTGTGAATTGGATTCGGTCATTAAGTTTGGTCATTACGATAGCAAGGCAGCGGAAAACGAGTATCAGGGAGTCCAGTACGACGTTATCTTTCTCGAGGAGGCAACCCAACTAAGTGAGCGTGCTTTTCAGTTCATTGGCAGTTGTTGTCGTGGTGCTAATGATTTCCCTAAACGCATCTACTTAACTTGCAATCCCGGAGGCGTCGGACATAAATGGGTCAAAGACCTCTTTGTGGACAAGAAGTACAGGATTGACCCTAACAATCCTGAGCGCAACCAGAACCCGAAAGACTACACCTTTATCCCCGCAACAGTAGACGACAACCCCTGGCTCTTAGAGAAGAGCCCGATGTACTTGCAGCAACTGGCTAACCTACCGGATGACTTGCGTGCTGCACATCGTTACGGTGACTGGAACGCCCTGTCGGGAGCATACTTCAGCAACTTCCACAGGAACAGCCACACGATGCCTCGCTTCAAGATTCCTTACTCTTGGCCTCTGTACCGAAGCTTCGACTATGGCTTGGATATGCTGGCTGTCCTGTGGTGGGCAGTTGACGAAGACGGGCGATGCTGGGCTTACAGAGAAGTTGAGGAAAAGGGTTTAGTCATTCAGCACGCAGCCCAGATGGTAGCTGAGAACACGCTGTCCTATGAACACATCACGGCGACCTATGCGCCGCCGGATATGTGGAACAGGCAGAAAGACACTGGCAAGACGATGGCAGATACGTTCCTACAGAACGGCGTGGCTATTGTCAAAGCAGACAACAACCGTGTTCAGGGGCACATGATTATGCGGGACATGATGACCCCGATGCCTCTGAACGACCCCTATGTGAAGAGCTTGTTCCCAGAGGGCAAAGCTCCTGAGACATTACCGGGGCTGATGTTCTTCGACGACCTTGAGAGCGTGATCGAAGACATTGAGTCCATACAGGCAGACGAGAAGAATCCGAACGACTGTGCCAAAGACCCCCACGATGTTACACACACGGTCGATGCCTGTAGGTATTTCGCAATTAACAGATCGAGGAAAGCAGACAAGAAGCAGAAGAAAAAGAAGATCAGCCCTTTTGCTTTCCTTGAGGCAGACTCCGAAGACGGAGATGACTACGAGACTTACCTTTGCGGCGGTGAAATCACCGAAGACTACATGAACTGAAAGGAAGTTCTTAATGCTTTACGACATCGTTTCACTGGCGATATGCGCCATTTTAACAGGCATAGCCTTTTATCTCGTGTACAGAGTCAATCTTTTGACCACTCAGCTATCTAACCTGACAATTAGATTTATTGAATTGGACAAGAAGATTGACAACATCGATGAGTCTACCGGAGCCGATATCTTCCGGCTGAAAGCAGACCTTGACAAGTTCAAGGCAGAGTACGGAGACGCAGCGATCGAAGAGATGAGGCAGGCCGCAAATCGAGAGAAAGCTTGGGCAGACGGGATTAACGAGATTATGTCTTATGGAGCCCGTTTCCAAGGACGAGGTGACAGTACGTGAATGAAGATAAGCTGGGCTTGTTCGATGGCGAAGACGAGCCCTCAGTAGACTGCGTTTGGGACTGGTACGAAGAGGGCATTGACTTCAACGCCGCTGTTAATCTGGACGATACTGTCAAGGTTAACGAGAACTTCGTGATCGGCAAACAGTGGGAGGGCGTGCAGGCTAATGGCTTACCTACTCCTGTGTTTAACATCCTGAAGCGTGTTGTGGGCTTTGTCATTGCCACCATCACGACTGACAACCTGAAAGTAAATGCTACTGCTTTGGCTAACTCTGTTGGCACTGAGCAGTATCAGGAACTTGTCAGGATTGTCAACGAAGAGATGGAAGCCATCATGGAGCACGAGGACATCCCGGCTAAAGTAAGAGAGTTTGCCAGAGACGCTGCCGTCAGAGGCGATGGCTGCATCTATGTGTACTGGGATCCCACCGTGGACATGGGCGGCGGCATCAAGGGCCGTATCCGCTGCAAGACAATGGAGAACACCCGTGTGTTCTTTGGCGATCCCAACGTTAAGGAAGTTCAGGCTCAGCCTTATATCCAGATCATTAGCCGGAACAGAGTGCGTGATGTAAAGCGCATGGCGAAGTTCAACGGCAGCGAAGACTGGGAGAATATCAAGCCTGACGAGAACGGCGTTGACGATGAAGAGTCCGTCATGCGTGTTGACGACAAAGTGACAGTAGTTCTGACACTTTGGAGAAGCGATGAAGACGGAACTATCTGGGGCTATGAGAGCACACAGGACTGCGTAGTCAAGCAGCCGTGGAGCCTTGGGATTCGGAAGTATCCTCTTGTCTGGATGAACTGGGACAAAGTTGCTGAGTGCTATCACGGCATGAGCATGGTAACTGGCTTGATTCCGAACCAGATATTCATCAACAAGGCGTATGCAATGTCGATGCTCTCTATGATGAGGACGGCATGGCCCAAGATCATCTATGACAGAGCGCGAGTAACGAAGTGGGACAACAGAGTTGGCGGTGCGATTGGCGTTGACGGCGATGTCAACACAGTTGCGAGAATCCTTGACCCGGCACAAATCAGCCCCCAGATCGCCCAGTTTATTCAGATGGCGATTGAAGAGACCGAAGAGTCTCTTGGGGCTACCGCCTCTGCTCTTGGCGAGGGCAAAGCCTATAACACTTCGGCTATCCTGTCTTTGCAGAGAGCCGCAGCCACGCCTACTGAAATGATTAAGCAGAGACTTTATTCTGCTGTCGAAGAACTCTTCTATGTGTTCCTCGAATTCATGGGCGAATACTACGGCGAGCGGCCTGTTGATATGCCTACTCCTGATGAAGTAAGGCAGGCATACGAGTTTGTGGGCATGGCTGGACAGATTCCTGAAGAAGTGCCGATGCCGTTTGACTTCAGCATCATCAAAGAGAACCCGATGCTTATCAAGTTAGATGTCGGTGCATCGTCCTATTACTCTGAGATTGCGTCCATGCAGACTCTGGACAATCTACTCCAGACCGGAGCCATTAGCATTGTGGATTATCTGGAGCGTGTGCCTGACAGCTACATCCCCGGCAGACGCAAGCTGATTGCGAAGAAACAGGAAGAGGAACGGCAGGCCCAGATGATGCAGCAGATGCAGGCAATGATGATGGGTATGCCTCCTGAAATGGCAGGAATGGGCGGCGAAGCAGAAGTACCGCAGGCCGGAGTCGGAGGCGAGGGCATTGGAGGAGCTCCCGCAGACGGAGGCCCGATAATGGAGAATTTACAGGCAGAGCCTGAGATCACGGGCGGTCGTGGATACAGAGCGGCTGCACGAGCAATTAATGGAGGAGCGTAATTATGGCAGTTAGAGAACTGAAGCGTGAACGTATTGATGCAGATGTCGTTTATGTCGAGTTTGCAGGCAAGACAAGCGACACGAAGCCAGTAGGCAATTATGCCACGGGCTCAAAGTTTTTCAATATCCAGACAGGCAAGACCTACTACTATGACGAGAAAGGCTCGTCCGGCAGTGAGTGGATTGACCCGACTGCCACCTGATGGAGATATTAGATTACTTATTCTTCATTATCACATTCACTTTGATATTTGAAGCGGGATACCAACGCTTTAAATAAATCTTTACTGGAAGCCGGGACACCAACGGCAGAAAGGGAAAGCAATGAACGAAAACGAAACCAAAGAAGAAGTCGAACTTTCTGACGACGAACTTCTTAAGGCCGTTGCAGACATGTGGGATAGCGTAGACGAAGACGACGATTTTGTCGAAAACGAGTACGTTGGGAGCGATGACAACGATGAGCCAGTCGATGACAGCGAACCCGAGCAGGAAGAGGATGGCGACCTCGAGCCTGACCACGATGACGAACAGCCGGAAGAAAAGCCGGAAGAGTCCGAGGAACCGCGAGCTGAAACTGAAACGGCAAACCAGCGTTTCAAGATTAAGTATAACGGCAACGAAGAAGAGTACGACTTAGACCAGATGACGACACTTGCCCAGAAAGGCCGGGATTACGACCATGTTCGTGAAGACCGTGACACGATAAAAGGCAAGTTCGGCAAGTACGAGGGATTCCTCCAGAAGCTCGCTGATAAGGCAGGCGTATCTATCGAAGAACAGATCGACCTAACTGAAGCGATGTGGCTGATGGACGAAGAGGCAGAAAAGGGTAACACCCTTACGGAAGCTGAAGCTTTGCTTCGTGTGCAGAGGAACAGAAATACTGCCTCTGAGAAAGAAGAAGCAAAAGGCGACAGCAATGCAGACAGGGAAGTCGCCAGATTCATGGCTACTTATCCCGGCGTGAAGTACGAAGATATTCCCCAGAAAGTGTGGGATGTCGCAAACCAGACTGGCGATCTTGTTATGGCTTATACCATGAACGAGATTGAAAAGCTAAAGTCTGAGAATGAGAAACTAAAGAAAGACGCTCAGAATGAGCGTAATGCACAGCGGAGTACCGGGCCTCTCAAAACTTCCGGTACTAAGAAGAAGAGAAGCGTAATAGATGATGCGTGGTACTCCGATGATTAAATAATCATTAGAGGTGAATTAAATTATGGCTACTCCGGGTAGCACTGGTTCTATCAACCTTGTAAGCGAATTTTCGCCCAAGGTCATGGAACGTTTCAAACAGAAATCTGTTACTGAGGGTATCTTCAGCAACGAGTATACTTGGTCGGGCGTTGAAACCGTCCGTATCCCCAGCGTAGATACTGTCCCTCTGAACGACTACAATGCCGAGCGTGTTGACGGCGGTTCCCGTTACGGCTCCCTCATCAACCTTGGCGATACCTATCAGGAGCACAGCGTTAAGGACAAGAAGTCCTTTATCTTCGCTATCGACAATACCTACAACACCCAGCAGAAAATGCTTCATAAGGCCACGAAGGACATGAAGCGTGAAGTGGACGAGGTTGTTATCCCGTACATTGACAAGTATCGTATCCGCAAGATGGCTGCTGCTGGTACCGCAGGCAACAACAACATCGCCTCCGAGACTCTGACTACTGGAAATATCGTTGACACCATTATGAGCGCCAATGCTGCGATGAGCGAGAATCTGGTTCCTGAAACCGGGCGTGTTCTGTACATCTCCCACAAGACCGCTCTGCTCTGCAAGCTCGCAGATCAGGTCGTCGGCGTTCCTGCTGTTTCCACTTATGGCGGCGGCGCGAGCGGCGTTGGCAAAGGCTCTATCGGCGAAAAGGCTATCGTGAATGGCATCCTTGGCGAGATCGACGGTTGCCAGATTAAGCGTGTGCCGTCCGGCTATCTGCCTCCGAATGTGGAGTTCATGATTGTCAAGAAAGGCATCTGCTTCGCTCCGAAACAGCTTCAGGACTTCTCGATTCATCCGGGCGCTCATGTCCTGAACGGCAAGATCGTGACTGGCCTTGTGCAGCATGACTGCTTTGTCCCTGTTGGCAAAGAGAAGTGCATCTTCGTGGTTACGAAGTCTGGAAGTGGTAGTATCGCTATTATTGGTTCTGGTGTTCTGACGCTGGCTGATGGCACTTTGGACATCTCCGGTTCCGGCAGCGCCTACACCGCTACGCTCGATCATTCCGATGGTGCTGCGACTGTTGCAGTCTCCACCACGAATGGCAGCGGCGTTGTTACGGCTGATGTTATTGGTGTTCACTCCTCCGATGAGGCTAAGGTCAAGGCCAACTTCGACCCGACCACCAACACCATCACCCTTACCCCGCTTGCTGACAGCGGCACTGTGTACATCACTGTTGAAGCTAACGGTAAGCTCGGTTACGACTCCCCGGCGAATGCCGTCCTGACGCTCACGCTTCAGGCGTAATCGCTAAAACAATAAGGCCCCCGGCTCTTCGGGGGCCTTACTTCTAAGGAGTGAATTACTATGACTGAACAGAGATTGCTTGGCAGAATGACGCTGGGCGACTGTGTGAATTATCTTGAAAAACAGCTCAGCGGCGTAAGCGGCGAAGTTGCTACTGCCGAAGCTATGCTTGCCATTGAAGACTTGCCTACAGATGCCGGAGAGTATGTCCTTACTTGCACGGTTACTGAGGGTGCAGAAGAGAGCGATCCGGTAGAGTATACGTTTAGCTGGGAGTCTCTTGGCGAATAAGAAAGGATGATGCAGAATGTTTCCCCAAAACAATCTGGACAACTATCAGAGACAGGCTAACGAGCTTTTAAACAAGATAGGACAGCTTCAACAGTATCAGCCAATCCCGCCTGTACCAGTACCGCAAATCGACTATGTGAATGGGATTGATGGAGCTAAAGAGTATCTTCGCAATATGCCAGCAGGCGGCAAGAAAATCCTGATGGATCAGGAAGAGGCAAAGTTTTTTGTTGTTTCGAAAGATGCCAACGGTACGCCTGCCCCGATTGCTTTTGCGAGCTTCATTTTGGAGACAGAGCATGAGCCTATATCTCCTGAGTATGTGACAAAAGCAGACTTCGATGCTGCTATGGCTGAATTAAAAGGAATGCTAAGAGGGGAACAGACATGAATCCTATCATGAATATGTTTAATAACAGTCAAGGCGGGACATCAATTTTATTGCAAGCTGTGGGTGCAGCGTTGCGCGGAGAATCACCACAAACATTTATGAAAAGGCTCGCTAACTCTCACCCGCAGCTTCGTAAGATGAATCTTGACGATCTTTACAATTCTGCACAGCAGCTTTGTCAGGAGCGTGGCCTTGATGCTGAGAAGGTCGCAGAAGAAATCGACACAGTTGTGAATCCTCTGATCAAATGACAGAAGATGAACTGGAGATTTTCGTAAACGATCTTCTGGACGGTGGTAAATATGACGGTAGAACAAGCGAAAAAAGCGGTACTTGATTTAGCTAAGAGCGAAATTGGGTATCATGAGAAAGCAAGCAACTACAACTTGAATGATCCGACAGCAAACTCAGGTGGGGCTAATTACACAAAATACGCTGAGTATCTGGATAGCTTTGCAGGCTTTTATAACGGCCCTAAGAACGGTTATGCATGGTGCGATGTCTTTGTAGACTATCTGTTTGTAAAGACGTTTGGAGTAGAAAAGGGCAGGCAGATGCTTTGCCAGCCGATGAATAGCATGGGTGCAGGATGCCTGTATTCAGCCCAATACTATAAGGATGCAGGACGCTGGCATAGAAATGCACCAGAACCCGGCGACCAGATTTTCTTCTCATACAGCGCAGGCGAGTATAGTCATACTGGCATTGTGGAAGAAGTCAATGGCGACACAGTAACGACCATTGAGGGCAACACATCTGATTCTGTAGGTAGGCGAACTTATAACATCGGCAATGCCAGTATTGCAGGATTCGGCACGCCGAACTGGAAACTTGCAGAAGATTGGGTAGTTGTCGTAAATGGGCAGATTGTCAACAGTTCCGAGTGGACACAAGAAGAGAAGCCGATAGAGCAGACGCAGACAAGTGTGTGGAAAGAAAATCATGCTTGGATTCCACCCTTGTTGAAGTATGACCCTGACAATTACTTTGAAGCGTGCAAGGCGGCTCAGGCTCTGCTGAACTGCCATAACTTCGACAGCGGAAAGGCTGACGGTTATTTTGGCCCTAAGACTGAAGCTGCGGTTAATAAAGCCAGACGATTCTATGGCGGCGAGGCTACCAGCATGATCGATGATTGGCTCTGGGATAAACTTGGGGTGAACTGATATGGAAGACATCAAAGACCTCGAAGAAAGAATCCGTAAGCTTGAGTCACGGATGGCTCAGAAAGATGTAGAGTTTGCTGTGATTAATACCAAGCTGACAGCCATTTTATGGGGCGTTGGCGTTACGGGTACGGCTATTATAGGCGTGCTTGTGAAGATGCTATGGGGGGTATGAACATGACGATTGAGTTTTGGAAGGCTGCATGTATCCGAGCAATCAGGACTGTAGCCCAGACTGCTGTGGCTATGATTCCTGTATCCGCTTTGATTACCGAAGTAGACTGGCTGGCTGTCCTGTATACATCGGCTCTGGCTGGTGTGGCATCCATCCTGACGAGTATTGCGACAGGATTGCCTGAAGTCTAAGAAAGCGAGGTGGCTTAATGCTACCAGATTATGAAATAATCCAGCACAAGATATACGACGTTCCGAGCATTAAGATATACCCCGTCTTCGATGTGCATCATGGCTCTCCAGAAAGCAGGATGGACGACTTTATTAAATTCGTTAATCATGTAGCGGAGACTCCGAACGAATACGTCATCCTTGGGGGCGACTTAATCGATAATGGCACAAAATCAAGTGTGACGAACTGCTTTCGTGCGACCATCCCTCCGAGCCAACAGAAGAGGGAAATGGCGAACATCCTCGCTCCGCTTGCAGAAAAGGGCAAAGTGCTTGGAGCCACTACCGGAAATCACGAGCGGCGCAATAGAGATGTTGATGACGACCCTGTTTATGATATTTGCTGCAAGCTTGATATTGAGAATCTTTATAGAGAGAATGTTTGCTTTATTAAGATT
>Ga0310696_10001359_pt1 | contig 35622 bp, 52 predicted proteins | sample AusTroGonzalo_MG_4_FD_203885 | JGI IMG/M metagenome (GOLD analysis project Ga0310696, IMG submission 203885) | Bovine rumen microbial communities from tropical cattle in Woodstock, Queensland, Australia - Gonzalo_02 (v2) (version 2) | ecosystem: Host-associated > Mammals > Digestive system >... | reverse complement strand
GCAGACGTCCTTTACTATTTCATTGAAAGGAAAGAACGTTAAAAGATTGTACAAAAAAATGTTCCGTACAGACTTTAACCGATTAAGTAGAAGCATCCGAAGTTATAAACGAAAGAAAGAAAAAGCCAGGAGGAACAGACTGAAGTATGGTACGGATCACATTGGATATTGATGTTCCTGAAAGTTGTGAAGATTGCCCGCTACAGGTGGAACCATGCGGCGCATGCATCATTGATCTTCCGGAACAGCGCAGCACGTATCCATACTGTAATTCCAGAAGTGGCTGGAATTATGTCGATTGGGATCAATATAACCGGTTCCTGGATAAACCGGCATGGTGTCCGCTGGACAAAGCGTTAGAGGAGGCAAAAGAACGTGAAAATCATTAAACCCTACTTAGATGTGTATGAGGATCTGACCGATCCGGTGGTGACTGGCCAGATGCTGATGAAACTGGATGAGATCGGTCGGACCTGCTACAAAAGCAAAGCCAGCGATGCTCCGGAGTCTGCCGGGAAGTTTGTCCGGAAACTGATCGAGCGCGGGCATGAGGCGATGCTGGAACATGTGAGCATTAGCGTGAAGTTTGTGGTGGACCGGGGTGTCAGCCATGAACTGGTGCGGCACCGGATGGCGAGCTTTGCCCAGGAAAGCACGCGGTACTGCAACTACAGCCAGGATAAGTTCGGGAATGAGATCACGGTGATCGAGCCAGTGTTCTTCAACAATATCTATGACAATAAAAAGAAAACGATCAGAGAGGCCGTTGATAACGACGGGATTTGGGAATCAAAGGACAATGAGTTCTCCTACTGTAACTGGTATTTGTCATGCATGGAAGCAGAGAAGGCATACTTCAAGATGCTGAAGGATGGATCCACACCCCAGGAAGCCAGGTCTGTCCTTCCGAACAGTTTGAAGACAGAGATATGGATGACGTGCAATCTCCGGGAGTGGCGGCATGTGATGAAATTGCGGGCTGCCGGGACTACCGGGAAACCGCACCCGCAGATGGCAGAGGTCATGATCCCGCTGCTGGAGTATTTCAAGAACTATCTGCCGGACGTGTTCTTTGATATCGATGTTCCTGAATAATTAGCACAATCTTAGTAAGCGAATTGCGGAAGGTGATGTAATTGGGATTTATCAGATAATCGGTATTGCAATTGTTGTTTGGGTGTTTTGGTTAGCAAAAAGAAGGTAGTGTTGCGAAAGGACGGAAAGCCTTCCCCAATTACGGTAGAGTCCTTGCCGATTCCGCGCGGGAAGTGGAAAGGGATAACCGCACGGACAATTAGGAAAATTTGGAATGATTCAAGTTGATTTGCCAATGCCAGAAGCGTGTGATGTTTGTCCATTTAATTATGACTTCTGTTGGTGTAAAGCATTTAAAGATGATGATGAAACATGGGAGAAAAATTCAGACGATTGGAATGAACATGTTTGTGACAGAAGAGACCGACCGGAATACTGCCCATTGAAAGAAGTATGACAATTTAAGCGACAACAACCTTAGTAATGCTATTGGGAAGGAGAAAGTATGGCAGAGTCAGACAAAACAATCAGCGTTATCGAATCATGGCTGAAGCTACCAGTATTAACTCCACCGCCAATAAACGCGTTATATGATGCTTTGGAACTGCTGAAAGAGTATCAAAAGAAACAGGAAGGACTGATACCCGCCTGGCAGGACAGGATGCAAGAACATATATGTCAAAAATGCGGCGGAATCGTTTGGTATGAAGATAATTATTGCTCAAAGTGCGGACAGGCGGTGAAGTGGTATGGCTGATATTAAGAAGGTTATCAAAAAGTTGTTTTGTAAGCATCCATCACGCGAACACCCTGTAGATAAAAAATACTTAGTAGATTACCTCATGCAAAAAGATGAGAACGTAATAAAGCTTGCCATTATATATGCCGATAACTATCTGAAGTATGGCGTGAATGTTACGGAACAATGGAAGACAGCCGTGGAACAAAAAAATGCTTTGGAACGGGCCGAATACTATGGTTATTGTATGTGCATAAAAGATCGTGAAGGTGAAGTATGAGAAAAGAATATTCGCTTCCGATAAAGCAACAATCTTGGTAACTATTGGAGGAAGTATGGACGATATAACATACTGTGCATCAGATTGTGAATGTATTAACTGCATCAGGAACAAAGCAAACATACGAGATCACAACGTTTTACATTCATGGTGTATACCGGAAGGGATACCGGATTGCCCATTAAAAAAGACGAAGTTTGACATGGATGTAGTGCTGGATAATGTTGATTAAAGGCAACAATACAGGAGGAAACATGAAAAAGAAGATTTTATTGGTTGCGGTACTGTGTATAGGATTGATCATTTTTTCATCATGTAGGCAAGCGGACACGGTTCGTCACAACCTGAAACGTGAAGCAGATGATTTTAACATTAGAAGGCGAATCACTGTGCTGAACACAAGGACAGACACGCCGATGATGCAGATTACGGGGTTGTTGTCAATCGATGTTGATAAAGACGGTGATCTGAATATCACGATTGAAAAGGAACCAAATCAGTTTGTGCTTAATTACGCTCATCTATCTCAGGATACAACATATATTGTCGAGCAAATAGAAACGAAGGAAGTAAACAAATATCAGTATGAAATCAAGTTTTATCCTACACAGCTTATAAGTGGATTCTACGATGTGAAGCTATCTGACGATTAATTGGAGGATGAAAATGACAAACACTGAAAAGCTTCTGAAACTGGTTCAAGAGAATCCAGACTTGCCAATAGTTCCTATGGTAGATGAAGAAGTTGTTGCTGATGATTGCTCAACATATTGGATTGGCGAATGGGGTTATTCAGAAGTAACAGAGTATTATATCGGCAAGGAAAGAATCCATTTCAGAAGTGATGACGAGGAAGAAGCACTCGGAGATATGGTTGGGTGCAAATACTACGAAACAAAAGATGGGCGTGATATTTTGTCACTGTCTGACGATGAGTGGAAAGAACTGTATGATTCACTGGATTGGGTAAAAGCAATCGTGGTGTATATCACAACGTGACTTAAAGGCAACTTGACGAAAAACTTGACGAAAACAGAAATAGTCAAGTGATTAAAGGCAGGAATGATTATGAAAAAGATAACGATTCTTAAACCGGATGATGTAGCAGAATGCATTGCCGATGCATTTTGTGTATCAAAGGATAAGGTTCACATCCGCAGGTACATGGAAACAAAAGGATATGGATTAGGTGAACATGACGAACCGACATTCCAGGTTGAAGTGGAGGAAGAAAAATGAATGACTTGATAGGAGGTTCCACTGGATGCAAGTCCGTGTACCCGTAAAACGGAGAGTTACGGACGAAGATGATTAAATGATGGATAAAAACTGGAACGCATCCCATCAGCCGTGTGACTTAAAGGCAACATGGAAACAAGATGCACTTTTTACCAAGAAAAAGTACAACTTGATTCCAAACTTGGTAAAAATCACGGTATTTTACCAAGCAAGATGAAGTTTAAAGGCAACAATTAGTCAGTATAAAGGTCACTAAATAAGCGATGCAATAATTGCAACAACCACTATGACGCAATAAATCACAAGGAGGATGTATGAGCGAATGGGTGAAAGTGCCAGATTATTATAGACCTTGAGAAAGGAATCAGAGGGCCTGACAACATGGTTTTCTGTTCTGGTTATGAAACACAGGAACAATGTGAAGAACGGCTGAAAGAACTTCAAACAGGATGGATTGAAGTATCGCAAAGGCATTGTGTGCAACTTGATTAAAGGCAATAATGACGCATTAGGTGAGGTAAACATGGAAAGGTTAAAACGCTGTCCGTTCTGTGGATATGAGAAACCGGGATTAATGATGTGCAAGGGAAGGAAGTTTGTAAATGGACTTGACCAACCAATAGAGCAACACAAATGGTATGTTCAATGTCCTAAATGTAAGGCCCGTGGTTCTGTTTCAAGTGGAAAGGTTAATTTGTGGTCTGACTTAAACAAGGACTTACCGATACCCGGATGGCAAACAACAGATGACCAAATCAAAAGCATTGCAGTTAAATTATGGAATTATCGAATTGATTAAAAAGCGACAATAAGCGAGAACAACCTTGGTAGGAGTATTGAGAAGGAGCAGATATGAGCAAGTTAGACGATGCCATTGAAGGTTTGGAAAAGGTGTGGGATGCGTTTGACCACGCAGAACACGAATTGTATGCCGATTATGTGTTTGATGCTTTGTTCTTTCTGAAAGAATACAAACAGCATTTACAAGATGATTTATCAAAGCTAAAGGATGATGTTTTACGGATAGAAAACGAAATCAATTGTAATAGTGACTTGATGATTATTGGTAAGCGTATGGAGGAATAGTGGTGAATAATACAGAGGATATTAGGAGGAGGACAAAGATGGCAGAACTGTACAATCCGGGGTGCGGTGACTGTTTGGGCAGGGTCTGCGCACGAAACGAATGTACCGATAATTATAGCAAACTCTGTGACCATGATTGCATGGGGTGCGGATATTGCACAGGGCCAATAGAGCTTGAAGAAGATTGTCCGAAAGAAGAATTTATACCAGATGAAGAGTGACTTAAAGGCAACAATGAAGATTTAAGCGAGAAAGGATGACTGTTCAATTATGTTTATTAATCCTTCTTCATATTACTTATGTAATAGGTGTAAGCAGAAAATTGATTTTCACAATCACGCAATATTCAAGGCAAAAAAACTGATAATACAAGGTTCATTGCTCCGCAGAGATGCTCCTAACATGAGAGAAGGACAACCGTATCCTAATATAGAGTTTGACCTATGTTCAGCGTGCGCAGATGCGTTTGTTGAATGGATGAAGCAAGGGACTTAAAGGGCGGTGAAGTGGGAATGACTGTCAAATGTGAACTATTCGATTATAAATCACCCGGACCGTTAGACAATCCGAAAGTGGTTATTGAGGATGATGGCGTTTTGAATAGCAGAATCCGAATATCCATCGATGATAAGTGGGCAGTAGTGGATGCAGGACAGCTTGAAAAGGCAATCAGTGCTTGTACACGTTTGCCTAATTAAACTTCGCAATATAAGCGGATGGAAGCAACTTAGCAACTGGCTTTGGAGGTGGTTTGATGATCGATTGCGTTGATTACGTTATCACGCACAAGGAATATCCTATCGAACAAGACGATCTGTACCGTGCGCTGTGCGTCGGCAACTTTCGCCAAGATGGCTGGCTATCAGAACAGGACGGAAAGAACATTGCCGAGTACAACGACCGGATTAATGAATGCACTGGTCTGTATTGGATTTGGAAGAACACCTCCCATCCGTACGTAGGGATGAGCCACTACCGGCGCTGGTTCTATAACAATCGTTTCCAGGGCGATGACAGCCGACTGGACGCGGATCGGATCCAGGAGATCCTGGAAAAGCATGACATTATCCTGACCGGCAAATACTGGTTTAAGTGGCGGGTGATTGATAATTTCAATCTCGCCATCGGACCTAACCTGACGACCCGTGCGTATGACTCCTTCCTTCAGGCCATTAAAGAAAAACAGCCGGAGTATGCAGGCGCGTTCGAAAAGGTCATGATGGGGAATCAGATGTACATCTGCAATCTCTTCGTAACCAGCCGGGGAATCCTCAATGCCTACTGCGAGTGGCTATTCTCCTTCCTGCTTGATGCTACAGACAGAATCTTCCTGGGCGAATGCTCGGACCGGCAGAAACGTGTCGCAGGATATTATGCGGAAGCCCTGTGGACCGTGTGGCTGCAGAAGAAGAGCCTTCTGGTGTATGAACTGCCGCACCGAATGATTTGGGGGTGATGAAACTGACTGCGGAAAGACGGATCATTCACGAACGCGTGGCGAAACTGTTGGAGATCCGGCATGAACGAGACCTGGAGCATAAACTGTGGATGACAAAGAACGTCGAGGTCGGAGATTTTACCTATGGCATTCCGGACGTTCAGACATGGGGAGAAAATGCGAAACTACATGTCGGGAAGTTCTGCTCCATTGGTAAGAACGTTCAGATCCTGATGGGCGGCGAGCATCACACGGAATGGTGCACAACATACCCGTTTAACGTGTTAATGGGAGACATGTTCGGTGCTTCCGAACGCCTGACAAAGACAAAAGGGGACGTATGGATCGGGAATGACGTATGGATCGGACAGGATGCGAAGATTCTCAGTGGCGTCAGTATCGGAGACGGGGCTGTTATTGCAGGGAGCGCTGTTGTAACAGATGATGTGAGATCGTATACGGTAGTCGGAGGCGTGCCAGCCAAGAAACTGTATGATCGGTTTCTGCCTGGACTGATCCATAAACTGATGGATCTTGCCTGGTGGGATTGGCCGATGGAAAAGATTGCCGAAGCACTTCCATTACTGTCGTCAAACGACATATGGGGACTGGAAGAGTTCAGTAAATCGTATGACGGGAGGAATCCGCAGAATGAAGAAACTGTATGCGAATGATGAACTCATCGCTGTTGTCCCGGACAACGATGAAGCAATCGAGGTAGTCAGCGGCAGAACATCCACCGGGGAACTGAATCAACGATTTGCCAGTCGGCCGACGGCAGGTCACAATTGCCGGAATTGCGGGGCGCCGCTGGATCGATACGGAGACTGCGTGTATTGTGGCACCGTCAAACAACTGCACAGCGGTTTCATAATGAACCAGGATTCAATCACATTCTACTGCGAATAAGGAGGACAACATGATTCTTGACTGCGAAAACGAGTGCTGCACGCACTGCAAGGAAGGCGAGATTTTCTATTGCGAACTCGGCCATGAAGATGACGCATGTGATCCGATGAACTGTAAAGATTATCAGGATTTTATGAAGCCTGACATGGTCAACCATCCGAACCACTATGCCGGTCAGATCAAGGTGATCGACTATATCCGGGATAAACTGACGCCGGTTGGTTTCACCGAGTACTGCTGCGGGAATGTGCTGAAGTACATCAGCCGCTGGCGGAAGAAGGATGGCGTTCAGGATCTGAAGAAGGCCAAGGTTTACCTGGACTGGATGATCGAAAGCGCGGAGAAAGAGCAGGCGTAAAAAAATGCAAGGGAGGTGATGCCATGTGTCGGAAGCGGTTCAATTGATCCCAGCATGGACGCTGGATGACTTTATGACGGAAACGCCGTATGAATGGTTGTATGCGCATAAAGACAACAAGTTTCTGCTGCAAACACTGCTGAACAAAACGCAGTTGCTGGCCAAGGAACTGAAGTTTCCGGGATTTACAAAGACCTGGAACGCATACGTCGAAAGCAAAAGCCCGAAAGCAACCATCCTGGGAAGCAATCAAACGCTCTTTCCGAAGCAACCCGTGCAGATGGAGTGCGGGCCGTACGTGGCGGATGAATATGGTGTGAGTCGTCTAAATGAGTTGGGTGCCGAGGTGGAAGTGATCTCTCATCCACTAATGCCAATCCGCCGCGTGACGAACATTGAAAGCTTGGAGGAGAAACTGGAGATTGCATACTGTCGCGGCAAGGATCCATGGAAAACACTGACGGTGTCCCGGGAACAGCTTGCCTCAGCACAGAAGATCATTGGCCTGGCGAAACAGGGTGTCGCAGTCAACAGTGAAAACGCCAAGGAAGTCGTGAAATACCTGAGCGTACTGGAAAGTCTCAACTACGACGTCATGCCGCGCCAGGATTCGATCGGCCACATGGGCTGGCTTCCGGACGGTACGTTTGCACCATACGCGGAGAAGATCGCATACGATGGCGAGAGTGCCGAGTTTGCCAGGATGTACAACGACTTCAATCAGACCGGCAGTGAAGCAGCCTGGATGAACCTGGCAAAGACTGTCCGGGAAGGCAAGAGTGTTCCAGCACGGATCGCCCTGGCAGCATCCTTTGCTTCCCCGCTGGTGTCCGTATGCAATGCGCTTCCGTTCTTTGTCCATCTCTGGGGCACCCAGGGCTGCGGTAAGACGGTAGGCCTCATGCTGGCGGCCTCTGTATGGGGAAATCCGACGGTCGGACGGTACATCAAGACATTTGGCGGTACCCGTGTGTCCCTGGAGTTATACGCGGCATTCTGTGGGAATATGCCCATCCTGCTGGACGAACTCCAGGTGATCTCTGACCGGCGGATCTTCGATGACATCATCTACATGCTCTGTGAAGGCGTCAGCAAGGGCCGGGGCGCCAAGGAAGGCGGTCTGCAACTCCAGCGACACTGGAGCAGTTGCATCATTACCACCGGCGAGATGCCGATCGTGCAGAGCAATTCCGGCGGCGGTGCTGCCGTCCGTACGATCGAGGTGAACTATGGCGGAGAACCACTGTTTGAGGACGCCAGGGGCATGGCAAACGCGCTGAAAGAGAACTATGGATGGGTCGGCCGGAAGTTCATCGCTCTGCTGCAAAACGAGCAGTACAGGGAGTCTCTGAAGGCCATTCAGAAGAAGTTTTACAATGCCCTGTCCGGCGAGATCCAGGACAAACAGGTGCTGTCCGCGTCGATCCTGCTGGCGGCCGATAAACTGGCAGACCTGGGGATCTTCAAAGACGGAAAAGCCCTGACCGTGGAGGAAATCAAACCCTATTTAATTACACGGGAAGAGGCGGACGTCAATGAACGGTGTTACCAATGGCTGGTCGGATTTATCGGTGCAAACCAGCGGCGTTTTGATGTTGACGAGCAAAACAACGGAGAGTTGTGGGGCAAAATCGAGAACGATTATGTGTTCTTCATCAAGTCAGTTTTTGAACGCGTGCTGAAGCAGGAAGGGTACTCAGCCGGCGCATTCCTGACCTGGGCCAAACGAAAAGAACTGCTGAAATGCGAGTCATACGGATATGCCAATAAGAACAACCGGATGACCTGCCGGAAGACATTCAACAAGGTATCGACCGTCTGTGTGGGCATCAAACTGATGGATCCGGATCCGATCCAGGAGGAGAAGAAAGAGTATGCGGGGTACATTCAAGTCACTGATCTTGACATGCCGTTTTGAAAATAAAAAATCAAAAAATCTCATCCGTACAATCCGTACAAACCGTACATTGGCGTTGATTTATAAGGCCTGCGTGTTGTACGGTCGATCTGAATTTTGTACGGTCGATGTACGGATGGAGCAGGTAGTGTGCAACGTGGAGGCCTTGATTTATAAGGACTTTGTACGGATTGTACGGATTGTACGGAAATTTTTATACACACATATATATAGCAATAAAAATTTTCAAAAAAATGCAGTTAAGCGCCCGCGCGCGCGTAAGGATGTTTACATCGACCGTACAAACCGTACAAACCGTACATTGCCCTTGATTTTCAAGGCTTCTGTGTTGTACGGATGGCAAAATCGACCGTACAAAATCGGGTCCGACCGTACAAAATGACGTAAAAGGGGGAAGAAAATGAAAACATTGATCGCAATTCCATGCATGAGCACCGTACCATGGGAGTTTTCCAAATCCATGGACTATCTGGTAAAAGGGGATAACGTCTCTATCCTGTACAAACCGGATTCCCTGATCTATGACGCCAGGAACATCATCAGTCTGACAGCAATCGAAAATGATTTTGATCGCGTCATGTGGTTTGATTCAGATATTGTGTTCCAGCCGGATACGCTCCAGGTGCTGCACCAGGACATGAACGAACTCGGATGCGAGATGGTGACCGGGCTTTACTTCAAACGTCACCTGCCTACGGAACCGGTGCTTTACGAACGCCTGGAAGAACCAGCGCGCACGTCGGATGGTCTCCTGGCGAAACAGATCACAGCGTTCACGGACTATCCGGTTAACGACGTCTTCAAAGTACGTGGGTGCGGGTTCGGTTGCGTGCTGGTATCCACCAAATTAATGAAGGCGGTATGGGACAAATTCGGGCCAGCGTTCGCACCATATCCGTGGGCCAGCGAGGATATTTCCTTCTGTCACCGGGTAAACCAGCTGGGATATGACATCTACTGTGACAGCCGCGTCTCCTGCGGCCATGTCGGCACATTTATCTACACGGAAGGTCTTGTGAAAAGAGGTGATGTAACTTGAAAGACGGACTTGGACAACGGACACCCACATCAAAACTGATCCACAAACTGCGCCTGATGGCGGATGCGGGCGGCGTGCTGACACGTGATCGTCTCCGGGTCGTGATCGAAGCGGCCGATCGCCTGGAAGAATTGGATGAACGTGTGGCGATCATGATGGAAGGAAGTGATGCGGATGAAGAGCGTTGAGTGGTGGCGCGGTGTTTCGACCCACATGTGGCGGACATACTTCGCCCTGGTACGTGACGGATTTGAATGGGACAAACTGTCCGCCCCGGACCGGCGCATCTATGCCGTCTGTCATCATGTATTCAGCAAGCAGTTTGTGAAAACTGACCAGGATATCTTGCAGTATTATTTCACATCGCGCTGGGGTGATGACCTGTACGCCGTGGAAGACTACAGCCTGAAGCATAACATTCCCACCAAAGTTATCTGGATGGTCATTCGCCGGGCAAACCGGGCCATTATGGAAGAGTGCGGATTCCTGGAACGAAAGGAGGAGGATAAAAATGAGTAGTAAATTCTTCAGTGTGATCCTTCCGTCACATAACGGTGCAAATCATATCCGGAGGATGTTGACGTCCATCCGCAGCCAAACATTCAGAGACTACGAACTCATCGTGGTCTGCGATGCCTGCACGGATAACACGGAAGAGATCGCACAGGATTTTCATGCCGACAAGATCCTGACCGTCGATTACCAGCGTGATGGTCTTGCCCGCAATGCCGGCCTTGACGTCGCGGAAGGCAAATGGATCCTGTTCGCGGATGATGACGACTGGTTCCTGCATGAGTATTGCTTTGAACAGCTTGCGAAACGCCTGCGGAAACTGGAAAAAGACACTCCATGCGACGTGCTGGACTTCAGTTTTGTGTGGCATAGTCAGGGATATAAGATTCCGGATCCTGCGGAATGTTTCGTCATGGTATGGTGCCGTGCCTGGCGCCGGGAGTTTATCGGATCGAATCGGTTCAATGATAAACCTTATGGATCGGATAAAGATTTCTTCCACGACATGATCCAGGAAAACACGAAAGCAGTCGTCTCCATGTGGAACATACCGATCTACTACTACAATTACCTGCGTGAAGGCAGCATGACATCGGAAGAAAAGAAGCATACTTTCCTGAACCTGATCGTCACCCATCATGACGAACCATGGGAAATCGGGAAACCATTCTTCGATATGCTGGAGCACCAGCGCTGCGTGGACATGAACAAAGTCGCAGTCACCCTGGTGCAGGATGGCGAGGAAGGCGATCTTCCGTGGATGGACCTGCTCAGCAACTACAGTTATCCGGTCCATATCCTGTCGTCAAAAGAACACGTCGGTGTTGCAAACGCCAGGAACGCAGGCCTGCTGGATAGCAAATCAGACTGGGTCATGTTCTGCGATTTTGACGATATGCTGGCGGACGTTGATTCGTTGTCATGCATGATCGATCACTTCCCGACAGATGACGTAGACGTGATTTGGTGCAAGGTCATGCGGGAAAGCAAATGGTTTACCAATGTCATCTACATGAACTGCGTGGATGAGGCAAACTTCTCCAACACGGACGGGAAAATGTACCGCCGGCAGTTCCTGATTGACAACAACATCACGTTCTCCCAGGACGCGGGCTTTTTCTACGATCATCACTTCAATTCCATCGTCCTGGCGCTCGCAAACCCCTGGCGTATCAAAGCATTGACAACGGATATTTACCCGTACTGCAAAACACTGCGCCAGGATAGTTATCGCCACAACATTGCAGCCCGGGACGTGATGTTCAAAACAGCTGTACCCCGGGATATCCTGATCGCGGAAGAACTGAAAACCCGTGGCCTGGATCATGAGTACCGGCGAACACTCATGAAGGCTGTATGTCGGGAGTACATGGCCGTTTGCACAGAGGATGGGCAGAATAATTCACAGTATCCCATGTTCTTGCCGTTCTTCCTCCAGCATTACGATATCATCTCGTCCATGCCTGACGCTGACGTCGAACCGATCCTGGAGGAAGCCAGGATAGAAGTATTCAACGAGATACAGAATGTCTATAACGAGCACAAACTGGAATATTACCTGCTGAACGACAATATCTCTTTCCGCGAGTGGATCGGTAAAATCAAAGGACTTGAAGACATTACGCCGCTGCCGCCGGAAAACGACACGTCCATGCCTTCACCCGCACCGGAACCGATCGTGATCCCATCGACGGTGCAGGATCCGCGCATCGTTGTCTACTGCGGCACATACGACGTCTACCTGAACATGGTCGCATCAGCAAAATCTGTGCTTTGCAACATTCCCGTAAACAAAATCTACTTCCTGACGGAAGACGATACCTTTCCGTACGATATCCCGGATATCATCGAGACCATTAACGTCAAGAACCAGCCTTACTTCCCGCATGATGGTCCCAACTACGACAATTCCTGGACCTGGATGTGCATGATGCGCGCAGCATACCCGGAAATCTTCCCGCAGTACGACAAGATCCTGTCGCTGGATATCGATATTGTCTTTAATGATAACGTCTCCGATCTGTGGGACTACAACCTGGACGACTACTACCTGGCAGGCGTCCCGGAACGTCAGCGGCAGAAGTCTTCTGCTGACCCGCTCTATATTAACTTTGGTGTCGTCATGATGAACCTCGCCAAACTTCGCCAGGATAATTGCCAGCAGCGGATCATCGATATCCTGAACACCCGCAAGGTGGACTGCCCGGAACAGGGCGCCTTCAACGAGGTCTGTGCCGGACATATCCTGGAACTCCCGGCCGACTATAACTACACCACCTACTCCCACATTACCGGCGATGCGCAGCGGCAGCGGATCCTGCATTACGCAGGTCAGCGGTTCTGGCGGCACTACTCCAGCGTGAAACAGTATGCGGACCTCACCTGGCAGGAAGTCATGGAAAGGCAGGCGAAACTGCATGAGTGATCGCGTCGCTATCTACGCCGGTACGCGGAACCTTTACCATGACATGGTCGTTTGTGCCAAATCCCTGCTGTCTCACGACGGCGCGGACCAGGTGATCTTCCTCACGGAAGACGACCGGTTCCCGGAAGAGGTCCCACCGTGCATCTCGATCCTGAACGTCTCCGGACAGCAATACTTCCCGCCGGCCGGACCAAACTATCAATCCAAATGGACCTACATGGTGCTGATGCGAACCGCACTATGCTACCTGTTCCCTGACCTGGATCGCGTGCTGGTGCTGGATTGCGATACGCTGGTCAACAAACCCATTGACCTGCTGTGGAACGTAGATATCACCGGCTATTACTACGCTATGGTGGAGGAAAAACAGATTACGAATCGCGATCACCCATACTTTAACTTTGGCGTCGCCATCCACAACCTGGCACAACTGCGCGACGGGACCGCAGATACCATTATCCGCACAATCAATTCCGTTTACCTCCCTTACTGCGAGCAGGACGCCGTGAACTCCGTATGCAAGCGCAGGATCCTGGAACTGCCACAGGAATACAATGCCACGTTCTTCAACCTCCCACGCATCCCGGACGGTGAAGAAACCATCAAACACTACGCAGCTTGGCATCCGTTTGACAACAAACCAGGCTATAAACAATACGATGCACTGTCCTGGTCGGATGTCCTCCGGAAGAAACGGCAGGTGAAGCACACATGAAAAAAGTCGTCGTCTACATGGGGGATCGGCGCATCTACGGTCAGATGGTTACCGCAGCAAAGTCTCTGCTCTATCACACGATGATCGACACGGTATATTTCCTCATCGACACGCCATCATTCCCGTATCATATCCCGGATACTGTCATCACTATGAACGTCCACAACCAGCAAATCTTTTCTGTTCCAGGTCCGAACTACCATCCGCATTACGGGTACATGACCTGGATGCGCGCGGCGCTCTCTAAGATCCTGCCACATGAGGACGTCGTGCTCCTGCTGGATCCGGATACACTCGTCGTGGACGACATCTCAGACCTATGGGAATACGATCTCTCTCAGTACTACCTCGCGGCTGTAGAAGAAACACGCTGCGGTTGCGGACCGTCTGTGCACAGTAAGCAACCATACTTCAACGCCGGCGTGATGCTACTCAACCTGGAGCGGATCCGGGCGGATAAAATCGACGACACGATGATTCAGACGATTAATACCACACACTACAAACACCTGGAGCAGGACGTGATCAATTTCGTCTGTGATCGGCACATCCTGTCCCTGCCATCGGCCTATAACACATCATTCGTTACGGATCTCACCACTCATCCACGGATCCGACATTTCCTGAGCACTGCGAAAAAGGATTGGCCGGAATTCGCGGCGCCGTACGAGCGGACGACCTGGAACGAAATCATGCAGAAGGAGTGATATTATGCCATCGAAAAAAAAGTCATCTGATACGATTCCTGGAACGGATATTACAACAAAGCAGGTGACAGAACTGTCACAAAAAAGAAAACGCGGTTTTGACGTCCTTAAAGATTTTGGAGCGGACCCGGGCGAAAACTCGCGCTTTATTCGTTTCGCTATGGTCGCTTGGAACCTGCCGCCAATTGATATATCGGATCCTGTTCAGGTTGAACAAAGAATAGGCGAATACTTCCAGCATTGTGCTGAAAACGACAGGCGGCCTCAGGTTGTTGGCATGTGTAATTGGCTTGGTATAAGCAGACAGACACTGAATGAGTGGAAAAACGGTGAAGTGCGTACTGCAACACATGGTGACATCATAAAAAAAGCCATGAGTTTTTTGGAAGAAATGTGGGCCGATGCGATGCTGACAAACAAACTGAATCCTGGATCAGGCTGTTTCATCGCAAAGAATTGGTTTAACTACTCAGATACACAGCAAATCGTCGTGACGCCGAACAATCCGTACCAGGCGGCCAGCGATGATGAATTAAAGGGTAAATACCTGGAAGATATCCCGGAAGAGCAGTAAACCAGGCGGGCGCGGAGCGGATCCGTGCCTGTTTTTTTATTTTCAAAAGAGAATATATATATTATTTTGTACGGATATATAATATATATAAGACAATTGACCTTAACGACGTGACGGGTTGCTCCTGGTATAAATTCAATCTATAGCTGACAACTATTCGTAAAACTACTGTTTAGCGAATAGTTAACACGCTACGTGTTGTATGTCATCGACAGGCGAGGCACAAGATATTCGATTTTGCATAAACGACCGTATAAAACACGCGAATAATGCATAATATACAGGGCCTCAGGTGCATGAAACAGGCGAATATGCACGGATCCGGACGCATAAAAAATGCTCCAGCCGGATGGCCGGAGCGGTGCTGATCGGAGCGGCGGATCATTCTTCCATGATCGCCGGATCCTGGATGCCTGCATTCCACAGGTCCATGAAATCCTGTGCGGACATGAGCGGGATTTCCTCGTGAAGGTCCAGCCGGTTGATGAAGATCTGAGCGGTCGCCAGGTCGATCGGTTCCAGGTCCGGGTAGCGCTCGTCGTGCTGAATGCAGTAGGTGATAAACTCAGATTTCGTCATGGTTTTGTTCCTCCGTATTGTTTTAATTTATTATAGGCCTGATCGGCCCGGGACGCAAGGGATCCGACGGATATGCCGCCGCCGGCCGGCTGGTCGGTCAGATGGGCTGGTGTGTCAGGTCGTTGACTGCACCAGGCAGCATGAACCGGAGCGTATTTTTTGCCGCCTCCCAGGTCGGCGCATAGCTGATGTGGATGCAGTGGCCTTCCGGATTGCGGACGGTTATGCGCGTGCTGTGACCGTTCGTCATCAGACACAGGTCACCACGGAATCCCAGGTGATCGGTATAGAATGCTCTCATGTTTTCACCTCCCTTCAGCAGGCCCGCTGGTAACCAGCGGAGCGGGTCCAGTAGTTGATCATGCCATTGATTTCGTCGTCGGAGTACATATAGAGTTCGTACCGGTCCAGGTCGGCGCCGTCGCGGAGGTACCCACAGCCCTTACCGGCCTTGCGCGGGTCAGGAAGGGTCTCACAGCCCGGCGCAGCGATCAGGTATCGGGATTGTGCCGCGTTTGCCGTACGCAGGCCCAAAACGGCCGGAAAATTGCATTTAAGGACCGTCGGGATTGTTTGCGCCATGATGTTCTGACTGCACGCGATCACGTGGACGTGCGCGGCACGGCCTATTTGAGCCAGGCGCTGTAGCGGAGGCAGGGCCGCGTTCTTTTGCGAGACCATCAGGTCCGCGAGTTCGTCGACGATCACGTAGAGATCCGGACCGGAAAACTCCCGGACGCCCTGGCACTGCATCACCGTGAAACGACGCTCAGTTTCTTTTACCGCGTCCTGTAGTGCCGCGATCATATCCGACGGTTCGGAGGCGTAGCGGATCGTGTGCGGCAGGCGGGAGTACTGAATGAGTTCAACCTTTTTCGGATCGATCAGGATAAAATTGCACTCAGTCGGTGCCCTGGACGCCAGCAGTGCATAGATAATGCCGTTGACGGTGACGGATTTACCAGACCCGGTGGATCCTGCAATGAGCAGGTGCGGACGGTCGGCCAGGTGGGTATACAGGCGGTATACGCGGCCGCCAGGCGTAGACGGAGCGAGATTATTCATTGCTGTTACCTCCGTTTCAATGATCAGGAGCAGGGGAGCGGCGCGGCGGATCCGGTACCGGGGACGACGCGATACAGCCCGATGCCGGCGGAGCAGCAGGCAATGATATCCGGATTCAGGACGAGCCGGCCGTTATTGAACTCCCACGTGCAGCACCAGGAGCGGCCGCGATAGTCCGTATAATAGATATCACCGTTGACGACGCGGAGCGGAGCGGTTACAAGTTCCGCAAAAGCGCTTGTCCGCTGCTTATTTATGCACATAATGCGATACAGTTTCATTGTTTACACCTCCATTAATAGTCCAGGCGGAGCGAAAAAGGGACGGGACGAGCGGCCGCCGGAGCGGCGGAGCGGACCTGAAACGGAGCGGAGCGGGAACAGGTCCGGTATACCAGGACGGTGCCGGAGCGGACCGGGATCCGGAACGCCAGGAAACCGGCGCTGGTATCATAGGAAAAGCGGATTTTGTGCCGGCGGAGCGACAATTCCAGGTCCTTTTCGGTCATTACGTCGTCGATCACGGAGCGGATCCGGTCAGCAGTCAATAACAGTTTCATTCTTTCATGCCTCCATTGAATTTGTTGTATAGCGTTTCCGCCATTGCGTGCATTATCGCGGAGCGATATTCTGTATCGCTGGATCCTTTCATGACGCGGAGCGCTGCAGCGCCAACACATAACGCGCGACGCGCGTCCTGATCGAATACGGACAAAATAGCGTTGATCGTTTCCGGTTCGCTGTTTAACCTTGCGGTGTACAGTTCCGATGTTAACCAGAGAAACATTTCTTTCGGCTGCATAAGCTGTAATTCTTCCGGCGTCGGTGTATAGTAAAGGTACATTTTTTTCCTCCCGTTGCTTTATATATGCCGGGCCGGAGCGGATCCGGCCCGGATCCTGATCAGTTACGCGCTTTTCTTTTCAACGTCGGCCGTCCGGACCGCGTCGACGGTTTTTGACGTCGACGTTTTGCCGTATGTTTCTTTAATATCGGGGAAGTCTTTATACAGGGCCGTCGTGTCCAGGCGCGTTGACGTCGACGTTTTGATAATGACCGTATACATGTCCGTCGTAAAATTGTCCGCGTCGCCTGCATGCTGCAGGATAAAATCCTTTGCATCGCTCGCGCGCTTTTTCGCGTCGCTTTCATCATGTTTTGCCTGCAGGTAAATTTCGATTGCCTTGTTTATATCCATTGCTTTTTCCTCCCGTTTTTTTTGTCTTGTTTGTTGTTTTGCTGATCCTGATCCTGATCCTGGTCCTGCAGGATGATCAGGCGGCTGATCCTGGTCCTGATCCTGATCCTGGTCCTGCAGGATGATCAGGCGGCTGATCCTGGTCCTGATCCTGATCCTGGTCCTGCAGGATGATCAGGCGGCTGATCCTGGTCCTGATCCTGATCCTGCCTGCAGGATGATCAGCCCGCTGATCCTGGTCCTGATCCTGATCCTGCCTGAATTATTTTTTCAATTCATTAATAAACAATTCAGTGTTACGGAAATAGCAATTTTCTTTTTTGCGTATACAATTCATGCATTTTCTTCCGCCGCAATTAATTACAATATTGTGTTTTGTTGCGTATGCTTTTGTGTATACGGTAAAGATATGATCAATTTCCGGATATTTTGTGAGCATTGTTTCCGGATATGCTTTATTGATAAAAGGCGAGCTTAGAACAAAAGTCGTATTGTTGGGTTTCCCTTCCATTTCAAAAGCTTTATGCCAAATATCAATATTTTTTGTCCATATTGCGCAACGCTTGCGGGGAAAAGCTTTTATAATTCGAATATAATTGCGCGCTTGCGTTATGTTTTGTACGTCCCCAAAACTTTCAATTCTTAAGTAAGGGAAGATAATGACAAGCTTTTTAAATGCTTTTACAGGTATTAAAACATTGCGTAAAATGATACCATTTACAATATTGTGTTCTTTTAAACCTGTTTGCCTGCATTGCTGATTGAAAGCATAACATTTTGCGCATATGCAATTTTTTATTTTGCGCCACAATGCGCAACGCGCATTATCATGAACACTTGACGATACGGAACAAATACCTTCCAATTTCCGCGCGTTATGGTTAACAATCCAAATACAGGAAACAAGTTTTTCAAATTGTCCCATTGTGAGAACGTCAAGCGCAATGGACAAAATGGAAATAGCAAGCGTAAACAATGCGGCCGTGCTTTTACAAAAGAATTTATATAATCCTTTTGTTTCCTGCAGGTTTACAACTTGTTCAATAATAGGGATCCTTTTTTGTTCTAACATTGTTTCATTTCCTCCCGTTTATAATGTCAATCAAAAATATATTTGATTGCATAAGTATTAAATCAAAAATAATATTGATTGTCAATCCTTTTTTGCATATTTTGTCAAAAATATTTTTGTTTCATTATATAGGCCTGCAGGATGATCAGCCCGCTGATCCTGGTCCTGATCCTGATCCTGGTCCTGCAGGATGATCAGGCGGCTGATCCTGGTCCTGATCCTGATCCTGCCTGCAGGATGATCAGGCGGCTGATCCTGGTCCTGATCCTGATCCTGGTCCTGCAGGATGATTATCCCGCTGATCCTGGTCCTGATCCTGATCCTGCCTGCAGGATGATCAGCCCGCAAGGCCTGCGGCGGATATCCCCTAGGGGATATCCGCCGCAGGCACCCAGGACGCCGTGACCCCCACTTCTCCCCCGTCGCACAAAAAAGCCTGTTTTCAAAAATACTATTGACAAAAATAAAATTGACTGCTATAATTAACCCGAACAGACACGAGGAGGCAAGCACATGACCGGGAAGGACATCATCAAGAAGTTGATGGAAGAAGAGAACGTGACGAACGTGGTGTTAGCGGAGCGGATCGGCGTGACCCAGGCCACCATGTGGGCAAGACTGAACAACACGAATGCGAAGGATCTGCCACTAGCGGTATTCGGCGAAATGCTGAGTGCGCTGGGATACGAAATGGTTGTCCGGAGAAAGGACGACGACGGCGGAGATCGGAACGCGCAGGTTGTGGTACTCGATGAGGCGACGAAACCGGAAGGCAGGGGACGCCCGAAGACAGCGGATCGGATGAAGGAAGAGGCGCCCCGGGTCGAGAAGAAACGGAAAGTGTCGAAAAAGTGATTCTGAAAAAATCCCGGAAAAGGAAAAAAGGCCCTGATGGGAGGTGAGCGGTTGTGATTACCGGACTGATAGCGGTGCTGATCCTGGTGGTGGTGTTGCCGGCGTCGGCAAGCAACGGCGAGTGGGGAACGTTCTGGATCTTCATTGGTGTGGCGGCGTTTGTACTGGTGCTGGGCAGTGCGTTCCGGACGACGAACCGAGCGTACGGGAACTTCATTGATTACTGGGCAAACGGGGTGCGACCGGAAGACAAGAAGGGGGCAGCGCAGCCCAGGTCAAGGCAGAGCACGGCCGCCGGGTTCAGCATCCGGCCGAACGAGCCGAGCAAGCGAGAGGAGCGCGAGGCGGCAGCGAAACGGGCGGCGTTCAAGGCGCGACTGGCAAGCGGCGAAGAAAGACTGAGCGGTCCTGGTGTGTCGGGAGAGAATCCGAACCTGCCGCTGCGGGTGTGTCATTATTGTGGCCGTGCGGTGCGAGCCAGTGGGAGCAGAGCAAACACGGCGTATGGATCGCGGATTGAGTACATTTGTCCGAAGTGTGGCAACGTGAACTGGACGCAACTGGGTGCATAAGGTGGTGACGGTATGGAGCGAACGTGTTATACGTGTGAGAAAGGCATGTCGCCGGACAGGACGTGCCTGAGCGATGGTGACTGTGCGTGGTGGGAACCGATTGATCCGGTCCAGGAAGTAGTCCGAGTGAAACAGATGCTGGAAGGCGGACTGGTGCCGGTCGAGAAGTCAGAAGAAAACTGATCAGAGAAGACGCAGTATTGCGGGGACGAGCCGAAAGGCTTGTTCCCGTTTTTTGTTAGGAGGAAAAGGACATGACAGAAGTAGGCGGTACGGAAGGAGAAGCGACGCATGAAGACGATTGAAGGGCGGATGTACCTGGAATGGTCGGACGGAGGAAGTGCTGAGATTGGCAGGATTACGCTGGAACCAAGGATGAACGACATGCGGGTGAAGATGAATCCCAGGGCAGTGCGGAGACGGATCGGCCGAGAACTGGTGAAACTGGGATTGCGGATGATGTTCAGAAGGCCGGAGGAGGAAGCGTGTGAACGACAGGATACTGATCAGCAGGATTAAGGATGCGATTGACCGCCGGCCGGACGATGTAGGTGCCTATGCGGACCTGGTGGACGCGTACGACAACCGGATCCAGGCGGGCGAGGCGGAGTGGCACGCGGAGAACAAGGTGCTGCGGGGACGGATCAGTGCGGCCATGCGGGAGATGGCCGGGCGTGGTGCGTCGTCCAGTGACCTGCGGAGACTGAACGATGCGTACTGGCACAGTGCGCTGGTGGATGCTCCGATGGATTTCGATGCGTATATGCTGTACATGGAAAAGAATCGCGATCAAAAGAAACGATTCTACGCACCGAGACGAAAGCAATTGCTCAAGGCTGTGAATGCGCTTCAGGAACTGAACGACAGCGATGAATTGAGTATATTGGGTATTTCGATGCCACCTGGCGTTGGGAAATCGACGACGGCAATTTTCTATCTTACCTGGATGGCTGGAAAATATCCGGACGAACCGATTTTAACAGGCAGTCATAGTAACGCTTTTGTGCGAGGAGTGTATGATGAGTGCTTGCGAATGTTTGACAAGGACGGAGAATACTTATGGCATGATGTGTTTCCTGGTGTGGGTGTATCAAATACAAATGCCAAAGATCTGAGAATTGATCTTGGAAAACGAAAAAGGTTTGAGACGCTTGAGTTTACATCCATTGGGTCTGGAAATGCGGGTTTGTACCGCGCAGGAAGATTGTTGTATGCAGATGACTTGATCTCTGGAATAGAGATCGCGTTGTCTCGTGAACGTTTGGACAAATTATGGGAACAGTACACAACAGACCTTCGGCAACGCAAAATTGGTGATCATTGTAAGGAACTGCATCTGGCCACAAGGTGGTCAACCGGAGATATTCTTTCCAGGCTTGAGCGTGAATATGAAGGAAAAAACAATGCAAAATTCATCGTCATGCCTGCACTGGATGAGAATGATGAGAGCAATTTTGATTATATGTATGGGCTTGGCTTTACGACTGCATTTTATCATGAGCAAAGGAATATCATGGATGATGCCAGCTGGCGGGCGCTGTATATGAACCAGCCGATTGAACGCGAAGGTCTGCTATATGATAGGAACGAACTGAGAAAATACTTTGAACTGCCTGACAGAGAACCGGACGCGATTCTGTGCGCGTGCGATACGAAAGACAGAGGAACGGACTTCTGCGTGATGCCGATTGCCTATCAGTATGGCCAGGATTACTACATTGAGGATGTTGTGTGCGACAACAGCAACCCGGAGATTGTGGAACCGAGGCTTGCACAGAAGTGTGTGCAACACAAAGTGCACATGGGACGGTTTGAGAGCAACAGCGCTGGTGGCCGCGTGGCCCAGGCTGTTCAGGAAATGATTCAGAAACAGGGTGGAAGGACGAAACTGACGACAAAATTCACGACGCAGCAGAAAGAAACGAAGATTATTATGGCCAGCCCGTTTGTGAAGGAACATTTCCTGTTTAAGGATGACAGTGTCATAAAAGATAAGGAGTATATGCGATTCATGAATTTCCTCTGTTCATATACAATGACTGGGAAAAATAAGAATGATGACGTGCCGGACGCGATGGCCATGCTGGCAGACTATGCGCAGACGTTTATTTACGGTCAGGTGGCAGTTTTTTCAAGGCCATTTTAATTTTACGACTGGATACAACGAAAAGCATTGACAATACAACGATAAGTTGTTATAATCCGAATTGTAGGATACTGTTCTGCTTTTCTTGACGACCAAAAAAGGGCCGGAATCAGACAACACAGGGCAGAATGGCAGGAGACGCCGACTGGCGAGGAGATCTCGTTGGTTGGTGTCTTTTTATATACACGGAAGGAGGATCCGGATGGGCAAGAAGGTCAACCTGGAGGCCTATGACGTCACGGTGGTGGACGGTTCGGCCGATCTGGACCCGAAAAGCCTGCATGGCCGCCGGCAGATTTTCACGGCGGAGAAGGAAATCACCCGGGACAACGTCATTGACGTGCTGACAAAGGCACTGTCGGTACATGCGGTGAACCGCCGGGAAATCCTGTACCTGCTGGACTACAACCGTGGCAAGCAGCCGATTCTGGAGCGGACTAAGGCGTATAACGATCATGTGAACAACAAGATCGTGGTGAATATCGCCAATGAGATCATTACGTTCAAGGAGTCCGAGTTTGCCGGCGAACCGATTCAGTACGTGAGTCGGAAGGGCAACCAGGGCGTTGAGGACCAGAACCGGGATATCCCGGAGAAGGTTGCCAGGGTCAACGACATGATGCTGGCGGAAAACAAGCAGACACTGGACCTGGAACTGGCGCACAAGATGTTTATCGCTGGAACCGCATATCGGCTGTGCTGGCACGACAACAACAATGTACGGCCGCCGGAATATCTGGACGAGGCGCCGTTTGAACTGGCGGTCCCTGACGTGGAAAACACGTTTGTGGTGTACCGGAACGACGTGAAGAAGACGCCGGTCATGGGTGTGACGTATGTGTACAAGGATCCGCCGAACAACGACATCGAGTACACCGTGTACACACCGAACGTGACGTATACGATCGAAGGCCTGCCGACAATCACGTCCGGAGATTCCGGGTTGAAGATCACAAAAGAAGTTCGGCATAACTTCGGGATGGTCAGTCTGATCGAGTATCCGTGCAATCCGGACCGGATTGGCGCCTTTGAGGTCGTCATCGACCTGCTGGACAGCGTTTCCCTGACGCTTTCGAACCAGGAAGATGGTCTGGAACAGTTTATCCAGGCGCTGATGGTGTTTGACGGCGTGGATATTACCCGGGAAGACTTCCTGGCACTGAAGGATCTGGGGGCAATCAAACTGCCGGCGACACCGAACGGTGTCAGCGGCGGCAAGAAACTATACTACCTGAACGAGCAGCTGGATCAGACGCAGACGAACAGCCTGGTCAACTCCATGAAGCAGATCATCCTGGAGATCGTCGGCATGCCGGGCCAGGGGAACGCTTCGACGGGTGACAGCAGCAACAACGGCGCCGTGATCATGCGGAACGGTTGGTGGCATGCGGAAGGCCGGGCGCTGCAGACCCAGGCGATGTGGAAACGGGCGGAGACGGAACTGCTGAAAGTGGTTCTGAAGATTTGCTCGGACACGAACACGCTGACTGGTCTGAAGATCTCCGATCTGGAACCCAGGTTCTGGCGGCAGAGTTACGAAGACCTGCTGGTGAAGACCCAGAGCTTCGCCACGCTGAGGTCTGCCGGGATGCCGTCGGTGCAGGCATTTAAGTTCAGCCATCTGAGCCGCGATCCGGAAAGCGACGCCATCATGTATGACGACTATCAGCAGATGCTGGCGGACGAACTGGATCGGCTGAACGGCGTCGGCGAGGAAGGCGAGATTCCGCTGAAGGAAGACGACACGACGGATCCGACCAGCGTCGAAGGCATTCAGGCGCAGGCGGAGGCGGATGAACAATCCCAGCAGAAACAGGGCAGTAAGAAAGGCAACTGGGCCATATGCCCCGTGTGCGGGAAGAAGTTCATTAAGAAGGAATCCAACCAGGTGTACGACTCGCTGAGTTGTGCAAACCGTGGACGGAGGAGCACTCCGAGATACGGAGGCTAAGGCATGGCAGCAGCAGACGTCAATGTTTACGAGGCCTGCGACCGTGCGATCCAACAGATGAACCGGGAGATTGTGGAAGACTTTGGCAAACTGAAACTGGCGAAGTTTGACCAGGTCAACGTGATCAAAACGGTTCTGAAGGTTTACCGGGACAGCGCCAAACGGGCAAAGAAACGGTACTACGGGGTGGCGTTTGAGGCCTACTTGCTGGGATTATACCTGGGCAAGATCGAAGGCAAAAAGGCGCACCAGATGGCGGAGAAGGCCATTACGAACGAGTGGGTCGAAGACGTCCTGAATGAGACTGACTTCATCACGCTGTACCAGTTCTATCCGGAGATGGAACGCAAGGCCTACCGGTTGGCAGAAGCACTGAGTGCAGCGGAAAGTCGGGACCAGGAGATCGACAAGGCCATGCGGTTGTGGAGCAAGCAACTCGGGCAGTATGCGATCAACGTCACGGACTACGCCATGGTGCAGGCGTTTGAGGACGCCGGAGTCAAGATGCTGGAGTGGATCACGGCGAACGACGAGCGGGTATGCAACGAGTGCTACGCCCTGGACGGCCAGGTATTTCGGGTGAACGAGGTTCCGAGGAAACCGCACTGGGGCTGCCGGTGCCATCTGAAGCCTGTCTTTCGTACGGAAGAAGGTTAGTCGGTGGATGAGGCGCCGCCCGAAACGTGGATGCGGGAACTGGTTTTAGACGGTGAAAACCGTTTGAAATATACGTCAGAGAAGACGTTAAAACGCAAAACGTCAGAGAAGACGGAAATCGCAAAAACAAAGAACGTCAGAGAAGACGTTAAAACGCAAAGGAGAAACAGGACATGTTGAGACTGAAACTTCAGCTGTTTGCAGATCCTGCCGCTGCCGGTGACGGTGGAGCAGGAGAAAACAACAACGACGCCGCTGCGAACGACGCGAACGCGGGCGCGGGCGGTGACAACAACGCCGACAAGGGCGGAGAAGACAAGGGCAAAAACGAACTGGCCACACTGCAGCAGCAGTTGGAGCAGATGAAGGCCGACATGGCCAAACAGAAAGCGGCGCTGGATGCCGCGACGAAGGAAGCTGCCGGATATAAGCGCGATCTCCGGGCCAAGCAGACCCAGGAAGAGATCGACGCGGCCAACAAGAAAGAGGCCGAAGAGAAGCAGGCGGCAAGACTGGCGGAACTGGAGAAAGAGGTCGCCAGGACCAAATCCTCCAAGTCCGTGATGGCAAAACTCGGTGTGGACGAGGATTCTGCCGGAAAGATCGCTGAATGCCTGGTGGGCTGCGAGGACGTGGATAACGCCCTGCTGCTGATCCAGAAAGCGTGGGAAGCCAAGGAAAAGGCCCTGCGCATTGAGTTCGGAAAGATCCCGGGTCCCGGAGCAGGCGGAAGCAACGAAGAGGACGCCGAAGAAAAGGCGGCCATCGAGCGGGCGAAGCGGCTGGGGCGCGACCGGGCAGAATCCAACAAGTCGATTACCGACGGCCTGAAGGGGTACATTCGGTAAAAGCTGGACGGGTTCAGCCGGAAGGCTTGAACCGATTGATACATAAACAACACTCTTTTGAAAGGAGAGAAAAGACATGAAGTTTAACCAGACTTCTGTTGGCGGCGGTGTTGAAATCCTCGCCAGCAAGGACTTCCAGGCGATCCCTGTGAAGGTTGCGACTCCCGGTGAAGGCACCGTGGTGAAGGCCGGTACTCCTCTGACGGATGCGGGCGTTTCCACGACCGGTTCCGGCGCGATCGGCGTGCTTCTGTACGACGTGGATACCGCTGAGAATCCCAACGGTGCTGCGGTGGTGCAGGGCATCATCAACGCCAAGGTTGCGCAGGATCACAGCGGCGTAAGCTATGCTTCCGGTCTGTACGAAGCGCTGCCCGGCGTGATCTTCCGCACCAACATCGGTGTGAACGGCGCCACTGGAGCGACCGGGGCCACCGGTGAAACCTGATCGGAGGATAACCGATGAGAATACTCATTGCCGTACCGACCTTTGAGACGATCTATCCGGACACGTACAAGTCGCTCTGGGACCTGGATAAGTGCGGGCATGAAGTGCTGTTCGACAGCGTGCGCGGTTACGATGTAGCCACGGCGCGGAACCACATTGCTCAGCGCGCTATGGACTTGGAAACCGACTATGTGCTGATGGTGGACAATGATGTGGTGCTTCCGAAAGACGCACTGAAACTGATGCTGGAGGACGCCAAAGAGGTGTGCCTGGGGTTCTATGCCCACCGGCCTGCCAACAATGTCTACGAAGGACGGACCTGCATCTGCAAACTCAAGGACGAGAACGGCAAGGAGTATTACCACTACCCGCTGGAGAGTGAATACACTGCAGCGGAGATGCATGAGATGGCAGAAGCCGGGAAAACGAAGATCGTTGTTCACGGCGGTGGCATGGGATGCGCGCTTATCCGGACGAGCGTTTTCCGGAAACTCACGTACCCCTGGTACGATTGGGTGAATTACGGAGAAAAGAATCGCGGGATGCTGAGCGAAGACCTGTACTTCTGCACACAGTGCATCATTGCCGGAGTTCCGCTGTATGCGGATGTGCGAGTCGGCTGCGGGCACCTGCTGCGGCATGTGCAGTGGCCGGAATAAAAACCATCACAAAAACCTACGAAAGGAGATAAAACTATGAATCTTACCGAGTTTCGTAAGCTGGTATCGCCCAAGGTCATTGCGGCCAACTGGACCGAATCAGTAAGCAACAAGATTCCCTACCTGGGCGAGACCCTGTTCCCGTCCAAGCAGAAGGCCGGCCTGGATCTGAAGTGGATCCTGGGTAACAAGGGTCTTCCCGTTTCTCTGATGCCCAGCGCGTTTGACGCCAAGGCCACTTTCCGGGGCCGTGAAGGCATCAAGATCCTCGAGACTGAAATGCCCTTCTTCCGTGAAGGCTTCAAGATCAAGGAAAAGGATCGCCAGGAAATCCTGCGGATCCAGGAAAAGAACGATCCGTACATGAACGACGCGCTGAACCGGGTCTTCGATGACGCCGGCAACCTGCTGGATGGCGCGCTGGTCGTTCCGGAACGGATGATCATGCAGCTGCTGTTCCCGGAAAACGGCGACGTCGGCATCACCATCGAGGCCAATGGTGTGTCTTACACCTATGACTACGATATCAACGACGCATGGAAGGGCACAAACTACTTCCCGATTCCCAGCGACTACACCTGGGACAAGGGTGCTGCGGCGGATCCGCTGACGGACATCCGGACCGCTCAGGACGCCATCAAGGCGCAGGGTGGCGAAGGCGCGCTGCTCATCATGAACAACGAGACCTTCAAACTGTTCCGGAGCATCAAGGCCATCAAGGACCTGTTCCTGACCACGAACGGTCTGGCTGTTGGTTATCTGACCGATGCGCAGATCATCACCGTGCTGAAGGATGCCCTGGGCCTGGCCGGCATCGTCGTGTACGACAAGCAGTACAAGGACGAAGATGGCGTCACCCACAAGTTCGTCCCGGACTACTATGTGTCCGTGATCCCGAACGGCACGCTGGGCAACACCTGGCGCGGCACCACGCCTGAGGAAGCTGACCTGATGGGCAGCGGCGAGGCGGAAGTGGCCGTCGTGAACAACGGTATCGCCATCACCCAGATCCTGGATTCTCATCCCGTGAACCTGAACACCTTCGCCTCTGAAATCGTCCTGCCCAGCTTTGAGCGGATGAAAGAAGTGGCCGTGCTGAAGGTCAAGTAAGGATCGCCAGGGGGCATACAGCCCCCTGGGCCCCTGCGGGGGCATAAGCTTTTAGATGAAAGGGGCACACACCATGCTGGTTAAAGCCAAGGGGAATGTGAGAGATGCTGCCGGATGGCACAAGGCCGGGGAAATCTTCCATACGGAAAGTGACCTCGGAGATGCCGTCGAAGTGCTGGACGCGCCGAAACGGACGAAACCTGTACAGGAAGCGCCCATGAAGGAAGCGCCGGCGCCTCAGGAACCTGCGAAAGCAGAACCTGAAAAAGAGGCAGCCAAAGAACCTGCAAAAGCGAAAACCACGACGACCAGGCGGAGAACGTCCGCAAAGTAAGGGAGGCGGAACAGGATGACCAAAGAGCAGAAGATCGACATGCTCCGGCGCATGATGCCCGGGGACGATACGGACACTGGCATCCTGGAAGTCTATCTTGATCTTGCCGGACAGAAAATTCTCAACCGCATGTATCCGTATCTGACATCCTATGAAGGTCTGGAAGTTCCGGACCGGTACACGGCCGTGCAACTGAAGATCAGTTGCTATATGATCAACAAAATCGGGGCGGAAGGGCAGATCCAGCACATTGAAGGGAACATCCACCGCAATTACGGCGCGGCGGACATCCCGGACGGCATGTTGCAGGAAATTGTCCCATACTGCCAGGTGATCGTGTAAGGCGGTGGTCAGATGAGATGCCTGAGAAGGAACATGACAGACTTTGAGTATTTTCCGCCTGACGGTGTGGAAACCGATCTGAACGATGACGGCGAGCACACAGGAGAGTTCTACCAGAAGTTTGGCGACCCGGTGCCTTACAGGGGGAACATCTCCGCTCCGAGTGGATTCATCACACAAAACCTTTTTGGAACGGACACACGGTACACACATGTACTGATCATGGACGATCCGGACCTGGACATTTCCGAACTGGGAATGATCCGGTGGAAGGGGAAGATGTATGAGATCCGCGCCGTGCGGCCGAGCATCAATACTCTGAACGTTGCTCTTCGAAAGAAGACCGAAGACAATGCGGAGAGTGATCCTGAATGAGTTATAAGGTGTTGAAATCCATTGAAATGGGTCTCAGCAAGCAATCCATCAATCAGGCAATCCGTGAAGTCAAACTGTTCCAGAATGAACTCCGGGAAAAGTGCTGGGAACTGGTGGAAGCACTGACCATGGAAGGCGCCGAGATCGCCAAGATGCAGGTGGCATCCATGGATGCGGTATATACCGGTGAACTGGAGCAGAGCATCCAGGGCATATTCTTCCCCAGTGAGCGCTGCGGTTTTGTGATCGCCAATGCGCCCTATGCCATCTATGTCGAGTACGGCACAGGCATTGTGGGAAAGAACGATCCGCATCCGGAGGCGGAAGGAAACTACGACTACGATGTACACAACCATGGTTATGCTGGATGGTTCTACCGGAACGACCGGGACGGCCAGGTGCACTGGACAAAAGGTTTTGTTTCCAGACCGTTCATGTATAACACACTGAAATGGTTGGAGGAGGCTGCACCGGAACGTGCCAGCGAGATCCTGACGTAAAGGGGGAAGACAGATGATTGACTATGAAGTTCAGGTCTTCAATCGGTATCATGCCGCTGTCTCCCCACTGTGTGCCAAGAACAAAGTGGTCAGCAAACAAATCGTCAGCACGACCGCGTTTCCTGCCTCCAGTCTGGTTGAAATGGATAACCGAACCGTTCGGGAAAGGCAGAGTTCGACGCCTGGAGAAAACTTCGCAAGGGTCATGTATCAAATGGAAGCTTTTGCCAAGACGAAGAGCGAATGCCGCAAGGTGTTTGCGGCCGGCGATGCGGCGATGATCGCAATGAACTTCAGTCGTATGAGCGGCCAATACATCGACAATCCCGGGAATCCGGATATCTTCCGGTATGTAGCCAGATACGAAGCGGATATCGACCAGGATGGGAACATATACCGCAGAGGTTGACGGCAACTGAATCACATACAAGACGCATGATTGCGAGTTTGGGTTCTACCCACGCTTTCATGCGTTTTTTGTATCCAAATACTCACGAAAGGAGAAAAAAACAATGGCAGCAAAAGGCATTTCCACGTATCAGACGTACCTGATGTACCGCACGACCACGGCGGGCAGCTATGAAAAGCTGATCGATATCACCTCCTTCCCGGACCTGGTTCCTCCGAAGGAGAGGATCGACATCACCAGTCTGTCCGACTACATGCGTAGACTGTAATGCGCCTTTACGCAGCAATGCGTATAGCAAACCTGTTTAATTGCTGGAAACTCTTGAGGACAAAATGCCGGTCCGAAAGACAATCAGCAGCCAAGGCCTGAAAAGGCAAGGTTCAACGACTATCCCGAAAGGGAGTACGCCGCAAGCGATTGGCGGTGGAAATGGCAGGTACCCCACGCGGGTAAAGATATAGTCTGATCCTTATGGCAACATAAGGCAGTCCGGAAGGACGGTTGCGGATTAGCGAACCGCAGCGAACACAAATGACCTACATCAACGGCATCGGCGATACTTCTGAGTTCCAGTTCGGTGCGAACTACACCCCTACGAACTACCAGGCGATCGTCGCGCTGGAAGGTGCGCAGTATGACTATGCCGTGTGGTTTGGTGCTTCCGGATCCCAGGGCAGCGAAATCCCGGACGGCCACATGGGCAAGTTCGAATGGACCGGCGACATCTCTGCGGGTATCTCCGGCGGCGGCGTGAACGAGGCGGTTGGTATGACCATCAACTGCACCCCGGCCACGGTTATCGTCTTCAAGACCACCTGATGGGATGAGTGAAGAGGGGGGAGGGAGAACCTCTCTCTCCCCTTCCTTTTAAACGAGGAGGCATTGTTATGCCGAGAAAAAAGATTGTGCCGATTGATTCGGCGAGAAAGGAAGGCAAGCCGATGGCTGCGACAGAAAAAGATTTTTCCAAGGTGATCATTTCCGACAAGGAAAACAACAAGTACACCCTGGAGTTTAATGCCAGGGTCGTCAAGAACATGGAACGGCGTGGATTCAAGATCGATACGGACTATCCGTACACGATGATTGACGATCTGTTCCTGGGCGCATTCCAGGCGCATCACAAGGGGATTACCCCTGAACAGGCCAAGGAAATCTGGAACCAGCAGACGGCCAAGGAAAAACTGCTTGGCGCTCTGACCAAACTTTATCTGAAACCGCTGGAAGATCTGATGGCCGACGACGAGAATGCGGACCCTACGTGGGAGACCGTCTGACAGAAGAAGAACAACCCCAGCAGACGAGTCCCCATCCGTATGGTGATATATTTGACGAACTTTTTCCTCACTACCTGCTGATGGGCATGACGCCGGAACAGTATTGGGACGGCGAAAGTAGTTTGAAACCCGCATTTCGGAAAGCATACCAGATGCGGATGGAGAACGAACAGCGAATGGCAGACCGGAATAACTGGTACATGGGACAGTACCTGATCAGCGTACTGCAAAGTGTGCCGCTGCTGGTTGGTGGACTGAATGTTAAACCGACCACGAAACTTCCCGAATATCCGGAAAAACCATTCTTCGAAAAGTTCGATGCGCAGCGGAAGGAAGAAGATCGCAAGAAATACGAAGAAGACCAGATGAAACTGGCATTGGCAATGTTCCAGTCTGCTGTTCTGGAAAAGAACAAGCAACTGGAAAAGAAACCAAAGTCCGTTTCTGCTGGGCAGTAAGAATACGGGGCGCGTCAGCGAGGAGGACAAGGCCATGGCCGATGTTGGAGTGCTTAACTTACAAATCCAGGATAACTCTGAAAAAGCGGTAGCGGGTCTTGACAGCCTCGTTGGCGCGCTTAATCGTGTTAAAAGCGCTATTGAAGGCGGGATAAAACTCTCGTCTATTGCAACAGGACTAAGGAATCTTGGAAAAGCGATAGACGATAGTATTCATGGTTCTACGATCGTGAAATTAGGCCAGCTTGCTGATGAACTCAGCAAGCTTAAAGGCCTTGGAAATATTAACATCAAAATAAACGGCGGCAGTAGCATTGAGAGCATTATGGACGCCATCAAGGAAGCCCAGGCGGACATGAGCGGTATCAATACTGGTTTTGATGAAATCGGTGCCAGAGCGTATGACGCGAGTGGCGGAATTGGCGGATTTAATAACACAGTCCGTGAAACCGAGCAACTTATGCAGAGCACTGCATGGGGAAATGGTATTGAACAATTCCGAGAATTACTGGAGCAGATGTCCAGGCTGCGGATGGCGTTTTCACTGCCAGCCGGCGCACAAACCGGTATAACCACTGAAGTGGAAACAGGTTTCCAGATGATGAAGGAAGGCGCCATTGAGGTTGAAGGAACTGTTACGGATGCCATGGGGAATATTGTCCCGAGGCTTGGCGAACCGATTAAGTACTTGACTGGAATGGCGTCTCAACTCGGAAATATTAATGACTATTTGGAACATACAAACGGGTTGATGGATGATCTTGCCAGAAAGTCTGCAACATCACCGACAGAAGCAAAATCTATTATTCTTTATGATGGCGGAAAAAGCGAAATCGAAGAAACGCTTGAAAATGTTCAGACTCAGGCACATGAAACAGTCGAATCTCTTAATGAAGTTAGAAATGCTGCAAAAGAGGCATTTGATGATAAAGATTATTCATATAATAACTGGGGGAAAACGCCTCCAAAGCAAATGTTCAATGTAGACAGTGAACGGGAAGCAATTGATTATGTCGATCAGTTGATTAGCCGGTCTTCACAGGTCGATCTGTTGAACATGAAAATCGAGGCGCTTCGTGATAAACTGGTTGAAGGTGTGAATTCTGGTAAGATGACCGGTGACCAGATTGCCAGGACCGTTGAAAGAATTCGTTCGCTTCAGTCGGAAATGGAGAACGCAAGCAAGGCTGGTTCTGGATTCAAGAGCATGCTTGACTCCATAAAAACTGGGATCGGGAATCTTGGCATTGTAAAACTCGCTCATCAATTCGCGAATATTGCAAAAAGCAGAATACTGCGCACAGTGATTAAGCATATCAATGCTGGATTTCAGGAAGGTGTTCAGAATGTTTACAATTACAGCAAGGCTGTTGGAACATCTCTTGCACCGTCAATGGATAATGCAGCGTCATCGCTTGATCAATTCAAAAATTCCATTGGTGCAGCAGTGTCGCCTCTGATTACAGCACTTGTACCTGCGCTTCAGACAGTGGTTAACTGGTTAATTGAAGGTATTAATTATCTGAATCAGTTCTTTTCTTTGCTGAATGGACAGAGTACATGGACAAAAGCGCTTTATAAACAGTCCGAAGCATATAAAGACACTACAAAAAACGCAAAGAGCGCTGGCGGTGCCATCAAAGACCTCCTTGCCGACTGGGATGAATTAAATATTATCCAGAGTAATTCTGGCGGTGGTGGATCCGGAGCAGGGGCAAATACAACTGATTATTCAAGTATGTTTGAGGAAATCGGTGAATATGATGAATGGATCAAACAACTTGTTGATGGTATTGAAGATACATTCGGAAGTATCTGGAACCTTGCAAAAAAGATCGGCGTTGCGATTCTTAGCTGGAGGTTTTCCAAAGCATTCACCGGAGTTCTTGGAACGCTTGGTGCCTTAATCGCTGCCGGTGAAGTACTGAGCATCTCGTGGAAACTCACTGAAATGTTTGATAAAAAGTTCTTAGAGACTGGCGAAGATGGCTGGCTTGTTGCTGATGCAGTTACAAACCTCGTTGGTGCAACACTTGCAGGCGGAATTATTGGCAAAGTGCTTAGTGGCGCAATGGGTATTGTTACTGCGGGCATCGAGTTGGTTGTTAGCGGTGGCATATCGTATGGAATTGGCCTTGCAAATGAAGAATCAGACAAGGCACAGGCACTGAAAGATCTTGGCGTTATCAAGGGAATTATTGGTGATGTTCTTATGGCGGCCGGGTTTGGTATTGTCGCTGGTCCGGCCGGAATTTTGCTTGGTGCTGCCGTTGGCGGTGCAATGTTTACTGTTTCTTCTGCCGTGGAAGTTCTGGTTCAGCAGTGGAATTCTGCTAAAGAAATTGCAAACCAGGCGTTTGCAAAAACTGGAGAAGGCGGCATTGATCTGGATAAGATTTTTGAGGCACTTAATGAAAAAATGACCGAACTTTCGTCAGGATATACGTTGACGATTAAAGCGTTTGAAGGCGCTGGTCAGTTGAAAACGGATTTATCTGATGCATTTGCGACCATCGCGAACCTTACGGAAGTTGTTCGTGGAAACGGAAAACTTACTCAGGAAGAGGCCGATGCGTTTAAACAGGCTTGGACAACCGTGTTTGATTCGTTTGCAGGCCTTACTGCAAAGAGCTTTGATACCATTTTCACAGGGCTTAACGAATCACTTCGGTCTGAAAATGAGACATTAAAAACTGAGGCACAAAAGGCCAGAGCATCTATGTTGTCTATTAGTGAGAACATTACAAATGCGGAGGCAGCATTCAGAGTTGAACAAGAAGAACTTGCTGCAAAAGTAAGCGCAGGGAAAGCAACAAAAGAAGAAACTGAACAGTATTTTAAAAACCTGGATTTGATTGCAAAGCGGACCAGAACTGCTGCAGTAGATCTTGAAGAAGTTCTTAAAGGTGGAGAAAACATCGATTTTGGTGATCAGGAAAATGCAGTAGCAAGGGCTGTTCAGTTTGTAAATGATACAGCAGCAGCAGCAAAAGAAGCAACGGAAGAAATAAAAACCGGATATCAAACACTTGTTGAGGCAACGGATGAAGCTTGGTCGTCTGTTGAACTCTATCATGAACACGGTGATATTGATAATGATGTTTATAAAGAGTATGAAGAAGTCTTTAAAACCATGCGGAAGACATTTGAAGAAACTGCTAACGATAATGCTACAAAAGTAGCAGAGACTTCTGAATCAGCAGTTCGCAAAGTGATTGAACAGGCGTTTTCTGGGCTTGCCAATATTCCAGGACTTATAAAAGAAAACGGCAAAATTGATCCAATTCTGGCCGCCGCATACATCAATGATGTTATTTTTCCGATTCTTGAAGCGGCACAGGATGCTGGGTTTGAGTTCAGTGAAGACTTTGGCAAAATGTTCGCAATGGGCGTCAATTTTGATGAATATATTAACCAGGGGTTGGGAACAAAACTGGTTGAGTATTTGAAAGAAACGTTTATTGAGGCCAGCAAGAAAAACAGCATGTCTGAAGGCGATATTGGCGAGATTATGCAAAATCTATTCCCGCGCAGCAATGCAGACTTGCTCAATAGAAAAGTCATTGAACTGGAAGATGGAGCCATTCAGACTTTGTACTCAACAACGTATAGCGCAACAAAGAGCGGAATAGATAGTCTGAAATGGAATCAAGATGTTGTCCTGACGCTTACGCCTATTACACCAGACGGAAAGCGCTTGACAGATGATCGTCTTAACTATTATGTAGAAAAACTGCTGGAAAAAAGCACAAACCTGGATGAACTATTTGCAAATGATAAAATCGATAATGGC
>Ga0310696_10001358_pt1 | contig 35623 bp, 18 predicted proteins | sample AusTroGonzalo_MG_4_FD_203885 | JGI IMG/M metagenome (GOLD analysis project Ga0310696, IMG submission 203885) | Bovine rumen microbial communities from tropical cattle in Woodstock, Queensland, Australia - Gonzalo_02 (v2) (version 2) | ecosystem: Host-associated > Mammals > Digestive system >... | reverse complement strand
GCGCCGTCTTCGCTCCGCCTCGTAGTATGCGGGGCGGCGGAGCCGTCCGAGGTGGCGGTCGATCTGGCGCCTCATGAACCATATCGCGAACGAGCCCCCCATCCAGAGGCAGTACACGAGGAGATTCCCGAGCGGGTCGCTCCAGCCGGCGGGACGTTGTCTCATGTAGTCCCGCAGACCATACGGCATGTCGCCTATCGTGTGGCCGCTCCTGTTCGCCTCGCGCCAGAACTCGCGTCGGTACTCCTCGGAGTCGAACCCCATGACCGTCTCGTGGAACCACCGGAAGAACTCCGGCGCCTCAGCGGTGAACGTGTCCTCCTCCGGCAGACGCGTGCGGTACACGCCCCTGCGCTCCAGATGTCGCTTGATCTTCCTGTCCATGGCGGCGGGAAGTATAGCAAATCCCCGCCGGGATGTAAACGAGAATTCACTTCGGATTGAAATCTCGTAATCCACCATGCTTCCAATTCCATGCACAATCTCATATGGACGTCAATGATGATTTCACGCAAGCGTCTAGGTGGAGGCTTTTTGAAACCTCCGAAGTTGGATTCTATCTTAATCAGGAATGGTGCGTAATTCACCGCACACCATTCCCATTCAAACTCCAACGGTTGTCAAAGAGGCTTCGCGCAGATGCTTGCGCGAAGCCCAATTTGCCAGCCGTCGGAGTTCATCTCCGAGACAGGTGAAAAACGGAGATGCGCCCCCTCTAATAAAGCGACATGAAAGGCGACAAGAAGCTTATGAAATGCACTGACCTTGATTTCCACCCCGAAATAGGGTATAATCTACTTCTGTTTTCTGGAGGTACCATGGCTGAAGAACTACAGCAACTGCTAGAGAAGATACAGAAGGACGGCGTGGACAAGGCCAATGCCGAAGCCGAGGCCATTCTGAAGAAGGCCACGGCCGACGCCGAAGAGCTCCGCGCCAGGGCCAAGGCCGACGCCGAGGCCGCCGAGGCCAAGTCCAAGGCCGACGCCGAAGCCTACATGGCCAGAGCGAAAGAGACTATCTCCCAGGCCGCGCGCGACACGGTAAAGACCATTGAGGCCGCCGTCGGCGGAATGCTGGAGAACATCCTGGCGAAGAACGTTGACGCCGCGCTCTCCGACCCCGCGGTGGCAGTCCCGCTCGCCGCCGAGGCCGTGAAAACCCTCGCCGCCGGCCAGCCGGCCGACGTGGCCGCCAACGCCAAGCTCGCCGCCGCCCTCAAGGCGCAGTTCGCCGCCGACGCCGCCAAGGGGGTGAACGTCGTGACGGACGAAACGTCCGGGACGGGCTTCTCCGTGAAGCTCGACGGCGGACGCGTGGAGCACGCCTTCACGGGCCCCGTGGTGTGCGAGGCGCTAGCCCGCCGCCTCCGCGCAGACCTCGCCGCGCTCGTCTCGCAAAAGCAGTGAACCGCCAATGGCCGCCGACTACCTAGTCTCAAGCCTCCCGGCGCTCGAGTTCGACGCGCCAGCCCCCCTTTCGCTCGAGGAATTCGACGCGCGCTGCCGCGAACAGCTAGGCGCCGACCCCTTCTCGCGGCTTGAGGAGAAATGGCGCGACCTCGAGACCCAGATGCGCAACGCCTCGGCCGAGGAACGCGCCCGCGCCCGCGAGCAGGATCCGTCCAAATGGCGCCGCCCGGCGAACGGCTGCTCGCTCCACTGGCAGAACCGCATCCGCGAGGCATTCGCGGAAAAGGACCCCGCGAAGCGCGAACGTCTCCTGGACAAGGCGCGCTGGGACGCCGCCGCGGACATGACGCCTCCGCAGTCGCCCCTCTCGCGCGAAGCCGCCTTCACCTACAGAATACGGCTCCAGATCGCCTTGAAACGGCAGAGCATCTCCCAGGAGGCCGGCAACGCCGCATTCGAAAGGGCCGTCGGAACAGGACGAGCGGGAGAATAGGACAATCAGGACTACCGCCCCGAAACCAGAAACACGAAACAAGAAGTTTTTTATGACAACCACAGGAAACATCGTAGGCGTGAACGGCAACATGATCGTCGTGAGGTTCGACGGCGCCGTCGCGCAGAATGAAGTGGGCTACGCCATCTGCGGCAACGAACGCCTGATGGCCGAGATCGTGCGCGTGCACGGCACACGATGCGACATGCAGGTGTTCGACTCCACAACTGACCTCGTCGTCGACGACCGCGTGGAGTTCGAAGGCGAGATGCTCGCCGTGGAGCTCGGCCCCGGCATCCTCACCCAGGTGTACGACGGCCTCCAGAACCCCCTTCCCGAGCTCGCCGTGGAGGCCGGCAAGATATCCAAGGACGCCGGCTACTTCCTCCAGCGCGGAATGTACCTCAAAGGGCTTCCTCGCGACAGGAAGTGGGACTGGCACCCCACCGCGAAGCCGGGCGACCGCGTCACGGCAGGCGAGGCGCTGGGCTACGTCACCGAGGGAATCTTCAAGCACAAGATCATGACGCCCTTCGCGCTGAAGGGAGCGTACACCGTGAAGTCTGTCGTCCCGGCGGGCGACTTCACCGTGGAGGACGTGGTGGCCGTGATATCCGGCGCCGACGGCAAGGACGTCGAAGTGAAGATGATGCAGCGCTGGCCCGTGAAGGTGCCGCTCAATTGCTATGTGGAGCGCCTCGCGCCCAGCGAGCCGCTGGTCACGTCCGTGCGCACGATCGACACGTTCTTCCCAGTCTCCATCGGCGGCACATACTGCATCCCCGGGCCGTTCGGCGCGGGGAAGACGGTGCTGCAGCAGACCACGGCGCGCTACGCGAAGGTGGACATAGTGGTCTCCGCCGCCTGCGGCGAGCGCGCCGGCGAGGTGGTGGAGATGCTCAAGGAGTTCCCCGAGCTGGACGACCCGCGCACGGGCAAGAAGCTGATGGACCGCACGGTGATCATCTGCAATACGTCCTCCATGCCCGTCGCCTCCCGCGAGGCGTCCGTCTACACCGCCGTGACGCTCGCGGAATACTACCGCCTCATGGGGCTGGACGTGTTGGTGCTGGCGGACTCCACGTCGCGCTGGGCGCAGGCCATGCGCGAGCTCTCCGGCCGTCTTGAGGAGATCCCCGGCGAAGAGGCGTTCCCGGCGTATCTGGAGTCGCGCATCGCGGCGTTCTACGAGCGCGCGGGGCGTGTGAGGCTCAAGGACGGCTCGTTCGGCTCCGTCACGATCGGCGGAACCGTCTCCCCCGCCGGCGGCAACTTCGACGAGCCCGTGACGCAGGCCACGCTCAAGGTGGTGGGCGGCTTCCACGGCCTATCCCGCGCACGCTCCGACGCCCGCCGATACCCGGCCATCGACCCGCTCGAGTCCTGGAGCCACTACCCCACCGTCATCGACAAGGACCATCCCGAGCGTGTGGAGAGAGCGCGCGCGATCCTAAGGAAAGGCAACGAAGTGGGCCAGATGATGAAGGTGGTGGGCGAAGAAGGCACGTCTACCGCGGACTTCACCGTCTACCTCAAGGCCGAGTTCCTCGACGCCGTCTATCTCCAGCAGAACGCCTTCTCCGAAGTGGACGCCTCCACCCCCGAGGACCGCCAGCGCGAGATGTTCGAGGTGGTGGAAAAGGTCCTCCTCGCAGAGTATTCGCTGGACAAGAAAGACGACCTTCGCAAGTTCTTCATGTCCCTGCAGCAGAAGTTCATCGACTGGAACAACATAAAACGCGACGATCCCGCGTTCGCAAAGACCAAGGCCGCCCTTCTCGCCGACATCGAGTCCGCCGCCAGGAAGTAAGGAGCCCCCATGTTCAACAACAAGGTATACCACAAGATCGACGCCCTCAGCGGCTCAGTCGCGACGCTCCGCGCAGAGGGGGTGAAGTACAACGAGATAGCCGAGGTGGAGTCGCGCGCCGGCGTGTCGCTCGCGCAGGTCATAAAGCTGGACGGCCCCAACGTGACGATCCAGATCTTCGCCGGCGCGCGCGGCGTGGACACCTCAGCGAAGGTGCGCTTCCTCGGCGAGACGATGAAGATCCCCTTCGGAGACGACCTCCTCGGGCGCGTGTTCACCGGCGCGGGCGAGCCCCGCGACGGAGGCCCTTCCCTCTCCGGCGCCGACAAAGTGCCCATCGGCCAGCCGTCCGTCAACCCCTCGCGCCGCATCATGCCGCACAGAATGGTGCGCACGAACATCCCGATGATCGACGTGTTCAACTCCCTTGTAGTCTCACAGAAGCTCCCCATCTTCGCGCGTGCAGGCGAACCCTACAACGAGCTCCTCGCCCGCATCGCCATGCAGGCCTCCTCTGACGTAATCGTGCTCGGCGGCATGGGCCTCAAGTACGACGACTACCTGAAGTTCCGCGACACGCTCGACAAGGAAGGCGCCCTCGCGCGCACCGTCATGTTCATCCACACCGCGGCCGACCCCACCGTGGAGTGCAAGCTCGTGCCCGACGTCTCCCTCGCCGTCGCCGAGCAGTTCGCCCTCAAGGGCAAGGACGTGCTGGTGCTCCTCACCGACATGACCTCCTTCGCAGACGCCATGAAGGAGATCGCAATCACCATGGAGCAGATCCCCTCCAACCGCGGCTACCCCGGCGACCTATACTCCCAGCTCGCCTCCCGCTACGAGAAGGCCGTGGACTTCGACGGCGCAGGCTCCATCACCATCCTCGCCGTCACGACAATGCCAGGCGACGACGTGACCCACCCCGTCCCCGACAACACCGGCTACATCACCGAGGGACAGTTCTATCTCCGCAACGGCCGCATCGAGCCCTTCGGCTCACTCTCCCGCCTCAAGCAGCAGGTCAACAAGGGCACTTCGCGGTCACTACAGCAGGACAAGGTGCTCTCATCCGCCGAAAAAGGCAAAAACAGCGGCAACGACAAGGAATGGTTCCGCGCCAACAACACCACACGCGAGGACCACCGCACGATCATGGACGCCATGATCAAGCTCTACGCATCCTACAAGGAGACGGTGGAGAAGCAGTCCATGGGCTTCAAGATGAGCCCTTGGGACGAAAAGCTCCTCAGATACGGCAAGCGCTTCGAGGAAGAGATGATGGACCTCGAGGTGAACATCGACCTCATCGACGCCCTCGACCTCGGCTGGCGCATCCTCGCGGAATGCTTCGACAGGAACGAGGTGGGCATCCCCACCAAGATGCTCGAGAAATACTGGCCCAAGACGAAGTGAGACAAGGCCTCCAACTGATCATGTTTGCAGCTATGGCGTCCGTGTTCCGCCCCGCCGCGGCCGCGGTGCAGCTGGTTTCCGCACGCGAATGGGCGATGATCCGCCAGATCGCCGTGGACTACAACCTCGACGACGAGGCGACATGGCTGCTCGCCGCGATCCGCCGCCACGAAAACGGCCGCCCCGGCCTGGAGTTCGGCGTGGGTGGACCGATGGATTCGGGCCACAAGGCCCACCGCTACCGCGACGGCGTGAAGTCGTTCTACGTGCAGGGAAGCTGGGCGGCCGGCACGATCCGAAAGCACTACCGCGGCAACATCCCGGCGTTCGCCAGACGCTACAATCCGCTGAACGCCTCCAAATGGGCGACGTCGGTGTCCGCGCTGATAAAAAGGCTCAAGGCGGAGAACGGCTCCCGCCTGCCTGGCAGTCGCCCAGCAAAGAGAGCCAGATAGGCTCTCTTTCAACAACGATCCAGCACGACGGCGGCGTTCGAGCCGCCGAAGGCGAAGGAACTTGAAAGCGCGGGGCCAGTGACGTCGCCGGAGGCGAGCTTCAGCCAGCATATCGCCGCCTCCACCGCTCCCGCCGCCCCGAGGCAGTGGCCCGTGAGCGGCTTCGTTGACTCGTACGCCGCGAATGACTCGCCGAAGACGCGCCGGACCGCCTTCATCTCCATCTCGTCGTTCGCGAACGTCCCCGTGCCGTGAAGATTCAAGTAGGCGATGTCGGCCGGCGCGAGAGAGGCGTCCTTGAGCGCTGCGCGCATGGCGGCCTCGGCGCCGAGCCCTTCCGGGTCGGGCGAAGTGGCGTGGTATGCGTCGGAGCTCTCGCCTGTTCCTACGAGGAACGGTCCGTCCCCGTCGCCGGCCGGCTCCATGGTGAAGAGCGCCACACCCTCGCCGAGGTTAATGCCGTCGCGGTCCGGGGAAAGCGGACGGCAGAGACCGGACGAGAGAGCGCCGAGGGCATGGAAGCCGTTAAGGGCGAAACGGCAGCGTCCGTCCACGCCGCCCACGATCGCGGCGTCGGCGTGGCCGGCTTCGATGAGACGACGCGCGGCGGCGAACGCCTTGGCTCCCGAGCTGCAGGCGGTTGAGACCACGTATGCCGGCCCCTTCACGCCCAAAAGGCGAGCCAGATATTCGGCTGGCGTGCCGAGCTCGATCATCGAGAAGCGCATCGCGGACGGTTTGGCGCCGGAGTCGAGCCATTCGTCCACATGGCGCTGCGCCTCGTCAATGCCGGTGTTGGACGCGCCCAGGACAACTGCCACGCGCTCCGCCCCATGGCGGGCCACAAATTCCTCGAACGCTCCGCCGCCGTTGCGAACGGCATGGAGAAGAAGCCGGCACGAGCGGGAATCGTATTCAGGGTCGTCGATCTCCGGCAGTTCGCCGGGAACGCTTCCAAAGAGGACCGTGCGCCCAGGGATGTCTCCGGAGAGGGGCAAGAGCGGCGATACGCCGCGGCGCAGACCTGAAAGCACCTCGTCGTTTGTGCGGCCCAGCGCGCAGGCGCAAGAGAGACGGGCCAGTGAGAAGCGCATCAGCGGGAAGTCTCCTTAGCCGGCGCCTTGCCGGCGGAAACGTTCGGCATGGGATGCACCACGCGGTGGACGGCGTAGCCCTCAAGAGTCATGGCGGGAATCGGACGCGCCGGACAGAAGTGCTCGCACGCACCACAGCCTATGCAGAGGTCTTCGTCCACGACAGGCGCCTTCGGCCCATTCTTGTCCGACGGATCGATCGGCACGAGCGAGATAGCCTTCGTGGGGCAATGGTACTGACAGGCGCTGCACGCCACGCCGTCCTGCACGGCGAGGCAGAGACCTCTGCTCCACACCGCCCGGCCGATGTGCGTGCCGAACCTCTCCTTCGGCGCGACGGGGCGTATCGCGCCGGCAGGGCAGACATTGCCGCAGGCGGAGCAGGCAGGCCTGCACCAGCCGCGCTCGAAGCCCATCTCCGGCTGCCCGAGACGCTTCAGATCCATCGACGGCCTCAACACGCCGTGCGGACACGCCGAGACGCAAAGCTGGCATCCCACGCACTTCAGCGAAAACGCCGCGAGCGAATCAGAACCGGCCGGGACCAGAGGCCGCGCACGCGCAGGCACGCCCGGCGGCAGCACCTCCGAGAGGCCGCCGTCGAACATCTTTTCATCCGCCGCGAACGCGGCAGCGGCCGACGCCGCCGACGCGCCCAGAAAGCCTCTTCTGTTCATCTCCATTTTATCGCCCCCTTCGGACAGACGGCGGAGCAGTCGCAGCACGCCACGCACCGCGACGCGTCTATGCTCTTGGATTCGACGTCTATGCACCGCCCCTTGCAGCGGCGCTCGCACATCTTGCATGCCACGCACGCGGCGGAGTCTATGCGCGGCCTGAACCACGAGAACCTCGCCAGAAGCCCCAGCACGGCCCCCACCGGGCATAGCGTGTTGCACCAGAACCTGCCTCTCCACACGGCGAGCGCGAAGATAAGCGCCGCGAGGGACGCCGCGAACACCACGAACGCCGTGGGCGGCAGAACGTTCTCCACCGTCACAGCCACGTAGCTTCCGTGGCGCTCCGCCCAAGCCGCCAGCTGGTTGTTGGCGAACCTGCCCAGAGGAGCTGCCGTCACAGACGCCAGCCGGGCGTAGACGGCGTACGGCTCAAGCCACGAGAAATGGAGCCCGAGGAAACCTCCAGAGAGGAAAAGCGCCGCCACGAGAGCGCGCACGACACGCTGCGCCTTTCTCGGCGCGTTCACCCCAACGGGGAAGCCGCGCCGTACGAAGATTCCGCGAAGCCTCACGGCGAAGTCCTGCATCACGCCGAGCGGACAGACCACCGAGCAGTACACGCGCCCGAAGACGAGCGTCGCCGCGACGACGGCCAGCGCCGCCGCAGAAAGAGCGAGGCATGCCGGCCAGAACTGGAGATCCGCCATCCAGCCGAGCCAGTCGAAGACGGTGCGGGTGGGGTCGGCGAAAAGCGCCGTAATCCCGAAGAAGAAGAAGAGCGCGAGAAGCACGCGTATGATGCGCAGCGTCTTCATGGGTTGCGGAGCCTTTCCACGAAATCGCCCACGCGGCGCATCTCGGCGGATATGTCGATGCGCTGGGGGCAGTGGGGGATGCAGCGTCCGCACCCGATGCAGCGCTCCGCCTCGCGCAGGCGAGGGATGGCGCGGGAGTATTCGGCGAGGAAGCGGCGGCTGTTGGCGGCGAAGTCGGGGGCGTCCGAATCCTCGGGAAGGCGTTTCTCCGCGACAGCGGCGTTCCACACGTTGAGAATGCCGGGGATGTCGAGCCCGTACGGACAGGGCATGCAGTAATCGCAGGAGTTGCAGGGGATCGTCTTGTCGGCGAGATACGCCTGCGCGGCCTCCTCCAGAACGCCCAGCTCCCGCTTCGTGAGCGGCTTGAGCGGGGAGCAGACGGCGACGTTCTCCTCGATGTGCTCCATGTACGTCATGCCGCTGAGGACGGTGAGCACCTTAGGCAGACTTGCGGCGAAGCGGAGCGCCCAGCTGGCGAGAGACGCCTCCGGATCCAGGGGCGTCAGCTTCTCCGCCAGCGCGTAGTTGAACTTGGCGAGACGCCCCCCCAGGAGCGGCTCCATCACCACTGCGGGTATGCCGCGCTTCGCCAGCTCGCCGTAGGCGAACTCGCCGTTGAGATTGCGGGAGTTCACGGCGGCCGCATGGCGCCAGTCAACGTAGTTGAGCTGTATCTGGGCGAAGTCCCAGTGATACTTCTCGTGGTTGTCCATGAGCCACTTCCAGACGAGGGGAGAGCCGTGGAACGAGAAGCCGAGATTGCGGATGCGGCCTGCCTTCCTCTGCTCCACCAACCAGTCGAGCATGCCGTTGTCGAGGAACCGGGAGGCGAATTCGGCAATGGGGTCCTTGCCGCCGCCGACCGAATGGAGAAGATAGAAATCGATGTGGTCGGTGCGGAGCGCCTTGAGCGACATCTCGAACATCTCCCTGCTCTTCTCGGAAGAGCGGAGAGTCTTGTTCATATTGGACATCTTCGTGGCGATGAAATAGGAGTCGCGCGGATGGCGGGAGAGCGCGATGCCGGTGACGCTCTCGGATTCGCCGCGGCAGTAGACTGGCGAGGTGTCGAAGTAGTTCAGCCCGTGGGCGAGCGCGTAGTCCACCTGCGCGTTCACCTGGTCCTGGTCGATGGCCTTGCTTGACGAGCCGGGCGCCCAGCCATTCGCGTGCGCGCCGTCCACGGTGGGGAGGCGCATCATGCCGAAGCCCAGAACGGACACCTTCTCGCCGTGCACGCCCTCGCGCACCGTCATAGGCGCGGTTGCCTTGGGCGGCTTGACGAGGCTCGAGAGGAACCTGCGCCGCGACGCGGGCGGCTGCGATCTCATGCCGTCAGCCTACTCCCTCCACGGCATCCCCGTGGTGATGGTGGTGATGGTGATGACCGTCGGAACTGCCGTTTCCGAGCTCTCTGCTCACCTTGGCGATCTCCGGCCGCCCATGATCGGGGAGGAACCCCTCCGTGGACGCCAGAGAGGTTAGGATGGCGCTCATCACGGCGCCGGAGCGCAACGGACAGTCGCCGCAGGCGTGGATCAGCACGAATATGACGCCCACGAAAGTCCAGAAGACCGGCGGAGGAAGAGAATACACCGATATTGTCGACACCGGAGAGTCTCCCGGCCGCGTGAACTTGGAAATGTGGTAGTACTGATACCAGTCCTTCATCACCGGCAGCACCAGAAACACAAAAGTCGCAATGATGAGAAGCGTGCCTATGCCGCCGAACTCGCACATGAACTGCAGATAGTCGTTGTGCACGTTGGCGCCGCCGTTGAGCTGTATCGACTTCAACTCCTCGGGCGTCATGTACTTGGCGCACAAATGACGGTAGCCCCAGTAGCCGACGCCGAAGAACGGGTAGTCCTTGAATATCGCCGTGGACACACGAGAATGGTACACGCCCTTGCCGGAGACGCGGTCGAGCACTTCGCGCGTGGAGACGGAGTTGATCTCTCGCGACATCCCCTCCGGCGCGAACACGTAGACGACCACCAGAAACAGCATCATCCCCAGCGCAGCCCAAGCCGCGCTCTTCACGCCGCGTATGCGCTCGCGCCGCCTGCTTGCGAATATCCCCGCAAATATGTAGACGAACGCCATCAGCATCAGGACGAACGACGAGATGATCGCGGCGCGGCTGAGCGAGCAGAGCGCGGCGAAGAAGTTGAACACGGCGGCGACGAGCGGATAGTTGGCCCGTATCCACAGGTAGCGCGGGGGAGACGGATCCTTGGCCTTGGCTGCGGCGATCATCCCCGTCTCAAGCCACCGATGGCGCCAGATGCCCACGGACACCGCGGTGAGCAGCACGAAGTAGCTACCCGCCATGTTGGGGTATCCGAACGTGGCGAAGAAATACGGCATTCCCTTGCGCATCTCACCCCCGTAGGGGCCGCCTGCGCCGATTCCGGACATGAAGAATCCGTACACTGCAAGAAGCACGCCGTTCCACACAAGCATCTCAAGGAACATGCGCCGCCCGCGCTTCACGAGCGCATGCCTCACTGCGAGGGCCGCGATCTGCGCCGGCACAAACCACATCAGCGCGCACGCATGCTCGCCCACGCTCATGCACCAAGGCAGGTACGGCGCGGGCGGGCGGGGATCGGCGCCGGCGCGGATCGCCGCCGCGTCGCATCCCGGGCAGAGTCCCTTGTTCACAAGCGGAATCAGCAGCAGCACCAGAAACGCCAGCGATATCCAGGTTAGAGGGTCGCGCGCGAGGCTCTCCCATGTGCGGCGGCGCGCCATCACGGCGTCCTCCCAGGGATGGCGCTGAGGATAGAAGAAAAGCACCTGCAGCGCGAGCAGCGAGAACCACGGCATCCACTGGAGCAGCGGCACAGTGCGCGTGCCGCCCCACACCCAGGCGTAGAGGGCGTCGGTTAGGAACACGAGGACGACGGGAAGCGATCTGTAGATGATGTCCAGCATTGTCCGTCCCCCCGTCCTCAGTAGCGGTAGTAGTCCGGCTTGTAGGGCCCGTCCACCGGCACGCCTATGTAGTCGGCCTGCTTCTTAGTGAGCCGTGTGAGCTTCGCGCCGCGCGCGGCGAGATGCAGCCTCGCCACCTCCTCGTCGAGCTTCTTGGGCAGGCGCACCACGCCCTCCACGCCGCCCTTCCAGAGCATCATCTGCGCAAGGCACTGATTGGTGAAGCTGTTGGACATCACGAAGGCGGAGTGGCCTGTGGCGCAGCCCAGATTCACAAGGCGCCCTTCCGCGAGAAGATAGATTGAACGGCCGTCCTTGAAGGTGAACTTGTCCACCTGCGGCTTGATGGTTGTGCGCTTGACGCCGGGCCACGCGAGGAGCCGGGCCACCTGTATCTCGTTGTCGAAGTGCCCGATGTTGCAGACGATCGTCTGATCGCGCATCCTGGCCATGTCCTCGGCCGTGATGATGTCCACGTTGCCGGTGGTCGTGACGAACAGATTCGCCCACTTGAGGGCGTCCTGCACAGTGCCCACGTCGAAACCGGCCATGCACGCCTGCAGCGCGCAGATGGGATCCACCTCGGAGACTCGCACGCGGCAGTGGCTTTCGCGCAGCGCCTCGGCGCAGCCCTTGCCTACGTCGCCGTAGCCGCACACGAAGGCGTTCTTGCCGGCGAGCATGACGTCCGTTGCGCGCTTGATGCCGTCGACCAGCGACTCGCGGCAGCCGTAGATGTTGTCGAACTTGGACTTAGTGACGGAATCGTTCACGTTGACGGCCGGGAACAGCAGCTCCCCCTTGGCCTCAAGCTGGTACAGACGGTGTACTCCCGTAGTCGTCTCCTCGGAGACGCCCCGCACGCCGGCGGCGGCGCGGGCGAACCAGCCGAGACGCTTCTTGACGCGGTCTGCGACCGTCGCGAAAAGCGCCTTCTCCTCGGCGCACGAGGGATTCGCGATGGCGGACGGATCCTTCTCCGCCCGGCAGCCCAGATGCAGGAGCAGCGTCGCGTCGCCGCCGTCGTCGACTATGAGGTCCGGCCCATTGCCGTCCGGCCATGTCATCGCCTCGCACGTGCACCACCAGTACTCCTCAAGCGTCTCGCCCTTCCAAGCGAAGACCGGAGTGCCCGTCTTGGCGATGGCGGCAGCGGCCGCGTCGTTCGTGGAGAAGATGTTGCAGGACGCCCAGCGGACGTCCGCGCCCAGTTCTTTCAGCGTCTCGATCAGGATCGCCGTCTCAACCGTCATGTGCAGCGAGCCCATCACACGCGCGCCCTTCAGGGGCTTCTTGGGGCCGTACTTGCGGCGCGTCTCCATCAGGCCGGGCATCTCCGGCTCCTCTGTTTCGATCAGGCGGCGGCCGAGATCGGCCAGGCGAATGTCTTTTACCTTGTATTTCATGGAGCTTCAATTATACCATATTTCCGCGTTTGATGGAACATCACTCCATCTCGCAGGACACGTCGAGGGAGTCGAGGTCAATCTCGCCCTCGAACACCTTCTTGACGGGGCCGGAGAGTGTGAAGCCGGTGGATTTGGACCGGCGCCAGTCGCCGTCCACAACGAGATCGAAACCCTGCGCGGTTCGTATGCGCATTGGCAGAGACATCCCCTTGCGCTCCACTCCGACCACGGCCGCGGCCACTGCACCCGTGCCGCACGCGCCGGACTCGGCCTCGACGCCACGCTCATACGTGCGAATCACGGCGCGGTTAGGGGAGATGTACTTCACAAAGTCAATGTTGGCGCCCTCGGGGGCGAAGGCGTCGGCGAGCCTGAGCGCACGGCCCTGGGCGGAGACGTCCACCGCCGCGACATTCTTGCACTGGACGATGAAGTGCGGGACGCCGGCCACGATGAAGTCCCCGGCCGTGCCGTCCACGTTTATGTCGTAGCGGCGGCCCTTCGGCTCCGGCATCCAGAGCTTCACATGGCACTCGGAGATGACTTCGGCGTCAACAAGGCCCGCTCGCGTCTCGAAGGTCATGGCGGCGCCTCGGGCGGCGCCTATCTCCCGCGCAAAGGCGGCCACGCAGCGGGCGCCATTGCCGCAGAGATCGGCCTCGGTGCCGTCCGGGTTGAAGAACACCATGCGGAAGTCGGCCCGCGCGGAGCTCTGTACGAGTATCACGCCCTCGCAGGCGATTCCCGTGCGCGGGGCGGCCAGCGCGGCGAGGCGCAGATGGTCGTGCGCGGGGAACGAGCCGTCGCGGTCGTCCACCAGGACGAAGTCGTTGCCGGCGCCGTGCATCTTCGTGAATTTGATCTTGTTCATGCCTGTAGTTGGTAGGATAGGACGAGTAGGAGGATAGGACGAGTAGGAGGATAGGACGAACAGGAGGGATTGAATTCCTCTTTTCACTCTCCGAGAGCTCGGAGCCAGGCGGGGAGGCGCATGCGCTCCGGGCGCGGAACCGGCGTCTGCGCGCCGTCGGTGAGCCGCACGAGATCGGCCAGGATGTTGAACGCCTCCTGCAGGACAATGTCGTCCTTGGCGTCTTTCCCCTCCTCCGACGAGGCGTAGGCGGTCTCCTCGGCGGACTCCTCGTCGTCCAGCGCCTCGGCGTCGTCGAGTTTGCGCATCTCTCGCTCCTCTCGCATCAGCTTCAGACGGGCCTCGCGCTCAAGCGGCACGGACTTGCGCGCGCTCGACTCGCGGAAGAGCTCCACGGCGTGCATGTGGCGCTTGTAGCGGGCGGAGTCTGCGAGCCGCGCCTCCGAGAGGCGCTTCAACTCCGGCAGATATTTCTGCACGTCCCAGACGGGCCGATAGCTTGTCGGCTCGATTCGCGACCACGGCAGGGCGTTCGGGAGGGAACTCTCGCCTGTGTCAAGTCCCTCAAGGGTGGACGGCAGGCGGATGTCCGCCTCCACGCCCTTCTCCTGCGTGGAAGACCCGTTGATGCGGTAGAAGCGCGCGGTGGTGATCTTCATCGAGCCGAACTTCTCACCTCCCATGGGCAGGACTGTCTGGACCGTGCCCTTGCCGTGCGTGGACCTGTCGCCCACGACTATCGCGCGGCCTAGGTCGCGCAGCGCACCGGCGACGATCTCGGACGCGGATGCGGAGAGCCGGTCTATGAGCACCACCATCGGCTTGCGGCACGAGAACTGGGGCTGGTCGGGGAAGGACGGCAGCACATAGAGGTTACGCGTCTCGCGTATCTGCACAACCGGAATCGTCTCCGGGCAGAACAACTGCGTGAGGAGCACGGCCTCGCGGAGCGATCCGCCGCCGTTGCCGCGGAGATCCAGCACGAAGCCGTCCATCTCGACGCCAGGCTCCTGGAAGCGCCCGATGTACTTGTTGATGTCGCGAGAGCAGCTGCGGTATGCGGGGTCGGACGGCCTCTTGTCCATCGTGCCGTAGAACTCGCGGAACTTGACGTAGCCAAACACGTTCGTGACGCCGCCGAGAACGACTCTCTCCACGCGTCCCGTCGCGGCCTGGTCCTCGAGCTTGATCTCGTCGCGGATGAGGGCGATGCGCTTGCGCGTTGCGCCCGAGGGATCGGAGGCAGGCAGTATCTCCAGAACCACCTTCGTGTCCTTGGGGCCACGTATCTTGCGGATGGACTTCTTCATCGGCTTGTAGAGGATGTCCTCGATCGGGCCGTCTCCCTGGCCCACGCCCACGATCTTGTCGCCCTTTTTGATGCGTCCGTCCTTGGCCATCGGGCCGCCAGGCATTACACGCTCGATCTTGAGCGCGCCCTCGTCCATCTGCAGGACGGCGCCCACACCGCAAAGGGAGAGGTTCATGTTCATGTCGAACTCCTCCTTGGAGGTGGGCGACATGTAGTCAGAGTGGGGGTCGTACGCCTGCGCGGCCGCGGAGAGGTAGCGCTGGAGCAAGGACTCCTCGTCCGTCTCGGTGAAGAACGCCTGCGAAAGGCGCTGGTAGCGTTTGAGGAGATTCTGCTTGGGAGTTAGTTCGGGCTCCTTGACGGACTCCGTTTCGTTTGTGGAGGCCTTCTTGTCCTCGTTCTTGGCGTCGTCCTTGTCCTTGGCGTCGTCCTTGTCGTCTTTCTTGGCGGACTTCTTCTCGTCGAGCTTCGCCTTTTCGGCGTCAAGCTCGCGTCCAAGCGTCTGCGCAAGGAGCTCGTTCTTGATGCGTCGGCGCCATAGGTCGTCGCGTTCGGCCGGGGTGGCGGGCCATGGGGCGTCCTTGCGAAGCCAGCGGTACTCCTCCTTCTCGGAGAAATCGAACTCGACGGTGGAGAGAAGGTTGGTGGCGAAGGCGATTCTGTCGGCGTAGCGCTCGGCGAAGACCTTGTAGACCTCGAACACGAATGACACGTCGCCGGAAGAGAGGGCGTCGTCGATGCGCGTCTGCATCGGCGCGAAGCGGTCGAGGTCCTCCTGGAGGAAAACGGAGTGGGTGTAGTCGAACTGCGTGATGAGGTTCGTCCAGGCGCGGCAGGAGAGCTCGTCGTCGGCCGGCCGCTGCAGCACGTGGTAGCTCTGCAGCATCTGCATCGCCCGCTGGGCGATCTTTCCGTAGTACGGCTGCGGCTTCAGCTCCGCGCCGGACGCTCCGGCGGCGATTACAGAGGCAAGCGCCAGTAGAGTGAACTTTCTCATCGTTTGTCCTTAATAGTGCGTGATTCGCCGCCTGCGGGGCGGGCGGGCCAGTCCGCGTTCGCCATGAGCTTTACGAGGCGGCCCAGTTCGTCCTGCGGAATGGACTGGGGGCGTTCAAGGACCCAGGGCACCACACGGGAGGCGTTGACAAGACACACGGAGCCCACGCGCCCGAGTCCGTCCACGAAGGCGTCGGACGCGAAGCATACCACCGGCGTGATGGTGCCGGTCCATCCGGCGGCGGAGAGGCGCCTTGCAAGCGCGTCCGCCTCACGCGCCGCCTGGTCTGCCGGCTGGCGCGTGGGAAGGTGTCCGTCCACCAGAACGCGGTTCTCCTCCACGGTGACGGCGCCGCTCCAGTTCTTCGTCTCGACGCAGAACACGCCCGCAGGCCCTGCGACGACGTGGTCCACGTGGTATCTGCCGGCCACGAAGTCGTGGAACACGTGGTACTCTCCCGGCAGCCCCGCAAGGATGCCGGCCACGCGCTCCTCGCCCCTGGCGCCCTTGAAGTAAGACTCAACGTTCCTCAGCCCCCTTCTCCACATCACGGCGGCAAAGACGAAAGACGCCACGAAAAGGCAGGCGAACAGCGCCATGTGGCTGCCTAGAACGAGCGCCGCGCCGAAAGCGCCCATGAGAACGAGGCACACGAAGAGCGGCCACAGCGAGAACACCGTGCCGTTCGCCCGCGCCCACTCTCCGGGCATGCCATGTTGAACTGCGTTGGACATCTAAAACTCCGATGAGCTGTCTTTGGACATGAAAGTGAATTATATCATTTTCCGCCGCCGCCTGCAGAGCGAAAAACGCAGGCGAGCCGCGAGGCCACGTCGTCTGCCGAGAAGCCGAACTCGCGCTCCAGCTCGGCGGGGGGGCCGTGGGGGATGAACTCGTCGGGCCAGCCGAACCGGAAGTCCGCGCCGATCGCCTCGCCGAAGCCGCCGGAGACGGAGCCGTTCTCGAGGGATGCGATCTTCGCGCCTGCGGCCCTCTGGCGGGCCAGCAGCTCCGCGTCGAACGGCTTTACATGGCGCGCGTGCACCACGCCCGCGCACACTCCGCGCTCGGCTAGCAGTTCGGCCGCGCGGTTGGCCTTCGGCACCTGGTCGCCGAGCGCCCAGATCTGGAGAGGAGCGTCAGGACGCTCCGCCGCCTCCACATGCCCGGGACACGCGCCGCGCGGATAGCGGATGGCCACCGGGCCAGAGGCGGAAAGAGCCTCGTGGAGGGCCGCCGCTAGATCGGCCGCGTCCCGGGGCTGGATGATGGAGAGATTGGGGAACGCCCGCAGAAGAGGTATGTCGAACATTCCGTTGTGCGTGCGGCCGTCGGCACCGACGAGCCCGGCGCGGTCCACCGCGAACACGACCGGCAGCTTCAGCAGGCAGACGTCGTGCATGATCTGGTCCACAGAGCGCTGGAGGAAGGTGGAATATAGAGCGACGACAGGCTTCAGGCCGCTTTTTGCGAGCCCTGCGGCGAACGTCACGAGATGTCCCTCGCAGATGCCAGCGTCGAAGAACCTGCCGGGGAGTTCGCGCGCGAACCCGGCGAGGCCCGTGCCGTCGCGCATGGCGGCCGTCAGTGCGCAGATGCGCGAATCGGCGCGCGCCTCGTCCAGGAGAGCAGCGCCGAACACGTCGGACCAAGTGCGGCCGCCGGACGGCGGCGTGTCGTTCCCCGAAAGGTCGAACGGCCCAACGCCGTGCCATTTGGCCGGATCGGCCTCGGCTGGGGCGTAGCCCTTGCCCTTGCGCGTGACCATGTGCACCACCACGGAGCGCTTGTCGTCGCGGGCGACGGTCAGCGCCGCCTCTACGGCCTTGACGTCATGCCCGTCCACGGGGCCTATGTATCTGAGGCCGATAGACTCGAAGAACGCGTTGCCCAGCCAGATGGACTTCACCAGCTGCTCGATGCGGTGGTACGGCTCGCTCAGGAAGGAAAGGCGCAGACGGTGCCCTGCGCGCTCCGCTCTCGCCTTGACGCGATTGTACTTCACGCCGGCCAGCACCCTTCCCAGGATGCGCGCGAAGGAGCCGACGTTGGCGGAGATCGACATGGCGTTGTCGTTGAGCACCACTATCAGCTTCTTCGTGGCGGCGGCGCAGTTGTTGAGCGCCTCGAGGTTCATGCCGTTCGTCAGCGACGCGTCCCCCACCACCGCCACCACGTTCTCGGCGCCGCCGTTCATGTCGCGCGCGGCGGCCATGCCCTCCGCCGCCGAGAGCGCCGCGCCTGCGTGGCCGGCCACGAATGCGTCGAACGGGGATTCGCCCGGGTCGGGAAAGCCCGAGACGCCGCCGCGGGAGCGCAGCGTGGCGAAGGCCTCCCAGCGGTCGGTGAGCAGCTTCCAGGCGTAAGCCTGGTGCCCGACGTCCCACACCACCTTGTCGGTTGGCGGATCGAACACCCTTAGAAGCCCTATCGCCAGCTCCACCGCGCCCAGCGAGGACGCCAGATGCCCTCCGCGCGCGGCCACCGTCTCGATGATGCGAGCGCGCGTCCGCTCCGCAAGCTCCGCAAGCTCGCCCGGCGCCATCGCCTTTATGTCCTTCGGCGAGATCATGGACGGCCTCCAAGGCGACGGCGGCGTGAGGAGTAGGCGGCCAATGCGGCGTCGAAATCCTCTTTAGAGAAATCCGGCCAGAGGACCGGCGTGGAATGGAATTCGGCGTACGCGCACTGCCAAAGCAGAAAGTTTGAGAGGCGAAACTCGCCGGACGTGCGCACCACGAGATCGGGATCCGGCAGGTCAGGCGCGTAGAGATAGCGCGCGAATACGTCTTCGGGAAGAGGCGCCGCAGGATCAAAGAGCCCTGCCGCGCAGTCCTGGGCGTAGCGCCGCGCGGCGTTGGCCAGCTCGGCGCGGCCGCCGTACGAGACCGCAAGAGTCAGGTTGCAGTCGTCGAACGCCGCGGTGCGGCGCTCCAGCGACGATATTCTCTTCACGAGAGAATCGGACAGGTCTTCGCGGCGGCCTATCACGCGGAACCGCACTCTGCCGCGCACAAGCTCTCCGCCCTTCGAGCGCAGGAAGACTCCCAAAAGCCCCATCAAACCCTCCACCTCCTCGCGCGAGCGCCTCCAGTTCTCGGTGGAGAACGCATAGAGCGTGAGATAGCGTATTCCGGCGTCGCGGCACCAGCCCAGCACGCGCCCCACGGTCTCGGCGCCGGCCCGGTGCCCGGCCAGGCGCGGCTTCCCCCGAGCCTGCGCCCATCGCCCGTTGCCGTCCATTATCACCGCCAGATGGCGGAGCGGGATGTTCATTTCGCGGCCTCCTTGCGCCGCAATACGAGAAGCGTGGTCGCGTTCTGCCCGAAGTCGGGCTCGGAGTCCACGAGCTCGTAGTTCTTGCGCAGGATAAGCCAGAACGCCTTCTGCCGCTCGTACGGCACCTCGTCGCACTTCGGCGCGGCTATGGCGAAGACGTATCCGGAGCAGGCCGCCATGCGGCACGGAGCGCTTTCGAGCAGGGCCTCAAGGTCCTCGGTGGAGAACACGTGCAGAGAGCGTGCCTCCTCGCTGGCCATGTCCGGGAAATAGGAGAACGGCCCCATCTCAAAGCCCGCGGGCACGCGGCGGCCAGTCTCGACGGCTAGATAGAGGTCCTGCGTGAGAAGGTCCTTCCCGCCGGGGTCGAGCGCGTTTATCTCGCGCGCCATCTCGCGGAGCTTCGAGAGCTCCGAACATGGTTTCTTGCGGCTCCAGAAGCGGTCCTGCGGGAAAGTGGTCCACGACTGGAGCTGCGGCGAGACGAAGGAGATCATCCCCGCCGCCAGCACGGGGAACCAGAGCGAAGAACCCCTGCGGTAGAAGAACGCCACGATCACCACCGCCAGAGGCGACATGATCGGCACCTGATAGTCGTCGTACGGGAACGGCGCCGACATCTGCAGCAGGAACACCGCCGCGAACGTGAGGCCGAGCGTCCACAGCACCGTGCGCGCCGCCGAGGGGATTTCCGGCGCGCCGTCTGCACCCTTTACTCCCCTCAGCGCGAGCGCGGCGAATAGCACTGTCCCAAGCGCAGCGTAGCCGCGCGCGAGGCGCGAGACGCTGCCCGCCGCGAAGAACGGATCAAAACCGCCGCGGGCCGCGTGGTACGCCTGCGCCGCCAGAAGCCCCCTGAGGCTGGCGGGGTCCAGCGCGAAGAATCCGTAAGTGAGCATCAGCCCGGCCGCGCCGCCCAGCCCGAACCAGATGAACGACCACCGCCACTCGCGGAAGCGCGCAAGGAGAGTGAAGCCCACGACAGGCAGCGCCAGGACAAGCGAGATTCGCGTGCCGCTCGCGAACGCAAGAGAAAGTCCGCATGCCGCGAGCGCCACGGCGCGCCGCCAGCCGGCGTTCTCCAGTCCCCACGCGAGAAGAAGGAATCCCCCCATGAGAAACGTGGAGCCGAGCGCATACGTCTTTGGTATGGCGTTGAAATATACGTGGTAGATGTTGCATCCCAGAAGCGCGAAGATCGCCAGCCCGGCGGCGGACCTCTTCTCAGGCGCCACCAGCCTCCTCACAAGCGCGACGGCGAGCGCGATGGCCGCGAAGCCGAACGCGAGCGTCACGATGCGTCCGCCCAGAAGGCCGTGGAACGGCGAAGCGTACGAAGTCCATATCGGCGTGAGAACCGAATACACGAACGGCAGCGCCGGACCCTGGGTGAAGAAGAAGTCGTGGTACGGGAAACGCCCCTCGCGCACCATCTGCGCGGCGTAGAGGTACCATCCCTCGTCCTGGTTCAGAGATCCCCACCACAACGCGACGACGGAGACGCACAAAGCCACGAACGCGGCGAAAAACCGCGCTGCGGCCAACGATTGCAAGGACTCTACTATGCGCCTCATGTTCAAGGGCATATTATATCATAATTCCGCCCGTCGTTGAGTCCTTGTGCTTTTATTCCGTAAAAGTCGGCCACACGCCCGCGAAGGCTATTTCTTCACGCCGATCGAATAGAATGCGCTCGTGCCGCCCTTCACGGTGATCGTAGGCGTCCAGGACGAGCCATCGCCAGTCTTCTGCGACGTCTGCTCAAGCCCGTCGACCGTCCGTCCTTCACTGAAGGTGTAGGTGAGGCCCGCACGCGTCGGCGCCGTGGTGATGACGGGCGCGGAAGGCGTCAGATTGATGACCACGCCTTCCTTCGTGGGGTCGAGCGCCTCCTTGACGATCGCCTCCTTCACAGTCGCCTGATTGAGGTCGATCACGCCGCTCGCGTTCGCCGCTGGAATGTCGAGGAACGCGGTGATGTCGTAGGACGTCTCGTCAACGGTCTTCACAACCGCTACGTGCGCGCCATTCGGCTTGACCGATGCCGTGGGCGGCACATTGACCGTGACCTTCTCTGCATCGACGCCGCTCGGGATCACCACCTCCACGGTTCCTGCCGTCGTGCTCGGCGTAACAACGAAACCATCCGTCGCGTCACCCGTCACCGTCGCGGCGGAATCGCCGTCAATGGACGGCTTGGGCTCATCCTGCGCAGGGGAAAGCGCCTCGATGAATGTTACTCCAGCCGTGTTGTATCCGCTCGCAGCAATGAGCCCGCTCACGCGGGAAACATCACCCGTCGCGACGTATGCCGTCGCAAGCTTCGTTCCATAGAACGCATTCGCGCCAATCGCAGTCACAGTCGACGGAATCGTGATCACCGCAAACTGCGTCGCGTTGGAGAACGCGCCCTTGCCGATGGCCACGACTCCAGACTGAAGCGTGACATTCGTCAGTGTGACGTAGTCGGCGAACGCACCTTCGAGAATGTTCGTAACGCCGGAAGGAACGGTTAGCGACGTCTCGTTGCCGAACGCGGAGACGAGCTCGACGCCTTCCTTCAGCAACATGCCGCTCTCGGACGAGTAGTTTTCGTTCCCCGTCTCGACTTCAAAGGACTTGATGTTGTTGCAGCCAGAGAACGCGCCGCCACCGATCTCGGAGACCTTCGCGCCGATGATGACGTCCTCGAGTCCGCTACACCCGTAGAACGCGTACTTTGCAACCGTCGTCTCCTCCGGATCCGCCGGAGCGGCGCCAAGCAGCCCCTTCGGCGATGCGGACATCCTCAGCGTCTTGGCGCGCCTCTTCACCTCGCCGCTGATGTTGACGCTCTGCAGAGCCGTACACCTATTGAACGCCCACGTCCCGACTGTCACGCCCTTCGGAATCGTGATTGACGCGAGCGACGAGCACTCCCAGAACGCATACTTGCCGATGTTCGTTATGTTGCTTCCGAGCGAGATGCTCTCGAGCGACGTGCAGTGCGCGAACATCGATTGGCTGACGTTGCTTACGCCGGACGGGATGTTCACGGTCTCAAGCGACGTGCAGTCCCGGAACGCAGCATCACCAATGCTCGTCACGCTGTCGGGAATCGCGATGGACACGAGGTTCGAGCAGGACGCGAAGGCGGCGGGGCCGATATTCGTCACACTGCTGGGGATGGTCACGGAGGTGAAGCCCGTGCATCCCTGGAACGCACCTGAGTCAAAGGAGCCGACGCTCGCCGGCAGCGCAGGCAGATCCGTCAGCGACGTGCAGTCCTTGAACACCGCGGTCTTGATCTGGGTCAGTCCGGACGGCAGGACGATGTTCGTCAGCGACGTGCAGCTCTCGAAAGCGCCAGGATCGATGTTCGTCACGCTGTTCGGGACAATGACTTCCCGCAGGGCGGAGCAGTTCAGGAACGCGTCGGTCGATATCCTGACGACACCCGACGGGATAACCACGTTCGTCAACGACGTGCAGCCGTTGAACGACTCAGGGTCGATCGTCAGGAGCGTCGAGGGCAGGACGACGCTCGTGATCTTCTTGCCGCCGAACGGAGCAGAGCCTAAGAAGTATTTTATGCCGAGCGAGTCGGGGATGACGATATCCACGTTGCCGTTCAGATTCACGCTCCACAACGTATTGGCAGCCACCTCGAACTCCGGATCCGGAGCCTTCGTCCAGTGCGCGTAATACGTGACGTCGTCCGTGACGACGGTGTTGGCCGAAACCTGAGTTCCGCCCTCCGCCGCCGTCCACCAGCCGGAGAACATCCAGTTCGGACGGGACACCTGCGTGCCGCTCGCAGGCAACTTGCCCACCAGGTGTCCGCGCAGGACATCCCTCGAAGATTCTCTGCACGTTCCGCCGTTAGCGTCGAACGTCACCGTGCATTCAACGGTCAGCTCCGTCTCGACGAATTCGATGCCGGAGAAATCGGCCTCGGGATCGGTCGCCTCGACGAGCGCCCTCACGCGGTCGGCGTCGCCGGTCTGGACGTAGATCGTCTCAAGCGACGTGCAGGCGTCGAACGCCCAGTCGCCGATCTGCACAACGCTCTGCGGGATCGTCACGGACTCGAGGGACGGGCAGTCCCCGAACGCCAGATCGCCGATCGCCGTGACGGTGTCGGGAATGGTCACGCTCGTGATCACACCGCATTCGATGAACGCCCAGTCGCCGATGCAGGTGACGGGAATCGATCCGATGTAGGAGGGAACTGTCACCGCGCCTGCGGTCGAATTCGTTATGGCGCTGTCGAAACCACCGTAGATGGCGGCGCGGGATTCGCCGCTGAGGGCCTTGTATCCGAAGCCGTACGACCAGTCGAGAACGCCGTCGTTCCACGTGCCGAGACCGGTACCGGTGCCGTGGCTTCCGGCAACGCTTATCGAGTAGAGAAGATTTGTCGAGACGTTGTTCGCGTCCGTCACGGTTATGACGATCGTCCACGCATTGGCTCCGAAGTCCGTCGGGATGCCCGTCAGACGGTTGCCGACGAGCTTGATTCCAGCAGGAGGATAGGGGTTGACGATGTCACCGTCCTTCGGCTCGTACTGCTCGTACCTGTAGGGGGCGGTACCGCCCTCGAACGTGCCGACGAGCGACGCGGTGTAGGTGAAGCCCACAATGGCGCCGTCCAGTTCGGACGTCATCTGCGTGATCCTCGTGGGATCAGGATTGACCCTAAGCGTGTACGATGCTTCGATCTGCTGCGCCTCTTCCGGCGTAGAGTCCGTCACGACGAGCGTGAACGTCCAGTTGCCGGAGTACGGCGGCGTGCCGGAGAGGATGCCGTCCTCAAGCGTCAGCCACGAAGGAAGCGTAGATCCGGACTTCAGCGCGAAGGAGTAGGGCTTCACGCCGTAGCATACCGTGTTCGTCATGTTCCACCCATACACCGAGCCGGCGGTCACGGGACCGAGCGTATCCTCGGCCTGCATGAGCGGCAATATCTCCTCTTCATACTTCTCGATGACGAAGTACTTGAGCGGGCTCTCGTTCACGACCTCGCCGGTCGTCTCGTTGCGCGGGAGAGGCGAGAGATTGTCGAGCGACGCGCCAGTCTTGGCGATCCTGTCGGAGCCGATCACAAGCGTGCCGTTGCCGCTGTTGGCGCCGCCGAGGCCAATGCCCACGATGCCGCCGACGCCAGTCACCGTGCCGCCATAGACGCGCACCGTGCCGCAGACGCTCTGTCCGGTCGTGTAGTTTCCACCGATACCAGAAGCTGTACCATTGCCGGTGGCGAGGAGCGTACCCGTGCCGGCGCTCTGCGCGCAGATCGTAAGCGAGTTGGCGCCGTACACCGCGATACCCGCCTTGTCGGAATACTGCGGCGCGGTTGCGGTGACCGCCGCGTCATCGGCGAGGATGATCGTCACGTCGCCGAGGATCGTGATTCCGGAATTGAAGTCCAGAGCGCCCTTCGCCACATAAACACCCGTTTCGAGCACCGTCATGTCCGTCGAGAGAATTGCGGCATTCGTGGTCACTCCAGCACCGTTTCCATCAACGAACGTCGTATCTTCGGACGCGTACCACTTCGCCCAGTACATCTTGTCGCCGGATTCGAGCGCGTAGACCCTGTCGATGCGCGAACCGATGAACGTGGAGTTCGTGTACCAGCCGGCGAACGCATAGCCGGACCTCGTCGCCATCGGGGCGAGAGGCGTCACCGTGCCCTCGGTGTACGTCGCGGGAGCGAGGTTGAGAGGCGTATCGCCGCTCAGGTAGGTGATATCCCACGTCTCGGGCGCGCCGACGGTGAAGTACTGACTGCCGTCGAGCGTCACCGCTCCGGTGACCGTGCTTCTGCCGCGGAGCGAGAGGGCTCCGGCGCTCGCGCCGGATTTGACGACGAGTCCCGCGCCGACCTTCAGCGAACCCTGCGGCGTGTTGTACTTGTACGCGCCGATGCCGGCACCGTAGTCGCCGCCCGCGGCGGAAATCGCGCCCGTGCCGCCGGACTGTACGTAAACCGAGAGCGTATTGCCGCTCCCCACTTCAATGCCGGCCTTGCTGGAACTGCTCTGCGTCACCGTCAGGACGGCGCCGTCGGCGATGATGAGCTTGACGTCGCCGGAGATCGCCAGACCTTCCGTGAACGCCATCGAACTCTTCACCACGTACGCGCCGGAGACGAGCGTCGGCATGTTGGCCGCGAGCGGGGCCGCGTCGATCGTCTGCGGCGTTCCGTCCACGTCGATGTAGGATGTCTCTTCGAGCGCGTACCACCTGCCGTAGAACGTCTTTTCGCCGGACACGTTGGCGGGAACCTCCGTCACCGCGGAACCGGTGAAGAGCGCGTTGTCGTACCATCCGGCGAACAGGTACCCTTCCCGATCCGCCGGCGTCGCGAGCGTCGCGCCGGTGCCTTCGCGGTAGGACGAAGGTTCGAGGGCGAGCGGCGTTGCGCCGTCCATGTAGTTGATCGTGTAATTCGCCGGAGGCGAGATGAGGACGGTGTAGAAGTAGCCGTCAAACAGTGCATATCCGTTTGCATCCTTCTCCACAACGGTCAGGTTGTCCAAGCTGCCCTTTCTGACTGTAATGGCGGGTGCAACCTTGAGCGTACCATGCGATACCGCGTTCCGTCCGCCGCCGACGCCGTCGCCGCTGAAGTTACCGTCCGCCAGCACCGTGCCGCCATAAACTTCGACCGCGCCGCCGGACTCCTGTTCGTCGCCGCCGATGCCGGCGCCGCCGCTGCGTCCGTATGCGTTCAGCACACCCGTGCCCGCGCTCTGCGCGTAGATCTTGAGCGTGTTACCGCTCGACACGTTGATGGCGGCCCGGTCGGTCACGCCGGTAATAGTAAGCGTATTGCCGTCGGTCAACACAAGTTTCACTTCGCCGGAGACGACCAGCGTCTTGTTGTTGAGGATCATTGAAGCCGGGACGAAGTACGAGCCGGTCGTCAGCGTATCCGAAACGACCGTCACTGCCGTGCACGTCTCCGTCTGCGCATCGCCGTTTTCGTCGATGTACGTCTTGGACTCCGAGACGGGATTCCACTTCGCGTAGAACGTCTTCGCCTCGGCCGCGTCGGAGGCGATGGACGTGACAGCGGAACCCGAGAAGTTGTCCGCCACGTACCAGCCGCCGAACGTACAGCCTGCCGGCGTGTCGCCCGCGGCGGGCGTCGGCAGCGTGGCGACACCCGTGCCGTACGCGTACGTGGCGGGCAAGAGGCTCAGCGGCGCGCCGAGGCTCATGTACGTGATGGCGAACTCGGACGAACCCGAAACCGGCGCGATGACGTAATACTGCTCGCCGCTCAGCGTAACCTCGCCCGTGACTGAATCGCGCGCCGGCGTGTCCGTCGGGTTCGCGCTCGAACCGGCGGTCACGACCAGATTCGCCTTGGTGACTACGAGGGTGCCGTGGCTGCCGGTAGATGCGTAGGAACCCCGACCGATACCAGACTTGCTGCCGCCCGTGGCAGTCACCCTGCCGCCATTGACCGTGACAGTACCGCCGTTGCCATGGTCACAGCCGCCGATGCCGGCGCCGCTGTAAATACTGCCCGTCGCGTTCACAGTGCCGCCGTTGATCGTCACCGTGCCGCAGGTGTCGCGCCCAGTGTAATTGCTGCCGCCGATACCCGCCGCGTTAAATCCGCCCACGGCGTTCAGGACGCCCGAACCCGCGCTCTGAGCGTAAATCGCGAGAGAATTGCCGCTGGAGACTTCTATGCCGGCACGGGCATTCTTGCCAGTGACGGAAAGAACCGCCCCGTCGGCCAAGATGAGATTCACGCTGCCGGAAACGAGCAATTCGCCGTCCGAAATCGAGAACTCGCCGTCAACGAGATACCATCCGGAGCTCAGCGTCGTCATCGTGTCGGCGAACATCGTGAACGGCGTCGTCTGTGCCTGCCCGTTCTCATCGACGTACGGGGCGAGCCACTTTGCGTAGAACGTCTTGGAGCCTATCGTGCCGGACGCGATGGATGTCACCGCCGAGCCGGAGAAGTCTGCCGCCTCATACCAGCCGCCGAACGTACAGCCAGCCGGCGCGTCACCCGCCGCGGGCGACGGCAGTTCGGCAAGACCGACGCCGTACGTGTACGTTGCCGGGGCGAGGTTCAGCGTCCCGCCGTTGCTCCTGTACGTGATGGAGAACGGCGTGGAGGTGGAGAGCGGAGCAACCGTGTAGTACTGCTCGCCGCCCAGAGTCACCTCGCCGGTAACATCGTCACGCTCCAGGGTGGTTGACGGATTTTCGCTCGCTCCTGCGCTAACGACCAGGTTGGCGGCCACCTTGAGCGTTCCTTCGGTGGTATGGTTTTGTCCGCCGCCGATACCGGCAGCTCTATAGCCGCCAGTCGCCGTTACCATGCCGCCGTTGATGGTCACCATGCCGCCGGCCATACCGTATCTTCCGCCAATACCGGCACCGCCTCCGGAGCCGCCAGTCGCGTTTATGACGCCAGTGCCGCCGGCCTGTCCGTATATCGTGAGCGAATTTCCGTTCGTCACGCAAATGCCGGCGTCGAGCGTCGAGCATGTCACGCTCTGCGTCGCGCCGTCGGCGATAACGAGATTCACATCGCCGTCAACCCAGATCGAGGCCTTGAAGTCCAGATTGTTCGTCACCGCATACCATCCACTGGAAAGCTGCGTCGAGGCGGAAGTGAGGATCAGGCAATTCGTCGTCCTGTCCACACCGGAAGCATCGCGGTACGTCACCGGCACCGGCGGAGCATACTTCACCACATAATACCTGTCGCTGGTCAGCGCAACCACGCCGTTCGCATCGGGCATCACCGGCTGCAGGTTGGTCTCCGTATAGTTGCGCAGAACTGTCACGTATTCGCCGACCGTCAAAGTGCCGTTGTCGGCGGAACCGTTGCCGCCGCCGATGCCGGCCACGCTGGACGTGCCGCTCGCTGCCGTGACGCTGCCGCCGTTGACCGTGACAGTGCCGCCGTTTCCATACCTTCCGCCGCCGATGCCGGCCCCCATAGAACCCGTCGCGTTCACCGTGCCTCCGTAGATTGTCACCGTGCCGCCGAGGCCGCTGTCGCCGCCGCCGATGCCGGCACCGTTGGAACCGCTGGTCGCGGTCACCGTGCCGCCATGGACAATCACCGTGCCGCCGTTGCCGGCGCGACCGCCGCCGATACCGGCGGCGTCGGCGTATTTGCCCGAAGCGCCCGTCACATTGCCGCCGTATACGATCAACGTGCCGGCGGACTCGCCGTCGTCACCGCCGATACCGGCGGAATTGTATCCGCCCGCGGTTGCGGAGAGCGAACCCGTGCCCGCCGACTGTCCATATATGGTCAACGTGTTTCCGGCGGCAAGCTTGATGCCGGCGTGGCCGGAAGAACCGGTCGCGGTCATCGACCTGCCGTCCTTGAGGACGATCTTCACGTCGCCGGAGACGGTCAGCGCCTTGTTGTTGAACGTGACGTTGTTGTAAACCACGTACCATCCCGTCGAGAGCGTCGTCATCGTGTCATCAATCACCGTGCACGTCTCGGTCCGCGGATTGCCGTCTGCACCGGTGAAGGTGAAGGACACATCGCCCGTCGCATACTCTTCCCACTTGGAGTAGAGCACCATGTCGCCGGTGGCGTTAGCCGGGATGAATTCCACGGGATCGCCGGAAAGGCCGGAATTGTCGTACCAGGCGATGAACGTCCAGCCGGATTCCGTCGGCACGGGCAGTCCGTCCGCCGCGACGCCCGTCCCTTCCACGTACGTGGCCGGGGCGAGATTGATGTTCGTCTCTCCGTCGCGCGCTTTGTAGGTGATGGAATATACTTCCTTCACGACAAGCGTGTACGTCACCTCGATCGTATTCGCGGGCGAAGCGGAATCCGTCACGACAATCGTAAACGGATACGTTCCAGCCGTCGTAGGTGCACCAGAAAGGACACCCGCCGAAGTGAGCGTAAGACCGGACGGCAGGGAGTTTGCGACCTTCTCCGCAAACGTGTAGCCTGGGATGCCGCCGGACACCGTCGTCGCGAGATCGAAATTCGTCGTCGCGTTCTTGGCGACATTGCCGAGCGCAGTCTGCGTCGCGGCGAGCGCGGGCGGATTCTCGACCGTGAGCGTGTATTCCGCCTCGATGGAAGCGGACGCGTCGTCGGTGACGACGATCGTGAAGTTGTACGTTCCCGTCGCCGTGGGAATACCGGAAAGGACGCCGTTTTCAAGCGTAAGGAACGCCGGCGGTTCGAATCCAGTCTTCGCCGCAAAGGTGTAGGGCTGCGTACCGCCGCCGACAGTCGTCGAAAGCGTCCAACTCGCAAGACCGCCCTTCAACGCCTGAAGTTCGCCCGTGAGGAGTGTAAGTTCCACGGGACCGGAACGTTCGATGTGGAAGTAGTCCTCGCCGCTGAGCGTGATCGCGCCGGAGCCATCGGGTTCGAGCTCCACCGCGGAGCCGGCGTCTGCGCCCGCCGTCACGGCCATCAAAGACCCGACGGTCAGCGTGCCGTTGACAGGACTGTTTCCGAAGGCGCCCTTGCCGATGCCGGCGGCGTTGGCGTTGCCGCTTATGGCCGTTACCATGCCGCCATTGACCGTCACCGTGCCGCCGCTCCCGTATTCGCCGCCGCCGATGCCAGCGGCGTAGCTGCCGCCTTGCGCGGTAATAGTGCAAGCGTCGATCGTTATCGTACCCGCGCCGCCTATTGCTGGGTTGGAGCTGTTGCCCATGCGTCCACCGATGCCGGCGCCATAGGTGCCGCCGGTGGCAGAAATCGCACCAGTGGCGCCGGACTGTCCGTAGATTGCGAGCGAACTGCCCACGGGAACGTAGATACCGGCATTGTAGTAGATACCGGTTACGGTGAACGTGGCTCCGTCGGCAATAATCAAGTTGACCGTCTCGTTAGAAGCTACACTGACGTAGCCAAGAGTCAGGTTGTTCGTCACAGCATACCAGCCGCCGGGAAGAGCATAGAGCTCTTCCGATACGAACCTACACGTTGCGGGCTTGACTGTTCCGTCCGTATCGCGGTAGGAGACGGCTGCCGTCTCCGGCGTAATGATCTTATAGTAGCGTTCGCCGCCCAACGTGATTGCACCGCCTGCACCGCGCGGTTTCACGACAAACAGATCGCTGTTTTTGACCTTAGTCAAAACAACCTGGTTTTCACCCACGGTGAGCGTTCCTTCCGGCTTGTGCGTGTAACTACCGCCAATGCCGGCATTACTATCGCTGCCGCCTGTAGCAATAACTGTGCCGCCATAGACATAGACGTTACCGCCAGGCAGATTCCATCCGCCGCCGATGCCGGCGTAAGAGCCGGTCACCGTCACGTTGCCACCATAGATGGTAATCGTACCGCACGGATTGGAGGAATCGTTCGAACCGATGCCGGGGCCGTTGGACGCCGTGACGACGAGCGCGCCGTTGCCCTTGGCCTGAGTGTATATCGTAAGGGAATTATCACCAGTGACCTCGATCGCGGCACCGTAGGAACTCGAGTTGACCGTCAGCGTCGCATCGTCAGCGAGGACGATCTTCACGTTGCCGGAGACCGTCACCTTCGACGGAATCGTCACGCTGCCCTTCGCAATGTACCAACCCGTGGAGAGTGCGGTGGAATCGCTGGCGAGTTCGGCGCATTCAACGACCTGCGGATTGCCGGAGCCGTCGATGTACGTCTCGTCGCCCTTGGCCGCGCCCCATTTGGCGTAGAACGTCTTGTCGCCGGTGGAGCCATGGGGGATTGTCTCGAAGGAATTGCCGGTGCAGACGGAATTGGTGTACCAGCCGTAGAAGCCCTTGCCCGCCTTTGTCGCCGACGCCGGAAGATCCAGCGTTGCCGATTCGATCGTGTACGTCGTAGGCTGGAGATTCTGGTCCGTGATCGGCGTGGTGGAATCCGTCATGTAAGTGACGGTATAGACAGTCGCCGTCCACGACGCCCAAAACGTCTGGGGACCTGTCGCGACGGCGGAAATGGAACTCACCGGCGAGCCGGAAAGGCCGGAATTGTCGTACCAACCGGCGAAAGAATAGCCGGCAGCGCCAGTCGCGGTGACCGGCAGCGTCGCTCCGACGCCCTCGACGTAGTTCGAAGGCACAAGGCCGGATATCGTCGTTTCGCCGTTCTTGTACGTGATCGACTTCGGCTTCGCCGTCACGGTGATCGTGTAGGTAAAGTCTTCGCTCTGCGCGTCAGAGCCAATACCGGAATCTTCCACCGTGAACACGACGGTCTCGGTTGCTGCCGCCGTTGGCGTGCCGGAGACAACTCCAGCGTCAAACGCAAGACCAGCAGGAAGGTTCCCGGACTTTTTGGTGAAGGTATAGGTCGGCGTGCCGCCGCTCACCGTGTCGGCAAGCGACAGACTGAACGCGTCGCCGACGTATGCCGCAAACGCATTCGCCATCTGGGAGAGCGGCGCCGGACCGGTGGTCTCGAACGTGAAATACCGTTGTCCGCTCAAGGTGATTGCACCATTCTCGCCATGCGGTAGTTCAGTCGTCGGATTCGCGCTCGATCCGGCCTTTACAAGGATTCTTTCGCCAACAGTAAGGACACCATCGTTCCCGGTCCAGCCCCTTCCTACACCAGCGGCACTGCTAGACCCCGCTGTCGCGGTCACTGTTCCACCGTAAACAGCAACAGTTCCGCCATTACCGCGCCAATCGCCTCCACCGATGCCGGCCGCATCCCCACTACCGGTAGCCTCAATCACACCACCGTAGATCGTCACTTTACCGCAATCGCCAATGCCTGTACCGCCGGAAGTCTTATTGTCGCCGCCGATGCCAGCGCCGGCGGAACCGCCCTTCGCGACGAGCTTGCCCGTCCCGGCCCCCTGACAGTAGATCGTCAGCGAGTTCGTCACGGATCCTTCTACCGCAACGCGAATGCCAGCCTTGCTGGATGTACCCTGCACCGTCAGCGTCGCACCGTCGCCAAGGATAAGGCTGACCTTGCCGTTCACCGTCACGCCAGGAATGGAGAGCGTCGTGTTGGGCGCGACATAGTACCAGCTGTTCTCCCACACCGTCGAAGAAGCCGTCAGCAGGTTACAGGTGCGGCTTCTCACCACGCCGTCTGCCGTGCGGCAATCGACCGAGTCGCCGCTCGCAGGCTCTTCGGGGTCGTCGTCGGTGAAGCCCGTCGATTCGGCCGCCGTGAACGTGTACGTCACATCCTTGCTGTTCCCGAGAGTATCCGTCACAACGACCGTGAAGGAATAGGACGCAACTGCGGAAGCCGCCGTGCCGGAGAGGACGCCGTTGAGAAGCGAGAATCCGTCTGGCGCGCTGCTGCCGGACTTGATCGCAAACGTGTACGACGGAACGCCGCCGGAAACCGTCTCGGAAAGGTCGAATGCCTTGGCCTTGCCGACCGTCGCGGAAAGAGTAGTTTGCGTTTCAGTGATCGGATCGGGAGCCGTGACAGTCAGCGTGTAGGTGAAGTTCTTGCTGTCCGCTGCACCATCCGTCACCGTCAGCGTGAACGGATAGGAACCTGCCGCTGCCACCGCGCCGGAAAGGACACCCGCAGATGTGAGCTCGAGCCCGGACGGCACTGTTCCTGAGAAGGTGTAAGGCGTTGCGCCGCCTGCAATCGTTTCGGCGAGATTCCACTCCTTCGTTTCGCCGGCGTACGAAGCAAGCGCATTTTCGATCTGCGTCATGCTCAGCGTTTCGATGTAGAAATACCTATGCGTTCCGGCGGTAATGGTAATCGAACCGCCTCTGCCGATCTCCGTCGTGGGATTCGCGGTCGAACCGGCCTTTACGGACACTGCCGGACCGACGGTCAGCGTGCCGACGGACTTGCCGCTTCCGTAACCTTTACCTATGCCAGTTGCAGCGGAGTTTCCCGAACCGGAAGTTCCGCCCGAGGCTGTCACAGTGCCGCCATTGACAACGACATCACCGCCGTTGCCGTACTGTCCACCGCCGATGCCAGACCCGTACCAGGATCCGCCAGCCGCCGTCACCGTGCCGCCGTTTATCGTCACGGTGCCGCCGTTGCCGTTTCTGCCGCCGCCGATGCCCGCTCCCACATAATTCCCACCGGAAGCGGTGATGACGCCGCCGTTGATCGTGATGGTGCCGCAACTTTCACCATCGTGTCCGCCTATCCCGGCACCACCGAAATTGTAGGAATCCGAAGCATAGCCCGAGGCGTTCAAAGCGCCCGTTCCAGCAGACTGGCCGTATGTCGTCAGCGAATTGCCGCTCGCGACATTGACGCCCGCCTTCTTGGATGCACCGACAACCGTCAAGGACGCTCCGTCCTCAAGCACAAGGTTCACATCGCCGGCAACGGTTATGCCGCCTGTTCCGTAGTTGAGCGTGTTCGTGACGACGTACCACTCTTCGTCTAAGGTCGTGACATCGGTATTCAGCACGAGGCAGTTCGTCGTGACGGATGAGCCGTCGGCACCGACAAACGTCACCGGCACGCTTTCCAGCGGCTGCATGACAAGAAGCGAGTAAGGAGCATTGTTCCAGACGTGGCTGTCGTTGTCGGTCACGGTCAGCGTGAAGTTGTAGGTGCCCGGCGTCGTCGGCGTTCCGGAAAGCGACGATCCAGAGACTTCAAGACCGGGGGGCAGCGTTCCGCCCGCAAACGCGAACGTGTACGGTGCCGTGCCGTTTTTGACGGTTGCCGAAAGATTGCAAACGTAGGACGAACCTGCAAATACGGGTGTCAGCGTGCCGGCTCCTGTAACCTGGTATATTTCACCCTGCGGCAACGCACTGGCCACTTTGTATGTCGTTCCGGCCACGGGGTTGCCCGTGAATGAGCCGCCGGTATTCGCCAGCATACTGCTGTTCCAGCTGCTTGCGCCCAAGCCGACTTCCGACGGAATCGACCACTCCACGCCCGGACCGGAAGTGTTCACTTCAAGAGCCGTGCAGCCGCTGAACATATTCCAGTAGCAGCTGTCCGCCGCCGTTGTCGCCGGAAGAGCAGGCATCGATTTGAGCGCCGTGCAGTTCTGGAACATATTCCCATAGCAATCTTCCGCGAGAGTCGTCGCCGGGAGTGCCGGCGGGGTGACAAGCTGACTACAACCGTTGAACATGTATTTGTAGCAATTGCTCGTCATCGTCGTCGCCGGCAAAGAGGGCACGGCGGTCAGCGACGAGCAATACGAGAACATCTGGTAGTAGCAACGGTCCGCAAGCGTTGTCGCCGGAAGTGCTGGGGCATTGGTTATGCCCGCGAAATAGAACATGGATTCATAGCAGTTGTTGGCAAGCGTAGTGGCGGAAAGCACGGGGGCGGATTTCAATCTCGACCAGTTGTTGAACATGTACATGTAGCATTTCGCCCCCATCGCGGGTACGTCGCCGTCATAGCCGCGCAGCGTCTCGATGTCGCCTTCGCAATACACGTCCCGCGACGCCGTTAGACTCATTGTCGAAGAAGAATATCCGCTAGGGTTGAACGATGCAATTCCCTTGCCGCGGAGGTAGATGTAGTATTGACCGTCGGACTGCCCGGCGGAGATTGATGAACCCGTCCATGTCGTCCAGGACCCAGCATCTGTCGGATTCGAGGTCGCATATTCCAGATAGCCGCCATCGCCGGTCCATCGGCTACTTGTCCCGTAAATCGAGAACGACGACGCGCTTCGGAACGTCAGGTACGGCGTGTCAAACGCCTGAAGCGCCATCGCGGCGAGCGAGGCGATGGCAAAAACAAACGAACGGGCCGACAGGATGCGGCCGAAGATTTTTCGTGTCATTGTCTTCTAGTCCTTTTGAAGATTTGATGGTATTATACCATCCAACAGGGCCGAACGAAACAAGTTCGGACCCTCTTTTTTGGGCAAAATGGGCAAAATCAGCCTGGGGAGACTGTTCACTCCGTCTGTTCGGCCCTGAGGCGGAAGAAGCGAGTCGTCTTGCCGGTCTCGTCGATCACCGTCTCGCCGGAGGGATGGAGCGGGTACGCCGTGGCGTTGCCAGTGCCGTCCACGTTGTCCGAGGCTTCGACCGTGAACGTGAAGCCCACCTTGTTCTTCAGCGGCCGCGTCTTGACCACCGCCTTGCCATCGGCGGTGAACTCGACGTCGAGAAGCGCGAAGACGGGCATGAACGGCGTGACGCCGAACGCATAGAGGAATGCGTTGTAGGTGCCGTGTTTGGTGTTCACGGCGTTCCATGCGCCATATCCCGAGCGGCTCTGCCATACTTCATAGCTGAGGCCGCCACTGACGATGGTCCGCGTGGGCGTCCCGAGGTCGTCGATCAGGTCGGCGTGGACCGTCACCGCGCCGCCTGTGCAGCCGGAGCCCGGGCCGATGGGATTGGCCGCGGACGTCGCGACGACCTTGGATATGCCGGAGTTGATCGTGATGCTGCCGCAGGAGACGGCTATCTGATGGGGATAGCCGCCGCCGATGCCCGCGCAGTTTGCTCCGCCGACGGCATTCACCGTGCCGCCCGCGATCACGATGTTTCCGCACGAGACGTTCCAGCCGCCGCCGATGCCCGCGCCGCGCCCGTTGCTGCCGGCGTTGAGCGTGCCGCGGCCGGCGACGGTGAGCGTCGAGCCCACGGGCACGTGGATGCCGGGATATTGGATTTGGCACCCCTTCACCGTGTTCGTGCTCGCGGCGGCGAGGACGATCTGCGCGTCGCCGAGGCAGTTGAGGCCCGCCCACTCGCAGTCCTGCCTCTGCTCCAGGCTGATGGTC
>Ga0310696_10001357_pt1 | contig 35625 bp, 29 predicted proteins | sample AusTroGonzalo_MG_4_FD_203885 | JGI IMG/M metagenome (GOLD analysis project Ga0310696, IMG submission 203885) | Bovine rumen microbial communities from tropical cattle in Woodstock, Queensland, Australia - Gonzalo_02 (v2) (version 2) | ecosystem: Host-associated > Mammals > Digestive system >... | reverse complement strand
AGCATATTCTCTATTTTTTACGTTACAATAAACTTCTTATGCCTCAAAGATTTCCTTTACCACCTCACGGTCATCAAAATGGTGCTTCACGCCCTTGATTTCCTGATAGTCCTCATGGCCCTTACCAGCAATCAGGATCACATCGCCTTTCTGAGCCAGCATACAAGCCGTACGGATAGCCTCCTTACGATCTACGATACTCACCACCTTCTTCATCTGTTTCTGATCCAATCCAGCCAACATATCATTAATGATATCCTGTGGTTCCTCGAAACGGGGGTTGTCACTTGTGATGATAACACGGTCACTCTGCTTGACAGCCTCTTGAGCCATCAGCGGACGCTTACCCTTATCACGATTGCCACCAGCGCCACAGACGGTGATGATCTTTCCTTCCTTACCATCCAACACTTCATGAATGGCCTTCAACACATTCTCCAAGGCATCAGGCGTATGGGCATAGTCAACGACAGCCGTATAGCCCTCTGGCGAATGGATTGGTTCCAAACGACCAGCAACACTTTTCAGCGTGCTGAGTACCAAGAGGATTTCCTCTGGCTTCTCGCCCAGCATCACAGCGGCGCCATAGACAGCCAGCAGGTTGCTGACATTAAACTTACCGATAAACTGTACACCTACCTCATGACCATCAACTTCCAGATACATTCCTTCGAAATGACACTCTATGATACGTGCCTTGAAGTCGGCCATCGTACGGATGCTATAGGTCTTCACGGCAGCCTTGGTGTTCTGCACCATAAACATGCCGTTCTTATCGTCAGCATTGGTGATAGCGAAAGCGCCCTTTGGCAACATATCAAAGAAAGCCTTCTTCGCGTCACGATAGTTCTCTACCGTCTTATGATAATCCAGATGGTCACGAGTCAGATTGGTAAAGATACCACCTGCGAATTTCAATCCGCCAATACGCTTCTGGGCAATCGCATGACTTGAGCACTCCATAAAGACATACTGACAACCTGCGTCCACCATACGATGAAGTAGGATATTCAGTTCTATGGGGTCTGGTGTCGTATGACTGGCAGGCACTGGCTCTCCCTCGATATAGTTGCACACCGTGGAAAGCAGTCCGCACTTATAACCCAGTTTGCGGAACATATTATATAATAAGGTAGCGATAGTGGTCTTACCATTGGTTCCCGTTACACCAACCAACTTCAGTTTCGACGTGGGGTCACCATGGAAGGTGGTTGCCACCTGGCCAACCACGGCCTCCGTTGAGGCCACCTGTACATAGCATACCTGTGGCTGACGCTCATCTGGCATATCTTCACACAAGATAGCAGATGCTCCCAGCTCAATAGCTTTTTGGATATACTGATGGCCATCTGTCTGTGTGCCTTTAATAGCCACAAACAGATGTCCTGCTGCAACTTTTCTCGAGTCAATATCTACATCCTTGATATCTACATCCGCAGATTCGGCGATGCTTTTGACTTCAATATTCTTTAATAGTTCTTCAAGTATCATATTTAATTATTATTTAAGTTCCAACATACATGACATACCAGTCTGAAGGGTGGTTCCAGGTGCAATACTCTGACGAGCCACAAAGCCCTTTCCGCTCAGTTTCACCTTCACGCCCAGACGTTCCAGCTGATACACGGCATCGCGCGCACCCATACCTGTTACATCAGGCATCTTCCCGGCCTTCACATCTACCGAGGCCATTGACACCTTCGACGTATTCACGCCCAATTGGCGCAACACGTAGCCGGCAGCATTATTATCGCCCTTCAATACACTGGGAACCAGCACCGATGTTGAGTCACGGGCATCAGTCACACTCAGCTTCAGGCTCTTGGCCATCACACCCTCTGAGATATGATGGAAGATACCACCCGACATCAAGCCACCAGAGGCAGGCAGACCCATTTTCTTGATACAGACGATACAGGTGTATTGTGGATTATCTGAGGGGAAATAACCACAGAACGACAACCAGTATTCCGTGGTGCCAGTCTTATAGCCACCCGCCTTTGCCACCTGAGCCGTACCAGTCTTACCTGATACCTGGAACGAATGCGAGCCAGCCTTTTTACCTAAGCCCTGACTAACCACATGACGCAGCACCGTCTGCATGGTCTTAATCGTCGACGGCTTAGCAATCTGTTCCTTGATAACCTCAGGCTGTGTTTCCGCTATCATCTGTCCTTCCCTCATGAATCCCTTCACGAAACGAGGGCGCATCATCTTACCATTATTTGCAATGGCGTTATAGAAAGTCACCGTATTGATCGGTGCAATCTGCGTCTCGTAACCAATACTCATCCAAGGCAGCGTTGTCTTACTCCAATAGAGCGCCCTGTTAGATGTCTTTGTATCCGGCATACGGATTTTTGGAGGCAGGTAACCTACGATAGGAAGTTTCAGATCCTGTCCAATACCAACACGATAGAGGCCCTCTACATATTTTCTTGGGTTAGAGCCATAATAATGGTCAATCACATAACTCACGCCAATATTACTACTCACCTCCAATGCACGAGCCACATTGATGTCACCATAACCACCACGATGCCAGTTATGATCCTTCATCTTAGCACCATGCATATTCAAGATACCACATCCTGTATGTATCACATAACTTGTATCTACCACACCATCATCCAAGGCTACCAGGAAAGAGGCCACCTTGAATACAGAGCCTGGTTCACAACGATAGCTGATAGCATCATTGAATCGTTCGTAGTACTGACCATTCTCTGTACGGCGCATATTGACAATAGCTTTGATATCGCCCGTCTTCACCTCCATCAGAATGGTCACGCCCATGGAAGCATCCCATTTCTTCAGGCCTTCGATAAGCGCTTGTTCAGCCAAGTCCTGCATACCAACGTCAATCGTTGTCACCACATCGGTTCCGTCGATAGCTGGAGTCAATGTGAAAGGCACCACTTTATTGAGCACTTTCTGTTTACGCTCAATGCCATACTTACCACGAAGCAGAGAGTCGTATGAAAGTTCGATACCAAAACGCGCTGTATCTTTTCCGCCCTCGAAACTGCGGATATCGCCAATGGTACGCTCTGCCAACGAACCGAACGGACGTCGGCGTGCCTCGAAAGACTCTGCATGGAATCCTCCCTTATTTGATGGCAAGTTAAAGAAAGGCAACTGCTTAACTTCGCAGTAAGTATTATAGCTGATACGTTTCGGCCAGACTGCCCAGTGACGAGCGCCCTCCGAACCATTTCTCAGAATCTTATGTTTACCTTCCTCCAAACGCGCCTTAAACTCTTCAGACGAGCGCTCTGGGAAAATCACGCTCAATCCTCTGCAAAGACTGTCTAAGTCGGCATACCAGATACTGTCGCGCTTACGCACCCACACAGTATCAGTATTTCCACCTGCCTGATAGTCCATAAAAATCTTATATTCAGGGATACTGCTGGCCAACAACTGACCATCACAGCTCAAGATATTACCGCGATTAGGACGCACGCTATCACTATCACTCTTCTGTCTGTTGGCCACAGTTTCCCAATACGATTTCTTTGCTGTCATCGTATAACCGGCCTTGACAATAACTGCGACACCAATAAGTGTCAGCAGCACGGCAACAGCCAGATAGCGCGGTAAAACTTTCTCACTCTTAAACTTACTCATAACCCATCACGTCTCAATCTTCCGGCACTTCAATAATATAGGGAGGTTGGTCACTCAGATGCAACAGTGTGTCCTGATTCTCGTGCAACACCCTCAGGACATTGCTCTGACGACACAACTCTGTCAGGTTACTTGAACTGGATAGGGCCTTGTATTTTGCATCCACTAAATCTTTCTCCAACTGATTAATCTCCAACACATCCTGCTCGCACTGATAGCGAACGCCAATATAAAACACAAAGAAAAACACAACAAATAGAATCAAGATAACGTGATGACGAACCATCGCAAACAGATAATCACCACCCAGAATCTGTTTCAGGGTAAGCGATCCTACAGGCGCCTCATCATCCTCGCTTGTCGAATCCTTGATACGTTTCAAAGCCACAGCAGGCTTCTCCGCCAGTTTTTGCGAATCTACAGCCTCTGCTGCAGCATCTCTCTCAGACACCACAGACGCCATTCGCTCTGGCTCAGCACCAGTTTCGACAATCATCTCAATTTCGTTATTCTCGTCCTTTTTCATTCGTTATACTTTTTCTGCAATTCTCAGCTTCGCACTACGGCTACGTGGGTTAGCATTCAACTCCTCTTCCGACGCAGTAATCACCCTATTATTAATAAGGTGTAACGGCGATTTCACCCTTCCGAAAAAGTCTTGTTCAACCTTTCCTTCTGCATTGCCTGCGCGCATCACGTTTTTCACGATTCGGTCCTCTAACGAGTGGTAGGTAATGACACTCAACCGACCTCCCGGCTTCAGTAACTGACAGGCACCTGAAAGCATCTCACGCAGAGCATCCATCTCATGATTCACCTCAATTCTCAAGGCCTGGAACAGCTTTGTCACTTCCTTCTTCTCACGCTCCCTTGGGAACAGCTTATCCGTCAGTTCCAGAAGTTGCCCAGTAGTCTGTATGGATATCTCCTGCCTTGCCTTCACAATGACAGAAGCCACCTTGCGTGCATTCTTCAGTTCCCCATAGAGATAGAAGATATCAGCCAGTTGTTCTTCTGTATAGTTATTCAGTATGTCAGCAGCAGTCATTCCTGCCCGTTTATTCATTCTCATATCCAGTGGCGCATCAAAACGAAACGAGAAGCCACGCGTCTCGTCGTCGAAGTGATGAGAGGAAACCCCCAGATCAGCCAGCAGGCCATCGATGCCATCCACCTCATAATAGCGCATCCAGTTCTTCAGGTAGCGGAAGTTACTTCTGATGAAAGTGAAACGGTCGTCATCCACAATATTCTGCTCCGCATCAGCATCCTGATCAAAGCTATACAGATGACCTTTTCCCCCTAGGCGACGGAGTATTTCGCGGGAATGACCGCCACCGCCAAAGGTAACATCTACTAAAATGCTATCGGGCTGGATTGCCAGCCCGTCAACGCTTTCTGCCAAAAGAACAGGAACGTGATATGTCTCAGCTGTCTTTATCATTCGTCAAGGGGTTACTGTCATTATCGCCTTCAGTTTCTCCGCAAACTCCTCTTGCGGCAAGAATGGCTGTTGCGTTTTCTCCACAGCCCATATCTCAATAGCATCATTGATGCCTATGAACCTCACCCCCTGTTCAATGTCAGCCATCTGCAGGTAGCGCTTAGGTATCAGGAATCGGCCGTTACCGTCAAGCGCCAACACCTCAGCCTCAGATACATACTGACGAAGCACCTGCTGACCCACATCATCCCATTCATTGATTTTTTCCAGCAATGCATCCATACGACGATTCCAGGTACTTTCAGGATAGAGCACAAGACAACGCTGATGCACATCCTTGCGCATCACGAGCACCTCTTCGCCTGCAGCCTGCAACACCTTACGGAAGATAGCAGGCAGAAAAATGCGGCCTTTGGCGTCTGTCTTGGCTTCTATATTACCTAAAAATCGCATACGAACATTATTAATTAGAGAGTTTGGATGCAAAGGTAATCATTTTGCACCACAATCCCCCACATTTCCCCACTTTTTTTTCGCAAATCTGAAAATTTTCTTCTTTCTATACATTTTATTGTTCGATATTACACATCTCGTTCTTTTTGTGCATCTTCTTGTATACAATAAAAATCCTTAATATGTGCAAAATTATAAATTTTCATCTAAAAAAAACGACGAAAATGAAAGTTTTTGCGTAATTTTGCACGTTGATACTGAAAAAGTGTGAAAGCATAGTCATGGAGAAGACCATAGACATAGACAAGATTCTCAAGGATAAGATGGGCAAGAAAGCCCGTTGGGTGCCGCGTCCTCTGGTTTGGTGGCTCAAGCATATTGTCCACGAAGACCAGGTAAACACCCATCTCTGGAATGCACGTGATCTGAAAGGCACCCCATGGCTTAAATCCACGATGGCCTACCTGAATGTAACCATCAAGGTGAAAGGCATAGAAAACCTGCCCGCAAAGGACGACCCACATCGTTACACCTTCGTGAGCAACCACCCTTTAGGAGGTATCGACGGCATTGCCATCGGATCAGTTATTGGAGAACATTACGACGACAACTTCCGATACCTTGTCAACGACCTGCTGATGAACCTGCCAGGCTTGGCGCCACTCTGCATCCCTATCAACAAGACAGGCAAGAACGGACGTGACTTCCCCGCTATGGTAGAAGCAGGATTCCAAGGCGACAACCATATCCTGATGTTCCCCGCAGGACTATGTTCGCGTAAACGCCATGGCGTTATCCGCGACCTGGAATGGAAAAAGACATTTATCACCAAAAGCGTTGAAACGCATCGTGACGTAGTGCCCATCTACTTCGAAGGCCAGAACAGCAATTTCTTTTACCGTCTGTCGAATATCAGCGACAAATATGTGAAGAAAATCAATATAGCCATGCTGTTCCTCGCCGATGAAATGTTCAAGAACACAGGCAAAACCTTCACCATCACCTTTGGAAAACCCATACCCTGGGAGACATTCACCAAGGAAAAGTCACCGATGGAATGGGCAAAATTTGCAAAAGACGAAGTATACAAACTCTCAAAATAGAACAAACTGAAAAAGCAAACTAAACAAAATAATGGAACAGCCAATCATTGACCCGATTCCCGTTGAGGTCTTAAAAGCCGAACTTAAGCCAGAGCTCCAGTTGCGCATGACCAACAAGAGCAACAACCAGATTTTCATCATCACAGCACACAATGCACCTAATGTGATGAGAGAAATCGGCCGACTACGCGAGATTGCGTTTCGCGAGGCAGGCGGTGGTACTGGCAAGGAGGTAGACATCGATGAATTCGACACTTGCGAGAACTGCTACAAGCAGCTTATCGTATGGAATCCTGAGGCCGAGGAGATTATTGGCGGCTATCGCTACCTGGAAGGCAACAAATGGGAGCTGGACGCCAACGGACAACCTATTCTGGCCACCAGTCACATGTTCCATTTCTCAGAAAAGTTTATCAAGGAATACATGCCCTACACCATTGAACTGGGTCGTTCCTTCGTAAGCCTGCCCTACCAGAGTTCAAAGATGGGCGCTAAGAGTCTGTTTGCACTCGACAACCTTTGGGATGGTCTTGGTGCACTCACCGTCATCATGCCTAACGTCAAATATTTCTTTGGAAAGATGACCATGTACCCCAGCTATATCCGCGAGGGACGCGATATGATTCTCTATTTCCTGAAGAAGCATTTCGATGACAAAGAAAACCTCGTCATACCGATGAAACCGCTAAAAATCGAGACAGACGAGAAAGAACTTGCAGCAATTTTCACCGAAAACAACTTCAAAGAAGACTACCGCATTCTCAACCAGCGCATACGTGCATTAGGCTACAACATCCCACCATTGGTAAACGCCTACATGAGTCTGTCGCCCACCATGAAGCTCTTCGGCACAGCCATCAACTACGGATTTGGCGATGTAGAAGAAACAGGTATCCTCATTGCAATGGACGAGGTTTTGGAAGAAAAACGTGTACGTCACATTGACTCGTTCATCAAGGAGCACCCCGAGGCTCTAAAGATTACCAGCGGAGCCAACAAGATTATCTACAAGGAGAAATAACAAAAAAGTGCAGCTTTTGAGCTGCACTTTTTTTATTCACACCGATGAAATCTCAGATTATCGGTAGTGATATTCCACAAATCTTTTGATAGACATCCAACGCATAGACATCCGTCATGCCACTGATATAATCCACCACAGCCATCAGTCGTGTTTCCAGATCATCACTACTGATATCATACTGACTGCTCACACGGTCAATAAGCTGTTGTGAATAATAACGCTCCGGATGTTCGATAGCCTCAACCATCAGTTCCATCAGCGTAGCCATGATGCGGTAACCAGACAATTCCACATCCAACACAGGACGACTCTTATAGATACGTTCAACCGACAGTTTCGTACAAGCCACATAAGCATCACGTTGTCTTTCTGAAATATTCTGTATCAATGAACCTTGGAACGCCCCCTCCAATATCTCGTCCTCATGCTCCAAGAAAGTCTTCACGCATTCATTCTCCAACTTACCAATCACACAGGCGCGCAGATACTGCACCTTTTCGTTCACATCCGTCAGGTGCTCATCACTGATACGGTTACAAATACGATTTTGTTCGGTTTCATCGAAGAAACTCAACAACAGAGAAAGCGTTTCTTCGAAAGAAAGGATCTTCAATTTGAACGCATCCTCTATATCCATAATCTCATAACAGATATCATCAGCCGCCTCTACCAGATAAACCAGTGGATAGCGTGCCCAGCGTTCCTTACCCGGCGTTGTGTCCAGTTGAGGAATTCCCAACTCCTTTGCCACTGTCTCATAATGCTCACGTTCTGAGACGAAGAAGCCAAACTTCGCCTTGGGCGCAGCAATCGATGGAAAGGGATATTTTACGATACTTGCCAGTGTACTATAGGTCATAGCAAAACCACCTTGACGGCGACCTTTGAAACTATGAGCAAGCAAGCGGAAGGCATTGGCATTACCGTCAAACTTAATAATATCGCACCAGAACTCAGGCGATACTTTTTCCTTCAGATAGCAACCCTTTCCTTCTGTAAAGAATGTCTGTATAGCCTTCTCGCCAGAATGTCCAAAAGGCGGATTACCTAAGTCGTGCGCCAAACAAGCCGTAGCCACAATTTGACCGATTTCCGGCAATAGTGTATCGATGAAATCATGATTTTTTGCGCAAAGAGCCCTCGCAATATCATTTCCCAACGACATACCGACACTGGCCACCTCAAGGGAATGTGTCAGTCGGTTATGCACAAAAACGCTACCCGGCAAAGGGAATACCTGTGTCTTATTCTGCAACCTACGGAAAGGAGCCGAAAAAATCAGTCGGTCGTAGTCACGCTTAAACTCCGTACGATCATCATGACGCTCCAGGTGCTTATGCTCTTGCCCCAGTCGCCTATTACTTATCAGTTGTTGCCAATTCATTTTCATCGGTGCAAAATTACGAAAAAAAAAGATATCTGCAATCACTGCATCTGCAAAAATTTATAAAATAAGCAGTACGGATGATGGCTATTTGAAGATAAATCACTAATTTTGCACGCTATAATAAATATTGTGTAAGATGAAAGTGAATATTATCAACAAGGGCCACCAGCCACTGCCCCAGTATGCCACAGAACAAAGTGCAGGAATGGACCTCAGAGCCAACCTTGACGAGCCCGTCACACTGAAGCCACTGGAAAGAAGACTCATCCCCACGGGATTGCACATTGCCCTGCCTGTAGGTTTTGAGGCACAGGTACGTCCACGCAGCGGACTTGCCCTTAAGAAAGGTATCACCGTTCTTAACACCCCAGGTACTATCGACGCCGATTACCGCGGTGAGATTGGCGTGGTACTTATCAACCTATCACAAGAAGATTTCGTTGTCAATGACGGCGAGCGTATTGCCCAGATGGTCATTGCACGCCATGAAAAGGCCGACTTCATCGAAGTTGAAGTACTTGATGAGACAGAGCGCGGCGAAGGCGGATACGGACACACCGGAGTGAAATGAGAAGAACGCTCATCATCATATTATGTTTTGTTTGTCTGGGACTGTTTGCCCAGACTGATACAGAGCGTCGTTATGACGTCCTCTTCCACGAGGCTATGCTCCAGCGCCAGAAGCATCACCATGATGCCACATTCGACCTGCTCTCACGCTGTTTGGAAATCAAGCCCGATGCCCATGAAGCCTATTTCTTCTTAGCACAATATTATAGTGAGATGAAGAATGCAGACAAGGCCTTGGAACTCTTCAAGAAGGCATTCGACCTTTGTCCCGACAACATGACGTACATGGAGACATTGGCACAATCATATATCTCCAAGGAAAGATATGCCGATGCCATCACCGTGGTTGAGAAGATGTACAATCAGGATAAGAGTCGCCAGGAACTGTTAGAGATGCTCTATCGTCTCTATTACCAAGAACAGGATTACCAGAAAGCCATCGATGTTTTAGACCGCATGGAACTCATTGACGGCAAGAGCGAGCGCATCACGTTGGCCAAGAGTGCTCTCTACATGGAGATGAATGATAACGAGAAAGCTCTTGCTGCCATCAAGGCCTTGGCTGAAGAGCACCCTTACGACCTCAACTATCGCACCCTATATGCCAACTCCCTGATGGGCAACGACAAAATGGACGAGGCCTATAGCACTTTAGAAAAGATTATCGCAGAAGAACCTCATAACGTCAAAGCCCAACAGTCACTGAGAAGTTATTTTATTAGGATTCAGGATTCAGAAGCTGTCGATTCCATCACTCGCTGCATCCTCATTAACAAAAACACAGAAATCAGCGATAAGGTGTACCTGTTGCGACAGTTGATTGCAGAGAACGAGCAGGATGGGGGCGACAGCACACAAGTACTGAACATCTTCCACGAGATACTGCAACAGCCCGACCCTGATGCCGATATTGCAGAATTGCGAGCTGCCTATATGGATCTGAAGAAGATGCCACGTGACAGTATTGCCGCTGCTCTGGAACTGGTGTTGCAGTTAGACCCCAACAGAACATCTGCCCGTCTGCACTTGGCACAATATGCCTGGGAGGATAATGACGACGACCGCATCATCAGTCTTTGCCAGGCAGCCCGTCAATACAATCCAGAGGAGATGATTTTCTATTACTATCAGGGAATGGCCTATTACCGCAAGGAGGATACCGACCATGCTTTGGAAGCTTTCAAAAACGGCATCAACGTCATCAACGACCAGAGTTCACCGGAGATCGTTTCCGATTTTTATGCCATCCTGGGCGACCTGCTCTTTCAGAAGAAACGTGAGGCAGAAGCTTTTGCGGCCTACGACTCCTGTCTGCAATGGAAGCCCGATAATATTGGCTGCCTGAACAACTACGCCTATTTCCTCAGTCTCAAAGGCGACAACCTAGAGAAAGCCGAGGAGATGAGTTATAAGACCATCAAGGCAGAACCGAAGAATGCCACCTACCTGGACACCTATGCCTGGATACTGTTTATGCAGCAGCGCTATGCCGAGGCACGCATCTATATCGATCAGGCTATTCAGGATGCCTCAACGCCAAGTCCGGATATCTACGAACATGCGGGCGACATCTATGCCTTGAACGGTGACATCCCCACTGCCCTCAACTATTGGCAGCAAGCTTTAGAAAAAGCCCCTAATAACAAGTTGTTAGCAAAGAAAATAAAACGAAAAAAATATATCAAGCAATGAAATTAACAAACATCCTTAAAGTTGCCGCATTGGCAATGCCACTCTTCCTGACGTCATGTCACACAAGCAAGCAAGTGACAAAAGAGGCCCCCGTCATATCTTCTGAAGAGAGCACGGAGAACGCTGCCATATTGAATAAGGTGACTGGCAACGTGCAACCCGCACAATTTGTTACCTCCAAACTGAAATTCTCTGTAGAATACGGTTCACAACAGATGTCACTTACAGGTAACCTCAGAATGAAACGCGACGACGTCATTCAGATGCAACTCATGGCATTTGGTTTCGTAGAGGCCGCACGCCTGGAGTTCACCAAGGATTACGTACTCATCATCGACCGTATCAACAAGCAATATCTGAAGGCTCCATACAACTACGTGGATTTCCTGCGTAACAGTGGCATCAATTTCTACACGCTGCAGGCCCTCTTCTGGAACGAGCTGTTCAAGCCCGGACTGCAGAAGGTAGACAAGAACGCACTGGCCAGCTACACTACCAGTATCGACGGCGATGATGCCATTATCAGTCTCGAACAAGGTAAGATGAACTATAGTTGGCTGACCAATCGTCAGACTGGTCGCATTAAGATGACCAATATCTCCTATCGCGATATATTGAAAGGTAATACCCAACTGAACTGGGATTACCTTGAGTTCACTAAGATGGGTTCGAAGACATTCCCAAACAACATGAAGGTGACGTTGACCACCCCCGAGAAAGATCTGAAACTGGGAATCCGTCTTAATTACCTGGGCAACGAGAGCGAATGGGAGACACGTACCAAGGTGTCTGACAAATACCACGAGGTTGATGTCGACCAGATTCTGCGCCGTTTCATGGCCCTGTAAACATCCTTAATAATCCGAAACTGAATAATGAGAAAAATCTGCATACTGCTACTGATGCTTATTATCTGCATAGCTGCGCCGGCACAAAAGTCGAAGCGTAAGACTACGCAGCGCAAACAGACAACTACGAAAGTTCAACAAACCAAGAAAAAGCAACCCACACAAAGGGAACAGTTGCAGGCAGATCAGAAAAGGCTCAAGAAAGATATCGAGGAGAAGAAGCGCAGGAAACAGATACTTGACCAACAGGTGAAGAAACAGATGCAGGACGTACTGGTTCTCAACGATGAAATCAGCGAAAAACGTCGTACCATTGACACCATCAAGACCGACATCGACTCACTCGACAGGAATCTGGCTTTTCTTCGGGCACAGATGGACACACTTCAGAAAGAACTGAAGACACGTCAGGAACGCTATGCCAATTCTGTGAGGTACATGCATCGCAATCGCAAGTCGAGAAACAAGATGATGTTTTTCTTCAGCGCACAGAATGTCAACCAGATGTATCGTCGCACCCGTTTCATGAAAGAATATGCTACTTATCAAAGGGCACAGGGTGAAGCGGTGAAGGTAAAACAACAACAGATTGAGGAGAAGAAACAGGAAATCAGCGCCAGCAAAACGGAAAAGAGCAACTTGTTGGCAAAGGGACAGCGTGAGCAGGAGAACATGGAGCGCAAGCAAGCTGAGCAAAAGAAGATGGTGGCCCAACTGCAGAAGGAGCAGCGCACCGTACAGGACCTCATCAAGAAGGAACAGCAACAGGAGGCTGCCCTGAATGCCAAGATTGAGAAACTCATTGCCGAGGAGATTGCCCGCGAGAAGGCGCGTATAGAAGCCGAGAAGAAACGTAAGGCCGAGGAACTGGCACGTAAGGAACGTGAGCGCAAGGAGCGCGAGCGCCGTCTGGCCGAGGCAAAGGCCCGCGAGGAGAAGGCAAAGGCCGAAGCACTTGCTGCCAAGACCGCCAAGGAGAAAGCTGCTGCAAAACAAAGGGCACAGGAAGCCGAGAACGAGCGTAAGACGGCTGAACGCCATGTAGAACAAGCCAAGAAGGAAATCAGTACCTATACCAGTGCCGACCCCGACCAGAAGCTCTCAGGCAGTTTTGCAGGCAACAAAGGTCGTCTGCCAATGCCCATCACAGGTAATTATCAGGTGGTACGCGGTTTCGGTTCCAATATCGTTGAAGGTCTGGGTAATGTGCACCTCAGCAGTAAGGGTCTGCATCTGAAAGGGCAACCTGGTGCCAAGGCACGTTGTGTGTTCGATGGTGTGGTCAGTAAGATATACTCCACAGGCAACTCCTATATCGTGATGGTACGTCACGGCAAGTATATCTCCGTCTATTGCGACCTTGCCGCCGTCAGTGTTGCCGCAGGACAGAAGGTAAGCACCAATCAGACACTTGGTTCTCTTAGTGCCAACAACACCATGCAGTTCCAGTTGCGTAACTGGACAGAATTGCTCGACCCGCGTCCTTGGCTCAGACGCTAAGAATATCCAGATAAAGCGCTAATGCATGTTCTATCTCACTGATACAGATAAACTCATCAGCGCTATGACTGCGTGATGACTCGCCTGGTCCTAATTTGAACGAGGGAAACGACATCAGTGCCTGATCCGATAGCGTGGGCGAACCAAACGGTTTCAAGCCCAATTCTATACAACGTTTTATCAAAGGATGTTCCGTTGGTATTGATGATGAGTGCAGACGAAATGAACGAGCTTTCAGTTCACAGCGTTTCATGTGTTTCTGAAGGAAAGCAAACACATATTCATTCTTGTAATACTCATTGGTACGTATATCAATGACAAAATGCAGATTATCAGGTATCACATTATGCTGTGTTCCACTCTCCACCTGTGTCACCGTCATCTTCGTGGGTCCCAGTAGTGCACTATCCTTGCCGAACCGATAATCACGCAACCACACCAGGTCGTCTAATGCTTCATAGATCGCATTCACGCCTTCATTTCTCGCAGCATGACCACTCACACCGTGAGCATATCCGTCAACCACCATCAGTCCCTTTTCTGCTATAGCAGGTTGCATACCAGTAGGTTCACCCACGATAGCAACGTCAATCTTTGGCAACATCGGCAGCACATGCTCCACCCCATTTTTACCAGACACCTCCTCTTCTGCCGAAGCAAGGTAGACAAGGTTATACGTACGAGGCTGACTATTAAGGATACGATACACCTGAAGAAGCGTAACCAATCCGCCACCACAGTCATTCGATCCCAAACCAAAGAGTTTATCACCCTCCACAAGTGGCTCATGCGGATTCTTTGTCCATGTAGCCACAGGCTTCACAGTATCGATATGAGCATTCAACAGGATGGTAGGCTTCTGCTCATCATAGTCGTCGCAGACAGCCCACAGGTTGTTTGCCTCGCGTCGGGGATTCATCCCCCACGTTCGCATCTTCGACTCCATTTTATCGGCAGCCTCCGTCTCATTCCTACTTACGCGCGGCGTAGCTATCAGTTCTTTCAGAAGTTCCACCGCATCCCTCACATATCCGCTTTTATCCTCAATACACATATTGATACTATTTATCTAGAAAAACGCTTTCGTCTGCAAAATTACACTTTTTTATTCAAAAAGAAATCTTTGCAGGAATAAAAGTCTAAAAATCTTCACTACTATCACTGAAACAGTTCCTGTAGCACAGGGAGAGAACGGAGTTCAGGGAACTGAGGGATATGCAGACGATAATATTGGATGAGAATATCCAAGATGCGATTACGGTCATTACGACTCATGCGAAAAAGATGCATGGTGGCATAGTCCATACGCATCAGCAGATGAATGCGACCGGCCTCCTGCGGCATCAGGAAGTCGCGATGCAGCGGCGGCTGTGCGCAGAAGCAGGCAGCACGTAAGTCAAAATACATACTATACTCACGGCTCTGTAATTCCGACATTCCCTTGTTCCGTAATTCCAGATTGGGATAGAAACCCAGAAAACGACTCAGGTGCATCAGAAAGACAAGATGGAAATTAGCAAAGTCATGCTCACGACCATCCAACCATTCTATACTGGTGCGCACATAGTCAAAGAGCGGTTCGTTGCACTGTTCATCTCGCAAGGCATAATACATGAACTCACAGACAAACAAACCGATAGCCAGCTTTGAAGGGTCAGACAACAGTGAGGGAAGTGGCGTCAGGAGTGAAGCCTCGCTGATTTTCTGCAACTGCACCTGCTGACGGATATCCGCCTCTATATTTAATAAGGTGAGCGGCTGGAAATATTGCTTTTTCAACCTAGCCTGGGAAGTGCGCGGCAGCTGTAAGGCAAACGATAGTCTCCCCTCTCGGCGCGTAAACATATCCACGATAAGTTTTTGCTCGCCATACTTCACCGAATGCAGCACAATTGCCTCTGTTTTCGTCTTCACGGCGGCGAAATTAGCAAAAAAAATACAAAAACTTGCACTTTTCTTTAAGAAAATTTGGCAGAACAAGAAAAAAGTTGTACTTTTGCACCCGCTTTTAGCGTCGATGGTCCCTTCGTCTATCGGTTAGGACGAGAGATTTTCATTCTCTAAAGAGGAGTTCGACTCTCCTAGGGACTACCAAAAGAAATTAAAATCCGTCATCTGCGCTGTGGTAGCGCTACTCGAAAGAGGAAGGGGTGGCGGAGGATTTTTGTTGAAGGGGCAACCCTTTGCAGAAACCCGCCCAGGGCAGCCGGAAGGCGCAAGACCCATAAGCTTTAATAACAACAAAAAAAATTTAATTAAAAAAAATGGCAAACCACAAATCATCGGTGAAGAGAATTCGCCAGGACAAGAAAAAGGCACTGCACAACAAGTACTATGCCAAGACAATGCGTAACGCTGTTCGCAAGCTGCGCGCTATGACCAACAAGGACGAGGCTGTAGCCCTCTATCCTCAGATTCAGAAGATGTTGGACAAGCTGGCTAAGACCCACATTATTCACAAGAACAAGGCTGCTAACTTGAAGTCAAGCCTCGCTCAGCACGTGAACAAACTGGGCTAATAAGCTGCAAAAATAAACAGAAGCCGTACAAGTAAAACTTGTGCGGCTTTTTTTCGTGTTTTTTATCGAAAAAAAATTCGTGATTCTCGCAACTTTTTTGTACCTTTGCACCAATTTAGGACATTAACAAAAATGGCAGAAGAACTGAATCAAACCGAACAGAACTATTCCGCGAGTAACATCCAGGTACTCGAGGGACTGGAAGCCGTGCGCAAGCGCCCTGCTATGTACATTGGCGACATTAGTGAGAAGGGACTTCATCACTTGGTGAACGAGACCGTCGATAACTCTATCGACGAGGCTATGGCTGGCTATTGCACCCACATTGAGGTGACTATTAACGAAGACAATTCTATCACAGTACAAGATAACGGACGCGGTATCCCCGTAGACGAACACGAGAAGATGCACAAAAGTGCCCTAGAAGTGGTTATGACCGTGCTGCATGCCGGTGGTAAGTTCGACAAGGGTTCTTACAAAGTATCCGGTGGTCTGCATGGTGTAGGTGTGAGCTGTGTAAACGCCCTCTCTACCCACATGAAGTCACAGGTATTCCGCAACGGCCACATCTATCAGCAGGAGTACGAGAAGGGTAAGCCTCTGTACGACGTAAAGATCGTGGGCGATACCGATAAGACCGGTACCCGTCAGCAGTTCTGGCCCGACGGCTCAATCTTCACCACCACCCTCTATAAGTACGACATCATCGCTAAGCGTATGCGCGAGCTGGCCTACCTGAATGCCGGCATCACCATCACGCTGACCGACCTTCGTCCTGACGAGGAGGGCAACCTGCGTGAACCCGAGGTATTCCACGCCAAAGAGGGATTGAAGGAGTTTGTGCGCTACGTAGACCGTCACCGCACCCACCTCTTCGACGACGTCATCTACCTGAAGACTGAGAAGCAGGGTGTGCCCATTGAGGTGGCTGTGATGTACAACACCGACTACAGCGAGAACATCCACTCATACGTCAACAATATCAACACCATCGAGGGTGGTACACACCTGACAGGTTTCCGCATGGCCCTGACCCGTACGTTGAAGGCCTATGCCGATGCCGACCCACAGATCTCTAAGCAGATTGAGAAGGCAAAGATTGAGATTGCCGGTGAGGACTTCCGTGAGGGTCTTACTGCCGTTATCTCTATCAAGGTGGCAGAACCTCAGTTCGAGGGACAGACTAAGACCAAGTTGGGTAACTCTGAGGTGGCTGGTGCCGTACAGCAGGCTGTAGGCGAAGCCCTGAGCAACTACCTTGAGGAGCATCCCAAGGAGGCTAAGCTCATCTGCGACAAGGTGGTATTAGCTGCCACAGCACGTATCGCAGCTCGTAAGGCACGTGAGAGCGTACAGCGCAAGAACCCGATGACTGGTGGTGGTCTGCCTGGTAAACTGGCCGACTGTTCAAATAAAGACCCCAAGACCTGTGAGATCTTCCTTGTCGAGGGTGACTCTGCAGGTGGTTCTGCCAAGCAGGGACGTGACCGTCATTTCCAGGCTATCCTGCCTCTGCGAGGAAAAATTCTGAACGTAGAGAAGGTACAGTGGCACCGTGTGTTCGAGGCTGAGTCTGTGATGAACATCATCCAGAGTATCGGTGTTCGTTTCGGTGTTGAGGGCGAAGGCGACCGCGAGGCCAATATCGACAAACTGCGTTACGACAAGATTATCATCATGACCGATGCCGACGTCGATGGTTCTCACATCGACACGCTGATTATGACGCTCTTCTATCGTTTCATGCCACAGGTAATTCAGGGTGGTCATCTCTATATCGCCACTCCCCCACTCTATAAGTGTACCTACAAAAAATATTCTGAGTACTGCTACACCGAGCAGCAGCGCCAGATGTTTATCGACAAGTACGTAGCAGGTGACGAGAACTCTTCAGCCCTGCACACACAGCGCTACAAAGGTCTTGGTGAGATGAACCCAGAGCAACTTTGGGAGACCACTATGAATCCCGAGAACCGCTTGTTGAAGCAGGTAACTATCGAGAATGCAGCCGAGGCTGACGAGATTTTCTCAATGCTGATGGGTGACGACGTAGAACCTCGTCGTGAATTTATCGAGAAGAACGCTACTTACGCTAATATTGACGCTTAGTCGATAGATGAGAAAAAAAAGAAAGATATGATTAGTTCTTGCGTTTGAGACTAATCATATCTTTTTTATATCTCTCATTTATATTCTATTTCCGATGCCTGAACTCACTGGGCGACATTCCCATGTGCTTGCGAACATAAGAACCGAAGTGCGACATATTCGCAAAGCCAAGCTTACCCGATATCTCCTTTATCGTCATATTACTATTCCTCAGGTAGAAACGGATATCCTCGCAAGTATATTGGATAACCCAATCGGAAGCAGTCTTTTCACTATATCTCAAGCACAGCATGGTCAAATACTTAGGCGTGATAGCCAAATTACCAGCATAGACCGCAATAGGTTGGCGCTTCACATCAGCATTAGATATCATGCTCAGGAAACGATTGAACAACATCTTGCCCTGCGAGGGACGCTGGTCATCAAAAGTGCCATTCACCTCCTCCAGTTCATCGCACAGGTCGAGCAAGAGAGCACGCAACAGCGATTGCAACGTGCTATATGAGGGAACACGACGCTGACTCTGCATCTTTGACTGCAGCAGTTTATAATAAAGGTCGATATTCTGTTCACAAGACTCGCCAAGTGTTATCTTATACACCTGATTGATATAAACCATGTGATTCCAAGTCTCCATCCTGTCGCGCAGCAACGCCTGAATAATATGATCCGACAGACCTATCGCCTTACAGTCAAGGTCTTCTCCACGAACACTTTTCTCTATCTTCACATTGGGAGGACATACAAACACATCGCCAGGCACAAACTCCAGCGTTTTTCCATTGACAGTCAATGTGATTTGTCCACTACTGCAGAAAGCAAGAAGTGTGGTTTTCGGTTTAAGAGGATAAGCTTTTGACAACACATCTACGTGGTCAAACATCACGACATCACCGTCCTTATAGTCCACAACCGTGTTACTAAAGTCGGTATATTCAAGTTGGGAATTACTATTACAAGTCATATAGTTATAGTTTTTGTTACGCAAATTTCATCATTTTTTTTCAAAAAAAGGCGAATTTCCAACAAAAATAATAGCCATATCAAACATTATTCTCCATAAAAGATAATGTTTTTACCATTTTGAACACGCAGACATTCAAAATAGCTATCCTTTTTTGAACATTTACAAAGAGAAATAGAGTTTCCGAAACCGCTAAGTGTAGATTTTCACTTCACGCTGTCCACGCAACACCGCCAATGCATTCAGTGCCAAAGCCTCCATCTCGTCCTCACCAGGGAAGCAATAGGTAGGTGCCAGAAATTCTATACGTTGGCGCAAACGTGTAATCACATATTCCGAACGAGCCAGTCCGCCCGTCAGCAAGATAGCATCCACCTTCCCACAGAACACGGCGCCAAGTCCCACGATATTCTTAGCGACATGATAAATCATCGCATTCAGGATCATCTCGGCATGGGTATCACCCTCAGCAATACGTTTCTCTATCTCCTTCACATTAGCCGTACCCAAATGAGCATTCAAACCGGCCTTGCCTGCCAGGCGTTTCAACAACTGTTTCTCCGTATATTTCCCACTGAAACTCAGTCGGATAAGGTCTGAAGCCGGCAAACTTCCTGCACGCTCAGGCGAGAAAGGTCCCTCACCATCCAACGCATTATTCGCATCTACAGCACGTCCATGCTGATGAGCTGCAACAGAGATGCCACCACCCAGATGACAGATAATCAAATCCAAGTCCTCATAACGCTTGCCTATCTCGTTGGCAAACCTGCGCGCTATGGCACGCTGGTTCAGCGCATGCCAGATACAGATACGGTTCATCAGGGGAGAACCACTGATACGCGCATAGTCATTCAATTCGTCTACCACACCTGGGTCTGCAATAAATGAGCGGCAGCCAGGGATGGTCTGTGCTATCTCGTAAGCTATCAGGCATCCCAGATTACACGCATGGTTATGCATCGCAATACCGTTCATCGTATCGTCCAGCATCTGCTGATTGATTTCGTAGACGCCGCCAGCCAGAGGTTTCACCAAACCACCACGACCGATGACAGCTTCAAACTCCATCGGCACGTTCATGCGTTCCAATTCCTCCAGCACCAGTTTCTTTCTATATTGCAACTGATTCAGCACATCATCGCCAAACGGCGCCAGTTCTTCATTAGAATGCGAGATGCCACGCAGAATCATTGGTTTCTCATCCTCGAAGACAGCCATCTTCGTGGATGTAGAACCAGGGTTAATGACAAGTATAAACATAGACTTAGATTTGAGGTTTGAGATTTGAGGTTTGAGATTTGAGGTTTAAGTTCTATACGCAGGCCAGTGCCAGCGAATAGAACTTATTATCAGCCGAGTCGGCGCGCGAAGTCAGCACCACAGGCACCTGAGGGCCCTGCAGGATAGCCGCCGTCTGTGCCTGACAAAACAGCGTGATAGACTTATAAAAGACATTACCAGCCTGAATATCCGAGAAGATTAGACCATCTGAACGACCTTCAAGTGGTGATTCTATACCCTTCTTATGCAGGGCGGCTGGCGATAGTGCAGTCTTCAGATCCAAAGGACCGTCAACAATACAGGGACCAAACTGCCCCGCATTGGCCTGTTCTACCAGCTCACGATACTCTACTGTGCAGGGGAAATGCTTAGGATTCACCTTTTCTGAGCAACTAATCAAGGCAATACGAGGTTCCTCAACACCCATATTCCTACAGAGGTCCAACAGATAAATCAGCTGTTGTTCGCGCTGTTCCTTCGTAGGATAAGGAATTACCGCCACATCGGTCATAAACAGCAACTTATCATATTGCTCCATCTTCGCACAGCACAGATGAGTCAGCACACGTCCCTTTGGCAGTATACCCTTCTCCTTATTCAGGATAGCCTTCAGAAGGTTGTCCGTGTTCAGCAGGCCCTTCATAATGACATCGGCCTTACCCTCGCGCACCTGTGCCACAGCCTCAGCAGCAGCCACATCCACATCTTCATTATCCACGAAGATAGGCTCTGCAAAGCCTGCCTCTTTTGCACGCATCACGGCACCCTTTGTACTCTCATCCTGTCCACACACCACAGCCACTCTACGACAAACGCCACTAGCCTTCAGGTGCTCTACTAACTCATCAAAACATTGTATCGCTTTCATTGTCTATAAGTTTATTGGTTGTTTGATGCTACAAAGTTAAGAAAAAAAGAATGAAGAGCAAATTTTTACGTAATTGTTTTGTACTTTTGCATCAAAAAAGAGAGAGACAATGGCAAAAACAACAAAAAAATACCGCGTGGCCTATGACGTTCATCCTACGCCCCACCCAGAAGGAAGCCCCACAACCTATCACGCCCGCCGCATCAGCACAACCATAAGCGGACATGATCTGCGCAATCATATTGAGAAGACATCCATCATCAGTGCCGGCACATTTGAACTGGTGCTCGAGACGTTGAAAAGCGAAATTCCCGAACAGCTACTCAACGGACACGATATCCATTTTGAGGGACTGGGCACGCTCTATTTGAAGCTTGGCACGAAACATAAAAACTATACTGACCCACGGGCTATCACTGCCCGGGAACTGACTGTTGAAGGCATCGGCTTCCGTGCCGACAAGGCGTTCAACAAGCGTGTGCGCCATGAATCCGTATACTTCGAACAAGAGAAGCAATGGCAGTCAGACGATGTTGACCTGAACCAAATGGTGGTCATCCTCACCGACTACTGTCGGCAGCATGACTATTTCACTGTCCGCACCCTCATCAACCTTTTCCACCTCACGAAATACAAGGCCAGTCTCCTTGCCAACCAACTGGTCAATGCCCCATATCCTAAGTTCACCCGCTATAAGGAAGGTAACACGTATATCTATAAACGAGTAGGCGTATAAAAAAAACTCCCTTCAGCCGGGACTTAAACTATTGATTAACAGTTGTTTCGACTGAAAGAAGTACTTTTGTTTACAGTTTCACCACGCGATAGACATTGCCAAGTTCTGTATGTAGCGGTTTCCAACCTAAGCCATTCATGAGTTTGCCCATTGTTGTGGCGGATATCTCTCGCACAAGAGCGTGGTTATGCGCATCCAGTTGTTGTAAGATTTCTGAGGCTCCGAGTTTACAGTATTTCTCACCTTCATGCCCCTCACGGAAAAATTTTGTGAGCAAACACTCCTCAGGTGTCAGTCGGCGGTATGGACGGTTATGCTCTTCCATCGCAGCCTCATCTTCCCTGGTGAAATAGTACTGTTCGCCACTTTCCACTTCCTCAATCAACTGGGCGTAAAGCTGATCATGGCAGATATTGTCCACACATATCTTTCCCTCTGGCTCTATCACTAAGAAACGACGAGAGCCAGTGGGGTCGGACAGCAACTGCTTACGGTTGCTTGTGCCCACAAACGAAGCGACACGAGGCAGACGATTGAAGTTCTTCTTATAGGCACCGATGAAACTGGGCTTCATGCTCTGCATCAATGTTTTCAGCTCCGCCATCTTGCGCACAGGCTCCTTATCGAATTCATCAATATTAATCAGGGCAAACTCCACCATCTTTCGTTGCGCATTACCTTTCGACGAGAGCGAGAAATCGTCCGTATAATAATCACGCAACGAAGCGGGCATCAACTCACGCAACAGCGTACTTTTCTGCATACCCTGTCGCTCACTCACCAACAACAGCATCACAGCATTAGCATGCTTCTCGTCCCAGTGCATCCACTGAGTTACCACAGCCCGCAACCAAATGCGGCCCATACGCAGGAAATAGGGGTCAGTTGAGATACGGCGCAACAGGTCATCGGCATAATCCGTCTTATGGTCCCACGTTCCACGTATCTTGTCCAGATAATCGGTTACGGGATGATAATCCTCGGAACTAGCCGACTCCACATAGCGCTTCACATGACTATCCAGACAAAAGATGCCCGCATCAGCCACCTCGTTGGCAATGGTATTCAACTGTCGACGATCGATGGAAGTCCAACACTTCTCGTTCTTATGACGATATTCATACACGTCAGTCACCACATTATGACGCATCTCATAATTCTCCGTCAGCCATTTTTTCATCTCCTGCTGAGGTTTCAACAGATAATGCTGTCGCTGCACATATCGGATTTCCACGTTAATCTTCTGCTGCTTCATCTTCTGACGCAACAAATTATTCTGCTCTTTCAAATCGGCCAAATACGTACTGTTCTTCAGCATCTCGCCCAAGCATTTCAATTCTTTAATCATCATGAAAACGGATAAGGTTTCTGATATTTTGCGCTACAAAGTTACAACATTAAAAGAGCGAAATCAAGTCTTTTTTTTCGCTTTTTCATCTCCTATCAGTAAAGTTCCTGACACAGTTACTTTCATATCATAAAGCAGCGACTTGTTTCTGTTAAGTAAGTAATTTATAGTTGTTTGACGGCTGTCAAACGTTCGTTTGATTATTGTCATACGTTTGTTTGACGACCGTCAAACAATCACAAAAAACCAACTCTCAAGCCTCCCTTCACGTCATTACTACCACCCTCTTTCCTTTTTTGGGGGTTCCCTTCAACCCATTTTTGCCCCCTCAACCCCTATTTTGTTTCCCTTCAGCCGGAGCACCTCATTAACAAGCACTTAGCCTTCGGCTGAAGGAAAAATAAAAAAGAACGCATCACTTAATAGCAACTTTTTTGAAAAAATTATGGGTCATATTTTGCGTACTTGATGGTATATCCAAAAAAATTGCATAACTTTGGCTTCGCCGAAGTTGAAATGCGCTCGGAAATGAAAAGAAAAACAAGTTTTCCTTTTGCATTTCACTCGACTTTTAGTAACTTTGCAGACGTACAACAAAACTGAATATGAAAAGACCATTAACTAAACTATTTTTTCTGATGACTGCGTTTTCTATGCAAGCGCAGACTTACACTATTGACACAAAGCATCCACAGCAGACCATCGAACATTTCGGTGCATCGGATGCCTGGTCAATGCAAAACATTGGACTTTGGCCTGAAGAAGAGGTGCAGCAGCAAATTGCCGACTGGCTCTTTTCCACAGAAAACGACGAGAACGGTCAGCCACGAGGCATCGGCCTCTCTTTATGGCGTTTCAACCTTGGAGCAGGTAGTGCCGAACAGGGCGACTCCTCTTATATTAATAAAGATACGCGCACGGAATGTTTTCTGCGCTTCGACGGCACCTATGACTGGACACGTCAAGCAGGTCAGGTAAAATTTCTAAAAATGGCGAAAGAACGTGGCGTGCCTAAGTTCCTGGCTTTTCTCAACTCTCCCCCTGTTTATTTCACCGAGAACGAACTGGCCACGAATACTGGTCGTGGAGGTACGCTAAACCTGCGTTCTGAATGTTATGATGCCTTTGCACAGTTTATGGCAGAAAGTGTCAGCGGCCTGGAACGTGAGCACGGCATCCACATCGATTATATCTCTCCCATCAACGAGCCCGATGGTCACTGGAACTGGCAAGGACCAAAACAAGAAGGTTCACCTGCCACCAACTGGGAGATAGCCGAGGTGGCCCGTAAGACCAGTGCAGCATTCACCGAGAAAGGACTTAACACGCAGATTATGGTCAATGAATCCAGCGACCTGCGCTGTCTGTTGGGTATTTACAAGACCTCATGGGAACGTGGAAACGCCATTGCATCATTTTGGTCGAAAGACAGTACGGCCACATACTTGGGTAATACGCCCCTGGTTCCGCGCCTGATGTTGGCTCACAGCTATTGGACCAACACGCCCGTACCTTATATGAAAAAGATTCGTCAGGACCTGCACAAGATGCTAAAGAAATACGGGGCGAAGTTTTGGCAGTCGGAAATCTGCATCATGAGCAACGACGAAGAGATAGGCGGTGGCGGTGGCTACGACTTCTCGATGAAGACCGCTCTCTATGTGGCACGTGTCATTCATCATGACCTCTGTTATGCCAATGCCGAGAGTTGGTCGTGGTGGCGTGCCTGCGGTGGCAATTATAAGGACGGACTCATCCGTGTGTTCGACCGCAGACATCAGGCGAGAGACAGTCGTCTGATGTGGGCATTGGGCAACTATAGTCGCTTTGTGCGTCCTGGAGCCGTGCGCTACGATATCAGCAGCAAAGAAAAAGAAGACCCCTACGGCGTGATGGTATCAGCCTATCAGAATCAGGACGGTACTTGGGTCATCGTAGCTATCAACTATAGTGCAGACGAGCAGCCCATCTCCTTTGCCGTAAACGATAAGCAAGCCCGTCAGTGGCAGCCCTATCGCACCAGCGATGTCGATGGCGAGACACTGAAACCACTTACGACCTGCGACGGCAACACGAAACTTGCGCCTCGAAGTGTCACCACATTTATATCTAAATAATGAACCGTCAACTAAAAACCATTCTTCTACTCCTCACCTTTGCCCTCTGTGCCAATGCCCAGCAGGCCCTCGACAGCATCAAGAACATGCTGTTGAATGCTCCGGTGCAGGAAAAAGTCTACCTACACCTTGACAACCAATGTTACTTCAAAGGCGACACCATCTGGTATAAAGCCTACGTGGTGCGTGCCGACAGCTTCACATACTCGGACATGAGTCATATTCTCTATGTAGAACTCGTTTCGCCCGACGGTATGGTGGTAGAGCGACAGAACATCATCGCCTCCGAGAAAGGCTACGGCGATGGCAACTTCGTCCTTCAGGATTCTATCTATTCTGGTTTCTACGAGATTAGAGCTTATACCCGATGGATGCTGAACTTCTGCGTGAGTGAGCATGAGTATGGTCGCAAGGATGCCGAACTATTCTACAACAAACAAATGGCAAAGGACTTTTTTAGAAAGTTTGATGCCGTCTATTCACGAGTGGTGCCCGTCTACGAGCGACCAGAGACACCCGGCGACTATTCCTTGAAATATATTGTGAGTCGTCCCAAGACCCGTCAGGAGAAGGCGCTCAAGGAAAAACTCTTCGTCAATTTCTATCCAGAGGGAGGACATCTCATTGCCGGTCAGCCTTGTACAGTAGCTTTCGAAGCCGTTGACGAGGACGGCGAGATACAATCCGTTAGCGGATGGCTCAAGGTGCCTAACCAAAAAGATAGCATTCCTATTCAGACCTTCCATCAAGGACGCGGTCTGTTTACAGTCAACGTACCTGCTGACGGACGACTTAAAGCTGGCTTTACGTGGCACGACAAATCCTACTCCTTTAATTTGCCAAAGACAGAGAAGGCAGGTTGTGCCCTTCATCTTGATGCTGTGGGCGAGCAATTGAAGGCCGATATCCATCTGAGTGGTCTACCCGCCGATGAGCAATATGGCGTCGCCGTGCTCTGCCGTGGTGTGCTGAAGTATTTCGAGACCATCGCAGGCAGCACCATTCTAACCATCGACAAGACCATGCTGCCCACAGGCGTTTGCAACCTGATTGTCATAGACCAGATGGGACGTCTCCTCAGCGATCGACTATTCTTTGTGAATCATCACGACTACGACGACGAAGGTATCATGGTGGATGAAGGACAGAAAGTCTATGAGCCTTTCCAGCAGATAGACCTAAAGTTTCAGTCGCCCGAAGATGCCCGCCATATCTCTATTGCCGTACGCGACGGAGCCACCGACGAGCCCACCTATGACACAGGCAATATGATGACCGACCTCTTGCTAAGCAGCGAGTTGAAAGGTTTTATCGCTTATCCTGATTACTATTTCGAAGCCGATGATCAGGAGCACCGTAGGCACTTAGACCTACTGCTGATGGTGCAGGGCTGGCGACGGTACGACTATCAGGAACTGACCAGTGGACTCCCCCTGCGCTATACCCCCGAGCAGAATATGACCATCGAGGGCTGCGTCTATCCTACCGTTGACACCGATGACTATCAGCCCGATGAGATACGCTACTGGGCAAAGGGTGTCTTTGGATACAGTCCTTCAACGATTGGCGAGATCGACGCGCCCCAATACCTGATAGACGAGTTGCTAGAACGCACCTCGCAGGTCAAGAACTCTACTGATGGCGAGAGTAGTTCGGAGACAGTTACGCCAGCCGGTCCCATAGCAAATCTCTATAAAGACAATGGTGTGCTTACTATCAAGGGCGTGGGCAACAACACGGAGTTCTTTCAGAATCATGGTGGACTCGATAAGGAAGTTACCGTCGAGGGCGAACTGGTCTATGGCAACAATTTAGCTACCGTTGAACTGGAGACAGATCATGGAGGCCATTTCCTTGTCAACGTGCCACCTTACTATGGCGATGCCATACTCTTCCTCAAAGCCTACGACACCGATATCAGCGACAAGAAGCGCAACCGCATCATGCACAAAGGCGTACTCGACGAGGAAGCCATCCCTGAATATTATGTCAAGCGCGACCTCTTCTTCCCCGTCTTTGCCAAGAAGTACAACTTTTACCAGACGCATCAGCCAGAGGAGCAGGATGCCATAGCTACTATCGATGATACTGATATGCCAGAGGTGGAACGCATCTCGAAGATGGATGCCCAACTGAAGACTGTCAATGTCAAGGGACGTCGCCGTCGCGGACGCCGCAGCACAGACTACAGCAAGCCATCCTGTGTCTATGATTCGCAGGTACTCTATAACCTCGTTACTGATAGAGGTCTCTCTTTTGGCACCTATCAGCCACGTGAATTCCCCTTCCAGGTCAGTATGGCGTTGCTGGGCAACTACAACAGTAATGAGAAAATGCACGTCATGGCCCGTCAGAACGATGGTGAAATGGTGCCTTATATCTATTATCGCAACTATGGTCCCTGTGAAACCGACATGGAGCAGTTTAAGTCCGATTTCGCAATCAGCAAGGATTTGAAGTTGAACCGTCAGGATAATATACGGATCTTCACAGACTTTGAGCTGCGCAACGAGGACAAGGATGTGCCCCAGCAGACATGTGTGCCTGATGTTACACTCGACTTCATGCTACTTGAGGGTGATGGAAAGCGCTATACCTATCGCGACCGTCGCCTCATCCTGCCAGGTATGTACGAGCCTGATGATTTCTATCATCCTAATTATAGTCAACGACCATTGCCCGACGGTGTAAAGGACTATCGTCGCACGCTTTACTGGAATCCCAATGCCAGCCTCAAGGAAGACGGCACCTTCACATGCTCATTTTTCAATAATAGCAAGCAGACACGCATCAAAGTCTCAGCGATGGGAATAACAGAATCTGGAAAACCAATTTATAATAAACCAAAATAATAATGACTATGAAAGTATTCAAACATCTTGCCCTTGCGGCTCTCTTATTGGCAATGCCCGCCTCGATTCAGGCTGCCAACAAGCCTGGCACGTTTACCACGGGCAACAAGACTTTCCTGCTTAATGGCCAGCCCTTCATTGTGAAGGCTGCCGAGGTTCATTACCCGCGCATCCCGCGCCCCTACTGGGAGCACCGCATCCAGATGTGTAAGGCACTGGGCATGAATGCCGTGTGTATCTACATATTCTGGAACATCCACGAGCAACAGGAGGGCGTCTTTGATTTCTCTGGCAACAACGATGTGGCTGAGTTCTGCCGACTGGCTCAGAAGAACGGCCTCTACGTCATTGTGCGTCCTGGTCCCTATGTCTGTGCAGAATGGGAGATGGGCGGTCTGCCTTGGTGGCTCTTGAAGAAGAAGGACATCAAACTGCGCGAGCGCGATCCTTATTTTATGGAGCGCGTAAAGATCTTCGAGGAGAAGGTGGGCGAGCAACTCAAGCCGCTGACCATCCAGAATGGTGGTCCTATCATCATGATTCAGGTGGAGAACGAGTATGGCTCGTATGGCGAGGATAAACCCTACGTCAGTGAGATTCGCGACTGCCTGCGTGGAATCTACGGCAAGGAGCTGTCGCTGTTTCAGTGCGACTGGTCAAGTAACTTTGAGAAGAACGGCCTTGATGACTTGACATGGACAATGAACTTCGGTACGGGTGCCAACATCGACGACCAGTTCCGCCGCCTCGGTCAGCTGCGTCCCGATGCACCCAAGATGTGCTCTGAGTTCTGGAGCGGATGGTTCGATAAGTGGGGTGCACGCCATGAGACGCGCCCTGCCAAGGATATGGTGGATGGTATGGACGAAATGCTCAGTAAAGACATCTCTTTCTCACTCTACATGACTCACGGAGGTACCTCGTTCGGTCATTGGGCTGGTGCCAACTCTCCTGGCTTTGCGCCCGACGTGACGAGCTATGACTACGACGCTCCCATCAACGAGTATGGTCAGGCTACGCCTAAGTTCTGGGAACTGCGCAAGATGATGCAGAAATACTCAGACAAGAAGCTCCCCAACGTGCCCAAGGCTCCGATGTCAATCATCACCGTGCCTAAGTTCGAACTGACGGAGTTTGCACCCCTTTTGTCTGCAATGACTAAGCCAGTTAATGGTTCCTTGAAGACTTTCGAAGAGATGGATATGGGCTGGGGCACCATGATGTACTCCACCCGCTTGCCAGAAATCACTTCGCAGAGTGTACTCACTGGAGAGTTTCATGACTTCGCTCAAGTGTTTATCGACAAGAAATATATTGGTAAGATTGACCGCGTGAAGAATGAGAAGTCGCTCACCATCCCTGCCGTGAAGAAAGGTGCCGAGCTGATTATCATCGTTGAGGGCATGGGTCGTATCAACTTTGGACGTGCCATCAAGGATTTCAAAGGTATCATCGGTAATGTCACGCTGAGCTCAGAGACAGCCGAGGCCGACATCGTACTGACACCGAAACAGTGGATGAATATTGCCATTCCCGACGACTATGAGACTGCTGTCAAGGCACTCGATATGGTGAAAGGCGTCAACAATCAGGTTACTGCAGGCAAGGTGAAAGGAAGCGTTCCTGCCCTCGCCCTTACACAGGGCTATGAGGGGTCGAAGAAGCTCGGCGACATCATGAAGCCCGGCTACCACCGCGGCTACTTCAACCTGAAGAAGGTGGGCGACACGTTCCTCAACTTCGAGACGTGGGGCAAGGGACAGGTATATGTGAATGGTCACGCTATGGGCCGCATCTGGAGCATTGGTCCGCAACAGACACTCTATGTACCTGGCTGCTGGCTGAAGAAGGGAAAGAACGAGATCATCGTGCTTGATGTCGTTGGTCCTCGTGAGGCTGTTGTCTGGGGACAGGCTGAGCCTGAACTCAACAAACTGCAACTAGAAAAGAGCAACAAGCACAATAACATCGGCGATAAGCCTGACCTCAACAGCGCTACACCCGCAGCTACAGGTGCCTTCAAGGCTGGCAACGGCTGGCAGACCATCCCGTTTGGCAAGACCGCCAAGGGTCGCTACCTCGCCATCGAGTGCCTCTCTACCCAGAAAAGCAACGACCGCGTGGCAATCGCCGAGATCTATGTACAAGGTGCTGATGGCAAGCGCCTCTCCCGCGAACCTTGGAAGACAAAGTACGCCAATAGTGAGGACGAAGGCGGCAACCATCTTGGTGATAAAGTCTTCGACCTGCAGGAGTCAACCTATTGGCAGACGGAAAAGGGTGCCGCCGCACCACATCTGCTAGTCATCGACCTCGGTTCTGAGCAAACGGTCAGTGCCCTCGAGTATCTGCCGCGTGCAGAACAGGGTGCCCCTGGTTCTATCAAGAATTTCAAGGTCTACATCTATTAATAATCTATAAAATGGGTAGCAGAAATGTTCTGCTACCCATTTTTACCAATAATGTTTTGATTTTTCCTGTTTTTTTACTACCTTTGTAACCACATAATCCAAATACGCGAAAAATGGAAAAAATTCAAGAAACAAATATTCAAATCATTAAGCGCTGCTGTAAGGGTAATTACGTTGATAACGACTTGGTATTAATTGAAAACATCAAATGCATCCCCATACCAAATTCTGCACGCCGTACAAATTTTATCATCATAGGCATGTGCACCCAAGGTGAGGCGAAATATACGGTTGACACACGCGAATTTACCATACATGCCGGCGAGACATTTATCGTTTCAGAGCGCCATGTCATTGATCAGTTCGTACTCTCTGATAACTTCGTGGCAATGAGTATGGTGTTATCTGTGAATTTCTTCCATGAGATTATTCGCAACGTCAGTGAGATGTCGGCTCTGTTCCTCTATTCACGCAACCATCCTGTGATGCAGTTCGACAAAAAGGAGCAGACTGTTTTCAGAAACTATTTCGACGCTATCAGAAGACGTATTGCAGATAAGAGCAATCATTTTCAGAAAGATCTTATCAGAGTGCTAATGTTGGCAATGTTCTACGACCTGAGCAACGTAATCTATCGTGCTCGTCAGGTAAAGCAGAAGAGACAGTCACGTCCTGATGCTATCTTCACACGATTCATCAAATTGGTAGAAATAAACTGCAAGTCAGAACGCCGCGTGAGTTGGTATGCCACACAATTGGGCATTACCGCAAAATATCTGTCAGAGACAGTAAAACACGTTAGTAGTCGTACCCCAAACGAATGGATTGACAACTACGTGACACTTGAAATACGTGTCTTGCTGAAAAATACCACAAAGTCCATCAAGGATATCTCAAAGGAAATGCACTTCCCCAACCAGTCATTCCTTGGAAAATATTTCAAGGAGAATGTGGGTATGAGCCCTTCTAAGTATCGTAAGTCATAATAAGACAGAATAATTGTTTTAAAGACATAATAACATAAGAACAGACTTATGCTGCCTCCTATATTACAAATAGGTGATATATTGATTTCGTCAGATATACTGACGGAAGAGTTCTGTTGCGACCTCGAGGTTTGCAAGGGTGCCTGTTGCATCGAGGGCGATGCGGGAGCACCTGTAACGCTTGACGAGGTGATGGAAATAGAGAACTGTGTTGAAAGCGTCTGGAATGATTTAAGCGCTTCAGCACAGTCGGTAATCGACAAGCAAGGTGTTGCCTATACAGATCAGGAGGGTGACCTCGTAACGAGTATCGTTGGTGGCAAGGATTGCGTCTTCACCTGTTATGACGACCTGACATTGTTTGACGGCAAGACCGTCAAAGGCTGTTGTCTCTGTGCATTAGAGAGAGCCGCAAGAACAAAGGCAGGCGCAAACGCCTCCATCTTTATCAAGCCCATCAGTTGTGCCCTGTATCCTATCCGTGAAAAGACTTTCTCCGACGGAACCGTGGCCTTGAACTACCACAAATGGGATATCTGTCGGTGTGGACGTGAAAAAGGGAAGGCACTTCACCTCCCCTTATATCAATTCTTAAAAGGTCCGTTGGTACGCCGCTTTGGCGAAGAATGGTATCAGGAACTCTGCGATGTCGCCTCCGACTTAAAGCAACAGGGTTACCTATAAACGAAAAATCGTCACCAATCTATAGCACCCAAGCCATTCTCCTCTAAATATGCGTTACAGCGTGAGAACTGATGCTGTCCGAACCAGCCGCCACGATTAGCGCTCAATGGAGAGGGGTGCACAGACTCTAATACCAGATTCTTTTGTTTATCTATCATATATGCCTTTGAACGGGCAAAACCGCCCCAAAGCATATAGACCAGATGTTCTCGCTCCATGGCAAGTGCCTTGATAGCCGCATCCGTAAAGTTCTGCCATCCTATCGTGCTATGGCTATTCGCCATGTGGGCACGTACCGTCAGCGTGGCGTTGAGCAGCAACACGCCCTGCTCTGCCCAGCGCGTCAGGTTTCCGGTGGTGGGCACAGGCTTACCCAAATCATCCTGGATTTCTTTGAATATATTAATAAGAGAAGGAGGAAAGACCACGCCATCCTGCACAGAGAAACTCAGTCCGTGGGCTTGTCCAGGCTCATGATAAGGATCCTGTCCGATAATCACCACCTTCACCTTGTCAAACGGACACAAGTTAAAGGCATTGAATATCAGTTTGCCTGGCGGATAGCATGTTCCCGCCGTATATTCCTGTCGTACCTTTTCCGTGAGTCCCACGAAATAGGGCTTTTCAAACTCTCCTTGCAGATGTCGCTTCCACGACTCCTCAATTTGTATATTCATAATGTTCGTCCTATGTATATTTCCTTGGCAAAAGTACACAAAAAAGCCGAAAGTTCAAAACTTCCGGCTCTTTTATTTTATTGATTATTTGGGATTAGTTATATCCCTGCAACGTGCCATTAACAATAGTCTCATCACGTGTATATTCAGTAGAATACTTGGTACTGTAACATGATACGTGAACCTTATTGCCCGAAATTGTATAAGTCCCCGTCATAGTGCCTGTATCATACTTGTCAGTGTCAACATCTCCATCACTATAGATAAATACTTCAGTTCCCCAACAACGCATCGTACAACTTGTAGCGGTTGTAAATGATATCTGAGTATTATCTTCGACAAGTCCTCCGGTACCATTAACCGAACTTTCCTTCTTCGTAAAAGTCTTACCTACCAAAATCGATGAGTTATTATTATTATTGTTATTGTTATTATTATTGTTGTTATTGTTAACATTACTACCAACACGAGTCAGACTGTATAAGTTATAACTCATAGAAAACATCATGCCTTTCGACGTAATAGCATAGACATTGATTTCTGTAGTACGTCCAGTATCCCACGTCACATTGATTTTACCGGCTTCTTTGCTCGTTGCTGTAAAGACATATTTTCCTTTGCTTACAGTAGTGCCGGAAGTCCATATAAAAGTACCATCCTTTGCAATCTCACATACTGCACTACCACCAGTAGAAGACGACATTGGTGTAGCATCCCAACTGCCGATAATGAGAGAAGCCAGGTCTTCTTCATCATCGTCACCACACGCGATAAAACAAGTACACATAAATGTGACCATCATGTAAATCAATACATTACAATACAAAAACTTTCTCATAATTGTTATTTTTAGGTTAGTAATTTTCGGCAAAAATAATGATTTACAAACAAATAAACAAATTTCTGTGATTATTTTTTCGTTTTATCCTGAAGATTTGGATAAACAAGAAAGGGTTTTGGCTTTACAGAAGACTGTAAATCTTGTCTATCATCTCCTGCGGCAGAGCCATGCGGGGGTCATCGCTATGTGCGTTGATAGCCTCAAGGAAATGAGGCATCTCGTCCCTGTACACCTCTTTCATATGATTATTCGATGCGTTACCATGCGTGAAAGAATAGGTAACATTAGCCAGTCTATCGGCCAGTTTCAAGAAAGGCGCATAGGGCGTTTCACGAATGCCCTGATAGTAACGTTCTCCAGCACGCTCAGCACGCGTACGTCCTTTATCATTCGTCAGCGCATACACCATCTCTGCTGCGATGTAAGCCTGGTCGTCATCCATAAAGAGACGAGCAGCCTTCGTCACATCATTATACGTCATTCGCGCATCCTCGATGCTGTCATGATAGAAAGCACCAAAGAAAAGAGGTACGAAATCGTGTTCGTTCTGACACACGAGATATCCGTACTTGAATACAGACTCAGCCACCATGTCAAGGTGGAACCCATAAGGGTGCACCTTGTCATAGTGCTGATTCACGCTCTCGTGCAACATATGTGCACGGTCTCTTACCTCTTCTATATCAAGCTTGTGTTTTTCGATACAAGCCTGAAACTCTTGTTGAGTCATTAGTCACAAATCAGGTTCTCACCAGTCATATCCTTAGGCTGTTCCAATCCCATAATGTGCAGGATAGAAGGAGCCACGTCAGCCAAACGACCATCCTTCACTGTAGCCGAATTATTATTCGTTACATAGATGAATGGAACAGGGTTCAGAGAGTGAGCGGTATTGGGTGTGCCGTCAGCATTGATAGCGTTGTCTGCATTACCGTGGTCAGCAATGATGATAGCTTCGTAGTCATTAGCCTTGGCAGCCTCAATAACAGCCTCTACGCAGTGGTCAACAGCCCATACAGCCTTAGCGATGGCGTTGTAAACACCAGTATGACCCACCATGTCACCATTGGCGAAGTTAACCACGATGAAATCGTACTTATTCTCGTTGATAGCAGCCACCAGCTTATCCTTCACCTCGTAAGCGCTCATCTCGGGCTTCAGGTCGTAGGTAGCCACTTTGGGAGAAGGAACGAGGATACGATCCTCACCCTCATAAGGAGCCTCACGACCACCGTTGAAGAAGAACGTTACGTGAGCGTACTTCTCTGTCTCAGCGGTGTGCAACTGCTTCTTACCCTGCTGAGAGAGGTATTCGCCCAGTGTATTCTCTACATTCTCCTTGGGGAAGAGGATGTTTACGCCAGTGAATGAGGCATCATATGGAGTCATGCAATAGTACTGCAGACCAGGAACGGTCTTCATACCCTGCTCAGGCATATCCTGCTGAGTCAACACCACGGTCAACTCCTTGGCACGGTCGTTACGGAAGTTGATGAAGATAACCACATCACCCTCCTCAATACAACCATTCACGCTACTGTTGTGGATAGGCTTGATGAACTCGTCAGTCACGCCGTC
>Ga0310696_10001356_pt1 | contig 35637 bp, 28 predicted proteins | sample AusTroGonzalo_MG_4_FD_203885 | JGI IMG/M metagenome (GOLD analysis project Ga0310696, IMG submission 203885) | Bovine rumen microbial communities from tropical cattle in Woodstock, Queensland, Australia - Gonzalo_02 (v2) (version 2) | ecosystem: Host-associated > Mammals > Digestive system >... | reverse complement strand
CAGATTATCTGTACCGCCTCTACCGCGCCACCAACATCTACATGCTGCATGGACGCATGGCCAGCGGACACCTACAAGGGCGGTTGCTTAAGATGCTGGTGCAGATGATACGCCCACAGCATATCCTGGAGGTGGGTACCTTCAGTGGTTATAGCGCCATCTGCATGGCTGAGGGACTCGATGAAGGCGGCAAAGTCCATACCTTCGAGATTAATGACGAACAAGAGGACTTCACTCGGCCGTGGATTGAAGGTTCACCTGTGGCCGACAAGATAGAATTCATCATTGGCGATGCCATCAACGAAGCTCCCAAGTTGGGTATCATGTTCGACATGGCATTTATCGACGGCGACAAGCGCACCTATGTAGAGACCTACGAGATGGTGCTCAACATACTGAAGCCCGGCGGCTATATCCTGGCAGACAACACGTTATGGGACGGTCACGTTACTGACCCCGCGTACAACCGAGATCAACAGACACAGGGCATCCGCCGCTTCAACGACCATATTGTGCAAGACGGCCGAGTGGAACAAGTGATATTGCCACTCCGAGACGGCCTCACACTAATAAGAAAAAGGTAAAGAAAAATCTTTAATCTTTTAATGTTTAATGTATAATCTTTAATATATTTCAAATGCAAGAAACAAGACAGAACAAAATAGCTCGCCTGCTGCAAAAAGAGCTGAGCGTGATTTTTCAAGAGCAGACCCGCGGCATGCACGGTGTCATGGTGTCAGTAACTAGAGCGAAGATTTCACCTGACCTCAGTATCTGCACTGCCTACCTCAGTATCTTCCCCTCTGACAAAGGTGAAGAGTTGCTGCAGAACATCGAGAAAAACAATCAACAGATTCGCTATGCTTTGGGCCAGCGCATCCGTTATCAGCTACGCATCGTGCCCGAATTACGCTTCTTCATCGACGACTCGCTGGATTACATCGACCGTATTGACGAGCTGCTTAAGAAGTGAAGAGTGAAGAATCTGCAGTCGCATGAACTTCCCATTCTACATAGCAAGACGTTATCTCTTCTCTAAGAAGTCGACCAACGCTATCAACATCATCAGCGGCATATCGGTGCTGGGAGTGGCTGTAGCCACCATGGCACTGGTGGTCACCTTGAGTGTGTTCAATGGCTTCAGCGACCTCGTCGCCTCGTTCTTTACCGATTTCGACCCACAGTTGAAAATTTTGCCCATAGAAGGTAAGACAGCACCTGCCGACGACCCCATCCTCACCGAGATCAAAACCATGCCGGAGATCTACGTTGCCACTGAATGCGTAGAGGATCAGGCACTGGCGGTCTATAACGGCCGACAGGCTATGGTCATTATCAAGGGTGTGGAAGATAACTTCGACTCGCTCACCCATATCCGTCAGAAACTCGACGGCGACGGTACTTTCGAGCTCCATGCTGCCGACATACAATACGGCATTCTGGGGCGTCAGGTCATCGATGTGCTCGGCATCGGTTATTATTACTTCCCCCTACCCCTCAAGGTCTATGCCCCACGACGTGAGGGCCAGCTTGACATGAGCGACCCTGCCGACGGTTTCATTGAAGATGAACTTTACTCGCCAGGCGTAGTATTCGAGATTAAGCAATCGAAGTACGACCGCAACTACATCCTTACCAGTATTGGTTTCGCCCGCAGACTCTTCGACCAGCAGGGCATGCTCTCGTCGCTCGAGCTGCGCTTGAAGCAAGGCAGCGATTTCGAGGCGGTTAAAGAGCGTATCAAGCAGGTGGCTGGCAACAAATACCACGTGATGGACCGCTACGAACAACAAGAGGACACCTTCCGCATCATGAAGATTGAGAAACTCATCGCTTATATCTTCCTCACGTTTATCCTCATGGTGGCCTGCTTCAACATCATCGGCTCACTATCCATGCTGATTATCGACAAGAAAGACGATATCATAACCCTACGTAACCTTGGTGCCAACGACCGTCAGATTACCCAGGTATTCCTCTTCGAAGGTCGTCTTATCTCAGCCATCGGTGCCGTCATCGGCATTGCCCTTGGCTTGCTGCTCTGTTGGATTCAACAAACCTACGGCATTATCTCCCTGGGCAGCAGCGAGGGTTCGTTTGTAGTCAACGCCTATCCCGTCAGCGTCCATCCCCTTGATGTTGTCATCATCTTCTTCACTGTTCTCGCTGTCGGCTTCCTCGCAGTCTGGTATCCCGTCCATTATTTCTCACGCCGCCTGCTCAGATAAATCATAATAGATTACTATATTTCATTATGGAACAGAAGATAAAAACCATAAAGTATTGGTTGGTCGTAATGATACTCGGCTGTTTGTACTGGCAGCCCATGATGGCACAGGTAGATGATAAAGCGTATGAACATGTGTTGACACCAGTGCCCTTTCTTGGAATAGGCTTTAATGCCGACACCAACGACCCCATCTTTACAGGTAGCCTTTATGCTAAGTTTGAGATAGGCCTACCCACAGATTTGTTGAGCCTGAATGTAGGTCTGGGCTATCGCGGCTTCTTCGACCGCCGTCCGCCAGTTGAGTTCCTATGGTGGGAGAATCGTACACTGTCAGACGAGATATTCTATTCCAATGATGATGGAACCACCAAATCCGTTCGTCCTGTGGGTGGACATATCGTACTGCCTGCCGAGGTTCAGCTACGCTTAATCAATTTGGGTGATGAGACCCGTCTCTTTCTGGGATTCGGTGCTGAGCTGGGTTGGCGTATATATGAGTCAGACCGCTATGCCAGGCATTATGGCGACCACATGCTCAACAAAGCAAGCATGAATATACGACCTATGGTGGGCATCAGTGCTGGCGATGATGATATAAACTTCAACCTGTCACTTTATTGGCGTCACTATACACGTTGTCCACTCAATTATGAGAATCTGTATAAGCCAGAGAAATTCGATGCCCAAAACTTCTTCGGTTTCCAGTTGGGCGTCACTTTTGACTTTTTCTAAAGAGATGTATTGTCATCAATACATTCAGACCACGCGTCATTAAATCTATCAAACAGGATTATTTACTGAGTCTGTTGACGTATTTCACAGGCTCAGCATCTTGTTTGATGGCATCGGTAAACTGCTGAGGACGGATGGTAACAGGACCACGCATGAACTCAGGAATATTATAGCACTTCATGAACTGACGATGGTAGTCAGGATCTGCGCAAGGCAGTTCGAAGGGCTTGCTGCCCCGTCCGTTGCTGTCGATATGGGCAATGTAAGGACGTGTGTAGTTGCCATCATAGCGGCGACTGCTGAAAATGACCCATCTGCCATTGCTGGACCATGAGTGGTAGCTCTCAGTATCGGGTGAGTTAATCTCATCCATGCAGCGTGCCTCGCCCGTTTTGAGATCGAGGAGCCAGAGGTCGGCATCATGATGCCAGATATGGAAGATGCCATACTGAGCCAGGGTAAACATGAGATAGCGACCATCGGGGGAAATGCGAGGGAAGGTGGCAGATTTGCCCGTCGGAGAACCGGCGGGTATAGTAGTAGAGACAGAAGCGGCTGACTGGAACTGGGAGACTGAGGTAGCCGACTGGGAGGCTGTGGTTGCTGACAGGAAAAGGGAGTCAGAGGTGACAGACTCGGAGAGGGAGTCTGTGGCGGCGAAGACGAGTTCGCGAGGGCCGAACTGAAGGGTTTCTGGGTCGAAAGCCTTCTTATAGAGGTTGTACTTCACCTCTTCTGTGCGCATCATGAACTCTTGTCCTGGATCGATAGTATCCTTATATTCAAAGTGGGCGCTGCAGAAATAAAGCGTCTTGCCATCAGGAGCCCAGAAGGGGAAGCATTCCAACTCATTAGGGTCGCTCTCGATATTCGTCACCTCGTTTTTCTCTATATCATAGGCAATGAGGTCGCTTTTGGTGTCAAACACCTCAATCTTGTTGGGATGTGTGGCGTGGAACGACTGTGCCGTGAGATTGGTAGAATAAACGATGAGCTTGAGCCAGGGATGCCATGTGGGATACACGCCTGCAGAGAGCAGGGAATCGTTAGCCATACCAATTTTCCTAATAGCACCATCGCAGGCAATAACGGTGCCACCTAGGTTCTGACGGGCGTGAAATTGCATACGATCAGGGTTGTACTGCTGATAGTTATGACAGTTGATACATTGTCCCTTGGTCTCTTCCGAGCTGAGCATATTGTCATAGATGACACTCTCGTCATAATTCTCGAGACAACGTTGATTGATAGTCAGTTCCTCATAGGTGACATACGATGGTGAAATGAGTCGGTAGCTGATATAGGGGTCGATGGAATCGGGCGAAACAAAGATACTGAACGGCTGAAAACGCGTCCAGTGATCGTTTTTCTCAACATAAACCTCCACCTGAATGGCTGAGGGTTGTTGATTGAGAGCCGCCTGTACCAGCTGCTGCCACTCGCTTATGGTGGGCTGTACTTTGCTGCCACCACAAACGACCTCTTCATCACCTGCTGTCATTCTGGCTACCACGCCCTCTGTCTTCTCGTCAATCTCGAAGGTTAGCGGCACAATATTAACAGGTACGGTAACATTGGTATAGTCGGGATAGATGTTAGGCAGTTCGTCCGACTCGCTGAATTTCTGGGGTATCTGATTGCCACAGGCCATGAATAAGGGTAAAAGGATAAAAAGATAAAAAGGCAAAACACTTCTTACCAACCTTTGCACCTTATTATATATTATATTCGTTTTCATCGTTACTTTATTATTTAATAGTATGTAATATCTCTTAAGAAGAAGTATTCAAAATAATAGGTGGTACCATAGTTCTCAAGCAGGTATTTCTTCAGTTTGCCATTGGGTGCCTTACGGTATTGTTCCATCAGCTCCATGAAGGCATAGAAGTTTTCCTTGACGCCCTTAGCCAACGTCCATTGTTCCAATCCTTCCATTCCTTCCAAATTGGCAAAGAGCCATGCAGCCTCTTGGAAGATACGAGGAATGTTGCCATCGGGTTTCAGGTCAATGTAATGCTGGAACCGAGGCCAGAACAGATTGGGGTCTCTAGTCCACATCGCGCCGAGCACAGCCTGCTCTTGGAAAGCGAGGTCGTCGGCATCATAATGAGCCAGGTTCGTCATCAGAAAGCGTTCCACATAACCATTGGCCGAGTCAAGACGGTTGCCGTAATGCAGCATATGGGTGATAGGCCCTACCTCAGGGTCCTTTACCTTGAGGGCTGGGTCTTTGATCAGTTTCTCCATATTGTCGGCCCAACTGCCGTAGTAGCAGGTCTGGCGAAGAATGTCGATAAACTTTCTGGCGGCCTGCGTCTCATTATTGATGATGGCACAGCGGGTGAGGTATTGCAGCAACTCTACGCTCCAACCGTATTCCACACCTTCCTCCATACAGATATGGTGACACTCATTGACTAGACCATACTGATAAAGAACCATTCGACCCGCAATGTGGTACATATAAACAGGCAGTGGCGTGTTTATCTTGGCAGAGCCTTTGGGAAAGCTGTACATCTCATCGCATTGGCGTCCCAGTCGGCTCAAGGCCAAGTTGTGCATCATCACGATGGCACGAGTAGGTTCGCCATCTTGCTTCTCCCCTTCCTCAATAACGCCTTGCCAGTCAGCCTTCTCCACACAGCGCTCCATTCTCAGCTCATGGTGGAAGTTGACATCCTTATACCAGAAATAATACACGCAACCAGCAATGGCGGCAAATACACAACCTTGGAGGATGAGGGGTTTGAGGGTTGAGGGTTGAGATTGGAGGTTGGAGGTTTTAGATTTCTTTTCCTTTTTCTGAACAACAGGAGCCGCCTCACGCTTTTCCTGATAGGTCATGGTCAACAACAGAAAGCAAAGGGCGAGTGAATAGTAGGGGATATAATAAATGGAATGATCCTCACGTATGGCAAAGACTGGCAGGGCGGCATAGTAGATATTGACCAGATTGGTTTCGTAATACACAAAACGGTAGTAGAGCAGTGGCACAATAATGACACTCAGCAGCGCAACAAGACCAACAGCCCACTTACGCCAAACCAGAACGCCCATCAGCACAACGGCAGCCAGCGCATAGATGCCCATCAGGGGATAGCCCACCAGGGTAACTGCCACAACGAAAGCAGTCCGAAACCATAATTTATCAGGCAATTTGCGGAAAGCCAAGAGTAAGGCTGTACCAGCTGTCACGCCGATAGTGGGCACAAAGAAGTAACCACGCAGTTTGATGACATAGACCCAATAACCCATATCCATGTTAGCCAGCAGCAGTATGGCCACAGGAATCAGCGTCAACACCTTCCATCTCTCAGGAATGTTGAACGTCCGCTCCGTAAGCCACATCAGCAGTAGCCACCAGCCACAGAGCAGTATAACACCAATCCACGGATAATAGAAATGCTGAGTGAAATATGTTCCCAGATAAGAGAGCATGCCGCCCGGCACCACCATCATCTGCTTGAAGAACAAAGCAGAATTAAGGAAAACATTGTGGTATTGCACCTTCCAAAGCTGGTCAGCTTCGAAAAACAACAAGGCAAAGGCCACAACCACGAGGGTGCCCAGCCACAAAGCAATAGGTTTTAGTCGTTTCATTATGGTTAAATTGCTATGAGTCTTCTTTACGAAGATGCAAAGTTATGGCAAAAATATGAGAGAACCAAATAATCGGTGAACTTTCCTTCTATAATTCACATATTATTCGTAACTTTGCAGCCGAAATGAACGAGACGAAGAAAGGTTTTATACAACTACACCTCAGCGTTCTGCTGGCAGGATTTACAGGTTTGTTCGGCCGATTAATAACGCTGAACGAGGTCGATATTGTGTGGTATCGCATGTTGTTTACAAGCTGTCTACTGCTGGTGTTTACAGGTCTGCCCCGTGTGGGCTGGCGTAAGTTTCTTGAGCTGTGCGGCTGCGGAGCGTTGTTGGGACTGCACTGGATGTTGTTCTACGGTAGTATCAAGGCATCTAACGTATCAATAGGTGTTATCTGCTTCTCTCTCATCGGCTTCTTCACCGCCATCTTCGAGCCTATCATCTTCAAGAAACGCTTCTCAGCTATGGAGTTGTTTTTCTCACTGATTACGGTGGCTGGTGTGCTCTGCATCTTCTCGTTGGATGCCCGCTATCGTTATGGAATCTTGATTGGTGTGGCCTCATCGGCCGTCTGTGCCCTTTATGCCATCTGCAACAAGAAGGCCAGCGTGGGAGTGCGCAGTCGAACGGTATTGATGTATCAGATGTCGGGTGGACTCTTCATCGTGTCTGCCATTATCCCCATCTATCTGTGGTTCTTCCCCAATCAACAACCTGTAGTAGTTCTGCCCGAAGGCACAAACCTCTGGTTGATGCTTTGTCATGCGCTGTTCTGCACCGTTGGCATGTATCTGCTTCAGATCCAGGCATTAAAACGTCTCTCAGCCTTCACCGTCAACCTGACGTATAACCTGGAGCCTTGCTACACAATCATACTGGCTTTTCTGATTTTCGGTGAGGGCCGAGAAATCAATTTCTCGTTCTACCTGGGCATCGTGCTCATTCTTCTCAGCGTGCTGCTGCAAACGCTAAGAGCGTTTAAACACTAAAGGCCACGGGCCTTCAGCAGACTGGAAGCATCGGGCTGTTGCATGCCTGTAAAGTCGGTGAACATCTGCATGAGGTCGCCCGTATTACCACGACTCAATATCTTTTCACGGAGATCCTGACCCGTCTCGGGCTTCAGGGCTCCACGCTGTGCAAAGACATCGGCAATATTGACGGCTAGCACCTCGGTCCACAGATAGCTGTAGTAGCCTGCAGCATAACCGCCACCCCACACATGGTTGAAATAGCTGGTATAATAGCGGGGAGGTATCTGGGCATCGAGTAGTCCCACATTCTTCAGGGCTTCGGTCTCAAACGCCAGAGCCTCTTCGGCTGTAGGTATTTTTTCGGAAGGCAACATGTGCCAAGCCAGATCGACGCATGTGGCGGCGAGGTTCTCGCCAAGGGCATAAGCTGTCTGGAAGGTGATGCTCTTCAGCATACGCTCCTTCAGCTCAGCAGGCATCGGCTCACCGGTCTCGTAATGACGGGCATAGTGGTCGAACACCTCTGGGATAGAGGCAAACGACTCGTTAAACTGCGACGGCATCTCCACGAAGTCGCGAGCCACATTGGTGCCGCTCAGCTTGTTGTACTGACAGTTGGAGAGCATGCCGTGGAGGGCGTGACCGAATTCATGGAACATCGTGGTGACCTCGTCCCAAGTCAGCAATGAGGGCTGACCCTCTGGAGCCTTGGCGCTGTTGCACACATTGAAGATGATGGGCAGTTGCTGACGCTGACGACTCTGTTCGGCGAAGTTGCCCATCCAGGCGCCACCACGCTTGGTGGGACGACGGAAGTAGTCGCAATAGAAGAGTGCCAATGACTTGCCGTCCTTGTCGATGACCTCGAAGACCTTCATGTCAGAATGATAGGTAGGAATGTCCGTACGCTCCTTGAACGTCAGACCATAGACGCGGTTGGCGGCATAGAACACACCATTATATAATACGCTGTCAACATTGAAGTAAGGCTTCACCTCGTCTTCCGAGATGTCCAGCATCTCCTTCTTCATCTTCTCAGAATAGTAGAAGCGGTCGTAGGGCTGCAACTGGAAGTCGGCACCCTGCGTCTTACGGGCAAACTCCTCGATGGCCCTCGTCTCGGCCTGGGCTTTTGGCGTGTATTCGCTAATCAGGTTCTGAAGGAAGGCATAGACATGCTCGGGGGTCTTGGCCATCGTCTTCTCCAACGAATACGAGGCGTAGTTGGGATAGCCCATCATCTCGGCCTTTTCAGCACGCAGCTTGGCAATCTCGACAACGATGGGGAACGTGTTGTACTTGCCAGTGCCGTCGGCACGATGGATAGAGGCCTCATAGACCTTCTTGCGTAACTCACGGTTGTCGAGGCTGGCCAGCGGAGCCTGCTGTGTGGTGTTCACGATGACAATGGCATAGGGTGCCTTTCCTCCCCTGCTCTCGGCATCCTTGGCGCACTGGGCGATATCGGCCTCGCTGAGGCCTACCAGGTCTTCCTTCTTGTCCACCCACACCACTGCATCGTTGGTGGCAGCAGGCAGCTCATCGCCCCACTGCGTCTGCAACTCTGTGATGCGCAGGTTGATCTCCTTCATGCGGGCCATCTTGTCGTCGGGCAGCAGGGCTCCCTTACGCACAAACTCCTTATAGATCTCCTCCAGCAGTTTCTGGTCTTCACCCTGCAGCGCATCATGGTCCCTGTCATAAACCTGACGGATACGCTCGAACAGCTGTTTGTTGAACGAGATCTCGTTTTCGAGGTCGGTCAGCATCGGCATCACCTTCTTCTCCGTTTCACCAATCTCATCGGTCTTGTCGGCATCAACCAATGCCTCGAAGACGGCCATCACACGGTCGAGCGTCTTACCGCTCTCCTCGAAAGCCAGGATGGTGTTCTCGAAGGTGGCAGCGTCTTTGTTTTCTACTATTTGTGCGATTTCATCGCGTTTCTGTTGAATGGCAACCTCAAAAGCCGGCAGATAGTCTGAAGGCTGAATCTGACTGAAATCTGGGGCGCCAAACGGCAGTGTGCTCTCTTGCAACAGCGGGTTCTCACGTTGCGTTTCCTTACAGCTGGTGAGCTGCATCATCGATGTCGACAGTACTGCTGCCGAGATTCCAAGGGTCATCAGTTTCTTATTCATTTTTTCTTAAAATAATCGTTATAAATCTTGATGGTGAAGACAATGACACTACATGATGTGGTGACGAGGTTGGTCAGAAACAATGACCACAGCACTTCGGGCTCGTGGAGCAGCCCCTGCAGCATGAAAGCCATGCCGCCGACAGCCATCATCAGGAAGGTTGGAAGGGCGATACCATCGGTGTTGCGTGTACGAATTGTTTCAATCGCCTGGGGCAGATAACCCAGAATCATTCCGATGCTGGCTACCCATCCGCAAATCTCGTAAAAAAGGCCTTGTTCCATAATATCAATAGTTTTTGCGCGACAAAGATACGAATAAGCGAGAACAATACAAAACAAAAAAGGATTTTTTTGGAATTCTCCAAAGATTTTGTACCTTTGCACCATGAAGCAACCGCAACTGGATTATTACGATATGGGCGCTGACGTGGTGGCCTTCAGCAGCACACGTCATGGAGGCTGCAGCAAAGGCAACTATGCCGCCTTCAACATCAACCGCTATTGTGGCGACAGCGAGGACGATATCCGCAGCAACCGCGAGGCGCTTTGTACGATGCTTGGCATCAGTGACGACCGTCTGATTATGCCCCATCAGGTACACCTGACGAAGGTGGCAAAGATTGATGAGGCTTTCTTTTTGCTGAATGCGGAAGAAAGGCAGGCGGCGCTGGAGGGTGTCGATGCGTTGATGACTAACCTGAAAGGTGTGTGTATCGGTGTGTCAACGGCTGACTGCATCCCGGTGTTGCTCTATGACCAGGAGAAGCAGGTTGCCTGCGCCATCCACGCAGGCTGGCGAGGCACTGTGAAACGTATCGTCATGACGGCTATTGAAGCCATGACGGCTGCCTATGGCACACAGCCTCAGCAGCTGAAGGCCCAGATAGGACCGGGCATCCATCTCGACAGTTTCGAGGTAGGCGACGAGGTCTATGACGCCTTCCAACAAGAAGGTTTTGAGATGGCTGCCATCAGCGTCAGAAAAGAGAAGTGGCACATCGACCTGCCCATGTGCAATCGTCAGCAACTCATCGCTGCCGGTGTACAGCCGCAGCATATCAAGGTGTCACCTGTCTGTACCTTCCAACAGGTTGCCGACTACTTCTCGGCACGACGCTTAGGCATCAACAGCGGTCGTATCTTCACGGGTATCTTACTATAATACCTTATTATATATATGGAACAACGACGTGCAATCATCATTGGAGCCACTTCCGGCATCGGCCTTGAGGTGGCTAAGACATTGGCAATAAAGGGATGGCTGGTGGGTATTGCCGGACGTCGTCAGGAACTGCTGCAACAAATTCAGCACGAACACCAGAACATTGTGGCTACAGAACAGATAGATGTGACGCAGACAAATGCTCCAGAAGGCCTGTTGAAGTTGATAGAGAATCTGGGAGGCATGGACCTCTATTTCCATAGCTCAGGCATTGGTTATCAGAACACCGAACTCAATATGGAGCGTGAACTGGCTACCGTGGAGACCAATGCCGTTGGTATGACCCGCATGGTGGGCGCCGCCTTCCATTACTTCGAAGCACATCCGGAGCAAAAAGGCCAGATTGCCGTTATCAGCAGTATCGCAGGCACCAAAGGACTTGGTGCTGCACCAGCCTATTCAGCCACCAAGCGTTATGTGAACCTTTATCTGGAGTGCCTCACCCAGCTTTGCCATATCCGCCGGTTGTACCATATCACCATCCACGACATCCGTCCAGGTTTTGTGCGTACCGCTCTTATCAGCGGGAGCAACTATCCCCTACAGCTCGACGCAGCCAAAGTGGCTCAACAAATCATAAAAAAACTCGAGCAGCGGCGCGCCATCATCACTATTGACTGGCGCTACCGTCTGCTCGTATTCTTTTGGCGTCTCATCCCACGTTGGCTGTGGGTGAGGATGCGTATTGCTTAACGCAGGGCGTAGCAGTTGTCGTTATAAACGGCCTCACGAACCTTCATCATGCCAGCCTCGTCGTTTGAAACGGTCATCTTTTCGCCGCTTTGCAGAGTAGCCTGGATAGTGCCGTCAGCATTGAAGCGGATAATCTCCTTGGTTACACCATTCTGGGTGATTGACCATGACTCGGTCTTGCTGTCGTGAGTAAACAGGGTCACCTCACCGTTAGGAGCCTTCACCTCATAACCGTCCTTCAGAGTCTTCACAGCATAGTAGCGACCGTCCTGGCCCTTCACATTCTGAATCTGATTAATAGCCAAAGGATTACTACCTGTCCAGAACTCGATGGTATTGAGCACCAATTCGTCGACGAAGAGGCACACACTACCTACGATAGGCTGGAGAATAAGACCTACGATACCATTCACATACTTATTGCTAGTCATGTTGCACTGCCACTTCTCGTACTTGTTGAAGAGGCTGAATGAACCAATACACGAACTGCACAGGAAAGAACCTGCCAACAGCACAACGGCTGCTCTTAAACTCATCTTTTTCATATCAATTTGTTTTAAAAGGTTTATAAGTGCTGGCAAAATTACACATTTTCTTTGAATAATGCTACAATTTTACAGAAAATTTATCAATTAACTGACAATAGAGTGGGTTTTGTCTCAGAATAGCGGGGTGACCCACCAATATCATCTGGCGACGGGCTCGTGTCAGCGCCACGTTGAGTTTACGATCTACTGTCTGTCCCTCGTCGTCAATTAAAGTACTGGCAGTTAGGAAATCCAGCTGGTAGAGACGACTTACACCCAGGTCATAGATGATGACCTCACGCTGCGAACCCTGATAACGCTCTACTGTGTCTATGGTGATGGGATACGGACTGAGAGCATCGCGGATGGCGGCTATCTGGTTGCGATAGGTCACAATGATGCCCAGCGTCTTCTGAGGGTCGAAACCGTCACCATAGAAACGATGGATACGTTGCGCCAGCTGGATAGTCATCTCTGTATCACCAGGTACAAAGATGATACGATGACTTTTCAGCAGGTCGTCGAGAGTATCCTGCGAGGGCAGGTCATAATGGAGCGAGTCCTCCTGCTGGTGCGGCAGCGGTACTGGCTTCAGCAATGTATTATAGAAATGTTCGCTGGCAAACTGCGCCACATCAGGGTGCATACGTCCCTGACGACTCAGGGTACCTATGAACTGTGTGCGCTGCTGAGCCACCTCCCAGTTATAGAGGCGTTGGAACAACGACTGCCGACAGTCGGTCAATCCGATGGCACGGAGCAAAGGTGATTCTACCTTTGCATCCTCAGGGTTCTGTTGCACCACAGCAGGCAGCTGCTTATGGTCACCAATGAGTACAAAACGGTCTATCTGACTATTGCTCAGCAATCCGATGAGTCCTGGTTCCAACACCTGCGAGGCCTCATCGACGATGGCCAGCGAGAAATGCAGGCCATGCAGCAGGAAAGGACGGGCTTGCATCATCGATGTGGTGCCGATGACAATGCGGGGATGGTCTTCAAGGTCTGCCTCGCGGAGCATCGAGCGAATCTCATCAACGGCGCGGTTGGTATAGGCCATAAGGAGGATATAACCCGACAGAGAACCTTCAGGAGTGGTGGATGAGAGTTCTTCCTCCACCATGAAGCGGAGGGCCATCGAGGTCTTGCCAGTACCTGGAGGGCCTACCAGCAGGAAGTAGTCGCGAGCCTGCTTGGCTTTCAGCAGGATATCGTCGTAATAGGGATTATAGGCATTGGAGAGCGTGATAGAGATATCAGCCTCTGGTGCTCGCTGTCCTAGAAGCAGGTCTTTCTTTCGCTGTGATGACAGGATGAACTGATGCAGACTACGGATGCTGCTGCCCGTTGACACGTCGCTGCTGCCATGTTCTATGGCCCACAACTTATCGGAAGGAGCAAAAACAGTCTCGTTCTGTTGACCGTCGTTCAGGAGTACCACCACCTTCTCTGCCCCAATCTCCTGCAACGTACCTTTATATAAAATATGGTGGCGCACATCGGGCTCATCGTCATACTGATACAGATAAACCATATCACCTACCCGGAAGTTGAGGGTGGATGTCTGAGGACTGATGTCTGAAGGTTGAGGACTGAGAGTGATAAGGTTGTAGCCACCATCGGAGTCAGTCTTTTCACGCTGTTGGATATTGAGATTCAGAATGATGTTTCCCTGTTCCAACTTTTCATTGAGCGGCATTAGCCATAGGTCCGAGTTACTGCCTCCGCTATGGTGCAGCGTCTGTTCGCTGCTTCCCAGCTTCTGTGCCCGCTGTTCACGATAGACAAAGGTCATCATGCGTTCATAGTAGGCACGTTCCAAGGGCTTAAGATGTGAGATGTGAGATTGTAGGTTCTCTACATCAGGGAGAATATACTGATGGAAATAGCCATCGCGTGCTATACCATTATATATAATATCGGCATTGAGCAAGGGAAGGATACGCCCGAAACCATCGCGGGCTATGAGCAGTTCGGTTGCCACAATCTGATTCCTCAACTTGATGGCTTCACGAAACAGCGTGCGATAGTAGTTGACGATGACGAGGCCTTTATCCGGAGAATAGCGGGAGTAAAGCAGACGAGTATCCACCTGTGAGTCGCTCTTACCGAAGTTATAGCGCAGCATACCATAATAAAGTAGCAGCTGCACATAATGACTCTCCAGTTGCAGACCATGTGCATCGTGACTCTGGTATTCTATCTTCTGGTTCTTGCCCGACTTCTGTTCTACCAGCAGATGCATGTCTGCAGTCATCAGGTCCACACGTCCCTGCAATCCCAGTTTCTCACAGACAAACGAAGGCTCAAGGAGTGAGGAGTGAAGAGAAAAGAGTGATGAATGGAGTATCTTCACCGCCTCGCGGATATTCTGCATCTGCACCTCGGCCTCCTTCTCGAACTTTGCTTGATCGAAATCCTCACAGGCAGCAAAGCGTTCGGCCTGCTCACGGTAGGAACGCTGTAAGGACTGTTGTAGCGTCACCTTGGGATTGTTGATGATATCGTCGAGAGCCGTACCGGCAAAGTTTCCCAATAGTGTGGCCTGCGTGTTGGGTCTGGGCTTCAAGCGATTCACGGTATAGAGCAACGGATGATGGCCATAGGCCGTGAAGCTGGCTGCCAGCGACGAGATGTCGAGCATGAAGTCGGGCTCAACGATAATGATTTGAGGTTGGAGGTTGGAGGTTTGAGGATTTAGATTTGAATCCAGCAGGTTGAGTTGCATCCCTTCGCGCAGGACCTTTTGGAGATAGGTAAGGTCGCGTCCCCCTTCGGTACTACCGTAATCAATGGTGATTTCGCCATCCTCGCTTTCGGCGGTGATGGTTGTGGCGTCGAAGGAACGGACGATGCAGCGCACATATAGCTTGTCAATACCTGGCAGGCTGGGACGAGGCTGGAGGTTGACAGGCAATAGCTGTAGCAGACTGCCTGGTACATCCTCCTGAAACACCATATTAATAAATAAGGTGACTGCCCTCAGGTCGTAGAGCCACTCCTCCTTCGTCAACGTCTCACCGCCATTAGAGTGGCGACGTGCCTGCTGTATGGCCCATCGTTGCTGTGACTTCATGCCACCATGCTTACAGACATAGTCCACCTGCGAGAACAAGTTGCCGAAGGTGCCCCCTTGCGCTCTGCATCCCTCTGCCGCACAGAGTTTGATAATCTCGTGCAGCTGTCGGATGGTGGCTTGCTTCGGCTCTTCCTGTGCCAGCGTCAGACAAATATCGTATAGTTCCTTAGCGTTCATTGGGCGTGTTTCAGAGATTCGATATACTGATAAAGCTTTCGATAGAAAGGATGGCGCGTCATAGTAGGACGGTCGCCCAGGATGATGACCTTCATTCGGGCTCGGGTGATGGCCACGTTCATTCTTCGCAAGTCACGGAGGAATCCAATCTGCCCTTCGTTGTTAGAGCGCACCAGCGAAATAATGATGATGTCGCGCTCCTGACCTTGGAAGCCATCGACGGTATTGACGCTGATGCGTGTTCGGAACGGCTTTATCCATTCTTTCTTCCTGATTTGTTGACGCAGATACTGCACCTGGGCTCGATAGGGCGAGATGATACCCACATCGAGTCGTTCCTGAAGGATGCGCTCCTTACCAATCAGCTCAAAGTAGGCCTGTAGTGAGAGCAACGTCAGCTCTGCCTCGGTCTTGTTGATGCGGCCGAACGACTCGCCCACAAACTCCTCCTTACCCTCATATTCCGAGGTGTCAATCCATGTCATCGGCAAATCCAAATCCAGGATACTGCGATGCTGTACCTCAGGGGCAGCCACCATCTGGTTGTGATAGAACCAGTCGCTGGAGAAGCGCATGATATCCTCATGCATCCGGTATTGGATGCGCAGCAGCGTGACCACCTCTGGTTTCTCATCGGCGATACGCTCCATTAGCGTCCGTCCTAACCCACCCTTCAGGGCCTCATAGCATTTCACCGTAGGCGGCAGCTGACAATGATCACCAGCCAGAATAACGCGACTTGCCCGACGGATGGGAATCCAGCAGGCTGCCTCGAGGGCCTGAGCCGCCTCGTCGATAAAGAGGGTGCCGAACTTCATGCCGTCGAGCAGACGGTTGGCTGAGCCTACTAAGGTACAGGCAATGACACGTGCCTCACCAAAGAGTTCGGCGTTAATGCGTATCTCCAGTTCGGTGGCACGACTCTTCAGGCGGTCCATCTTCTGGTGCCAGTTGTCGGTTCGCTTGCGCTGGCTCCGCAGTTCGCGGATAGCCTTGCGGATGCTCCAAAGCTGGGGATAGTCGGGATGGGCCTCAAAACGTCGTTCATAGGTAAACGACAGCATTTTATCGTCCACTCGTACTGGGTTGCCGATACGCAGCACGTTAAGTCCTCGATCCACCAGTTTCTCGCTGATCCAGTCCACCGCCATATTACTCTGGGCACATACCAGCACCTGACTCTCTCGGCGCAGCGTCTCGTAGATAGCCTCAACCAACGTGGTGGTCTTGCCAGTGCCTGGAGGTCCATGCACTATGGCTACATCCTTGGCTCGCAGCACCTCGTTGACGGCATGCTGCTGGGTATCGTTCAGATAAGAAAAACCCATATCGGGAAACGAAAACGTCTCGGCTTTTTGGTGCGAATAGAAGAGATCACGCAGATAACCCAAGCGGCCTTTGGCCCGCATGGTACGTTCCAACGCCTCGAACATCAGACGATAAGAGGTCTCGTCGAAGAAGAGCTGCACACCCAGCAGCCCATCACTTATCTGAAGGTCGGCAACAGAGAAACCATCAGGCACGCTGATAACCATCCTGTCGCCATCGACATAGCTCACGGTTCCAGTGGCAGCAAAGAAACGAATGGCCTTCTCCTGCTGCACAAAGAACTGCACCGGACGACCGAACTCGAAGTTATGGTCTGTGTCGTCGTCGCTCTGACGATAGACTTCCACACAGTATTGGTTCAGCGAGTTATAGTACGACTTACCCACTCGCAGCGGCATCCAGGCATCGCCACGCTTCACCCTCCGCAACATGCCGAGGGCCTCGGTCTGCTGCTGAAAGGCTTGCTTCTCCTCGTCGTACTCCATCTGCAGTAACATACGCTGTCGCTGGAGTTCCAAGATGGGCGATGATGTCTCTTTATTCATATTTATAAAAAAGGTGCAGGGCGACGGAACACCAGTTCCTGACCCGTCTCAGGATGTTTGAAAGTCAATACTTCAGCATGCAGATAAAGCCGGTCGCTCTTATGACCATAGAGGCGGTCGCCCTTGATGGGATTGGCCAGCCCCTGCTCATGGGCACAATGCACTCGCAGCTGGTGGGTACGACCTGTCAGCGGTTTCAGCAGCACGCGGTTGCCACTCATCTTATAACAGAGGGTCTTGGCTGGTTTGCCATGTTCTGTGTCCACCACCTGACGCGGACGGTCTAAGGGGTCAGGACGTAACGGCAGACTGATGGTGCAGGGGCTGGTAGTCATGGGCTGCTCCAGCTCCGCCACATAGAGCTTGCCCACCTCATGGTTGAGAAACTGGCGCTGCAGGTGATGATAGGCCGACTCAGACAGGGCGACAACCAACAATCCTGATGTGTCCATATCCAAACGGTGCACCATATAGACCTCGCCGTATTTCTTTCGAAGAAGGCTTTCTACAGAAGGACGGTCGCTACGTCCTGGGACAGACAGCAGACCTGCGGGTTTATACACCACCACAAAGCAGCCCTCCTCCGCTCTCACTATTTCCAACATTTCCTGGGGTGCTTCCTGCTTGTCAGCAGTCGTATCCTTGAGTCCCAGCATCCACTCCAGTATGGGTTTGCACTTGCCCCTACAGGCTGTATAGAACTGGTCGTGATGACGAATCTCCATACTGGACGAGCGGCCCTGCCAGAACTCGGCGATGCTGAGCGGCCGCAGGTGGTTCAAAAAGGCAAACTGCAACAACTTAGGGGCACAACACTCGCCAGAGCCGGAAGGCGGCACACCCTGTGGGGTCCTTGCAAATATCTCCGTCAGCGAACGGGACTCGCCTTGCGTGTTCCTCATCATGAAATGGTCGAAGAGCCAGTGCTGCAGGAAGTCAGAGTGCATTTTCCTACTATATTTCAGATGCGACAACTCGGCCTCTATAGGCTTCAGTTGTTCAGCTGCGGCGGAAAGACGCTCGCTCCATTTCTTCTTCAGGCGTCGGAGCTCGGCCTTCTGAAACTGACTCTCACGAATCATCTCTTCTGTCTCGCCCTGCGCCGACCGCTGGTCATCACGCTGCGCCTTGGCCTCTCGCATCAGCGTCTTATAGCCCTCTATCTCGTTTGAGGCTTGCTCCTTCATACGGATCACCTCTTTTATAATAGAAGAACGCTCGGCCGACTGTTCTATCTGCTCCACCTGCCGGTTGATATCCGAGATGCGAGCCTCTTCCTGCTTGAAGTAGCCGTCGGGCTGCAAGTAGTCGAAGACGGCAGGCACAAACCAAGGCCAGTCCTCACGACCTCCAATCTGTCCGCTATAGGCGGCCAGAAAGCCCAGTTGCCCTGTCTCATCCTCACATACCAGCACGCCAAACATCTTGCCGTTGGCCACCTCGTCGGCCCATTGTGGCTGCTGTTTCAGATAGGCACGCACCTCGTCGGCCGCCAACAGACAAAGCGGATGCGGCTCGTAGTCCAGCGGGTTGTTTAGCTGCTGCGGACGAGGCAGGTCGGTATGTAGTAGGTGAAACTCCGTCATGGTGTGCAAAGTTACAAATAAGTAGGCGAAAAGCAAAGCGAAAACGAATTTTTTACATTTCTTCGTCTTTTTCTTTCTTGTTTTAGGACTTATTTTGTATCTTTGCAGGCTGGGAGGACTATAAATAATAACTAACGTGATGAAGAGACTTCTGATAATGTTGCAATTCGCCGCCATACTGATGGCTGGTTGCTCAAGCAATAATGATATGGAACAGCAGATTGACGAACTCTATGACAGTATGTCGCAGGAGGAACGCATCGCTCAGTTGCGAAGCATGTATATGGACGAGCTGTTCGACGAACAGGGTCGGTTGGATACGGCCAAGTGTCGCCAGCTGATTCCCAATGGCATAGGCCATTTCTCGCAATATGCCAGTCAGGTGCCTCGTGAGGCCGACGAGCTGCGCGACCGTGTGGCTGCCGTACAAGAGTGGCTGATGGAAAACACGCCTCACGGCATTCCGGCGCTGTTCCATGAGGAGGTGCTTTCAGGCATCAACACCCGCGGTGCTACCATCTATCCGCAACAGATAGGACAGGCCTGCTCGTTTAATACCGAACTGGCACAAATCAAGACTCACCAGACGGGACTCGCCATGCGAAAGATGGGTGGCGTGCTGTCGCTGTCGCCTATGGTCGATGTGTGTCGCAACCCTTCGTTCAACCGCTTGGAGGAATCGTATGGCGAGGATGCCTACCTCTCAGCCATGATGGGTGTGGCCTTTGTGAGAGGTCTGCAGCAGTCGGACCTGAAACATGGCGTGGGTGCCTGCTCGAAGCATTATCTGGGCTATGGCGGTGGTGGCGATGCTGACGAGAAAGAGCTGATGGAAGAGATATTGATGCCCCACGAGGCCATGATCCGCTTGGCAGGCAGCAAGGCGCTGATGCCGGGCTATCATGCTGTGCATGGCACCAACTGCGTGGCTAATGACGAGATACTCAACGACATTCTGCGTGGCTATCTGGGGTTCGACGGTATGGTGGTGAGCGACTATACCGCTATTGACCAACTGCCCGACCTGAAAGACCCCACCCACAAGGCAGCAGCAGCCATCAATGGCGGCAATGATGTGGACTTCCCGCAAGGCGACAACTATAAGTTCCTGCAGCAGGCCATTGACCAAGGGCTGGTGAAGCCGGAAGCCTTCGAGCGTGCTGTGAAGGATGTTCTGCGCTATAAGTATCGTGCAGGCTTTATGGACAAGACACCTTATTTATATAGTAAGGAGCACATTGTGCTCGATACCCCTAAGGAGCGTCAGACGGCTTATAAGATTGCCACCCAGTCGGTGGTGCTGCTCGAGAATAACGGCATCCTGCCGCTGAAGCGTCAGGCCACCATCCTCAATCCCCAGACATCAACTATCAAGATTCTCCTCACAGGTCCCAATGCCAATTCAATGTGGGCTATGTGTGGCGACTATTCGTTCCCAGCCATGAGTTATTTCTGGAAGAAGGTGACGGAAGACCTCGACCACCCACATGTCATCACCCTGCTGGAAGGCATGAAGGACAACAAGACTGGGGATATCGACATCATGTATTCAAGGGGTTGCGACTGGACTGAGACCATCGAGACCGACTTCAAGAAAGGTGGCGACATCAGGGCGTGGGAGTATGATATCCTGCATAGAAAAGTGGATGCCGGCGAGAAGGCCGACAAGGATGAAGCCCTCAGAATGGCCGACCAATGTGACGTGATTATTGCTGCTGTGGGCGAGAATGTGATGCTTTGCGGCGAGAACCGCGACCGTCAGGGACTCCGCTTGCCGGGCCATCAGCAGCAGTTTGTAGAGGAGCTTATCAACACAGGCAAGCCTGTGATACTGGTAGTCTTCGGAGGTCGTGCCCAGGTCATCTCCGGCTTGGCTGAACGTTGTGCTGCCGTCATCCAAGCCTGGTATCCTGGCGAGGAGGGCGGTCATGCTGTGGCCGACATCCTCTATGGCAAGGTATCACCTTCTGCCAAGCTGTCTGTCAGCTATCCCAAGCAAGAAATTCGCAAGCCCATCTGTTATAATACCCAAAGCTCCAACCTCAAATCTAAGATACAATGGCCCTTCGGCTATGGCCTGAGCTATACCTCTTTTGAATATAAGAACCTGAAGGTTGACAGCGTGGCTTCGACATCAAGCAAGAACATTACCCTGTCGTTTGAGGTGACGAACACGGGACAGATGGAGGCCGATGAGATTGCACAGATTTACCTGTCACCTCAAACTTCAGATCTCAAATCTCAAAACTCCAACCTCAAGCCCCTCGCCCTCCAAGGCTTTGTCCGCATACCTCTCCGTGCCGGACAGACCAAGACGGTGAAGGCAAAGCTCTATGTCGAGCAGTTTGGCTATTACACCCATGAGGGTGAGCGATTCTGGAACGTCTCGCCAGGCGATTACACCATCAAGATTGGTGCTTCGTCTGCCGATATCCGCCTGGAGCATCAGGTGGTATTGACGGGCGAGACTTATAAAAAGCCTCTGCGCGAATACTATTTCTCGGAAGTTTTCGTTAACTAAATAATAATAACTTTAAACCATCAAACAAAAAACAAAATGAAAAGAACACTTTTATCGTTCATCATGCCGTGCCTCGCAGCATTTGCTATGGCACAGCCCGGAGGCGGTTTCGGAGGCGGCTTTGGCGGCTTCGGAGGCTTCCAACAGCAAGCTAAGCTTGAAACCAGTCAAGAATGGAAAGACGTGAACTATGCCGGCGACGACCAGGCTTATCACACCTGCGACATCTACCTGCCCAAGAAAGAGGCTGCCAGCTATCCTGTAGTTATCCACATCTACGGTAGCGCTTGGTTTAGCAACAACAGCAAGGGTAGTGCCGACCTCGGTACCATCGTCAAGGCGCTGCTCGATGCCGGCTATGCTGTAGTTTGTCCTAACCACCGTAGCAGCATGGATGCCAAGTGGCCTGCACAGATCCACGACATCCGTGCCGTCATCCGCTTTGTGCGTGGTGAGGCTGCCAAGTACAAGTTCGACACCTCATTTATTGCCACCAGCGGCTTCTCAAGTGGCGGTCACCTCTCATCAACAGCAGCTACCACCAGCGGCATCAAGCAGACCAAGGTGGGTACTGTCGATATCGACCTCGAGGGTAATGTGGGTTGCTATCTCAACGAGAGCAGCACCGTCAATGCAGCCTGCGACTGGTCTGGTCCTGTTGACCTGACAGCTATGGATTGCGGCGAAGGCATGAAGATGGGTGAGAACAGCCCCGAGGACGTACTGCTCGGCTCGAAGCTGGCTCAGGAGCCCGACAAGTATCGTAGCCTGAGTGCCACCTACTATGTCAGCAAGAAGAATCCTCCCATCATCATCTTCCACGGCGAGAAGGACAATGTGGTGCCTTGCTGCCAGGGTAAGATGTTCTACGAGCTGCTCGTAGCTGCCGGCGTCAAGACCGAAGCCACCTTCGTACCTGAGGGCGGTCACGGCATGGGCATGTACAGCGAGGAGAACCTTCAGAAGATGGTGAACTTCCTCAACGCAGCACGTTCAGGCAAGTAATTTCCTTCTTATCATACAAAAAAGAGGCCTTGGAACAAATCCGAGGCCTTTTCTATTTGTCTCATTACAGTATCTTTTCTTCCTCTTTTATCCTTCGGTAAGGAGGCATTTGGGCTTCGACTCTTAAAATCGTAAAAAATAGTCTCAAAATTTACAAAATCTTTATCTTAGGGCATTCTGGACTATGGTATTTCAGGAAAATTGATTATCTTTGCAATGACAAAGGATTAACACTTACTTTTGTTTCATAGTATACAATTTTATATTAGGCTGACCAAATCCCGTTGTTCGTGAGAATCACGGGTGTTTAAATCGAACCGGACATAACAGGTTCGCATCAGAACATCTTCTGATGTTGTTTTAAGTTAATTATTTACCCTCTACGGATTGTGAAATCCGCAGAGGGTTTTTAGTAAAAAGAGACCCAAAGTATCAAAATCGTAAAAAATAGTCTCAAAATTTACAAAACTTGAAGGAAAGGCCGCAAAAAACTTGTTTTTTTATTTTATTTTTCTTATCTTTGCATCCATAAGAATGCGAAACGAAGTGTCATGCACAAACTTTGCATCAAATCAATTAAATTGAAATAAAACAATCCAATTATGAAAAAAAGAATTGTTTCATGCGCCTCAATGCTATTATTGGCGACACCATTCTGCTATGCCAACGGCTATACACTATCCGATGCCAACCATATCATCGTGGTACTGGTCTTCATTGTGATAGTGCTCATCGTGATGGGGGCTTTCAGTATATATTACAACAGGATTTTCCGTCAGCGCAACGAGCAGCTCCGTCGCATCCTCACGGCACTTGATGATTACCGTGCTATCGTGGGTGATGAAGTGATGTCGCTGGATGAGCAGGAAGAGATACTGAAGGAAAAGTTGATGAAGAAAAAGGAAGCCATGGGTGTTCAGAAGGACGATGAGCATAACTTCTTCGTGATGATGGATGCCCGTGTCAATAAAGAAAAGCCCTTTACAGATCCTGATTTCGACCACGATGCCTTGGTAAAGTTTATGGGAGTCACCGATGAGGATTTCTGCAAACTGGTGCCTCGCTATAAGGATCCTGACAGAACGCTTGACTATATCAACTCGCTACGAGCAGAATATGCTGCAAAGGTACTCATGGAGCGCTCAGACCTCTCGACTGAGGACATTGTCACCATGTGCGGCTTCAAGAATACGGCGGCTTACATCAGCGCCTTCAAGTTCTCCTTCGGCATCACGCCAACGGAATTCCTGAGCGGCATGAATTTGATGTTCAAGAAAAAGCAAAAATAGCAACATTCAAAGTTAACATATACTTTTGTTTCATGCGCTAAGCATCTACAATAAGCCGAATCGAGTGCACACGGGAATTTCCTCGTGTGCACTTTTTATGCGAATGCCTTCTTAGGGTGAAGGAGATAGGCTCCAAGGGTGTAAGGAATGGGACTTTACGTTGAAAGGAAGCATTCCTTAGGGGGGTAAAGTCCTATCGGAACGAGGCTTGGAAGGCATCGGTCTTTAAATAAAGATTATTATGTGAAAGCCCTTGATTCGTTAATTTATTGAAAAACGATAAACTTTTATCGATTTTATTTGGTTGATATGAGGAAAATATATACCTTTGCATATCGAAAATCAATAAATAACAAAAATAAAACGATAAAAACGAGTATGGAAACCAAAGCATTATTAAGCAAAGCGGTTAAGAATTGGCCGGGCATCGTCATCCTGTTGGTATTGGCAAGTATCATGGCTATGTCGATGACGGACGACATCAACAACATGCAGGCTGCCACTACGAACTACGAGTACTATCAGAACTACATCTATCTGATTGTCAACATCGCCATCACCTATTTTTTCTGCATCTTCGCGCTGATGCGCTTTCTTCCTAATATTAATAAGCAGTATTCTAAATGGTGTGTACGACTGTATTACCTTCTGGGCATATCGGCACTATTGTATTTTGCCTTTGCTGGTATTTTCATTAAACATGTGTTTAGTCTCGTAGAGATTGAGTATATCAACAATTTCCACGGATTGGCTCATAAATTGTACACGGGACCTCTATACTGGATCATCATCGGCTATTTCTTTGTTCCCAAGATTCTGAAGGACGCCAGGAAGATGAAGGAAGAACAAGACTTAACCATTTGAAGCCATGGGACGAATCATAGTTAATCTGGATGTGGAATTGGCTAAGCGCAAAATGTCGCTGAGCGAGTTAGCAGAGAAAGTTGGCCTGACGCTAGCCAACCTCTCTATCCTGAAGACGGGCAAGGCCAAGGCCGTGCGCTTCACCACCCTCGAGACTATCTGCCGCGTACTGGACTGCCAGCCGGGCGACATTCTCGAGTATAGAGACGAAGAGTAGAAGATTAGTCGTTCTCCGTCATCTTCATGACGTCTTCAACAGAGAACTTTCCTGAGAAGACCATGAGGGTGATCTCGTCGTCATCCTCATCAACCTGCATGAGGACAATGGACTGCTCCTTGTTCTTCGTAAAATAGATGTTGACCTTCTGGTCGTCATCGTTCATCTGCATCAGCACCTCATACTTGTCGCGAGCGAGGATGGCCTTGATGTCGTTCTTCAGTTTTCTGCAAGCGCTCCCCTCGTCGGAATGGATAATCTGGATGCCACTCAACTTGTTGGAGAGGGCCTTGATATCCACGTTGGGGATAGAGGGCGTGTTGTTCTTGCCCGCCATAGCCAGCATATACTTAGAAATATAGATGTAGGACACATCCTTCATGTCGGCATATTTCTCGAATGCCTTGACCTGGGCGCCAGCGTTGAGGCTGAAGAGAGCCACCACGGCGCAAAGCAGGAATCTGATGATTGTCTGTTTCATATTATTTCGTTACATTTAATCGTTCGTTCAATGTCTTCTCAGCCTTGTCGCTCAGCGCCTTGGCCTTTTCCAGTTGTCCCATACCCTTGTTCAGGTTGGAGGCCAGGAGCAGCAGCGCACGCTCGGCTTCCTGTTGTGCCATGAGAGGGTCTTGGTAAGTGTCCTGCTCAGCCAGATTCGTGTATTTCTCCTGACTGAGGATATGATAGCCCACGCCAAAGACAAGGGCGACGCAGGCTGCAGCAGCTGTATAGCGCAGCACTCTGGGCAAGGGAAGACGTCGTGTGACGGCCTTTTGCTTCTGTTCTTCCTGATCCCATTCGTCAATCTTCTTCGAGAGACGCTCTTCCAGCCCTTCTGGAATGGGGATCTTCTCTAAAGCTTCATAGTTCAGTTCGTCCATGTCTTTGTCATTTTTTGGAATTGTTGTTTCAGTTTCTGTCGCGTTCGCATCACGATGATGCGGATATTGCCTTGCGAGAGGCCTGTGTCGCGTTCAATCTCTTCGTAGGAGCGGTCTTCCACCAGATGCATCCGGACAATTTTTCCGTCACGCTGTGGCAGTTGGCCGATGAGCGCTTCCATCTGCGATGCCTCGTCACGTGAGTCTATCTGGCTGTCCAGGGTCCGTTCGTCAGGCGGCTCGGCATGGGTCTCAATATCCTCTGAGGCGTTGATGTGTTTCTGGCGTCGCTGACTGACGAACAGGTTTCGCATCATGACGACAAGATAAGCTTCCGTCGCTACCACATCGGCCAGCTCCTCACGCTTCTGCCATAGCTTCAGATACAGGTCCTGAAGCAGGTCTTCGGCATCCTGCGCATTGCCCGTCAGCTGGTAGGCTACCCTATAGAGCAGCCTGTGATGAGGCATGAACCGTTGCTTAAACTCCTGTGCGTCCATCAGCCACGACAGCTCTTTAGTTCAATCCAGCCTGTTTCTTCAGCAGCTCAGCAAAGTCGAGCGCACCATTGATAACCACCAGCTGCATGTCGTCATCCTCTCCTGCCAAGACCACGTTGATATACTTATCACCCTCTTTGGCCTGACAGATCTTCACGGATTCACCATCCTCGCCGTTCATGTCGAGCAGCGTCTGCCATTTCTTACCTTTCAGCAACTTCTGGGCCGACTTCTTCAGCTTGGCTACTACCTCTTCCTCTTCACCGTGAAACACCATAACGTCGTCAATCAACTTGACAATCTCACTAGGGGCATTGCCTAAGATGTTGTTGTCACCAATCTGAAGATTACCGCCATTTTCGGCTGCAAGCTCAATCATGGTCTTGTCAATGTGGATATACTCCACACCCTCAATCTTTGCCAACTTACTGAAGGCCTTGCTCTGAGCATGAGCACAAATGCAAACCAAAGACAAAACGGCACATACTGCCAACTGTTTCATAATCCTTTTCATACGATTCTTTTGTTGTGTTAATGAATGATTGATTTTTCTACTGTTAGAGCGTCATAGATAGGCGCTTCTATTCATACTAACGCCAATTTCTTGTTGTTTGTTACAAAGAAACATCAGTTTTTTTATAAAAAAATCAAGGGGGCAGTTGTCGCCCCCTTGACTATTATAATATATAAAGGTGTTAACGCTTCATCAGGATCTTGCGACCATTCTTGATGATGAGACCCTTATAGTTCGCATCGACCTTCTGGCCCTTGAGGTTGTAGATGACCTCCTTCGTGGGCTCAGCCATGATGACAGACTCGATGCCAGTATTCAGCGTGCAAATAAACTTCACCTTGTCAATATTACAATTGCCATCTGTGATGGTGAAGCGCAGAATCTGCTCGCCCTCTGCCAATTTCTTGGTTAAATTACCTTTCATGGTCTTATAGGTGTTCCATCCACCTGTAGCTGTCACCTTGACGGCACCTATCTGGGTCACTGTTTTTCCCTTTACCAAGCTAATAGAGAAACCGCCATCAGAATTTGAACCGTTAGAGCAGATAGCCTCGAACGAGTACTCGCCAGGCTCAGTCACGTTGACAGAGTATTCTGTCCATTCATCCTTAGCGGTGTAGCCAATAGCTGTGCCGTTGTTGCCCTTCACCAGGTCAAGGCCCTCGTTGTCAGTACGGTAGTTGGCATCGCCCTCGTCGTTAGAATCTTTATCGTGGAATGATGCACCCTCACCACCCTTATCGAAGTTCTCAGCCTCGATAGTGCCAGGAATAGTGATGACGTTCTTATAAGGAGTACGCTTAGCATTGACCTTCAGTGTCTTCTTGACTGAAGACTTTGACTTACCGTCAACATTGGTGGCTACAGCAACGATGGAATAAGAACCAGCCACCGTAGGCGTGTATTCAAACTTGTATGGAGTGGTCTCAGGAAGATCGGTTATCGTACCAACCAACAGGTCGTTGGCATAGATATTCACCTCAGCAATAGCGCTGCCAGTTGTTCTCGGTGTCACGCTGATAATGGTGGTATCGCCTGCTGTTACCGTTGAAGGCTGAATAGAGTTGATGGTCATGGTCATCGTCTTGTCCTCCTCATAACGCTTGAAGGTCAGGCTCTTAATATAGAAGCCGCCCTTATCGACGAGCAGGGTGATGACATGACGACCGGCACGCAGCGTATCCTGCATCACATAGTGCAGCTTGCGATAGTCGTTAATACCCTCAGTCTTGGGAACAGTCAAATACTCTGTGAGATAAGTAAGGTTCTCAGGACCATATTCTGCCAAATGGAAAGAGCCTCCGTTCTTGGAAGAAGCCACCTCAGCATCAATAGAATAGATACCGTCCTCAGCCACATCGACTGTATATTCCATCCAAGCACCATCCTTGGTAGCGGTGTTACTACGAGAAGCGCTGTTGTAAGTCACACCAGAGGCACCTTTGTCATACTCAGAGGTATTGATGGTACCAGGCAGCACGGGAACTGTCTCGTTATAGGGTTCGCGCTTGGTGGTAGAGCTCAGCACATTGAAGCGGCCATAGCGCTCATAGGTGGTGCTGTCAGTTGCGGTAACCACAGCCTTCGTGGTAATCCAACCCGTCTTGCTGGTGGTATATTCATAGGTATAGGGAGCCTCTGTCATAGTAGCCACCAACTCGTTGCCCACATAGAGGTCCACTTTCTCGATGGTCTTGGTAGCCAGACGGGCACGAACATGGATGGGCAGCACATCACCCTTAGCCACCTTCAGAGAAGCAGGACGGATATAGATAGAAGCCTCTTTCTTCGTACCAGGGAAGGGACCAACGGCGTTCTTGGCTGCATCGGTAGCCATATACTCTTTTATCCAAGTCATAGCGGGACGCTCCTGACCGTTTCTGTAGAGACCAGAGTTGTCAACCCAAGTACGTCCAAGAACATAGCCCCACAGGGTGACACCAGCGCAATAGGGAGCTTCCCACATGGCAGGTAACACCTTCTGATACTGAGCCTTCTGCTGGGCGTCGTCAGCCTTGTCGATATCCAACTCGGTGATGAACATCGGCATCTGCAGGGCATCCTGTTGCTTTTTCAAAGCGTTCCTCAGGTTGTTCTCACTGATGTCGTTCACATCGTGCGACTGGTTGCCATAGGCATCGATAGGTGCTCCAGCATCGCGGAGGGTGCGAACCAGGTCGATGTAATTATCAATATCCCACTGGATAGAGTTGTAGTCATTATAGATGAGGATGGCATCCGGCCAGCGCTCATAGGCCATCTCAAAGGCCTTAATAAGCCAGTCGTAACCCGTCTTACCGGCACCACCCAGAGTCTCCTTCATCATGGGGTTACCAGCCTGGTGCATGCCAACGGCTTCGTTCACCACGTCAATCATGGGCAGGGTCTTGTACTTGGTCTTTGCCTTGTCGAACCAGTTGGTCAGAGCGGCAAAACGATCCTTGGCCGAGAGGCTCTCAAGCCAGCCGGGATACTGGGCACCCCACACCAATGCATGGAACTTGTAAGTGAAGTTGTGCTGCTTGGCATAGTTGAAAGCCTTGTCGCAACCCCAGTTGAAGCTACCCCTGTTGCCTTCTACCGACGACCATTTTGATTCGTTCTCACAGGTAATTTGGTTCCAAAGCGTATAATACGCAGGAATGCCACCTCCAGCATCCACATTGTAGCTGGTGGTAATATTACCCAGGAATTTGTAGGGATTTTGAGACACTTGTGCTTTGGCCTGCTGAGGCATCATAAGAGAAGCCATCAGGAGCAGGCCTACGGAAGGTAAATGTTTTAGCATATACATAGTAAATGTTGATAGTTAATGATATCGATTTTCGGCTGCAAAGATAGAGAAAAAAACTGATTAATGCTTTATCCTATGTATCAAATTAATTTAAAATTGCAGAAAAAATACATTAATTCCGAATAAAATGTGTATATTTGCGGACTCTACATAAAGAAATAAGGTATGAAGATCAACCATTGGTTCCACATCTGTTGTTTCCTGATGGTCACAGTCGCTGCTGTGGCTCAGGCTCCTCATGGCACAGGCTTGTACTATCAACAGGCTCATGGCAAGAAGGGGGCTGAGTTGAAAACGGTGCTCTATCAGATATTGAAAGACCCCAATGTGATGATATACGACTCTTTGTGGACAGCCTATAAAACCTCCGATGCCCGTCAGCAGGGCGACAGCCTTATCATCTGGGACATGTATTCCAATATTTCCGCCTACTCCATCGACAGCAAGTTGCATGGTAATGGCAGCGAGGGAGTCAAGGGATTCCAGCGCGAACACTCCATGCCCAAGAGCTGGTTTAACCCCACAGACCGTAACAACAGCGGCAGCCTGACCTATAACGATGTCAAGCCGATGTATTCGGACTTGGTACATGTGATTCCTACCGACGGCACCGTCAACAACAAGCGCAGCAACAATGCCTATGGCGAGGTGCACGACGACAACCTGGTGGACTGGTCATCGGCCAATGGCTTCAGTAAGCAAAGCAAAAAAGGCGGCTGTACGGTGGAAGGCTGGGCCGACGAGGTGACGGACTATAAGAAAAAGCGTGTGTTCGAGCCTAACGATGAGTATAAGGGCGACCTGGCCCGCATCTATTTCTATATGGTGACGTGCTATGAGCCGCTGACTGCCCGATGGTCAGGCGATATGTTCAACGAGGACGACAGCATTGATGTCTATCAGCCTTTTGCCAACTGGGCTTTCAACATGCTGATGCGATGGGCAAAGGATGACCCTGTCAGCGAAAAGGAAATAGCCCGCAACGAGGCTATCTATCAGATGCAGGGCAACCGCAACCCCTTTGTAGACTATCCTGGACTGGAGGTCTATGTCTGGGGCGAGAAGAAGGATGAGCCCTTTGACTATGGTGGCGAGGAGCCTGCTGAGGCGGCTACTGCCGTCAGTACCGACATCGAGCTGAACGACACGGTATTCGGCGTTGACTGGAGCGACAACAAATACTTCCGCAACTATTTCTATCGCGTACCTATTTCTATAGAAAAGGATGGCATCACGGTGACCTTTGCCTATGGCATCGAGGGCAGCAAGATGTATTGCGACACCACGCAGATTCGTCTTTACAACAAGAATGTATTGACGTTCCGTGCCAACAACACCGAGATTACCAGCATTGAGTTCACGATTCCTGAAAAGGCAGAAGACAAGGAGTTGATTCCAGCGGTGGGACAAATGGAAGGTAACACCTGGGTGGGAGAAGCACAAGAGGTAGTCTTCACCTCAACCTATACCAGCAGTTGGCCAGAGGCGAATGCCAACAAGCATATTCAGATTTCCAAGGTCTCTATCAAGGTAAAAGAACCGGAAATACCCGATGGAATCGACATGTTTGCCAGTCAGCCTCAGCTACCCAGCAACGACATCATCTATACGCTGTCGGGCATCCGAGTGTCTAACGATGCCCTTCGTCCTGGCCTGTATATCAAGAATGGAAAGAAATTCATTGTACGATAAAAAACTCATAATATGAAGAAACTGTCATCTTATCTCCTGTTGTCGCTCATCGCCGTCTGTGCTTGGGCACAAGGACCGAATAACTCTGGTACATACTATCAGAACGCTAACGGCAAGAAGGCTGCCGAACTGAAGACGGCCTTCTATAACATTATTAAAAACCCCGATGTGGTCAGCTATAACGGACTTATCGAGGCTTATCATAAGACGGATACGCGACCTGACGGAAAAGTGCGCGATTGGTATTCTAATACAACTGATTATACATGGAATGATCGTAATGGTAACGCTTCAGAAGGCGCTGGATGGAACCGTGAGCACTCTATTCCTCAGAGTTGGTTTAACGAACAGAGTCCCATGAAATCGGATATTGTGCACGTGTTTCCTACGGACTGTTATGTCAACGGCCGTCGCAGCAACTATCCCTTTGGAGAGGTCAAAAATGTAACGTATCAGTCGAATAACGGCTACTGTAAACTGGGTTCGTGCAAGACAGAGGGCTATACTGGCACCGTGTTCGAGCCGAACGATGAAATCAAAGGCGATATTGCACGCATCTATTTCTATATGGTCACCTGTTATCAGGACCGCTTCACAAACTGGGCAAAAGGAGCACAGGATGTGTTCTCTTCTGACAATTACGAGGGTCTGAAGCCTTGGTGTATGAACATGATGATGCGCTGGTCGAAACTGGATCCAGTCGATGAGGTGGAGATTGCACGCAACAATGCTGTAGAAGAGGTACAGGGCAATCGTAACCCCTTTGTCGACTATCCAGGACTGGAGGACTATGTGTGGGGCATCAAGAAAGAGGTGGCTTTCAGCTATGACCATTACGAGGGTGGTGGCGATTCTATTCCACCTGTTGATCGTGTTTACGATCCTGTGTTCTCGCCAATGGCTGGTGTCTATAATGACGCTGTTCACGTCACGCTGACTTGTCCCACAACGGGTGCCAGCATCTATTACACCCTCGACGGCACAGAGCCTTCTATCAGCAGCTCGGCCTATATGGCTAACGGTTTCGACCTGACGGAGACGACAACAGTTAAGGCCATTGCTTATCTCGACGGCATGTACAGTTCGTCTGTCTCTGCCACCTATATCATCGAAAAGGGTGACACGATATGGACTCCTGATGGCGAGATGGCCCTGAACAGCACGTTCTTCAACGTCAGCTGGAATGGCTCAAGGCCTAATAACGGGGAGACCTCAATCTCTGGCACGTCAAACGGCATCACCATTACCTACTCTATCGGCTCAAGTGCCAATATGTATTGCAACAGCGAGCAAATCAGACTCTATGGCGGCAACGAACTGAAGGTGGAGGCTGCCAACGGAGAGATGGCTCGCCTGGAGTTTGTCACCATCGACAGCAGCAAGAAACTGCTGGTATTTGAAGATGGTGACTGGAACACGCTGGACGGATACACCTGGACGGGCAAAGCCAGCAGCGTCACCTTTGGCGCAGCATCCGGTTCAGGACATATCAAGATGAGTGGCGTGAAGGTGACGATGAACATCGTAAACGGCATTGTGGAACAGACGACTGTCAATAAGAAACCGGTCTATTATGACCTGCAGGGTCGTCGTGTGATACATCCCACCAAAGGCCTCTATATCGTGAATGGACGCAAAGTATTCTTGAAGTAAATGAATGAGAAAACGCGCCTTTTCATCGAGAAAAACCTCAACGCCGACATCCGGCAGTTGGCGTTAAAGGCTCATCATGAAACGGACATTGACCTGCCTTTGGCATTACGCCAGATAGCAGGTCGGCAGACAGCCCGTCGAAAGTTGCCTTCATGGGCAGCTCTCGACGGACTGCTATTTCCACCTCATCTTAACATGGAACAATGTTCCAGCGAGCAGACGGCCCGCTATAAGGCCGATATCTGTCGCCGCTTGATAAAATCACCCCTCACCAAATTGGTAGACCTCACAGGCGGCTTTGGCGTTGACTTCAGCTGGATGAGCGAAGCCTTCGACAAGGCGACTTATGTGGAGCGCGACAGCGAACTATTCGCTATTTCATCGCATAACTTCAGTATCTTGAACAAACAGGTCGAGGCGCATAACGCCGATGGCATTGACTATCTGCACCAAATGGATCATGCCACCCTGATCTTCCTCGACCCAGCCCGACGTGATGATAAAGGGGCTCGCACCTATGGCATTGCCGACTGCACACCCAACGTGCTGGAAATAAAGGACGAACTACTGCAAAAGGCCGACTATGTCATCCTCAAGCTGTCACCCATGCTCGATTGGCGCAAGGCCGTCAGCGATCTAGGGGAGCCAAATGTCCGTGAGGTTCACATCGTCTCTGTTCAGAACGAATGCAAAGAACTTCTCATGGTCCTCGCTCCCAGCAGCACTCCAGCAACCCTTCAGCAGTCACCATTCACCATCATTTGCATCAACCTCCTCTCCGACGGCTCCTCCCAGCAGTTCCAAGTCCCGTCACTTTCCACTTTCCACTTTCCACATTCCACATTCCACTTTCCACATTCCACTTTCCACCATTATTTATACGAACCCAACGCATCCATCATGAAGGCAGGCTGTTTCCAAGAGCTGGCGCAGCACTATGGTGTGCAACCGCTGGCCCCCAACAGTCACTTCTTTGTATCTGAGCAACCCATTGACGGCTTTCCAGGTCGCAGCTTTCAGATTTCTACCGTTTCATCGATGAACAAAAAGGAACTGAAGACCGCCCTAAGCGATATCCACAGCGCCAACATCACCGTCAGGAACTTCCCCCTGTCAGTAGCCGAACTACGCAAAAAGCTCAAACTCTCAGATGGTGGCAACACCTATATCTTTGCCACCACCCTTGCCAATAACCAGCACATCCTCATTGTTTGCAGTCCCCTTTCTTAATTGAGGAAAAACAAGCTGACGCCAACTACGGAGATGATGGCACCAAGGACAGCACGCCAAGTGATTTTCTCGTGGAAAAGCCAATAAGAAGGCAAGATGATGATGATGGGCGTCATTGCCATCAGCGTGGAGGCAATGCCGGCACCTGTATACTGAACAGCCATGAGCGAGAAGCCCACACCAACGAAAGGACCGAAGATAGTGGTAGCGGTAGCGACGCTCAGTCCCTTTTTGTCGTGCATGGCTTCGCTTAAAGGTCTGAATCCATCGCGAAACCAAAGTAACAATGAGAAGCCGATGATGCCTGCCACACAACGATAGAAGTTGGCATTGAAGGGTACTAGCCACTCTGGCATATCGGCTGACACGACATAATGATCCATACCTATCTTACTCAACACCAGTCCTATACCTTGACATACTGCAGCTCCAATGGCGAAGAGCACGCCATTGAGGGGCAGCTTCAGCGATACCTTATGATGCTCGCCTCGTCCCAGTACAGAGATGCTGATACCCAAGAGTGTTACCAGCATAGCCACGATGCTCATAGCATTCATCTGCTGACCTAACGTCACCCAAGCCATCAAGGCGGCTGCCAACGGGGCTAACGTCATGAAGAGCTGTCCATAACGCGAACCTATTATAATATAGCACTGGAAGAGACAGTAATCGCCTATGACATAACCCACGAGTCCTGACAACAGCATCCAGCCTGCGGCTTCAGGCGATGCTCCTGCTGGCAAAGGGCTTCCCGTTGCCACACCAAAGAGCACCAGCGAGAACACCAGCGCCAAAGCCATTCGTAGCACGTTCAGCGTCAGGTTGCCCAGTCGCTTTGAGCCAAACTCGCTCAGCAGCGCCGTTGCCGTCCACGAGAACGCTACACCTATTGATATCAGTTCACCTAAATATGTCATAGTCTGTTTTGTGTAAAAAATCATCCAGGTCTTTCGGCCTGGATGAGATATTTGTTAATAAAATAATGTCTGTTAGTCAACACGCTCCTTAACTTCCTCCTGGCGAACGCGAACCTTCTTCACCTTTCTGGTCTCGGTCTTCTCTACCTCAGCGTCCTCATAGACAGTAACCTTGAATGTGCCCTCACCAGTGATGATGACGCAACGGTTCTTGTCATTCTCCTCATAGGGCTGAACGGTGTCACCCTTAGAGTCGGTCTTGATGCGAGAAGCGTCGATGCCGTGCTCGTTAACCAGTTTCTTGGTGACGTCCTCAGCACGTAACTGAGCATACTTAGCGTTAATCTTAGGAGTACCAGTACCCTTGTCGGCATAACCAGTAACGGTGAACACAGCGTCGTCGCTGGTCTTCATCAGGTCGGCCACCTTCTTGATGGCTTCGTCAACGCCAGATGCCTTGTTAGCATCGCTCTGGGCAATCTTGAAGAAGATAGCCTCGTTCATGCTCTTCTTCTCCTTGGTCTCAACAGGGCGCTTTACGCGTTCCTTAGTAACAAAGGGCTCATCAACCTCAATGGTATCAACAATCTCAACCATCTTGGTGATGTACTTAGGAGCAGCACTCTTCTGGTTGAAACGGAAGCTCAGACCCAGCATAGCGGTGAACATCCAGTCGTCAGAGTTGTTGGTCTTTGAGTTGAAACGGTCGCTCAG